>Ga0306923_10004321_pt1 | contig 13577 bp, 10 predicted proteins | sample sta12Can44000108_FD_203841 | JGI IMG/M metagenome (GOLD analysis project Ga0306923, IMG submission 203841) | Lab enrichment of tropical soil microbial communities from Luquillo Experimental Forest, Puerto Rico - statanox.12C.anox.44.000.108 (v2)... | ecosystem: Environmental > Terrestrial >... | reverse complement strand
TGCGGCGGCAGGCATCCCCCCCGACGCGGTGGCAGCTCTGATCGCACCGGTGCCCGTGACGAGCGTCGAGCTAGGCTCGGCGGCGGGCCGCAGCCCAGCTGACGAGCTGGCCGTCACCGTCATGACCGGCGTGCTCCTCCTGTGTATCAGCGTCTTCGGCCAGATGGTGCTGACCGGCGTACTGGAGGAAAAGGCCAGCCGGGTCGTCGAGGTGCTGCTGGCCCGGGTCCCGGCCCGCGCCGTGCTGGCCGGCAAGATCGCCGGCATCGGGTTGCTCGGGCTGGCTCAAATCGCCGTGATCGCCCTGGCCGCGCTCGTCACCGTCACCACCGTCGGCTCCATCCATCTCCCCGCAGTCCGGAGCGGCGTCCTGGCCTGGGCTCTGGTGTGGTTCGTGCTGGGCTATGCCCTGTACGCCACGATGTACGGTGCCCTCGGATCGCTGGGGTCCCGAACCGAGGACGCCCAAAGCGTCGCCGGGCCGGCCACGGTCGTGCTGCTGGTGGCCTACTTCGCCTCCTTCTTCATGATCGCGCAGCCTGCCAGCGCCGCCGCCCAGGCGGTCTCCTATTTCCCGCTGACCGCGCCGCTGGCCATGCCCGGGCGTATCGCCATGGGCGCCACCGCTTGGTGGGAGCCTGTGTTCGCCGCCATGTTGGCCCTTGCCGCGATCATCGGGCTGGTACTGCTGGCCGGGCGCATCTACACCAACGCCATCCTGCACAGCGGGCCACGACTCAGCCTGAAAGACGCCTGGCGAAGTACCACCACATCCAGTCCCGGCCCCGCTCAGGCAAAGCCACCGGAGACGTTTCTGCATCGGATTCGCACTCGAGCGGGAGGTAGAGGCATGGCAACGACGGATCTAGCCAGCCACCGCGTACTGATTACTGTTCTCACCGGTATCGGCATCGCCCTCGGGGCGACAGTAGCCGTCCTCACCAGTGACGTCATCCTTGGCGTCATCGCCGGTGCGGGGTTCATCGCGGTCGCAATCCAGATGGTGAAACTCTGGGCCCGCCCCGGACCCCCCGTCGCTCACCGCTGAGACCGGTGCCAGCCGTCAACGCCGCCGCTGATCTGGTGCTTACGCCCTGGCGGCTAGCCTGGCTGGGTCGACCTCGATCGAGCCGTAGCTGATCCGGATCAACCCGTCGCGTTCCAGGTCCTTGAGCACCTTATTCAGCGAAGGCCGCGCCACTCCCAGTAGGCCGCGAGGACCGGAAGGGCTCCGGGTCTGGCTAGGGAACCGGCCATGGGCGTCTCCTCCCGCGCATGGCTGAGCGCCTAGCGCTGATGTGAGTGGGGAGGCCGCTAGCGGAGTTGATGGCAGCACGCGAAAGCGGCCTTGTCGCTGGCGGTGCCGACCGCTCAAGGCGCCGTCAGGTCAGCGGCAGCCGCGCTGCTAGCGCGGCGAGTTCCGCGGCCGGGACCGGTGCGGCCACCAGCTCCGACGTCCGGCCGTTGATGCAGTACAGTCCCAGCCTCCCCAGCTGGGCCGACCACGCCATCCCCCCGCCGGCTGCGCCGACAGCACTCGCAGGCATGGGGAACGACTGCCCCGACACCGCCACCACCGCCTCGGTGCCACCCAGCCGCCAGGTCCGCAGCACGATCCGCTGCCCGCCCGCGGTCACCATCACCGGACGACCCACTTCCACCGGTGCGGCCCGCCAGCCGGGCTGAGGGTAGGGTTCCCCGGCGGGTTCGCGAACCGTCTGCGCATAGTGCGCCACCGCCGCCACTGCGGCGGGCATGCTCTCGGCCGAGCGTCCGCCGGGAAGCAGCACGATGGCGAGCGTCGCCACCACGCCGACTGCGAGCGACCCGGCGCCCGCCAGCAGCCAGCGCAGCCGGACGGTAAGCCGCCGCCCGGAAGGACGCGCCGAGGCGGCCACCTCGACGGCGAAAGCCACTCGGTCGGCCAGCCCCGGCGGCGCGGGCTGTCGCAGTGCCTGGGCGGCCTGCCGTCCCGCCCGGTCCTCGCGCACCGCCCGCCAGCACTGCTCGCATTCCAGCAGGTGCTGATCCCAGCGCCGGGCCTCCGCCGGATTGAGCTCCCCCGCCAGAAACGCCGCCAGCAGCCGGTGATGACTATCCATGGGCCACCCCCGCCGCGGCCAGCAACTGCGCCAGCCGGCGCCGGCCGCGATGCACCCGGGCCAGCACTGTGCCGCGCGGGCAGCCCAGCGCCTCAGCCGCCTCCCGGGCGGTGTAGCCGGCCACGTCCATCAGCGCGATGCAGAGCCGCTGCGGCTCTGGCAGCAGCGCCAGGCACCGGGACACCGCGTCCGCGTCCAGGCCCGCGATCACCGCGTCGGCCACGTCCGGCGCCGGCTCGCCGGCGTCCGCGCGGGCCACGGACAGCGTGTCGAGCCGGGCCTGGGCCGGCATCTCCCACGGCCGCCGACGGCGTCGCCGCGCCTCCGAACGGGCCGCATTCAGACAGATCGCGGCCAGCCACCCGCGCATGTTCGCGCCCCGGAATGAGCCGAACGCGGCATAGGCCCGAAGATATGTCTCCTGCACCAGGTCCTCGGGGTCCTGCCCGTCCATGGCAGCGTGCCGCGCCACCTGCCACACCGCATCCAGATAAGGCAGCGTGGCATCCAGGAACTCCCGGTGATCACCACCCACGGCATCCACACCTACCTAAGACGCCCGGTGCCTCCCCTTGATTGCACCACTGCGGCCAAGAGAGCGCCAGATCAGCGCAATTCCGGAAGGCGCAGGTCACCCTGGCGATCGCCAGCTCAGTGCTGCGCCTCCCCGACTCGCTCTGGCCGGTGAACCGTCGCCATCCGCGGGTGGAGCGCCCCGGCTTTTCTGGGTGCGCGGCGGCCGGTTGTGCCGTCGGCGACCTGATGGTGATCGGGTGCCTTCGCGCCCGGGGGTGGCTGCCCAATCTTGGATGGCTGTCTGGGCAGGGCCGGCAGGCAGCAGAACTCGGGAGCCGGCACGCAGATTTCCCAGTTCGGCGGGCTGCGGGCATGCTGTGGGCGCTCAGCCCGTTCTGCCGGGTATCGCAAGGAATCGGGTCTGCGCGCTGGCATCCGCGGCGGCCGGCACCCGTGGCGCAATAGCGCCGGCGCTGTGGCGGTAGCGTTTGGGGCCATCCCCTCGAAACCGGTCTCGAAGCCCTTGCTGGGACGTCCTCGCAGAACGATGCGGTAACGGCTCCGGCCCTTGGGTCAGCTGCGGGGCTCGTTCCGCCTTGCGGGAGCCGCGGCTGCTGCCGGGCCGCGGCCTGCGGCACGTTCCTTGGCCTGGCTAATGGCCCAGGCCGCGTTGATCAGGCCGATGTGGCTAAATGCCTGCGGGAAGTTGCCGATCATTTCGCCGCTGCCTACGTCGACCTCCTCGGCGAGCAGGCCCACGTCGTTAATCGCCGCCACCGCCCGCTCGAAGGTCGCCGTGGCCGCCTCCACCTCGCCCGCCATCGCCTGCGCCTGCGCCAGCCAGAACGTGCACAGCAGGAAGGTTCCCTCCTCGCCGACCAGGCCGTCGTGCGCGAGGTAGCGGTAGACCAGGCCCCGCTCGTCGGTCAGCCGGGCGGCGGTGGCGTCGATGGTCGCCTTCATCCGCGGGTCATCGCCGGGCAGGAAGCTGGTGATCGCCAGCATCAGGTTGGAGGCGTCCAGGTCCTCGCTGCCGAAGGCCTGGGTGAAGGCGCCCGCCTTCTCACTCCAGCCGTGTTCCAGGATGGCAGCGCGGATCTCGTCGCGGGCGGCTGCCCATTCCCCGGCCCGCTGCTGGGCGCCCAGCTGGGGCGCGATGTCGATCGCGCGGTTGAGCGCCGCCCAGCACTGCAGCTTGGAATACAGAAAGTCGCGTGGCTCGCCGCGGATCTCCCAGATGCCCTGGTCTTTCTCCCTCCACCGGCGGGCGGCGGTGTCCGCGGCGGCGATCAGGAACCGCTGGGTGACCGGGTCGAGCTCACCTAGCTGCTGGACCAGCCGCTGCGCGGCGCCGAGTAGCTCGCCGTACACATCGATCTGGCGCTGGTTCCATGCGCCGTTGCCGACTCGCACGGGCCGGCTATCCCGCCAGCCTGCCAGGTGCGGCAGCTCCCGCTCGGAAAGATCACGTTCGCCGCCGATCCCGAACATGATCTGCAGATCCATCCCCCGCCGTAGCTGAGAAGCCGCAGCATAGGCCAGGAAGGCGAAGAACTTATTGGCCTCGTCGGGACATGCTGCCACCCACAGTGCCTCCATGGTCAGGCAGGCGTCGCGCACCCAGGTGTAGCGGTAATCCCAGTTGCGCTCGCCGCCGACGGTCTCGGGCAGCGACGTGGTGGGTGCGGCGACGATGGCGCCCGTCGGCTGAAAGGTGAGCGCTTGGAGCACCCGGCCCGAATGGTGGATCAGGTCCCGCCACGGGCCTGAGTAGGTCTGGTGGATGGCCGACCACGAGCGCCATCCTTTCAGGGTGTCCTCCAGCCGGGCGGCGATCTCATCAGCATCCCAAGCGGTCAGCGGCGGCTCCGCCATCTGCCCGTGCTGCAGCGCAAAGCTCACTGTCTGGCCTGCCGTGACACCAAGACGGGCGGTAGCGGTGGCCCCGTCCACCCGCGAGTCGGCCGACCCGGATAGCAGTAGCCGGTCGGCGCCCCCGCGGGCGGTCACGCCCCCCGGAATCACTTCGAGGATCGGATGGATCAGGCCGTACTCGGGGCGCGGAGCATAGCTGACCTCGACCTCCAGCTCGCCGTCGGTGCAGGCCAGGCGGCGCAGCAGCACCCCCGGCGATCCGGCACCCAGGTCGTGGCCGCGGTCGTTACGGCCCACCGCCATAGCGTCGGTCAGTACCGCGGTGCCGGTCGCGGTCCGGAACGTGGTTTCCAGGGCCATGGTCTGGTCCACGTAGCCGCGGCTGGCCTGGAAGTCGCCGGCAGGCCGGATCGCGAAGTGCCCGCCGTCGGGGTCAAGGATGCGGGCGAATACGGCCGGCGAGTCGAAGCGCGGGAAGCACAGCCAGTCCACCGACCCGGCGCGGCTGACCAGCGCCGCCGAACGGCAGTCCGACAGCAGGGCATAGTCGCCGATCGGCAAGCTGCTCATCGGGGCTCCCTTCTGTGAAGGTTAAAGGCCGTACGCCTCAAGCAGGTGGAGCCAGACTTCGCTGACGGTGGGGAATGACGGCACGGCGTGCCACAGGCGGTCAACCATCACGCCACCCCCGATCGCGACGGTCGCGCTGCGCGAAGGCAGCCGCGGAGCCGAGCGGGCCGGTGACCGCCTGCTCAGCCCCCGGCGCGCGCCGCGCCGCGGCCAGCACGTCGCCCGGCCGGATGAGCGTCTCAAAGGGATGCAACCCCAATAGGAACACTCGCCCCGACCAGCTCTTTCTCCACCACGGCAACGCTGAGGCCACCGCCGGCAAGGCAGTCAGCAGCGGTTTCGCCTGCCGGGCCCGCGCCGATCACCACCACGTCGTATGAGCCGGGAACCATGCGGCCCACCTCCGCAGCGTGTCTCTGGTCACGGCGCCGTTACCGAAGAAGTCTCACCAACCACCAAAATGCTACGCCCGCGCGACCCCGCGACCGCTGAAGCGTTGGCACTCTTGCTCGAGTTGCTGGCTTCGCCAGTTAAGGCCACGATCCTCCAGGGGCCAGAACCGCGGTGGCAGTGAGCTGGGCAGTCGCGAGGAAGGTGGCTCGTGGCCGCACCGGGCCCGGCGTGCGGCAAAGGCCCAGCCCAGGCGCGCGCGCCGCCCCCGGTCATCTCAGTGACCGCTACGCGGGTCGCCAGTGCTTTCACACCCCGACGGGCGTCAGTGCGTCAGCGTAGTGGTCGAAGACCTCGAAGGCGTATGCCACTTCGCTGCCGCCGGTTCCCCACTGGACTTCTGAGTCTCCGGCCTTGGCCCACTCCATAACGAGGGCACCGTCATCGGCGTGAACCCACTTGCAGGTCATGTTCATCTTGCTCGCCTCCTGATTCACCGGCCGCTGATTCACCGGCTGCCAGCAGCGTGCCGGACCCGCAATGCGGCTGTCTGTTTGCCGGCTGACACAGCTTCCCCGACTTGCCGGCCAGATACGGCATAACTGTCAGCCAGCGAACAGACACCATCTGGCGAGCCAGGCACGCTAGCGGCAAGAACAACCCGACGGTTAGCAAGGAGGCTCCGATGAGCCAGCTGACCTGTGCCGCCCCCGATTCCCTTGACCGCCGTGGGCGGCTGCGGATCCGAGACTGGCTTCATCGTGCCGTTCAGGAGATGGACTCCGCTCCCCTCAGCTCAGAGCTGCGGATCGACGCGTTCAGCCGATTCTTTTACTTTTCGGGCGGCCCAGTCCCCTTCTGACCTGCGCTGAGAGTTTCAGCCAGTGGTTCCTCCAAGGCTTTTAAACATGCCCTAGGCGAGGAACCTCCGGATGCGGGTGAGCAACGGGTGTCCGGGTCGGCGAGGTAGGCGCCGACGCTGATCCCGGCGCGGCGAGCGGCGCGGTTAAGGGCCTGGCGCGCCTCACTGGTTTCACTTGTTTCGTTCCATAGCAGACAGAATCTCAGCCAGAACAGCAAGCAGCAGACCCAGACCGCACGCGCCGAGCACCACGATGAACAGTGCTGCGTAGACCATGCTGGTCATAGCGACAGTCTAGAAACGACGAAGGCAGCCACCGAGCCACAGGGAGCCGATTGACGTGGCCGTCAGGCAGTGGCTAACCCGTTGCACGTCCCGTTGTCCGGCCCTTGGCCAAGGTCATCACCCGCGGCTACCACCTGTACGCCCTGCCCGCCAACAGGCCGCGCCGGAGGAGTCCGCATGAACGCCACCGCGCCAGCCCACTTGCCGTTCGCCAGTTGACGCAATCCCTTCACGCGGCCGGCCACGAATACGTGGTGAACAAACATCGTGGCGGCCGTGCGCCGCCGACCCGGTTCCGGCTTGGCCGGAGGAAAGGTCAGAACATGAAGTTTGTATCACCTCGGTACGGGCGGACGGCCGTCTGGGCCGTCATCGCAACACGAGGAGCAGCGCGCTTCCTGAACCGTGGCAAGTCGGGCGCGCTGGTGCTCGGCCTGGCGGCGGCCGCGGCCGTGGCGGTCCCCGCCTCCGCCTCTGCCTCGATCGGTGCGTCCCCGGTGGTCGGGCACGTCTACGTCAACGACAACACGAAAGGAACCAACACGATCGGGGCGTTTGACCGGCACGCGGACGGCACGCTTACCCCTGAGGCCGGGTCGCCGTTCGCGGCCGGCGGCGCCGGGACCGGCGCTGGGCTGGCATCACAAGGTGCCCTGCAGTTCTCGGCCGATGGCCGGTTCCTGATCGCCGTCGATGCGGGCAGCAACCAGATCTCGGTGCTGCGGATCAGGCCCGACGGCTCCCTCCGCCTGGTCACACACGGCGTCGTCTCCTCCGGCGGCACCCGGCCCGACAGCATCGCGGTCTTCGGTGACCTGGTCTACGTGGCCAACTCTGGTGCGAGCAGCAACTACACCGGCTTCCGGCTACGCCCCAACGGCCGCCTGGATCCGATCCCCGGGTCGACGATCACGCTGGCCGCCAACGCCGCCCCGGGTGACGTGCTGTTCAACGGCACCGGCACCAAGCTGGTCGGCACCGAGGTCGGGCCGTCCCTGATCGACAGCTTCACCGTCGGCTTCGACGGGCGGCTGACCGCCGCGCCCGGATCGCCATTCCCGGCGCAGGGCCTGGGTCCGTTCGGCAGCCAATTCCGGCCGACCGACCCGGACCAGCTGTTCGTGTCCAACGCGCACAACACCGCCCCGGACAGTGGCACCGTCTCGGCGTTCATAGACCACCGCAACGGCAGGCTCTCGCCGGTCAACGGCTCCCCGTTCGCGGACGACCAGATGGCCCCATGCTGGGTGGAGATCACCCATGACGGCCAGTTCCTGTTCACCGTGAACACCGCGACCGGCTCCATCTCCAGGTATCAGATCGCTGCCAACGGCGCGCTGACCCTACTGGGAAGCACCCCGATCAGCGGCGCCAAGGTCGGCGCCGTCGACGCCCGGCTCAGCCCGGACGGCGGCTTCCTGTACGTCGACGAGAGCGCGATCGGCAAGGTGGCCGCGTTCACGGTCAGCGGCGGCAGCCTGACTGAGCTGGGTACCTCCCCCTTCCCGCTGCCGGCCGGCGCCGCGCCCGCAGGCATCGTCGTCAGCTAGTTCCCGGCACTCCGGCCGGAGCCGCAGAGAGACACGCGGCTCCGGCCGGTCCGCGTCAGTGTTGCTCGTGGCTGAGCCGGGTGGCTTCCAGGTCCAGGCCGCGTTGCAGCTGCTGGCGGGTGGCCTGGCTGATCGTGCCGTTGTCGTAGAGGCGGGCGAGTTCGGCGTTCTCGGCGGCATTGAGGTCGCGGCGCAGCTGACGGTCGGTCAGCCCGTCCGGCTCGGGCGCGCGGCTCCCGTCAATGCGGGCGCGGGTGTGCCCGAGCCGGGCCTGCAGGCTGGCGCGGGCCCGGTCGATCACGTCATCGGCGGCGCAGTCCCCGGCGGCGAGTTCGTCGAGCCGGGCCAGGGCCGCCTCGGCCAGGCGCAGCCGGGCCACGGTCTCCTCATGGCGCGCGGCGTCGGGCCGGGCAATCCCGGCCCGACGGACCAGCGGTTCGAGGGTGAGCCCTTGCACGATGAGCGAGATCACGATAACCGCGGTGGCGATGGCCAGGATCAGGTCTCGCCGCGGCAGCGGGGCGCCGCTGGCCGTGGTCAGCGGGATCGAGAGCGCCGCGGCCAGCGGCACCACCCCGCGGGCCCCGGCCCAGGACACCACGGCGGGCACCGGCCAGGACAGGCGCCGGGCGCCGCCGCGCCGCTGGATGATCGCTGACAGCGGGAACACCCACACGATCCGGATCACGATCAGCGTTCCCGTCACCGCGAGCGCCTCGGCCGGCCACGCCTCGGCCCGGGACAGGTCGCGGATCAGGGTCGGCAGCTGCAGGCCGATCAGGCTGAACACGACGCTTTCCAGCAGGAAGATGACCGTCTGGTAGACCGAGTGCAGCTGCAGCCGCGTCTGCGCGGTGGTGATCCGGTCCCGCCGCCCGCCGATGATCAGCCCGGCGACGATCACCGCCATGACCGGCGACACGTGCAGCACCTCGCCGAGCACGAACGCCGCATACGGAGTGATCAGCGCGAGCACGGTCTCCAGCACCGGATCGGTGATCCGGCGGCGCACCGGGATGATCCCGGCCGCGATCACGCCCCCCACCGCCGCGCCGCCGGCCGCGAGGACCACGAACTGCCCGGCGGCGTGCACCAGCACGCCGCCGGGCGCCGCGCCGGATGTCCCGGCCACGGCGTAGGAAACCGCGATCTGGAACAGCACCAGGCTGGTCGCGTCGTTGAACAGGCTCTCCGCCTGCACCAGCGCCTGCACCTTGGACGGCAGCGACAGCCGCCGCCCCAGCGCGCTGACCGCCACCGGGTCCGTGCTGGCCAGCACCGCGCCGAGCACAAAGGCCATGCTCACCGGGACGGCCGCCACCGCCCAGGTCACGGCGGCGACCGCAGCCGCCGACGCCAGCACCAGGCCGACCGCCAGGACAGCCACCGGCCGCCACACCGCCCGCAGGTCACGCCACGGCAGTTCCTCACTGGCCGCGTACAGCAGCGGCGGCAGCACCACCAAGCTGACGACCTCAGGTGGCACATGGACCGGCGGGAACCTCGGCAGCAGGGCCACGACCAGCCCGGCGATCACCAGCAAGGACGGGGCCGGGACACGAAGCCGGCCGGCGAAGGCCGCGACCACCGTGCCGAGCACGACCAGGAACAAGATGGTCTCTACCCCGTGCACGCCACTGACCTCGCCTGTTTGCTCACCGAACAGGTGCCGACCAGACTTCCCGGCGCGCCACCGCCAGCCTATACCGGCGGCCATCAAGGGCGCTGGTACTGGGCGTCGCGTCAGCTCGCGCTACTGCTGCAGCTGCGCGGGCCACGCCCGTTGCTCAGCAGCTCATAAGCGATGCCCGTCGCACAGGCGTACACCGTGTGGTGGAAGGCGTCGATCGCGATCTCCTGCGGTGCCCAGAAGATCGCCGGCGGGGCGATGTCCAGGGCGGGCAGGGCCACTTGCGCACTGCCCCAGACGGCGGCGCCGTGGGCCAGGGTCGCGGCGCGCGGCGGCAGGCCGGCCGTGCTCAGCAGCCCGCGCACGATTCCCCAGCCAGTGCCGTAGCCCCAGTGCGAAAGATCATTGAATCGCGCCTGGGCGATGTCGTTCTCGAAGGACGTGATCCCCAGCGCCTTCGCTGTCGCGCGCGCCGGCGCGGAGCTCGGCTTGCGGTGCCGCAGCCGCGCTTCGAGCGTGCTTGACACCGTCATGGCCGCGGTCCCGACGAGGCCAGCGACCAGCCCCTTGCCGATGGCGCTGGCCAGCCGTTCAGCGGTTCTCACCGGTCCACCTCCTGAAGTCTGCCGTCGGATGCCGCCCTGCTCGCGGCCGTGACGTGTGCGCCGAGTCGCTCCAGCAAGTGGTCGCCGACCCGCAGCGCGTTCGCCATCGCGGTCAGCGCCGGGTTCACCGCACTGCTCGACGGGAAGAAACTCGTGTCCACGACGTAGAGGTTGTCGACGTCGTGGGCGCGGCAATCGACGTTGAGGGCAGAGGTCTTCGGGTCATCGCCGAAGCGCACGGTGCCGGACTGGTGGGCGACTCCGGCCAGCGGGATCCGCTGGTCGAGGATCGACCAGGCGGGGATGGCGGCGTCATGGCAGCCCAGCCCGCCCATCAGTTCCTTGAGCTTGGCCAGCAGGCGCTGATGCGGCTCGAGGTTGTGGTACGTCTTGGCCAGGTGGATGCGGCCCCGGCGATCCACCGTCACCCGGTTCGCCGGGTGCGGCAGGTCCTCGGTCGTGATCCAGAAGTCGATGGCATGCTTGGCGATGTAGTCGAGCGCGAGACCCGGCGCGAACCACGGAGCGCCGCCTCGGAGGATATTCCGGTCGGACTTACCGAGCATCTGAATGTGCCCGAGCGGCAATTCAGAGTCGGCGGCACCCCAGTAGTAGTCGTTGATGCCCAGCGTCTTCTGGAACTTCGTCGGGTTCGGCGTCTGGGAGATCGCGATCACGCCGGAGTTGATGTGCGCCATGTAGTGCCGGCCTACCACGTCCGAGGCATTCGCCAGCCCGTTGGGATGCTGGTCGTTCGCCGACTTCAGCAGCAGCGCCGCAGAGTTGACCGCACCGCACGAGACGACCACGATGTCGCCGCTGTATGTTTCGCGCGCGCCTCGGCGGTCCACCACCACCTCGGTGACGCTGCGGCCGCGGCCGTCGGTCACGAGCCGCTCCGCCTTCGCGTGCGTCACCAGCGTCACGTTGTCGTGCCTCAGTGCGGGCCGCACGCATCGCACGTGCGCGTCGGCCTTCCCGTCGGTTAGGCAGGGGAAGCCGTCGAACCGGTCGCAGCGGACACAGCGTCCTGCCTCCGGGTCGGACTCGTTCAGGTCGACACCGACAGGCAGGTGGAACGGCCGGTGCCCGGTCTTCTCGAAGTCGTCGCTGAGCTGCTGGATGCGTGGCTCGTGCGACACCTGCGGATACGGGAATGGCCCCGACCGCGGCGGCTCGGTGGGATCTTCGCCGGCCTGGCCGTGCACGAGATAGAGCTGCTCCGCCGCTGCGTAATAGGGCTCGAGGTCCTGATAGGAGATCGGCCACGCCGGCGAGAGACCCCCGTAGTGCCGGACCTCGCCGAAGTCCCGCTCCCGCAGGCGGAACAGGACAGCCCCGTAGAACTTTGTGTTGCCGCCAACGAAGTATTGCTGGTGCGGCCTGAAGGCGTCGCCATCCTGGTCGTACCAGACCTCGCCGGACAGGTAGCGGTCATTGATGAAGACCTCGCGACTATCCCAGTTTTCTGGCTCGCGCGGCAGGTAGCCGCCGCGCTCCAGCAACAGGATCCGCTTGCCGGACGGCGCCAGCTTGTGCGCGAGCGTGCCGCCGCCGGCGCCCGTGCCGATGATGATGACGTCGTAGTGCTCGGTGGTCATGGCGTTCACTCCTGGGTTCAGGCGACGGCCGTCGCTGCACGTTTAGTCAGCCCAGCCGCCAGAACGTTTCACGGCGAGGCCGGAGCCGGCCACGCGCCGCGGCCGGCTCCTCAGTCCGGTGCGGGGAGTGAAACGTTATGCGCACTGGCGAGACGGAACTGCCATGGTGACGAAAGCGCAGACCACGCGCACGGACAGCGGGACGTCCCGGTGGTGGCCGTCGAAATATGGTGCCGACGATCAGGCCGGGGCGCTGAATGAGATCACGCCCGCCAAGGTTCTCGAAGCGGTCCGCCTGGTCCGCCAGGGGCGGGTCTACGACCTGGCGCACGTCCTAGACCAGGACATTCCCGCGTTCCCGGGCCGTACCTTCCGGCAGTACCTGACCACCAACTACCACCAGATCAACCGCCGCCAGCCCGACGCGGGCCCGGCGGGCCTGGGGAGCAACAGCGTCAACTGGATCGTCGAGCAGCTCACCGCGACCCAGCAGATGGGCACCCATATGGACGGGCTCAACCACCTGCAGATGGGCGACCGTACCTACAACGGGTTCCTCCTAGGCGACATTATCGAGGATTACGGCACCAGCCGGCTCGGTATCGACACCCTCCCGCAGGTGGTAACCCGCGGCCTGCTGATCGACGTGGCGGCAACTCGCGGCGGCCGGCGGCTTGAGCCGGGTGATGTGATCACGGTTGCGGACGCAGAAAATGCCCTCGCCGACATGAGCCACGACGTCCGGTCCGGCGACGCGGTGTTCTTCCACACCGGCTGGGGCGGCTTGTGGGGCGCCGACAACGAACGGTACGCCGCGGGTGAACCGGGCCCGGGCTTGGCGCTCGGCGAGTGGCTTGCCGATCACCGGGTGGCACTGACCGGGTGTGACACCTGGAGCTTCGGCCCCTACCCGCCGGAAAGTCACTGTGAACCGTTCGCGGTACCGCAGATGCTCAACGTCCGTCACGGGGTGGTGGTGGTGGAAAACCTCCGTCTCGAGGAGGCCGCTCGGGACCGCGTGCACGAATTCCTGCTGGTCATTTCCCACGCCAAATTGCGCGGGGCCACCGGTGCCTGGGTCGCGCCGCTGGCAATCGTGTGAGCCGGGCATGACCGGGACAGCCACGCTAGGCCATACGGCCGAGACAGCAACGTCGCGGGCCGCCGGTGCGTGCTTTGAGGTGTACGACACCGAGTTCGAGGCGGCAGTGCTCGGTCGTTACGCACGCCTCGTGCTGGTGGCGGAGGCGGACGCGCACGAGGGCCCGGTCTATGTCTCCGGCGAAGACGCGCTGTACTTCACGACCGTGCCGCGGGCTCCCGCCACCCCGGCGTCGGGAACGCCGCGGGCGGCCATCAAGCGGCTCGCCCTGGATGGGCTCAGCCTTCCGGTGGACCCGTCCCGGATGTCGACCCTGCCGGCGCCGGTGCACATGCCCAACGGCATGGCCCTCGGCGGCGACGGGCGCCTGGTGGTCTGCGAGCAGGGCACACAGTCAGCGCCTGCGCGGATCAGCCGGGTCGACCCGCTGACGGGACGGGTGGACACCCTCGTCGACAACTGGGGCGGGCTCCGGCTGAACTCGCCGAA
>Ga0306923_10004314_pt1 | contig 13593 bp, 12 predicted proteins | sample sta12Can44000108_FD_203841 | JGI IMG/M metagenome (GOLD analysis project Ga0306923, IMG submission 203841) | Lab enrichment of tropical soil microbial communities from Luquillo Experimental Forest, Puerto Rico - statanox.12C.anox.44.000.108 (v2)... | ecosystem: Environmental > Terrestrial >... | reverse complement strand
GTCGGCCATCATCTAATGCGGGAACGCGCCTCGAAAGCACCGAGTTTCCCGTGGCTGGCCGACGCTCTCCGGCGTATCGCGCCGCACGCATTGGCCTATCTAGCTATAGCTAACCTAGCTGCCGCGGCGGCGCGACTTGATGATCTCGAGGCGTTCCTGGAGCAGTTCCTCGAGTTGCTCGATCGAGCGGCGTTCCCGCAGCATGTCCCAGGGTGTGCGCGGCACCTTGACCTTCTTGGGTTCGGCCAGGTCACCACCCTCGATCAGGGTGCCCTCCATGCCGTTGCGGCACAGCCAGGTGCCGGGGATCTCGGCGTCGTCGGCGAAGGGTATGTCGAACTCCTCGCCGTTCTCGGTGCGGTACCGCGCGATTTGACGCGGCGCCAGGTCGTGGTTGCGCTCGGTCTCGTAGCTCACGGCTCCGAGGCGACTGCCCCTCATGACGCGATCAGCCATCATCAACACTCCTCATTGCACGTATCACCGCCTATCTGCGCAGGTTACGCCCCGGCCATGCTAGCCACAGCTAACGCCTCGCGAATGCCACCGCGGTTGTGTTCGGCCACCATTTGTAGATGGTCGCCTTGCTAACCCGGCTGCGTTCGGAGATCCGGTCGACCGACGCCCTGCCCAGGCCGCCCTCCCTGCATCAGTTCCATTGCGGCTGCCAGGACGGCGGTCGCCGTTTAGGTGAAGTGCGGCCAGCGGCGCGCAACCATATGCCCCACTCATCTGCGACATCGGAACCATCGACTCCGCGCTTCGGTTACCACGGCTCTCCGCCGTGCGGCACGGGACCGGGCGGCCCGCTGTCATCGATTGACGTGGCGGACGCGGGGCTGGACGAGCGCCGCGAGCTGACCGAGCCGGGCTACCCGGCAAGGTCGACTATCGCCGACGTGGTTAGTGCTGACCGTCATCTTCGTGGTCGGCCTATAGGTCAAGCTGCTACTCCGCCGGCGACGTCGTTGACCCCCGACCCTCGCCTCGCCGGCGCAGCACCGCTGGAAGCAGGAGACGCACAGGAACTAGGACGAGTTTCAGTCGATCTCGTAATCCTACGAGAAGACCCGATTCGCGGTGTCGTTGTAATAGTTGATGCTCCACCGCGATAGCCGTGAGATCGTCAACACCGGTGACCACCTCACGACTGTAGCGGGCGAAACTAGCTGTAGCGGATGGGATTTGGGGTGCGCACGGCGCGCACCAAATCAGTATGGCACCACTTGTGCCAATGTGCCAGAGATCTTTTGGGATGTCGTTGTTGTAATCGTATGCAGTGTAGGCGTTTTGGGAACGATCGGGAAGGGTTGGGCGGTTAGGGGTGGTGTTGGGATGGTTTGGGAATTGTTGAGAAGTGTTGGAGAGCAGAGGTGTTGGTCATATTGGGCTACACGTAACAGGCTGCGCTGTCACCAACGATTGTTCCGGTCGGAACAGCTGGACTAACTGGATCGCCGTGTCGGACAACCACTTTGCATGGTGGCAAGCGTCGTCGGCTAGCCGGCCCAGGCACGGCTTCAGGTCGACCGGTTGGTGGTAGCAAGGCCGAAAATTGTGCACAGGAGGGTGTGGATAGCTGCTCACAGTTACGACAAGCCGACTCACCGCAGAGCGGGCGAACAAGTTCACGAACCCCTTCAACGTCAGCGAGCTACGATGACAAACTCCCTATCCAACGGCCGTGACATGCTTACGGCCGAAGAAGTCCACGACATTACGGGTGTGCCCGTGTCTACCTTGCACGACTGGGCAGCCAAGCGAGAGCGGGGAATGCCGGCTCCCGGCCCGCACCACTTACGGTTGAGCAACAGGCATCGGCGCTGGGCGCGGAAAGATGTCGACCAAAGGATCGAATCGGCCCGAATCTAACCCCGCCGTGTCGGACCCACGGCATAGAGTTGCCACGGAGTCAAACATGCTGCGGCACAGGAACTATGCAGTAAGGGTCGTGGCCATTAACTGATCTGAGGAGTAACCATGTCGATTCGGCGGCGAGAGACTAAGGCCGGCGTCCGCTATGACGTGCAGTGGCGACTGCCAGATCGTTCAAAGCGCAAGAAAACGTTCGTCACTGAGCGCGCTGCTAAGCAGTTCGAAGCCAAGCTCGTTACTGGCAGAGCGACAGGCGAGTCCGTGGACCCGCGGGGCGGCAGGGTGGAGCTTGAGTCGGTATACCGATCCTGGATCGCCTTACGCCCCGACCTCAGCGCCAAAGTCCGCCGCGGATACGAAGACAACTGGAGACTGCGTATCCAGCAGCATTTCGGCAACTGGCCGATCGCAAAGATCGATCACGAGTCGATCCAGCGGCGGGTAAATGACATGTCGGCCTCCGGGCTTAGCCCACGCACTGTTCGATGGACCCACACCGTGCTGAAGATGACGCTCGACTACGCAGTCGACGACGGCCGACTGATCGCGAAAAACCCCGCGACACGAACGAAGTTCCCGCCGATGCGGCGAACGATGCATATCTATCTCAACGCAAGAGAAGTCGCAGAGCTATCGGACGCATGTGGGCCCCAGGGCGACGTGGTCATGATCCTGGCTTACACCGGCCTGAGGTTCGGCGAGCTAACCGGGTTGAACGTCGAAGATGTCGACGTCGCAGCACGAAGGATTCGAATTCGCCGCTCTATCACCGAGGTCGGGGGCAGACTCATCAAGGGCAACCCGAAATCAGAGGCAGGTCGACGGTCGGTACCAATCCCAGAACGTTTGGTGCCCGCCCTGAAGGCTCGACTGGATGGCCGGGCGCGGAGCGCTCCGGCAATTGCCTCACCGCGCGGCTCGCGACTCGGCCTGGAGAATTGGAAGCGGGCAGTCAACTGGAAAGCGGCGATCGCCCAAGTCGGGCGAGAAAGGCTGCGCGTGCATGATCTCCGCCACACATACGCCTCGTTGTCACGCAGGGCGGGCGCCGATCTACGCCTGCTGCAAAAAGCCATGGGGCATGCGTCCATTACCGTTACCGCCCACACGTACGCAGACCTTTTCGATGACGAGCTTGACAACATCGCCGCCGCACTCGACTCGTTGACTGACGATTTAAGTGAAGACACGTCAGCAGACCGTGGTGGGTCAGTTTGACGGCCCAAGGTCAGCACGTGGTATCTGGAGCGTCAGGACCTCACCATGCGATGGGTATGCGTCGATTCACCCGCCTTGCCAACGCCTTGAGCTAGAAGGGTGGAGAACCTGGCGCACGCGGCGTCGCTGCACTACTCGACCGGACCGACGATCGCGATTATGCGTGCCTTCGTCACCCGACCTAGGGTCGTATGACCCTAGGTGCTCACGTGGCACGCGGCAAATGCTTGAGGGCATGAGCGCATCGGGCTATGACGGCGGACTTGGCTTGGCGCAGCCCGCCGTCGGTGCTCATCGGTTAGACGAGATTGAGGCAATACGGCTGCTGTCCAGCGTCGGCTATGGGCGGGTTGTCTTCAGTTTCAACGCGCTTCCGGCGATCCGCCCGGTCAATCATCTGCTGGACGAAGGCCAGATAATCATCCGCACCCGTTTGACGGCATCGATCTCCGCCGCCGTGCGATCCAGCGATGGCGTCGTCGTCGCCTATGAAGCCGACAATATCGACCCTCGGACTCAGACGGGGTGGAGCGTCGTCGCCACGGGGCACGCACACACCATCACCGATCCCGACGAAGTCATGCGCTACGAGCAACTGCTCCATCCATGGATCAACCATGCTGACACCGTCATTGGCATCGAGCCTGAGATCATCACCGGGTTCCGCATCATTGCCACCTAGCCGCCAAACTGACCCACTACCGAGCAGACTTGCGAGCGACAGCAGCTCACCTTTGGCCCCATATTGGCCCCATCGCCGAGTCCACACCGGTGACGCGGGGTTCGTAGGACAGGGGAGAATTAATCCCCTCAGCTGCATACACCATCCGGTGGCCAGGGGCGGGATCGAACCGCCGACCTTCCGCTTTTCAGGCGGACGCTCATACCGACTGAGCTACCTGGCCAGACGGCAAGGAGTGCCTCGCCGTGATGGCGACCCTGACGGGACTTGAACCCGCGACCTCCGCCGTGACAGGGCGGCGCGCTGACCAACTGCGCCACAGGGCCTTGCTGTGCTGCTTCGCGTAACTGCTCGCAGGGTACCCCCTACGGGATTCGAACCCGCGTTACCGCCTTGAAAGGGCGGCGTCCTAGGCCGTCTAGACGAAGGGGGCCAGAACCGAATCTCTCCGGGGCACGCGCAACGTGGTAACCGTTGGCAGCCACGTCAGCTTAGGTCACCGCGGGCCTAATCCTCAAACGAGCGTCGTCTCGAGCGCAGTATCCTGAACCATCGCAGCCCCTATAGCTCAGTTGGTAGAGCTACGGACTTTTAATCCGCAGGTCCTAGGTTCGAGTCCTAGTGGGGGCACCATACGTGCCTGGGCCGACCCCCGTGCCGGCCGCAGACCGGCACACCTCAACCCGGCGCTCACCCCTGGAGTAGTCGACACTCTTCCCGCGGATTTCAGCGCGCGTCAGGCTTCGTCCGACGCTTACGGCTGGTCCGGGTGATTTCGACCACTGTTTCTGAGGGGGTTCGATCGGGGCATGGTTGGCTCACGGCGCACGCTGAGGGTTTGCGAAAAGATCTGTGGCAAAGAAAACCCTGGGCTGGGTACGGTTACACCTGGACACAGGAGAGCAGCGATGAGCGACACGGTGCCAGCGGGTGGAACCCAATTCGGACCCTATCTGCTCAAGCGGACGCTCGGCAGCGGCGCCATGGGGACGGTGTACGAAGCCCAAGACACCGTCATGGACCGAGTCGTCGCCCTGAAGCTGATATCGGGCCCCTACGTGCAAAATCCGGATTACCGGCAAAGACTGCAGCGCGAGGCCCGGATCGCCGGTCGGCTGCAGGACCCGCACGTGGTGCCGGTCCATTCCACCGGCGAAATCGACGGGCAGCTCTACGTCGACATGCGCCTGATCAACGGCACCGCCCTGGACACCATCCTGCGGCGGTCGGGACCGCTCTCGCCGGCGAAGGCGGTGTCGATGGTGCGCCAGATCGCCTCGGCGCTGGACGCCGCCCACGAAGCGGGGGTACTGCACCGCGACGTGAAGCCGGGAAACATCCTGATCACCCGTGACGACTTCGCCTATCTGGTGGACTTCGGAATCGCCAACGCCGCAACCGAGCTCAAGCTCACCCAGATGGGCGACGTCCTCGGCACGTGGGCTTACATGGCGCCCGAGAGGTTCAGCGGCGACGAGACCCAGGTGGCTGCGAGCGCGGACACGTATGCCTTGGCCTGCGTCCTGTTCGAAGCCCTGACGGGCGCGCCACCGTTTGCCGGCGACACCGCAAGTCTGATCGGAGCGCACCTCAGCAAGCCCGTCCCTCGGGCAAGTGCGCGCGCGGGCCTGCCGGCCGCCCTCGATGATGTGATCTCCCGCGGGATGGCCAAACAACCCGCGGCCCGTTATGCAACGACCGGCGAGTTTGCCCGAGCGGCAGAGGCCGCCCTCGCGACAATGGGCGACAAGACGGCCAGCTTCGCGCTTCCGACCGCACTTGCTCCGACGAGGCCGCCGCCACCACAACACACACCCCAGCCACCGCCACACACACCTCCACCGCCCACGCAGACGGCGCAAACCGCGCAGTACACGCCGCCGCCCGGGCAACAGGCACCGCCCCGGTGGACGCCGCCCCCCGGACCGTACGGGCCCCATTCCGGCCCCGGCGGCTCGCAGGCAGGTCCCACATGGAAACAACAACCGGCGCCGGCGCCCAAGAAGCGGAATCGGTGGATCCTGGCAGCGGCGGCTGTCTTCCTCGTCGTCGCCCTGGCGGCCGCATTCGGGATCTGGCAGCTGACCGGCGGTGACAACAAGCCGTCACAGCCGAAAGCCGTCGACCTCAGCAAACTCGACACCGGGAAGTACAACACCAAGCCGCGGCCACTGCCCGGCCCGACGACGCTGGAGGAAGGGAAGTTCCTCGAGGCGTTCCACCTTGCCGAGGGGGTCGCGAATCCCTATGAAGTCGACCCGGTGCTCGATCACATCTACGGATATGCGATGCCGGACCCGAAGGCGGCCGCGACGACGATCTCCGGCACCGGAACCCCGCTTACGCAACCCGTGCTGGAGAAGTACGGCATGATCACGGCATACAACGTCGAGGGCGTGTCGAAGCGTCTCGCGGACTTCTCGAGGGACAAGAACGGCGACCTGCTTCTCGTCATGGTGACGAGCTTTCCGAACGATGACTCAGCTGCACACGCTGCCGCAGAGATGGACGCAGTCGACTTCGCCGTCAATAAGGAGAACCAGGCGGTCTCGATACCCGGGTATCCACAGGCAAAGGCCCACATTCGGCCCGGTTCGCCCTCGATCGGGTCGACCATCGCCACGGGAAGGTTCGTCTCGTCCATCCTGGCTCGCAGTGACGCTAATCCTAAGCTCGCCTACCTGAGTCAGCGGGTGAAGCACGCTCTCGACCTGCAGGTGCCACTTCTGGGCAAGCTCATCGCGGGCCTGGAGCCCTCGCTGACCACGCTTCCGCTCGACCCGGATCGAATGGTCAGCCGGCTGTTCGTCCCGGCCGAGGAGCCGAAGATCTCAGCCGAATTCGGGAGCCAGGGGCCGCGCGCGGCCGCCCTGTGCGAGGACGCCGAAGCCCGCAAGCAGGGCTTGTTCGAACAGGCCGGGGTGGACCGGTGCGCTTTCAGCGTCGACAGCACCCTCGTACGGACAAAGGACGAGGCAACAGCCACGGCTATGCTGCCCAAATTCGCCGAGTCGGAACGAGCCGAGTTCATCGACCACGACATTGCGCCACCCGACGGGCTCAAGGATGCGAAGTGCTTCGAGCAGAAACCGGAAATCTGGTCGGACAACGCCAACGCGCGCTTCGCGTGTTACTTGTCCTACGGCCGGTACATCGCCTCGGTTTCAAGCAACGAGGAGAAGGACGTCCACCAGCGTGCCGCCGCGCAGTACGCGTTGCTCGTCAACAATGAGTAGGCGAAGAAGCAACCGACGCGAAACGAACTGACGACTCGAGTTTGGATAGCCACGGCGCTTGGCTATGCTGCGCAACATGAGTGTCGATGCGGCCCACCCAAACGCGCCAGTAGCCCTGGTAACCATGGAAATCCGTCACCCAGCAACGGATTCCCTCACCGAATCATCGAGCGGAGATCTCAGGCGCCTGCTCGCCGAGCACCTGCCGATCGAACGCCAAGCGCAGGACGTGGCGTGGGCGATGGGCGCCGGCGGAAATCCGACACCCACCGCCGAGCGCTTCATCCGTTATGTAAACCGCGATAACACTCTCGCCGCTTCGATGAAGACCCAGGCGGTCGTCATCGAGGCCACCGCTTACACCGACTTCGAGGCGTTGGTCGACCTCATGATGCGGGTCATAGACGCTCGCTCACAGGTCTCGGCGATCGTCGGCGTGGAACGTCTCGGCCTGCGTTATGTCCTCGAGGTCCGAGTCCCCGTGGGCGTGGACGGCCGCGTCGAGTGGAGTAACTGGATCGCGGAGCCGCTGCTCGGGCCGCAGCGAGTCGCGCCAGGCGGCCTCACGCTTACCGAGTGGCAGGGTGCCGCGGTCTTCCGCGAAGCGCAACCGGGCAGATCGATGATCGTGCGCTACGGCCCGGGTGTGGGTCAGGCGCTCGATGCCAATTACCATCTGCGCCGGACGATGCCGGCCAACCAAGGACCGTTTTTCCTCTTGGACATTGACAGCTTCTGGACTCCGACGGGGTCCATCCCCGAATACGACCGGAATACGGTGCTGGCGACTTTCCAGGATCTGTACGAGCCCGCTCGCACCGTGTTTCAGGAGATGCTCACCAGCCGCCTGAGGGACGACCTGCTCAGCTCGTAAGCACCGCGCTGGTGTAGGTCACATCGGCGAAGGCTTCGGCGACCTCGTCGTCGGGATAGACAAAGCCGTTAGCCGCGTGCAGCTCCTTGACGGTCTGGGACGAAGTTCGCCAGCCGCGCTCGTTCAGATAGTCGAGGGTGTGGCCACGCTGACTGTGGTAGACGAGTTCGTTGAAGTCGATCTCGAACCCGAGTTCACTCATCCGGTCGTGATGTGCGCGCCAGCGCTCGTCGGCGAAAACGTGGGTGTCGGGCACGAATTCAAACGCCAGGCGACTGCCGGGCGCGCTCAAAGCGGTGATGTTGTCGAACAGCGCGTCCTGGGCCGCATCGGGCAGGTAGACCAATAAACCCTCGGCACTCCACGCCGCGGGAGCCTGCGGATCGAATCCCGCAGCCCGTAGCGCCGTGGCCCAGTCATCGCGCAGGTCGATCGCGACGGTGCGTCGCTCGGCGGTCGGCTCGGCGCCGAGCTCGCTCAGGGTTACGGTTTTGAACTCGATCACCTCTGGCATGTCGACCTCGTAGACGACGGTGTCCGCCGGCCACGGCAGGCGGTACGCGCGTGCATCGAGCCCCGACGCGAGGATTACCACCTGGCCGATGCCGCTCTTTGTGGCTTCGAGGAAGAAGTGGTCGTAGAACCTGGTGCGGCAGGCCATCCCCCGGGCCATCCGGTGTGGATCGAACTCGGAATCCCCGCCAACCGGAATCTGGCCGTTCACCAACCGGACGTAGACGTCAATTCCGACGGCACGCACCAGCGGCGCCGCGTAGGGGTCAGCGATCAATGTCTCGTCGGAGGCCAGCGCCCGCTGCGCGGCGACCATGGTCGCGGTCGCCCCGACGCTCGTCGCCAGGTCCCAACGATCACGATCGGTGCGCGCCATGCTGCTCCCTCGTCCCGGCCGGGAAATATAGACAGTCTAGTTAGTACCACAGGGCTGACTCCCGATGCTTCGGGACTACCCTCCGAACTGTGACGGACTTCGCCCAGCGGACGATCGACCTGGCCCGCCAAAACGTCGCCGAAGGCGGTCGTCCATTCGCGACGGTGATTGTCCAGGACGGCGAGATTCTCGCCGAAAGCGCCAACAGGGTGGCCCAGACGAACGATCCGACGGCCCACGCGGAGATCCTGGCCATCCGTGAGGCATGCACGAAGCTGCGCACTGAGCACCTGGTCGACGCCACCATTTACGCGCTGGCCCACCCGTGCCCGATGTGCCTAGGCTCGCTGTATTACTGCTCGCCCAAGGAAGTCATCTTCCTGATCACTCGCGAGTCTTACGAGCAGTACTACCTCGACGACCGCAAATACTTCGAGGTCTCCACGTTGTACGACGAATTCGCCAAGACGTGGGACCAGCGGCGCCTGCCGATGCGCTACCAACCCGACGGCGCCGCGGTGGATGTCTATCGGCTCTGGAACGAACGCAACGGCGGCGAACGCAAATCGACCGTCGTCCCGCCGGGCTGAACCGGCCCTGAATCGGCCCCGAACTGGCCCTGAACTGGCCCTTGAAGGCGGCCTCGACCTCTTCGCTATTATCTACGTATGCATGCAGGTAATAGTGAAGACCGGCTGCCCGACGAGCAGGCCAGTTTGGTGGTCGAGGTTTTCCGGATGCTCGCGGACGCCACCCGCGTGCAGGTGCTGTGGTCGCTAACCCAGCGTGAAATGTCAGTCAACGAACTCGCCGAACACGTGGGCAAGCCGGCGCCATCGGTTTCCCAGCACCTTGCGAAGCTGCGGATGGCCCGCCTCGTGCGCACCCGTCGGGACCGAACCACCATCTTCTACAGCCTGGAGAACGACCACGTCCGCCAGCTCGTCATTGATGCTGTCTTCAATGCCGAGCACGCCGGTCCCGGGGTTCCCCGCCATCACCGCGGCGACAGCGGGCTGAAGGCGGTCAGCGAATCGGCGTCCAGGCTCCAGCTGAATGACGAAGCAAATCAACATATTTCGCATCAGGAGAAGACACGATGACCGAACAGCACACGCATGACGCGCTGCACGCACACGAACACCAGCACGGCGGTACTGCTCACACGCACGCGCACACCACGCATGAGCACGACCACGTCACGCACGAGCACTCCCACACCCACGAGGACGGGACCGAGCACACGCATGAGCACGTGCACCAGTCCGACCTCGAGGACGTGCACGGCCACGGCCACGGATAACGCGGACCCCGCCCGGAAGGCTTAAGAGACCTTTGGGCAGTAATGCTTCGGGTTGTCGCGCTCGTCCACAGGCGGCAGGTTGCGTGCCGGCGTCTGCACCAGCGGCGCGCGGACCGAGACTTGCCCGGTGGCACGATCCCAGCCGGCGCGGGCCCGCGGGTGTTTGCGGTATCGCCTTGGCACGCAGGCGAAGACGAGACGGACGAGGTCGCCGAAGCGCCGGTGGAGCCATTCGTCGCGGCGCCACCACCGGTAGCCCATCAGTTCGCGCACCGACGGATCGTAGAGACCGACCGTGAGCCACACGAAGAACGGGGCCAGCAGTTTGCGTTGCGCGGCCCACAACCAGTCGGGGAGCCGTTGCGCGAACTGAGGTTTGGGCAGTTCGGTCAGATCGAGGACCGCACGCGCGGCGAAATTATTCTCTAATACGTTGCGGCACATGTGATCCCAATAGCCCTGGAACTCCTCCCAGGTGGCCGGCACCGGTCGCATGCTCATCCCGTACATGCGATACCACTCGACGTGCTCCTCGAATAGCTGGCGCCTCTGGGCTTCGGTCAACCCGGCGCAAAACCGCTCGGCGACATGAATAGTGCCGACAAAGAAGGTGGCGTGTGCCCAGTAGAAGACGTCGGGGTTCAACGCGTGGTAACGGCGGCCCTGTTCGTCGACGCCCTTGATGGCGATGTGGTAGTCGCGCACCTCGGCGCCGGTGACCGGGGCACGATCGCCGTCGAAAACGACTCCGCCAATCGGGTACAACGAGCGCAATAGGCGGGGCCAGCGCTCCCGAAAGAACGTCGAGTGGTCGACGACTGCCGCGCCCAGTTGCGGGTGCATGTTCTGCATGGATCCCGCCCACGGACCCTGCAACATGCCGCGCCAATCCCCGAAGTACCGCCAGGTCAAGGAACTGGGGCCGAGCGGGATCGGCGGCGCGTCGTAGCCCAGCGGAGACACCGGGCACCCGCCGGGCGCACCGTCGGAGCCACCGAGCAACCCGGCGGGAACTGCCTCCTTGGCCGCGGACGTCGCGTCGCTGGCCGTTTTGGCGCTGGTCAGCGGGCAGGCCGCGGAAGTATGTTTGGTCACCGTTAGATTCCTGTAAGTATCAGCAATTCTGACTACATACGTTGTCACTTTGCAGCTTAGGAGTGATGTGCAGACGGGTCAACGACGGGGCCGTTGGACGGGCGTCCCCCTGGAAAGCCGCCTCGCACTCCGCCGCGACAATCTCATCGCCGCCGGCGTGCAGTTGCTCGGCGACGAGCGCGGACCCGCGGTGACCGTCCGTGCGGTGTGCCGCGAGGCCGCGCTCACGGAACGCTACTTTTACGAAAGCTTTTGCGACCGAGACGAATTCGTGCGCGCCGTCTACGACGATGTCTGCACGCGGGCCATGGAAACCCTTACTTCGGCCAAGACCCCGCGGGAGGCCGTCGAACAATTCGTCGAGTTGATGGTCGACGACCCCGTGCGCGGGCGCGTGCTGTTGCTGGCACCGGCGGTGGAACCGATATTGACCCAGTCGGGCGCGGACTGGATGCCCACTTTCATCAACCTGCTGCAGCGCAAGCTGTCCCGGATCGGCGATCCGGTGCTGCAGAAAATGATCGCCACCAGCCTGGTCGGCGGCCTGACGAGTCTGTTTACCGCCTACCTCAACGGACAGCTAGGCGCCACCCGCAAGCAATTCATCGACTACTGCGTCAACATGCTGTTCATCACCGCAGCACCCTATGTATCCCAGTCTGAGCAGGGGAAATCCGACTAACGATTTTCACCTGCGCCCCGTCGGCTGGTCGCGAGAGTGGGGTCTTGCGGAACGAGCGCGCCAACCGTCCCGGACACCCGAAAAACGTGATGTGCCACGCGGCGCGGAAACTTGATGCTACTGGTGGACACAGATATATTGAGTGCTACCCGCAGACACAGATAACTGGAGGCCTTATGTCAGCCGAGCTGACCGACCTGCAGCTGGCGCACGAACTCGAACCGGTGGTGGAGAAGTACCTGAACCGGCACCTGAGCATGCACAAGCCCTGGAACCCGCACGACTACATCCCGTGGTCGGACGGGAAGAACTACTACGCGCTCGGCGGGCAGGATTGGGACCCCGAGCAGAGCAAACTTTCCGACGTCGCCCAGGTGGCAATGGTGCAGAACCTGGTCACCGAGGACAACCTGCCGTCGTATCACCGCGAGATCGCGATGACCATGGGCATGGATGGCGCCTGGGGGCAGTGGATCAACCGCTGGACCGCCGAGGAGAACCGGCACGGCATCGCGCTGCGCGACTACCTGGTCGTGACACGTTCCGTCGACCCCGTCGAGTTGGAGAAACTGCGCATCGAGGTGGTCAATCGGGGCTTCAGCCCGGGCCAGAACCACCAGGGCGACTACTTCGCCGAGAGCCTCACCCACTCCGTCATTTACGTCAGTTTCCAGGAACTGGCCACCCGGATATCGCACCGCAACACCGGCAAGGCCTGTAATGACCCCGTCGCCGACCAGCTGATGGCCAAGATCTCGGCCGACGAGAACCTGCACATGATCTTCTACCGCGACGTCAGCGAGGTCGCGTTCGACCTGATTCCCAACCAGGCGATGAAGTCGCTGCACCTGATTCTGCGGCACTTCCAGATGCCCGGCTTCCAGGTACCCGAGTTCCGGCGCAAAGCCGTGGCGATCGCCGTAGGGGGCGTCTACGACCCCCGCATCCACCTCGACGAGGTCGTCATGCCGGTGCTGAAGAAATGGCGCATCTTCGAGCGCGAGGACTTCACCGGTGAGGCGGCCGAGCTGCGCGACGATCTTGCCCTGCTAGTCAAGGAACTCGAGCTGGCCTGCGACAAGTTCGAGGTGTCCAAGCAGCGCCAACTCGAGCGGGAAGCCCGTACCGGCAAGAGGGTCACCGCCCACGAGCTGCATCAAACCGCGGGCAAGCTGGCGATGAGCCGCCGGTAGCCAGGCCTTGCGTATCGGTCCGATCAAGCTCGCCAGCCCGGTTGTGCTGGCCCCGATGGCCGGTGTGACGAATGTCGCTTTCCGGACGCTGTGTCGTGAGCTGGAGCAGTCCAAGGTCGGCACCGTCAGCGGCCTCTACGTCTGCGAGATGGTCACCGCGCGTGCGCTGGCCGAGCGTCATCCGGTCACCATGCACATGACGACGTTCGGCCCCGGCGAGTCGCCACGTTCGCTGCAGCTCTACGCCGTCGATCCCGCCACCACCTATGCGGCCGCCAGGATGATCGCGGAGGAAGGCCTGGCCGACCACATCGACATGAATTTCGGCTGCCCGGTGCCCAAGGTGACCAAGCGCGGCGGCGGGGCGGCACTGCCGTTCAAGCGGCGGCTGTTCGGCCAGATCGTCGGCGCCGCGGTGCGCGCGGCCGAGGGCACGGATATCCCGGTGACCGTCAAGTTCCGCATCGGCATCGACGACGAGCACCACACCCACCTCGACGCCGGCCGCATCGCGGAGGCCGAGGGCGCCGCGGCGGTCGCCCTGCA
>Ga0306923_10004312_pt1 | contig 13596 bp, 8 predicted proteins | sample sta12Can44000108_FD_203841 | JGI IMG/M metagenome (GOLD analysis project Ga0306923, IMG submission 203841) | Lab enrichment of tropical soil microbial communities from Luquillo Experimental Forest, Puerto Rico - statanox.12C.anox.44.000.108 (v2)... | ecosystem: Environmental > Terrestrial > Soil... | reverse complement strand
TTTCACGTCGTACTCAGCAATCAGGGCGCCACCGTGCGTAGCTGGCAGCTAAAGAAATACCTCGGCAACGATGGCAAGCCGCTCGAACTCGTCAATGCCGCGGCGAAACTGGATTTCCCGTTTGCTTTGTACTTTCCGAAGGAGAAGCCGACCGCCAATGTGAACTGGGCGTATTACACCGAGACGGACGCTCCCGACGGGCTGGGCGTTTCTTTCGAGTATTCCGACGGCCACACGGTCGTTCACAAAACGTTCCGGTTTGAAAAGAACAGCTATCGTTCGCACGTGAGCTCGCAGGTCACCGTGGACGGCAGGCCGATCCCAAACCTGATCGAGTGGCGCGGCGGGTTCGGTGATCTCACCGTAGCCAATCCGTCCGGTGCCCAACGGACGCTATACTTCAACACACCCGACAACAAGCTGGTAGAGCAGAATGCCAAGGCGGCCAAGGACGGCCCCATCACCTCCAGCGGAGATTTCGCATTCGCCGGCATCGCCGACACGTACTTTGCCGCGGTCTTCCTTCCCGACGCCGGCAACACCATGCAGGTGATGACCTTCAGCGATACGGTGCGCACGCTATTGGACGAGAAGCCCGCTCCCTTTCCGGGCACGGCCGTCTCCGCTAGCCCCGACAACCGCTTCTCGCTGTTCGTGGGGCCCAAAGACTTGGATCTGCTGAAGCGAATGAATCCCAAGCTGGAAGCGGTGGTGGACTTCGGCTGGCTTTCCATCATTGCCAAACCGCTGTTCCTCGCTGTCAACTTCTTGAACGACGCCTTTGTTCACAACTTCGGCTGGTCGATCGTGCTGGTGACGATCATCATCTACATCGTGATGTTCCCGCTGCGCCTCACGAGCATGAAGTCGATGCGCAAGATGCAGGCGCTCAAGCCGCAGGTCGACCAGATTGCGCAGAAGTACAAGAACCTCAAGTTCAACGACCCGCGCAAAGCCGAGCAGCAGCAGGAAACCATGGCCTTATACAAGAAGCACGGCGTGAACCCTATGGGAGGATGCCTGCCAACGTTGATTTCGCTGCTGCTGATCATCCCGTTCTACCGGGTCTTCCAAGTGGCTGTGGAAATGCGCGGCGCCCACTGGCTGTGGGTCACCGATCTTTCGCAGCCCGAACACTTACCAATCAAGATCCTGCCGGTGGCCATGATTGTGACCCAGTTCCTGACCCAGAAGATGATGCCGACGCCGGGTGTCGATCCCAACCAGCAGCGCATGATGATGTTCATGCCGCTGATCTTCGGCTTCATGTTCTACAATTTCCCGAGCGGGCTGGTGTTATACTACTTGACCGGAAATTTGGTGAGCATCGGACAACAATGGTTCTTCAATCGCACCGAGGTAGCCGTCGAAGCCTCCCGTTCCGTGCAGCCGCCACCGAAAAAAAAGACCGGCAGGAAGTAGCCCGTGACTGAGCGAAAATATTCTGTTGCCTCGATCGCCGTGCAAGTCGACGGCTTTTTGCGACCCCTTCTCCAGGGCGGAGGATTTCATCTGAAGTACGAAGTTCACGACGCGGAACCAGCGGCAGACGATTTCGAAACACCAGATGTGGTGGTGAAATTCACTGGTCCCGATGTCGATCGATTGCTGGCCAACCGCGCCGAGCTGCTCCTGGCACTGGAGCACGTCACCATGGAGATGCTGCGGGTGCCTTCCGAGGACCACTCGCGAATTTCCTTCGATGCCAATGACTACCGCCTGCTGCGCATCGAGGAATTGCGGCTGAGCGCCACCACCGCGGCCGATAAAGTGAAACGAACCGGAGTTCCCTTCCGCTTCAATCCGATGAACAGCCGGGAGCGCCGTGTGATCCATCTGGCGTTGCGAACCGAGCCTGCCGTGCGGAGTGAGAGCATCGGGACAGGCCCATCGCGCCAAGTGGTGGTTTACCCGGCCGGCATGGCGAGCATCCCCGATCTGCCCCCTCTGCCTGAACCACGGCACGGAGGAGGGGGCGGGCCCCGGCGCGACGGCCCGCGTCGTGACGGACCACGCCGCGGCGGCCCGCGCCGCGACAGGCCCCGCTCCCGAGACACCCGCCACTAGCCGGGCGGCTCCGCCGGCCTGTGTCCGTGTCGGTCACCGATACCATCGTCGCTATTTCCACGCCGCCCGGCCGCGGCGGCTTGGGGGTGATCCGCATTTCTGGCCCGCAAGCCCGCGCGGTCGCCGAGGCGATCCTCACGTTTCCGAACACGGCCTCCTGGCAGCCGCGGCACGGGCGGATGGCTCACCTCGCTGACCGAGACGGGCACGTGGTTGACCAGGTGATTGCGACCTTCTTTGAAAAGCCCCACTCGTACACGGCGGAGGACACAGTGGAAGTTTCGTGTCATGGCGCACCCGTTGTGCTTCGGTTTGCCGTAGAACGCGCGCTCGAAGGCGGAGCGCGGCTGGCAGAGCCGGGCGAGTTCACCTTGCGCGCCTACCTACGCGGCCGCATCGACCTGTCGCAGGCCGAAGCCGTGCGAGACCTCATCGAAGCCACCACTCTCTACCAGGCGCGAATCGCGGCGCAGCAAGCCGCCGGGTCCGTCTCGCGCCGAATCGCTCCGCTCAAAGAACAGCTGGTCGAGTTGATCGCGCTCATCGAAGCCGGCATCGACTTCGCCGAAGACGACATCAGCGTGGCCTCGGCCGCCGAAATCCTGAGGCGGCTGGCCCCGGTGCTCGAGGGCGTCCGCCGTCTAGCCGCTAGTTTTCAATACGGGAACCTGGTGCGGAGCGGTCTCACACTGGCCATCGTCGGCCGGCCGAATGTCGGCAAAAGCAGCCTGTTCAATAGGCTCCTGGAACAGGACCGGGCGATCGTGACTGAAATCCCTGGTACCACTCGCGATCTGGTCAGCGAAACTGCAGCCATCGGCGGCATTCCGGTCAAGCTATACGATACAGCGGGCATTCGCGAGTCCCAGGAACCGGTAGAAACGCTGGGCATCGAGCGCAGCTATCAGGCCATGGCCGATTCTGACCTGACGCTTGTGGTTATCGATCGCTCCCTACCCGCCGCGGGCGAGGATCGCGACCTGATCGCCCGTGCCCGCGAGCAAGGCCGTTGCCTTTTGGTGGGGAACAAGTCGGACCTGCCGGGAGCTCGAGACCTTCCGCCCGAGGCGATCGTCGTGTCGGCCGCGACGGGCGCCGGCATCCCGCGACTGCGCGAAGCCGTCCTGGAAGCCCTCGCGCCCCGAGGTGCGTTCGAGCCAGAAGCCGGTTTCATCACTAGCCTCCGCCACGAGCAATTGTTGCGGGAGTGCATTCAATACCTCGAGAAAGCGATCGCCGCCGTCGAGTCCACCATCCCGCACGAGATGCTGTTGCTCGATCTCTATGCCGCCCTACGCCCGCTCGACGCCATAACCGGCGCCACCACCGCCGACGATATCCTGAACCGCATCTTCTCGACATTCTGCATCGGGAAGTAGCGCGGAGGCTCGAGGCGTAGCCGCCTTCGGTGTGGAGGAGCCGGTTTCACTGGTTCGCCCGAGTCTGAAAATATTCACCTCGCGTTTTGCGGCCCTGGCCCTGCTCCCGCGGCACCCGGCCGGCCCCGAACTGCGGTTGTGAAATCGGAGTGAGTCTTGCGCCCACCGCACGGGACCCCTTAAGCCGCGCCGTTCGCGGTCGTTTCTATTGCGCTGGAGTGAGCGCAGCGGCCGTCGCCTTGGCTCAGGTCAAGACCGTCCGGATCGAGCCTCTGGTGTATTTGCGCGCCGATGAACTGGCCAGTAGGGGACTGCTTGTGCGTGTGCCGCCGCGCAAGCAGGATCGGATCCCCTGGAACGACGCCGACGATCGGCGTGCCCACAGCTTCACCCCAAGTGGGCGTCTTTCACTATGCGCAACCTTGGCGGAAAACCGGAGGGACGCGCTTTGTGGCCTTTCGTTACAAATGCGGATTCTGGCTTGGGAGAAGCCGGCTTAACCTGGAATTTGACCGATAGTTGTCAGGCCGGGGTCCGGAGGCCGGTGGGGATAACGCCTCTACCGGACCATGTGGACGAGGTCGTCGGGAAGCGCCACCGACCCGTTCGTGGGCGGGTTCGAGAACTCCAACTGGTCGTTGTCAATCGAACTCCACTTCAGGCTGATGGTGTCGCGGATGTAGTTCTGATAAACGCGCCACGGCGACTTGGAACCCTGTTTGGGCCAACTCGCGAGCGCGCGTCGCATGTAACCCGGAGTGAAGTTGTTCACGAAAGGGGCCTCGGCTTTCGCATCGAGGCTCGTGGGCCTTACCTGACGCACGCCTTTCCGGTCCATGTAGTTGATCAACCGGCACACATAGGAGCAGATTAAGTCGGCTTTCAGCGTCCACGACGCGTTGATATAGCCGAACACGGAAGCGAGGTTGGGTACGCCTGTCATCATCACGCCTTTGTACGCCAAGGTCTTGCCAGGATCGACGCTGCGCCCGTCGACGGAAAGCTCAGCCCCGCCGAACGCCTCGAGCACAAGGCCCGTCGCGGTGACGACGATATCGGCTTCGAGTTTCTTACCCGATTTGAGCCGGAGGCCTCTTTCAACGAACCTGTCGATCTCATCGGTAACCACGCTGGCACCCCCCGATCGGATCGCCCGAAACAGATCGCCGTTCGGTACCAGACAAAGGCGCTGTTCCCAAGGGTTGTAGCGCGGCGTGAAGTGGGTTGCCACATCGTACTCAGCGCCCAATTCCCGGCGTACTTTCCTGATGAGCCCGGCCTTTACGAGATTCGGGTAGCGGCGGGCCAGTTGGTAGACGCACATCATCAAGGTGATGTTCTTCCACCTGCTCAGCCGATAGGCCCACATTGCCGGAAGCACGCCGCGCAGCCAATTCGCGATCGGATCTTCGTCGGGCGCTGAAATGACATAGGTCGGCGAGCGCTGGAGCATCGTCACGTGGCCGGCAGTCTTCGCGATCGCGGGTAGGAGCGTCATGGCTGTCGCCCCGCTGCCGATAACGACGACCCGTTTGCCGGCGTAGTTCAGGTCCTCGGGCCAGGCTTGTGGATGAACGATACGCCCTTTGAAGCAGTCCAGGTCGGGAAATTCCGGCAGGTACCCGGCGGAATACCGGTAATATCCCGCACACCAAAACAAGAAGCAGCAGGTCAGCTTGACCGGCTCCGGCTCGTCACCTCCGCCTCGCCGTTTGCGCACCGCTTCGACGGTCCACTTCGCCTCTTGTGAGGACCAGGCAGCGCGTTGAATCCGATGATGGAAACGGATGTGACCGTCGATGCCTTCTTCGCACGCGGTAGCTGTGATGTAATCGCGGATACCTTCCCCGGAACAAATCGCTTTCGGGCTCGTCCAAGGGCGGAACGAATACCCCATGGTCAGCATGTCGGAGTCCGAACGGACGCCCGGATACCGGAACAGGTCCCATGTTCCGCCGATGCGTTCACGCTGCTCGAGGATGACATAGCCCTTGGTCGGGCAGATTTTCTGTAAGTGATAAGCCGCGTCGATGCCGGATAAACCCGCACCCACGATCAACACGTCGAAATGTTCCAGCACCTCGGTCTCCGCTGCTGGCACGAACATACCACATCGGCCAGACTGGCCTGCCGGTGAATTCCTCCACTCCTTCCTCGCTCGGCGATGCCGAGGGGGGTACAGTGAACCGCCTGAAGCCGCTTGGTTGTTGGCTCGTTGTTACACGCTGAGGATCAAGGGCCCGCTGGTTTTAGGGCGTGACGAGGAGTAAGCTCATGGAGTTCGAACAAATTCTGTGCGAACGCCATAGGAGGTTCCGATGAAGAGCACGATTTCGAAGCTGTTGGAAGCTTACGAAAATGGAAAAATGTCACGACGAGATTTGGTCCAGGGATTGGCGTTACTGGCAGCCAGCTCGACCACGGCGTCAGCAGCAGGATTCCAGGCTAGCAGTGTCAATCACATCTCTGTTTTCGTCAGCAACCTCCAACGCTCTACCGATTTCTACCAACGCGTGTTCGGTTGCCCGGTGAACAAACGGGATGGAAACAACCAGCTCATACTCGGGAAGAATTTTCTGGTGCTGCGACCCGGCAATCCGGCAGCCAAGGTCGATCATTTTGCCATCGGCGTGGACAATTTTAACAAGGACTCAGTGACTGCGGATCTCAAGGCGCGGGGAGCGACTCCGATCGACCAGCAGGGAGGCAACTTTGGTTTTCACGTACTCGATCCGGACGGATTCCCGGTGCAGATTAGCGCCAATAACCCGGCGTGAGCCTCGCGACTAGTCGGTCGATCACCTTGGTGAGACCGTCAACGGGGGTGACGCGCCCCGCGCCGCCGCGCAGGGCGATCGCGCGACATCGTCGGATCGGTCGGCTTTGTCAGCGATTTAGCGGGGTGCGGTTTGCTTGTTGATTGTCAGCATGGTTAGATGATTAGGCCGTGAACTGAGTCAGGGGATCTCAGAAGCGGGGCAGGCACTGACATAAAGGAGGCTTATGAGAGGCAGAGCGCGGGCGCTTGGAGGAGCTGGAGCGGTGGTTGTTGTAATCGCCATCGCGCTGGTGGAGCGGCATGCTGCCGGGCAGGCGAATCGGACGCAGGTTCCGCTGTTTGAACCGGATCCGCTTTGGTCGCAGGCGCTGCCAAATCAATGGGTAACCGGACAGGTCGGCGGGCTGGCTGTCGATTCCCACGACAACGTTTGGGTCTTCCACCGCCCAGCCACCATTCCTGATGGCGAGAAGGGTGCCGCGCTCCAACCCCCACAGTCGGAGTGCTGTATTCCCGCCCCACCGGTCGTCGAGTTCGACACGAACGGAAAGTTCCTCCAGGCCTGGGGTGGTGCGAGCCAGGGCTGGGAATGGCCTACCGCGGAGCACGGAATCTTCGTCGACTACAAAGACAACGTGTGGCTGAGCGGAAGCGCCAAGGAGGATAACCAGATACTGAAGTTTACGAACAAGGGCAAATTCCTCATGCAGATCGGGCATGCGGGAAAGAACCGTGGCAGCAACGACACCGAGAACCTCGGCGGCCCCGCCGGCCTGTTCGTGTACCGGAAGACCAACGAGCTGTTTGTGGCTGACGGATACTTCAATCACCGCGTCATCGTTTTTGACGCCGACACCGGCGCGTACAAGCGCCACTGGGGCGCATACGGGAAAAGACCCGACGATACTCTGAAGTTCCCACCGCGTGCGCAGCTCGTTAAGGGGCCACCGCCGGACGGTTTCAACAACCCCGTTCACGCCGTGTTGGTGACGAATGACGATCTGGTGTATGTCGCCGACCGCTCGAACAATCGGTTCCAGGTGTTTCGGCTCGACGGGACATTCTTAAGAGAAGTATTTATTTCGAGGAATACGCTTCAAAACGAGGGGACCGTCCACGCCTTCGCTGTGTCGCCCGATCACGAGCAGAGGTTGCTCTATATCGTGGACGGCTCCAACAAGGTGGTTCGTGTGCTGAATCGGCAAACCTTGGAGGCAGTCTGGTCGATCGGCGGGCACGCCGGGCATAACGCGCGGGAGTTCTTTCATATTCACAGCTTCGCGAGTGACTCGAAAGGGAACCTCTTCCTCGGCGAAGTCAACAACGGGCAGCGCTTCTACAGGTACGCGTTCAAAGGCATGGGGTCGGCCCCCAGTACGACCTCGGCGCGCTGAGGCGGCCAATCAGCCGAAGGGGAATCTATCACGCTAAAGCGCACCTCAAGGCCGTTTTTTGTGCCGTGAGTGAATCACTCCCCCATTTCCGTGGTGATTTACTGGCTCACTCCATCTCGCCGCCGCCGTTCTGACTTCGTGTCGGGGGTTGTTTCCCGTTCGGCCTTCGATCTGGTCTTCATCGGCCCGGGTTTCGGCTTCGGTCGATCAAGGCTCTTCGACGCGGCCACATCAGATAATTCGTACGCCTCGCGAAGCCAGGCAGTTACGGGCGCCTCTATCTCGTCCCGGTGCCTGATGTGAAAGGGGTGAACCAGCCTGGCCTTCGATGGGCGATCGACCCGGCGCACCTGAGGGGCTTTCAGCGCAGGGCCCAGGAACACGCAAAGTTCCAGAAAGCTCTTCCTCGGGCGCGCGAAGAAGTAGCAGGATTTGCGCGCGAACATGATCGATGTGAGAGGCATAGATCCGCTGATCCCCAAAAGAGACGGCGGTCACACGCAGACTTTCCCAGGCGTCGCGCAGATCCTCTGACAGCTCCTCGGTGAGAGCCGCTTCGGTGGTCGTCGAGCAGTCGTGCTTCTACCGTTCCTTGACCCTCTGGGCCGAGTCATGGCGCATTCGATCGGGAATGCCCCAATTTTTCGCCGACGCGACATAGAGTTTTCCAGGCGACCGAGATGTCGCCAGCGGGCGGATCGGTCGCATCGCCGCCCGATCGGGTTCCAAAACAACTAGCCCTCAGACTCTCCAATGGCTTCGCAGATGAGATTCGACCCACTGGAGGTCGGATACGCGCGGAGAGTGGCGCCGCAAACCGCGGCCGCCCCGCAACGCCCCCATTGCACCTCTCCCCGCCGGCCGCCGTGGCTTCCCCAGTGCGCCACCACGCCCCCCGTCGCCTTTGACCTTGGAGTTTCAACTTTTCTATAATGCGGCAGGTCTTTTTCGAGGTGTCTATGCGCTCGATCGTCGGTGTTTTCCTGCTTCTCGCCGGCCCGTGTTGCCCCCAGACCTTGCTCACGGGTGTCCAGAAGGTCACCTCGGTTGAGGGCATCACCGAGTACGCTTACCCGAACGGCCTCCATGTGCTGCTGTTCCCCGACGCATCGCAGCCGAAGGTCACCGTCAACGTGATTTATCTGGTCGGCTCGCGACACGAGGGCTATGGCGAGACCGGCATGGCGCACCTGCTCGAACACTTGATGTTCCGCGAGACGACCAGCCGTGGCGACATCAAGCAGGAGCTCACCAATCACGGCGCAAGCTGGAACGGCACCACCTCGTTCGATCGCACCAATTACTTCGAGACCGTAAACGCCACCGACGACAACGTCCAGTGGGCGATCCAGATGGAAGCGGATCGCATGGTCAACGCGAAGATCGACCAGAAGAACCTCGACGCGGAAATGACCGTGGTGCGAAACGAGTTCGAGCGCGGCGAGAACAGCCCGAATCGCATCCTCGAACAACGCACGCTCGAGGCCGCTTATGCCTGGCACAATTACGGCAAATCGACGATCGGCAACCGCTCCGATATCGAGCATGTTCCCGTGGCCAAGCTGGCCATGTTTTACCAGAAGTACTACCAGCCGGATAATGCACTCCTGATCATCGCCGGCAAGATCGACGAAAGCCGCACGCTCGCTCGGGTCGGTGAGGAATTCGGCCGCATCCCGCGGCCGCTGCGCACGCTGGACGCCACCTACACATCCGAACCGACACAGGACGGAGAACGCTTCGTGGCGCTGCGACGCGTCGGCGACAACCAGGCGATCCTGATCCTCTATCACATCCCGGCCGGCTCGCATCCAGATACCGCCGCGGCCGAGGTCATGACGGGTGTGCTGGGCGACACGCCTTCGGGCCGGTTATACAAAGGGCTCGTCGAGAACAAGAAGGCCGTTTCCGCCGGCATGGGTACCGAAGAGATGCACGACCCGGGCTTCGTCATGGCCAGCGCTCGGCTGCGCGAGGACCAGTCGATCGAAGAGGCGCGGAAGACGATGATCGCCACCATCGAAGGCCTGGCCAACGAGCCACCCGGCCGGCAAGAAGTCGAGCGCGTGAAAGCCCGGCTGCTCAAGCAGATCGAGCTGCAGCTGACCAACACCCAGTCGTTGGCGCTCGGCCTGAGCGAGTGGGCCTCGCAGGGAGATTGGCGGCTGTTGTTTGTGATGCGCGACCGCATCCAGAGGGTCACCGAGCAGGATGTCGAGCGCGTTGCCAAGGCCTATTTGAAGGAGTCTAACCGAACCGTCGCCGAATTCATTCCCACCGCCCGACCGGATCGCGCCGAGATTCCGCAGGTGACCGATCTTGCCGCCGTGTTGAAAGACTACAAAGGCGGCGCCGAGATTTCGCAGGGCGAAGCGTTCGATCCGTCGCCTTCCAACATTGAATCTCGGGTGGTGCGTTCGCGGCTGCCGAGCGGCCTGAAGGTGGCGCTTCTGCCGAAGAAAACTCGCGGCGGAACCGTGGTGGCGGTCATTACCATACGATTCGGCGACGCGAAGACTCTGCTCGGCAAACAAGCCGTAGCGCAATTGGGAGGCGGCCTGCTGATGCGCGGCACCAAGGCCAAAACTCGGCAGCAGATCGAAGATGAGATCGATCGCCTAAAAGCGCGCCTGATCGTGAACGGCGGCCCTACGAACGCTACAGCCACCCTCCAGACCGTGGAAGCGAACCTGCCGTCTGTGTTGCGCCTGGCAGCTGAAATCTTGCGCGAGCCGTCGTTTCCGGAAAAGGAATTCGAGCAGCTACGCCAGCAACGGATTGCCGCAGTCGAGGGTGGCCGCAGCGATCCCGGCGCCCTCGCCTCGGTCGCGCTCGAAAAGCGCCTCAACCCTTACCCGCGCGGCGACGTGCGTTATGTCTCGAGCCCCCAGGAGGAAGCCGAGGATCTCGAGAGAGTCACGCTGGAACAAGTCCGGCAATTTCATCAGCAGTTCTACGGAGCTTCCGAAGGGGAACTCGCCGTGGTCGGCCAGTTCGATCCAGCCCAAACGCAGAAGCTGGCGACCGAACTGTTCGGCGACTGGAAGAGCCCGAGCCGTTACGAACGCGTAGTTACCCCGTATCGAAAGGTCGAGGCCGCCGATCAGAAAATCGAAACGCCGGACAAGCAGAACGCCACGTTCCTGGCCGCCGAGCCGATCCGGATGTCCGACGAAGACCCCGACTACGCGGCGATGGTACTGGCGAATTATATGCTCGGTGGCAACGCCGGCTCGCGTCTGTTCAGCCGGATCCGCGACAAGGAGGGGTTAAGCTACGGAGTCCGCTCGGGATTCTCCGCGCCCTCTAAAGACGACGGCGCCGCCTTCGATGCTTCGATCATCAGCGCACCACAGAACGCACCCAAGGTGGAGTCCAGCTTTCTCGATGAGCTGGCGCGCACGGTACGCGACGGATTCCCCGCCGACGAAGTGACCGCGGCCAAGAAATCCTTCCTAGAAGGTCAGGTCGTGGCCCGTTCGCAAGATCAAGCCCTGGCTCGCCTGCTGGCGAACCGCGAGCGTTTCGACCGCACCTTGAAATTCGACGAATCCCTGGAAGCCCGGATCTCGGCTCTGACGCCGGAGGAAGTCAGCGCGGCATTCGGCCGGCATGTCGATCCGGCCGGATTGGTCATCGTGAAGGCCGGTGACTTTCGGAAGGCAGGTGTGTTTCAGTAGTTAAAATCTCAGCGCGGCAGGCGGCTTCCGCTGTATGCTGTTTACTTATGCCTGACGCGACCGCCCCAGCCCGCCAGATGGGTTTCGCAACCCGTTCCCTGCACGCGGGCCACACTCCCGACGCTGCCTCGCGCGCCCGGGCGGTGCCGATTTATCAGACCACTTCATATACATTCGAGGACTCGTCGCACGCGGCTGCGCTATTCGGGTTGCAGCAATTCGGGAACATTTACACCCGAATCATGAATCCGACCACCGACGTGTTCGAGCAGCGTGTGGCGGCGCTCGAAGGCGGTATCGCCGGTTTGGCCACATCGAGTGGCCAGTCGGCGCAGTTTTTGGCGATTTCGAGCCTCGTCGGCCAGGGCGAGGAAGTAGTCGCGGCAAGCACGCTCTATGGCGGCACTTATACACAGTTCGATGTGAGCTTCCGTCGCATCGGCATCGATGTCAAATTCGTGGAGCCGGACGATCCGGAAAATTTCCGTAAGGTGCTTACGCCCAAGACGCGAGCGCTTTACGGCGAGACGATCGCCAACCCCCGGATGAACGTGCTCGATATCGAGCGGGTGGCGGCGATCGCGCACGAAGCCGGGGTGCCTCTGGTCATCGATAACACCATGGCCTCCCCATACCTTTGCCGACCGATCGAGTACGGCGCCGATATCGTGGTGCACTCGGCCACCAAGTTCCTGGGTGGCCATGGGACCTCGATCGGCGGCATCATCGTCGACAGTGGTAAGTTCGCGTGGAGCAACAAGTTTTCCGCCATCACCCAGCCGAGCCCCGGCTATCACGGAATGAAGTTTGCCGAGACATTCGGGAACCTGGCGTTCATCATCAAGGCGCGCGTGGAGGGCTTGCGCGACTTCGGGCCGTGCCTCAGCCCCTTCAACTCGTTCCTGTTTCTCCAGGGTATCGAAACCCTGAAGTTCCGCATGGAGCAGCACAGCCGCAACGCGCTGGCGGCAGCGGAATGGCTTTCGAAACACAACGCCGTGTCGTGGGTGAAATTTCCGGGATTGAAATCCAGCCCGTATTACAAGCTGGCGCAGAAGTATTTGCCCAACGGATGCGGATCGATCGTCACGTTTGGGATCAAGGGTGGCTTGGAGGCCGGTCGCAAGCTGATCGACAGCGTGCAACTGTTCTCGCATCTGGCCAATCTGGGCGACGCCAAGAGCCTGATCATTCATCCGGCTTCGACCACGCACCAGCAACTCAGCGATGACCAGCAACTGGAAGCTGGAGTGACCAAGGACTTGGTCCGAATTTCGGTGGGCATCGAGGACATCGAGGATATTCTCTGGGATCTCGACCAGGCCATCGCGGCTTCGCAGAGATGAGACTAGCACTCCTGTTCGCGTTCGCCATCGCCGCACCGGCTCAAGGGCCCTTACCGGGCATGCCGCCTGTTCTGGATCCCAAAGACATCTACGCCGCCGACCGGCCGGGCGCGCTGAGCCCCGTGGTGCGCGGCTTCCCGGCCCGGGTCTATGTCCCCAACACCGAGAGCAATACGGTAGACGTCATCGACCCGGCCACTTACAAAGTAATTGGCCACTTTCGCGTAGGCCGGCTGCCGCAGCACGTCACGCCGTCCTGGGACCTGAAGACGCTGTGGGTGCTTAACGACAAGGGCAACAGCCTGACTCGCATCGACCCCCAGACCGGCAAGCCGCTCGGAAGCGTTCGCGTGCGCGATCCCTACAACATGTACTACACGCCCGACGGCCAATACGCCGTCGTCGTCGCCGAGCAGCGCGAGCGGCTGGAATTTTACCACGCAGAGAGCATGAAGTTGGCCCATGAGCTGTGGGTGCCGTGCAAGGGCATCGATCACATGGATTTTTCCGCCGACGGCCGCTATCTCATCGCGAGCTGCGAATTCGGCGAGGCGGTAATCAAAGTGGACGTCGCGGAACAGAAGTATTTGGCACGGCTGGCGATATTCCCGGCCGGGATGCCGCAGGATGTCAAGGCGTCACCGGATGGCAAGGTCTTCTACGTGGCAGATATGCACGCCAACGGTGTACACCTGATCGACGGCGACAAGTTCCAGCAGATCGGGTTCCTGCCCACGGGGAAGGGCGCGCACGGCCTGTATGTGAGCCGAGATTCGCGCGTGCTCTACGTCTCCAACCGCGAAGAAGGCAGCATTTCGCAAATCGACTTGGCGAAGCGCGCACTGATCGGCAAGTGGCAACTGCCGGGAGGCGGCAGCCCCGATATGGGCGGCGTCTCGGCCGATGGGAAGGTATTGTGGCTTTCCGGCCGCTACAACTCAGAAGTTTACG
>Ga0306923_10004309_pt1 | contig 13601 bp, 12 predicted proteins | sample sta12Can44000108_FD_203841 | JGI IMG/M metagenome (GOLD analysis project Ga0306923, IMG submission 203841) | Lab enrichment of tropical soil microbial communities from Luquillo Experimental Forest, Puerto Rico - statanox.12C.anox.44.000.108 (v2)... | ecosystem: Environmental > Terrestrial >... | reverse complement strand
GACGCTGAAGGAATTGAGTAAACCGGGAATGTACGGGAAGGTGCAGGCGCTGGGGGAAAGGCTGGTGACGGGCTTGCGGCAGGCGCTGACGGACGCGGGAGTGAAAGCGCGAGTGAATAGTATTGCTTCGTTGTCGACGTTGTTTTTCACGGCGGACCCGGTGGACAATTACAGCGATGCGAAGAAATCGGACACGAAGCTGTACGCCCGGTATTTCCGGGAAATGCTGAATCGAGGGATTTTCCTGGCGCCATCGCAGTTCGAAGCGGCCTTCGTGTCTGCGGCGCACACGGAAAAGGATATCGATCAGACGATTGTAGCGGCGCGCGATGCGCTGAAGACGATTTCCGCGTAGTGTTATCCAAAGAACAAGATGGGCAAGAACATCAGTGCGAGATCCCTCGCCGGGAAGAGCAAGCGGCTGGGGATGACAAGCGTCTTGTGGTCGTAGAGAAGCACGGAGCTGGCGAGCGGGAGGGGAGATGGCGGAAGGGGTAGAAATGCCGGAACCACATCAGCGGGAAGAACTACCGTACCTGATACCGCTGGCAGTAACGATGTCGATTCTGGCGGTACTGGTGGCGATCGCAACACTGTTTGGACACCGCGCGGCCACCGAAGAGTTGTACCTGCAAACGAAGGCGACGGATGAGTGGTCGTATTACCAGGCGAAAAATTCACGACTGCACGCGTCGCAGGCGCTGGTGGTGTTGCTCGATACCTTGCAGCCGGCAGACAGGGAGAAGGCCGCAAAGGCACGGGAAAAGTACATCGCGGAATCCGAAAAGTATGAGAAGGAGAAGGACGCGATCAGCGAGCCGGCAAGGGAGATCGAGAAGGAGCGGGAACTGGCGGGAAGAAAAGAGGACCGCTTCGATGCGAGCGAGGTGATTCTGGAAATCGGGTTGATTATCTGTTCGCTGACACTGCTAACGCGGAAGAAGATCTTCTGGTACTCGGGAATTGGGCTAGGCGTGCTGGGCACGTTGGTGATGATTACCGGGTTCCTGTTGCGGTGAATGGCGGCCATACCTGTCCGGAAGGGCAGTCATGTTTAGGCAACCGGTTTCAGGTTGAGGATTTACGGGCTCGTGGCAATTTACTACTTTGGATTCAGGTGCGTGTGTTTACCTGGCCCATAACGGGTCGAATGGACAGGAGGCTTCCGTAGTTTGTGCCGGCGGCGCTTCGCTGTAACCGCCTGCGTGCGAAGCGAACATTCATGGACCAACGCTCTGTTTCCGAGGCTGGCATCGCTCTCGGAACGCAACAGCTCACAGCTCTGCTGGATGCGTCGCAGGAACTGATCGCCATTCTGACCACGGATGGAACAATGCAGTTCGTCAACGGTGCTTTCCACAAAATATTGGGTTATCGGCCGGAGGAATTGGTGGGCCGAAGTGTGTTCGACGTGGTGCTCGATGTGGAATTGCTGCGTCGCGGAATGAAAAAGGTTCTGCGCAAGACGGGAGCGGGGCACAAGGATAGTTGCCGGTTTCGATGTCAGGACGGGTCGTGGAGATGGGTGGAGTTTCGCTGCCAGAATCCGCTCAGTGAAGCGGAGTGCGACGGGATTTTGTTGCACGGGAAGGACGTGACGGACGTCCACCGGATGGAAGCGGAACGGCAGGTCAATTCGCAGGTGGTACACGCGCTGAACGAGACGTCGAATCTCGATCAGTTGCTGATGCGGATTCACGAGGCGCTAAAGGGAATACTGCCGGCGGAGAATTTCTTCGTGGCGTTGCACGATCCGGAAACGGAAACCTTCCATTTTCCATTCTTGGTGGATGAGTACGATACCGCGCCGCCGCCACAGAAGGTGGGACGGAGCTGCACTGCATACGTGTTTCGAACGGGCCACGCAAAGCTGATTCCGCAGACGGACTTCGACCGGTTGGTGGCCGCTGGGGAAGTGGAGCTGGTGGGATCGCCGTCGCCGTCCTGGTTGGGCGTGCCGCTGAAGACCCCGACGGCGACGATCGGGGTGCTGGTGCTGCAGCACTACGAAATCGAGAATGCCTACGACCAGCGGGACCTGGAGTTCATGGAGTCGGTGGGCGGACACATTGCGCTGGCCATTGAACGGCGACGCGCGGAAGACGAGCTGCGGCGAAACGAGTCGATCCTGCGGCTGCTGTTCGAACACAATCCTCTGCCCATTTGGCTGTACGAGATCGAGACCCGGAAGTTTGTGCGGGTGAACCAGGCAGCGGTGGAACTGTACGGATATTCGGCGGAAGAATTCGAAGGGATGACCATTGCGGAGATCCGGCCGGAGTCGCAGCGGGAAAAGGAATACGCATCGGAGAAGCGACCGGAAGCGAAACTGGGGGAGCGGGAATTCTGGCTGCATCAGGCGAAGGACGGGCGAGCGTTTGAGGTGGAGCTGATCTCCCACGAACTGGAGTATGCGGGGAAGCGCGTGGGGCTGGTGGTCGCTCAGGACATCAGCGAGCGGCGGCACCTGGAAAGCCAGTTGCGGCAAGCGCAGAAGATGGAAGCGGTGGGACGGCTGGCAGGGGGCGTGGCGCACGACTTCAACAATTTGTTGATGGTAATCAAGGGGCACTCGGAGTTGTTGTTGAATGCGCTCGATACGTCGAGCCAGATCGCGCGGAAGGTGGAGCAGATCGACAAGTCGGCGGACCGCGCGTCGGCGTTGACGCGGCAGCTGCTGGCGTTCAGCCGACGTCAAGTGCTGCAGCCACAAGTGATCAGTGTGAACGCGATTGTGGAAGAGATGGGCAAGTTGCTGCCGCGACTGATCGGCGAAGACATTGAATTGATGATTCGAACGGCGAAGGACCTGGGAAGCGTGAAGGCCGACGCGAGCCAGATGGAACAGGTGATCATGAACCTGGCCGTGAATGCGCGGGACGCGATGCCCAATGGCGGAAAGCTGCTGATCGAAACGGCGAATGTGCATATCGATCAAACGTATACGGTGACGCACCCGTTGATGAGGATGGGCCCGTACATTCAGTTGGTGGTGACGGACAGCGGCACGGGCATGGACGCGGAGACACAAGCGCACATTTTTGAACCGTTTTTTACAACCAAGGAGAAGGGCAAAGGGACAGGACTGGGACTGGCCACGGTGTACGGAATTGTGAAGCAGAGCGGCGGATTCATCTGGGTGTATAGCGAACTCGGGAAGGGGACCTCGTTCAAAATCTATCTACCGCGAGTGGGACAGACCGAAGAGCACGCAGCGACCCCACGCGCGGCTACGGAGCTCCCAATGGGCACAGAGACGGTGTTGCTGACCGAGGATGAGCAGGACGTGCGGGAGATTGCGCGGCAATTCCTGGAGTCCGGAGGGTACCGCGTGATCGAGGCCAAAGACGGCGTGGAAGCGATCCGTTTGGCGGCGACGCATCGCGGGGAGATTCGACTGCTGGTGACGGACATGGTCATGCCGGGAATGACGGGGCAGGAACTGGCGTCGCGGCTGCAGAGGGAACACCCCGGACTGAATGTGGTGTTCATGTCAGGATATAGCGAGCATGCGGCGACGGAAATGGTGGATGCGGATCCGTCGGTGCGGCTGCTGACGAAGCCGTTCAGCCGCGCGGCGATATTGCGGACGGTCGGAGAGATTTTGCGCGGCGTGGCGAAGGAATAGGAACTCGCGGGGCGGACAGGGAGCTGGTGCGAAAATCGAAGAGAGACTTCCAGCTTCGCCGCGTCCGCCCGGAATGACGAACTTATGTGTCAGGTTAGTGTGGGATGTTTGCGATGCCAGGTGGTGAATTGTTGAAAGGTACGGCCCGCCTGTAGGACCGCAGCATCGTCTCCGGCACGACCCACGAATTGCAAACCGACCGGCAGCTTTTTATCTGTGAAACCGCAGGGAACCGAAATGGCGGGCAAGCCGCAAAGATTGCCGATGGCCCCGAGCGGGTCAGCGAAGGCGAGGCCTTTCGAAAGATCCATGTCGAGGGGCGTGGCGGGGACGGGCAGAGAAGCGGTGGCCAGGACATCGTAGGAATCGAAAAACTCAGTCATTTTTCTCTGCAGGATTTCGCGGATGCGCAACGCGGAGGTGTAGTCGGAGCCCGAAAGGGTCTGATTGACATAGCCACCGATGCGCGAGAGCGGATCGTTCAGTTCGGCGACCTTGCCGGAGCGGATTAAGTCGGAAAACGCGGAGCCGGATTCGCAGTTGAGAATGATGTTGGCGGCGTCTACCCAGGGACCTTCAGGGAGAATGGCGTCGTGGACGGACGGGAAGTGCGCTAGCAGAACTTTGCGGGAAGCGTCGAGCGATTTCGCGACAGAGGGGTCGACGTCCTTCCAGGCATTTCTGAGCCAACCCACACGAAGCGACTTGAGATTTGCGGAAGCGGAGTAGGTGAAGGCGGCTTGGTCGATGCGCAGGGTGCTGCGATCGAGGAAATCGTGTCCGGCAATGGCAGCGAAGACGCGCGCGCAGTCTTCTGAGGTGCGCGTCATGGGGCCGATCTTGTCCATGGAGTAGGCCACGGACATGGCGCCATAGCGGCTGACGCGGCCATAGGTGGGGCGAAAGCCGGTAATGCCGCAAAACGCAGAAGGGCAAACAATGGAGCCCCAGGTTTCCGTGCCGATGGCAAAAGCAGCGAGTCCGGCGGAAACGATGGCGCCGGAACCGGAGGAGGAGCCACCGGTCCAACAGGTGGTATTCCAGGGATTGCGGGCTTCACCTTGGAGCGAAGCGGAGGCGTACATATAGCCGAGACCGCCGGCGAGTTCGATCATGGCGGCTTTGCCAAGGAGAATGGCGCCGACGTTGTTGAGGTGAGCGATGACGGTGGCGTTGTAGTCGAAGGTTTGATTGGCATAGGGCTTCGCGCCCCAGGTGGTGGGAACACCGCGAACGGCGAGAAGATCTTTGGCGGCATAGGGAATGCCGTGAAGTGGACCGCGATAGTGGCCACGGCGAATTTCCTTTTCGGCGATTTGGGCTTGCGCGAGGGCCGTCTCGGACATGAGGCGAGCATAAGCATTAAGCTTGGGGCCCAGACGTTCGCTGCGGGCGAGGTAGCTTTGTGTGAGTTCGACGGGAGAAAGCTGTTTGGATTCGATGAGCTTGGCGAGTTCGCTGACGGAAGAAAAGAGGACGGAATCTTTGAGCACGCAGCGCTCCTGTCAAGGCTTGTTAGCGGGACGAGCGCCCGGCTTGGAGTTGGAAGAGGAAGACAGGCGATCGCGTTCGTAGAGGGGCTTAAGAAAGAGCGCGGGGACGTCGGAGTTTTCGAGTTTGAAAAGGCGCAGGCGTTCGAGCGAGGGCTGAAGTTCGTTGCACATGTGCTGCACGGTGGCTTTTTGGAAGTCCTCGAGACGGTCGCTGTAGAGAGCGAGGATCTGCTGGTACCGGGCGTCGGCTTCGGCTTGGCCGGCGGCGTTGAGTTTGGCCGCCGTTTGCTGGGACCGGGGCGCGCCATCAGAGGAAATAGCCGGGCCAAGCATCTCTGCCGGAGCAAAGGACGCGGTAGCGGAGAGGAGCGCGGCGCGCTGGGCAAACTCGCGGCGCGAGAGGGTACGTTCGGTTCTATTTTTCATGCGTCGGCCCTCGAACCACCGAAACGGAAGAAAGGCGAGGCTACCCAATTCAGACGGGTTCCGTCAACCGCCCGATAGGAGGCCGCGAAGCGCACGCGCGACGTACAGACGATCATCGGACTACTCGACTTGGGTGAGGGTGCGGACATGAAGTTCGAGGGCTTGGTTATATTGGCGCTCGATCTGCAACTCCGTTTGCAGTTTCTTGACGAGCAGTTCGAGACGGGAAATTTCGGCGCGCAGTTTATGCAGGTCGGATAGGGGTAAGGCGGCGCGAGGCATAGGCGGAGCGGTGGGCACGGGGACGGGATTGGCCGATGCTGCCGGCGGGTAGAAGGCTTCCGCCAGGGCCCGGGGCCACGCACTTTCGTGAGGCCGGGATTCGGCGAATACCGGTTGCGGCAGGGGAACCGGGGACACCGGCGGCGCCGGAGGAGCGACCGGAACACGCGGCGCGGTGTGTGCGGGAGCGAACAAACTGTCGAGTGACGATGTGCTGGAAGGCTGCTCGAGATGAAGCGGCGCCGCCGCATTGCCTTTTTGCAACAGTGTGCGGACGCGGCCGATCAATTCTTGAGGTTGAAAGGGCTTGCGTACGAGCTCGTCGGCTTGCACCGCGACGGCGCGATCGGCTACGGTTTTGTTGACGACGCCGGACATGAGAATGACCGGAGTCTTGGCGAACTGCGGATTCTGCTTGATCTGGCTGCAGACGGCGTAGCCGTCCTGGTCGGGCATGATGACATCGGTGATGACCACGTCGGGAGGATGCTGTTCGAATTGATTGAGTGCGGAGGCAGCATCGGCACAGGTGATGACGTTGATGTTCTCGCGGCGGAAGGCGATCTTGATGACTTCGCGCATGGTAGCGCTGTCGTCAATGAAATAGACGGTAGGCGTAGGTTTCACTTCCGTGTGGTCGACGGGCGGTAGAGCGGCCGTTTCACTCATGGAACCTCCGTATCCGCCAGTTCGTCGTTGAGATCACGGGCGGACTCATCAAATTCGCGCATGGCATCGAGCATCAAATCCGTGGCGGACCGAAGCACGGTGCGCTGCGCGGTGGCAGCGCCATAGACAAATTTGTAGACGCCGGAACCACAGCGAACACAACTTTTGAGAATGTCGAGGACCGCCTCGTCGCCGAAAAGGCAGCCACATTCGGCGTGGACAATTTCGCCGGCGTCAAAGAAGAGGACGGCGTCGGTTTCCCCGGCGTTAATGGTCAGCGCGCCCGTCTGATGCGCTTGACCGAGCATCTGCATGACACCGGTGAGGTCGTGATGAGTGAGATTGCCGCTGAGACTGGTGTCGGCTTGGCCGAGCATTTGGGTGGGCTGAAAGCCGTCGACCTTGCTGATGATGATGTTTCGAACGTGGTTGGCGATGGTGGAAACGGCAAGGTGGCGGTCGATGTAGTCGTCGCAACCGGCCTGAAACGCTTCCATGAGAGCACCCTGACTGCCGTCACCGGTGGCGATGATCGGGAGAGCGGCATTCTTGGGATCGGCATGAATAATCTTGGCAATTTCGAGCGCACCCATTTCGCGCATCCGGGTGGCGCAGACAATGGCAGCGGGCGTATCGTATTCGAGCGTGGTCAAGGCGAAGGCGGCCTGGGTGGTGGTCGTGACCTCAAACCCTTCGCGCTTCAAGGCGTCGCCGAGGCGCTTGGCGAAGAGCACGTTGCTGTCGATCAAAAGAACACGGGCGGGTTTGCCGGGAACGATCACGCGCGTACCTCGGAGGGAACCGACGCCGCAACTTGCGGCTGCACGCACGAAGTGCCCGGCGTGAGGAATTTCAGGTTCAAAAGCTCGATGACTTCGCCGTTGTGGGAGAGCCAGCCGGAGACGTGAGGCGAGTCGGAGTCGCCCGCGGGCGTGAGGTCGGCTTGAATGAGTTCACATTCGCCGCTGACGGGTAGAGCGATCCAATCGAGCGTGGATTCGTGGCGACGCGCGGCGATGAGATAGAAACGACGCTGGCCCAAACGCTTGCCGGTAAGTTTTTCGGAAATGTCGCAGACGGGAACGACGCGGCCGCGGCGGAGGATAACGCCTTCGATTTCGGGAGTGCGATGGGCGAAACGGAAGACCCGGCTGGGCGCCGAGAGTTCGGCGACTTGATTGGCGGCGAGCGCAAAGCGGCGTTCTCCGAGGCGGAGGAGAACGCAGGAGCAGGTATCGGCTTGTTCCGTCCAAGTCATAAGGTCATATCCGTATGGGGCTCTGAGGTGGTGTCTGCGAAACTGCGCGAGCCGTTCAGAGCATCGAGGAGCGAGATTTCGTCAGGAACCAGGAAACCGCCGGCATGGACCACCGGAATCACGTTCTGGTCGATCACCGTGAGGCCGCGATACCAGGCCCGCTCTTCGTGACAAAAGACCCCGGGCAGAGCTTGGAGTCGGGACATGGTGCTCATTTTCTCGATGCCATCGACCAGAAGAGCGACGCGAGATTTACGAAGCAGGAAAATCAGGGCCGCGGGCGAAGGACGCAAGCCGAAGTGCACAGCCGCGTTGACGACGTAGACGTGGCGATCGCCGCGGCGCAGAGCATGGCGGACTTTCGCAAGAGAGGGCTCATTGATGTCGACGGCGACGCCGGAGAGGCTATCGACGCTGCGGACTTCCTGAACGGAGGCGGAAGAAATCGCAAAAACCTGAGTGCTGGCCCGGAATAGGATGATTTGTTCCGTGCGAAGGGGAAGCGAGTTTTGCGAAGTGGCGGCGAGGCGCATCAACGAACCCCCACAGGAGCGGTCTTCGAGAGGCCGAGGACGCGTTTTTCGATGGCGGCGTAGATTTCGTCGATGCCGAGAGTGTGGTCGACGACGCCGGCTTTGATGGCTTCGGCATTCATGCCGAAGATGACGGAGGTAGCCTCGTCCTGAGCGACGACGAACCCGCCGGCCTGCTTGATGGCACGGGCGCCGCGTGCGCCGTCACTGCCCATGCCGGTCAGCACAACGCCAATGCTCATGGTTCCCGCGTAGGCAGCGACGGATTCCATGGTGACATCGATGTTCGGCAGATAGCCGTCAATGCGACCGCTGGTGGCATCGAGTTGAATGCGAGCGGTAGGCGAGACGCGCAGATGCTGACCGCCGGGGCAAACGAAAAGGGTGCCAGGCTGCAAAACGTCGTTGGCTTCGGCTTCTTTTACGCGAATGCCGGTGAATTCGGACAGTTGCAGAGCGTATTGGCTGGTGAAGGAGGCGGGCATGTGCTGCACGAGAATGACGGCAGCGGGGAAATCACGAGTGAAGCCGGGAGCCAGGCGCATCACGGTAGCGGGGCCGCCGGTGGAGGCGGCAAGAACCACGACCGGGAAACGCAGGTTGTCGGAAATCTGCGCAGGAGGCTGAGCTGGGGAGGGTGAAGCGCCTTTGGCAGCCGGCGGTTTCGTGGGTGCCTGAACGGCGTTAGCCAGGCGCGAGGCGGTGCGCACGACGCGGACTTTTGCAGCCACGCGGACCTTGCGAAGGAGATCGTCTTTGACGCTTTGCATGTCGAGATCGATGCCGCCGCTGGGCTTGGCGACGAAGTCGATGGCGCCGAGTTCGAGAGATTTGAGGGTGCTGGCTGCACCTTCCTTGCTTTCGGAACTGACGATAACGATGGGCCGCGGATTGTTGGTCATAATGTGCGCGGTGGCCTGCAGCCCGTCCATGTGAGGCATGTTCAGATCCATGGTGATGACGTCGGGCTTGAGCGATTCGGAGAGCGCGATCGCTTCACGACCGTCTTTGGCCTGGCCGACCACCTGGAGCTGATCATCCGCATTGAAAATGGTTTCGAGCACCTTGCGCATGAAGGCGGAATCGTCGACGACGAGCACGCGAAACTTTTTGGCGTTAGCGCTAACCATGAGTAATTAGCCGACCGGCACGACCGGACGTGCCGCCTCCGTTCCGATCAGTTGTTCCACAGCCGCCAGGAGTTGATCTTCCTGCACCGGCTTGGTGAGGAAGGCGGCCGCCCCTTCCTTCATGGCACGATCTCGATGCTTGGCGCCAGCGCGCGAGGTGACCACCATGACCGGGATACGTTTCGTGGTGGGGCTCTGGCGCAATTGAGACATCAATTCGTAGCCGGTCATTCGCGGCATTTCGAGGTCGGTGATGACCAGGTGGCAACCTTGCTGGGTGATGAGTTCGGCGGCTTCGAGGCCGTCGGCAGCCAGCTTGATGCGGTAGCCATTCTTTTCGAGCATGCGGCCGACAAATTTGCGAACGCTGATGGAGTCGTCGGCGATGACGATGACGCGCTCCTGCTCGACGCGGTCGATAGCGTCGGTGGGGATGGTGCCGCGAGCGACGGCAGCAGAACCCGGAGCGAAGACACGCGCGGCGCTGGCACTGGCCTGGACCGCACGGCGCTCGTTGGGTTCGGCGGCGACCATGCGATTGAGATCGATGAGCAGGATGAGGCTGCCATCGGGAGCAATGGTGGTGCCGGGGAAAAGTTTAACTCGGCGGAGATACTCGCCGAGATTCTTGATGACGATTTCGTCTTTGCCGAGGACTTCTTCGACAATCAGGCCGACCTGGCGCGAACCGGCATTGGCGACGACCATGCGGAAATAGCCGTTGATCGGTTCGAGCGGCGGGAGACCGAGATAAGAGTCGAGGCGAACGACTTCGGTGACCACGTCGCGAACTTTTGTGAGGAGCTTTCCGCCGACGTCTTCGATTTCGTCGGCACGGATGCGGCGGATTTCTTCGACGACCGCGAGCGGCAGAGCGAAGTTGGTGACGCCGCAACGGACAAAGAGCGCCGGTGAAATGATCAGGGTGAGGGGCACCTTGAGAACGAATTTTGTGCCCCGCCCGCTTTCGCTTTGGACTTCGATTTCGCCATTGAGGGCGTTGAGATTCGAGCGCACCACGTCGAGACCAACGCCGCGGCCGGCCAGTTCGGTTTTTACCGTGGCGGTGGAGAAGCCGGGGTGGAAAAGCATTTCGCGAAGATCGCGCTCGGTAAGGCGGTCGGCAGTTTCGGTCGAGACCAGGCCGCAGTCGATGGCGCTCTGCCGGACGCGGTCGTAGTCGATGCCCCGGCCATCGTCCTCAACTTCGATGTAGATATGGTTGCCGCGGTGGTAGGCACGCAGCATGACTTTGCCCTGCTCCGGCTTGCCGTTGGAGAGGCGGTCCGCGGGAAGTTCGATGCCGTGAGCGACGGAGTTTCGCACCAGGTGAACGAGAGGATCGGAGATCTGCTGGATGATGTTGTTGTCCAGTTCCGTTTCGCTACCGGCGAAGTCGAGCTCGACTTTTCTCTTCGAAGATTGGGCGGCATCGCGAACGGCGCGGGAGAGCAGGGAATAGAGAGTGCCGATGGGCACCATGCGGGCGGCGGTGATTTCGTCCTGGAGGTGGTGCGCGAGCTTGGTGAATTCGTCAATGTCCCCTTCGACGCGGCCGATGTAGCTATCGAGTTGCGAGAGAACTTCGTTAACGTCGGCGGAAATCTCCGTCATGGACCGGGAAAGGATATTGAAGTCGTCGTAGCGGTCCATTTCGAGCTCGCTGAATTCATCGAGGAAGCCGGTTTCGCCGGCGGCGGCGCTGGTGAGGAGCCGCTGGCGCTGGTTGCCGGCCCAGGGCATGCCGATTTGCGAGCGAATGCGGTTGTATTCGTACTTTTCCTGGAATTCGTTGACTTTGCCCTGGAGGCGCTCTTTCGAAAAGCTGAGGGTGTCGATGAGCTTGTCGAGCTCGGCGACGCGGCCAACCATTTTGGTGCGGTTGATGACCAGCTCGCCGACGGTGTTCATCATGCGGTCGAGGCGAGCCAAGGCGATGCGAACGGATTTGTTGGCGGCGGCCTGTTTTTGCGCCGCCTGGGCGGACGCGGCCTTCGGTTGCGCTTTTTCGGTGGCCGAGGCTGCCGCGGGAGTTTCGGCGACCGTGGCCGCCCCGGGCTGCGATGGTGGCTCGCTCTCTTCGGGCTCGAGGGGAGCAAATTCGGCAATGCGGCCAAGCAGAGAATCGACGCCAGCGCGCATGTCGGCCTCGTCGGGCCACTCGCGGCGCAGGGTCTTGCGGAGAACGTCGACGGACTCGAGGCAAATGTCCACGACCGCGGGCGAGGGCTGGATGGCGCCGTCGCGGAGGCGACCGATGAGATCTTCGACGCGATGCGCGATGGCACCGAGACGACGGAGACCGACCTGGGCGGCGGAACCCTTTACGGTGTGGATGGCGCGGAAGAGCCGATTGACTTCTTCCGGGTTGTTGTTGCCTTCGAGCGAAAGAAGGCAATCGGAAACGACCTGCAGATGTTCCTCGGCTTCGGGCTGAAAGAACTCGAGGATCTCGTCGGGCACTTCGTCGTCGGACGGCAAAGCGTCGAAGTACGAGCCGGTGAGGCCGGTGTGAGCGGATTCGGCTGGGTGCTCCTCGAAAGTCGCAGGAGCAGAGTATGCCGGGGCGGGCGGCATACTCAGGTTGAGGGGCGGAGGCTCGGGCGGAAAAGCAAAACGGTAGCGCTCTTTGAACGCGGCGATGTCTTCGACGTTTTCCTGGCCGGTGTCGCTGATCTCGAGAAGGCTGGTTTCGAGGAGGGAAATACCGTCGGAGAGAAATTCGGTGAGCGGGCCGTGAAGATCGTCGCCCAGGGGCGCGTTCAGAGCGTACTGAAACACGTGGGCCAGTTTGCCGGCGATTTCGGAGAAGCGCGGGAACCCGTAGCTCGCGGAAGTGCCTTTTAGGGTGTGCGCGGCGATGTACAGACGTTCCATGTCTTCGCGACGCGGCGCGACTTCCTGGAGGACACCGACATACTCCCGCAAATACTGCAGGTGCTCGGAGGCTTCCTGAAGGAAGAGTTCGACGGCTTCGCGGTCAGGGGTGCTCACGCGCGACCCTCCGTAACCAGTTCCGGTTTTTGCAGCTCTTCGACCGTGGGTTTGCGATACATGATGCAATCGCCAAGAACGATGGCTTGGAATTTCACCGGCATCTTCGAAATGGACTCGGAGTGGCCGAGGAACAGATAGCCACCAGGCTCCAGGGCATCGTAAAAGCGCTGAACGAGGGTGCGGCGGCGCTCTTCGGAGAAGTAAATCAGTACGTTCATGCAGAAGATCAAGTCCATCTTGCCGACGTAGACGGGGGAAGCCAGATTCATCTGCACGAAGCTGATGACCTTGCGGATGCGCGGTTTGACCTGATGGCCGCCGTCCACCAGGGAAAAGTGGGCGGCAAGCTGGCGCTCGTTCACGCTGGCGAGGCTTCGCCCGGAGTACGTGGCGCGTTCGGCGTGCTTGAGAGCGCTGCGGCCGATATCGGTGGCGAGGATTTCGAGGTCCCAGGCTTCGGCGAGGGAAAGCGAGTCGAGAATCGTGATGGCGATGGAGTAGGATTCTTCGCCGGTGGAGCAGCCGGCGCTCCAGACGCGGAGGGTACGCGGATTTTTCCAGAATTTCTTGGCGTGAAGTTCGGGGAGTACGCGTTTTTCGAATGCCTCGAAGACCGCAGGATACCGGAAAAAGGTGGTTTCCTGGGTAAGCAGCCTTTCAAGGAGCGCTTCGTACTCCACGTTGGACTTGCGAATGGCGCGAAGGAGATCGGTGCCGCGAGCGAGCGAGCGTGCGTGCAGGTGTTCGCGAACGCGGGTGGAAAAGAAGCGCTCCCGCGAAGAATCAAAATGGATACCGGTCCGCTCTTCGATCAGCATGCGGATCTCGCTCAACTCATGTTCGCTCAAACCGTGTCCCGCCCCGTGGCGTTCGCTCATGATCTTCACACTCTCGCCCCGTGAGGAACCCGGGGCCAGTTCCTGAAACTAACGAACCGCACCCGCGGGAATCGGCCGATCCAGATCTTCGGTGCTGAGTCCGCCCTTGGGGTTAGCGCGGAACTGGGCCAGCGCTTCGTTCAGCTGGTCGGACAATTTGACGAGCTGGCTGACGGTCGCTACCGTGCCGCGCGTGCCCTGGGACGTCTGGCGCGTGATGTTCGAAATGATCTGCATGGCGTGCGCGACGCCTTCGGTACCGCGCACCTGCTGCTTGGAAGCGAGGGAAATCTCCTGAACCAGCTCG
>Ga0306923_10004303_pt1 | contig 13610 bp, 15 predicted proteins | sample sta12Can44000108_FD_203841 | JGI IMG/M metagenome (GOLD analysis project Ga0306923, IMG submission 203841) | Lab enrichment of tropical soil microbial communities from Luquillo Experimental Forest, Puerto Rico - statanox.12C.anox.44.000.108 (v2)... | ecosystem: Environmental > Terrestrial >... | reverse complement strand
CGCAGCGCGCGGTCGATCGGCCTGCGATCGTCGCCGCGCCGCACTCTGTGCAAGGCCTTGCAGCCCGCTTCGTAGGCGGCAAATGCGGCCAGGTGATCGTCGTCCGGCCAACCCGAGAGCCCGGTCCAAGTGATGGGCTCGAGCTGGCTGCCGGCAATCTTTAGGGGCTCCTCGCCAGCCGCTGCGGCGGTCGTGCAACAGAACATCGCGCCGATAGCGAACGAGCAGCAGCTTCGTGCACGCATGATGATACCCCCCGCGCAGCTCCGGCGCGATCCCGGCGCCAACATGAATCCCGACTTGTCTGTCGCATTCGAAGATCAAATAGTTCAATGACGCGGGGCGCGTGACTCTTTTTGGTGCCATGCTACTGTTTGCTTCTGAAAGTCTGCGGCTGGCTTGTTTGGATTCGTTGTTGTCCGCCTTGAAATACCTCGGCGGTAACCGGCTGAAGAAAGTTTGATGATGTTGGAGTAATGCAACACTCCAACAATTTTTGAGCGGGGCCACGCAGAAGTCTGGATTTTCCTTCTGATTGTCACGACGCGACAACAGGGGGGTGACTATGATGCATGGACTTGCCTCATTTGAACGAAGCCGCTGGAACGACGATCATCTAGCGAGCGAAATTTCTAAACCCCTCAATCTGTATCGAACCATTTTTCAAACCGAACGTGACCAGACAGCCGATGCGGCGCGAATCTGCGATGCGATCGCGAAGGCTGAAGGCGAGATTGCCAAGCTTGAGCGGTTACCCTTTCCCGCTCAGCAATTGCACACCGCGGTTATCGCCGTTTGCGATCGGGTTATTGGGACCATTCGTGATGTGCAAAGAAATATGGAAGGGCGCGTGCTGGCGTCGGAACGGATGCTGTGGTGCCTGAACGACGAGTTTCTTCGCCAGCGATCTCGCTTTGCCACCGATGATCTGGAAGACCGGACTTTGCGCGCGCAGCTGTTCGAGCTCCTGGAATGCACCCCGACATCTGCCCTTGCCGACCGTCTTCTTGATGCCAATGCATCAGGTAACGCCGCATGCGCCGAGCTTGTTCGCTTCGAATTTCAGTGCCGGGATGACCGGGATGAATTCATGGGCCGTTTCGAGGCCGTCGCGGCAAAGGTCGCATCCAATGATCCGGTTGAGATGCGCAAGCGAATTGCGAGCATTCGCAAAGCAATCGAGCGAGTGAACGCTGGACTCCGAAGGCTGCGCGAACGAGTGCGAGCAGCTTGTCCGAGTCAAGAAGATATATCCGCTCCCGGTTGACCGGCCTCGCCTTGCGGCCTTCGACGTCGCGGATCACCGAGCCGTTCAGGCCTGCGCAGAATAGCCGCCGTCGACCGGGATGGCGGCGCCGGTGATGAAATCGGAGGCCGCGCCGGCGAGCAACACGGCGAGGCCGGCGAGATCCGCGGGCGCGCCCCAGCGGCCCGCGGGCGTGCGCGCAAGCACGCGCTCGTTGAGCCCGGGCACCTCGCGGCGCGCCCCCTCGGTGAGCGGGGTATCAATCCAGCCCGGCAGGATCGCGTTGACCTGGATGTTGTCCTGCGCCCAGGCGCAGGCCAGCGCCTTGGTCATCTGCACAATCGCACCCTTGCTTGCCGCATAGGGCGCCGCGTACGCCGCGCCGAAGATCGAGAGCATGGAGCCGATATTGATGATCTTGCCGCCGCCTCGTCTCATGTGCGGATAGGCCGCGTGCGCGCAGACAAAGGCGCCGGTGAGGTTCGTCTCCATCACCTCGTTCCATTCCGCAAGTGTAAGAGCCTGCGGCTGCTTGCGGATGGTGGTGCCGGCATTGTTGACGAGAATATCGAGGCGCCCGAACCGCTGCACCGTGCCCTCGACCATTGCCCGGCATGAGGCTTCGCTGCGCACGTCGAGCTCGACCGCGACCGTTCTCACATCGAGTTTTTCCAGCGCGCGCGCCGCCGCAAGGGTCTTCTCATTGCGGCGTCCGGCAACGACGATGGCGGCGCCGGCGGCCGCCAGCCCCTGCGCGATGCCGAGCCCGATGCCGGAGTTGCCGCCAGTGACGACGGCAACACGTCCCTTGAGTTCGAAGAGCTTCATTGGGCAGCGCCTCCTCATTCGAGCGCGTTGGATCGCGGCTGGCTTGCAGTCGCTACGATGCTATCCTAGCCCGACACTTCGTGCGGCATCGGAGAGAGAATGGCGTCGTCGGGACCGGGCAAGGGCATCGGCCGCCGCGCTGCATTGTTCGCCGCGGCGGCACTGCCGGTCTTGTCCGCGATGCTCGTTTGCCTTTCTGTACCGGCACAGGAGTCGTCCGATCCGCTGCCGTCCTGGAATGAGGGACGCGCGAAGCAGGCGATCCTCGATTTGGTGCGAGCCACCGTCGGGCCCTCGACCCCCAATTACGTCCGCCCGCAGGACCGCATCGCGGTATTCGACCAGGACGGCACGTTGTGGGTCGAGCATCCCATGTACACGCAGGTGGTCTACGCCTTGGCGCGGGTGCCGGCGGTGGCAGCGCAGAACCCGAGCCTGAAGGAGAGCGAGCCGTTTCGGACCGTGCTCTCCGGCAACCAGGCGGCGATCGAGCGGCTCTCGACCACCGAGCTCGAGAAGATCCTTTCGGTCACCATGTCCGGAATGCCCGTCGCCGACTTTGAGGCGCAGGCGAAGCAGTGGCTCGCGACCGCTCGCCATCCGCGCTGGAAACGCCCCTATACCGAGCTCGTCTATGCGCCCATGCTGGAGGTGATGCGCTATCTGCGTGCTAATGCCTACCGCACGTATATCGTCACTGGCGGCGGCCAGGACTTCGACCGCGTCTATGCCGAGGAGGTCTACGGCATCCCCGCCGAGCAGGTGGTCGGTACCGCAGGCGTCACCAAGTATGGCTACGACAAGGAAGGCAAGCCGTTCCTGACCAATGAGCCCAAGCTCCTGCTGAACGACAACTATGCAGGGAAGGTGGAGGGGATTCACATGATGATCGGGCGGCGGCCCTATGCCGCGTTCGGCAACTCGACGGGCGACCGCGAGATGCTGGAATGGACGGGCGCGGGGGCGGGCCCGCGACTGAACATGCTGGTTCTGCATGACGATGCCATCCGCGAATACGCCTATGGTCCAGCGCTTGGGCTGCCCGACAGCGCCGTCGGCACCTTCACGCAGGCGCTGTTCGATGAGGCCACGAAGGACGGCTGGACGGTGATCAGTATGAAGAACGACTGGAAGCGCATCTTCGCATTCGAATAATTGTGCGGGCGGGTTTGAAAGTGCCCGGTGCGACGCTCCTCGGCACGACGGAGGATAGAAAGGCTCAACATGGTAGACCCGCAACCTGACAAGCCCACACCTGCCTGGAGCTTCAGCCCGCGCAAGTTTCTCGCCCGCGAGTGGCCTTACCTCCTGGTGCTGATTCTGGCGCTGTTCGGGGTTGCCTATACGAGCTTCGCGCGCACGCCGATCACCACGTATTGGGTCCTGCTGGCGCCCCTCATCGGCATCATCTGCGTGGTCGAGCGCTGGCGCGAGGCCGAGCGCGGCGACCAGTGCATGCGGCTCATCTGGACGCAGGCGCTGCATTGGGCTGCGGTCCTGATCGCCATGCGTCTCATGTACGTGGCTGACGTGCGGCGCATGATGAACGCCGATGCGAGCGCGCTTTCCGCCCTGACCGTGCTGGCGCTGGGCACATTTATCGCCGGCGTCCATATCGCCTCCTGGCGCATCTGCCTGGTGGGCATTCTGCTAGCGCTGGGCGTTCCGTCCATCGCCTGGCTCGAGCAGTCCACTCTGCTCATCCTGTTGATCCTCGTCGTGCTGGCGGCGGTGATCGCTCCGTTCCTCTGGCGCGACAATCGGACCCGCGGACATCCGCCTTCGCCGGCGGGTTAATGGCCGCAATGATCGGAGCTCGCAGCGTCGCGATTGCCGCGGTGCTGGCATTTCACGCAAGCCATGCGGCGCGCTGCATCGCGCCGGCCCGTGCAGCGGAGGCGAGGCTGGCGCAGGAGAGGAGCGAGGAGAATGACCGCTGCGGCTGGATCGGCGTTGGCGTAAGCCCGATGACCGCGGCCTTCGCGCAGAGCCTCGGCATGGCGCAGCCCTATGGCGCGATCTTCGATCGCCCGGAGTCTGACAGCCCCGCCGCACACGCGCTTATCGAGGAGGGCGACGTGCTCACCACGGTCAACGGCGCGCCGCTGCAGCAGGCGACCGATTTTGCCGGGATCATCGCGGCCATGGCGCCCGGCACGATGGTTTACCTCTATACATACCGTGACGGGCAGCCACGCCAGGTCGCGTTGGTGTTGGGCGCAGGCCCCTGCCACGGTGGGTAGGACGCTCCCATGCGAGGCAGCAACCGCAATGAGGCCCACACAGCGGCCATGCCATGATACCGCGCCCGCAGGTGCAGCCATGTACCACCGGCTTGGGTGTGCCTGCGCGTATGCTCCTTCTGCGGCCGCTCGTTGCGGCTCGCTGTTCAGGAGGAGCGTATGCGTTGTTTTGCGTGCGGAGAGAATATGAACCTCGTGAAGACCATCGAGGACGACACCATGCCAGTCGCCGGCTTCGAGCGGCGGACCTTCGCCTGCCCGGCCTGCGGCGATGTGGAGCAGCGTCTTGCTTTCAGGAGCATCGGGCAGGACGAAGTCGAGCCCGAGGTCGAGCCCGCGCCGACCCATGCGGCGCCTTCCATCCTGCCCGCGGAGCCGCACCACGATGAGCATGCTGCCGGGCTGCTGCGCCGGGTCGCCGCAAAGCTGCGCGGTGCATAGGGCCCTCCCAACCTCCTCGTCCTGAGGAGCCCGCGCAGCGGGCGTCTCGAAGGACGGCGGCAATCGAGATCGCGCCAGCCTCCATCCTTCGAGACACTCGCTTCGCTCGTTCCTCAGGATGAGGACGGTGAGTTCACCAGGAGGAGAGTCTGCTGCTTACACGCGTGCGTGCAGGCGGTGATCGACGGCAAGCAGCACGCTGCTCGCCGCGCCCGCGAGGACGAACAGGATCACCGTCACCGCCATGATCAGCTCGACGTTGTGCAGGCCGATTGCGGTCATCAGGAGATAGCCCAACCCGCGCTGGGCGGCGAACATCTCGCCCAGGAGCGTACCGATCAGGGTGAGCGAGAACCCCACGCGCAGGCCGGTGAAGATCTCCGGCAGCGCCGCGGGAAACAGCACGCGCCATACCATCTCGACCGGTGTCAGCCGGTGCACGCGGCCGGTCTTGATCAGGATCGGCCGCACGTTGCGCACCGCATTGATGGTGAACAGCGCGACCGGGATGATGCCGTGCAGCGCGCCGAAAGCGATCTTCGCCGGCATGCCCAGTCCGAAGGCGAGCAGCAGGAGTGGATAGAGCGTAATTTTTGGGATGGAATAGAGCGCAACCAGCATCGGCTCGCATACCTCGCCTGCAAATCTTTGGAAGCCGAGCCAGAACCCGATGGCAAGGCCGCTCGCGGCCGCGATCGCCAGCGCGGCGGCGAAAGCGCGCATGGTCTCCGAGAGATGCATCCGGAAAGCCTCGGTCGCCAGAAGCCCCGCGGTGTAGCGCAAGGTCGCAAGCGGCGGCGCAAGCGCAGCCGGCCCCGCAAAGGCATAAAGGAGCTGCCAGCCCGCCAGCAGGCCTGCGATCAGCACGGCGGTATTGCGCGCGCCTCGCAACAGGCGCGCACTCATTGCCCGCGCCTTGCCAGCAGCGCCTTCTCCCAGCGCGCGAGCGCTGCGTTGACCGCGATCGACACCGCGAGCACGAGCAGGATCAGCGGGTACATGGTCGCATTGTCGAAGTTGGTATAGGCGAAGCTGATCTCGTAGCCCATGCCGCCGCGCGACATGATGAACTCCGCGCCGATTACGCCGATCAGCGAGTAGGCGACCGCCAGCTTGGCGCCCGTGAGCACGTGGGGAGCGGCGCAAGGAAGCGTGACGGCGAGCGCAGTCTCGATGGCGCCAAGGCGCGCGACTCGGGCGGCCTGGCGCAGCACGCGCGGCACCCGGTCGAGCCCGTTGAGCGTGTTCACGATGACCGCCACCACGCCGAGCATGAAGCCGATGCCGATCTGCGGGGCATCGCCGAGCCCCATGAGCACGATGAGCAGCGGATAGAACGCGAAGATCGGGACCGCGTAGTAGGTTGCAAACAACGGTTCGAGGGTCTCGCGCACGGCGCGCTGGCCGTGCAGTGCAAGCGCAGCGAGCACGCCGACCACGAGCGCAAGCGCGAGCGCGATCGAGGCATTGGTCAAGGTCTTGAAGATGGCGGCGTTCTGCGACCCCGAGACGAGGATGCGCGCGAGGTCATAGAGAATGCGGTGCGGCGGCGGCATGGTGAGGCGGTCGATGACGCCAGCCAGGCACAGCACCTCCAGGAGCAGCACCGCAGCTGCGATCACGAGCGCGCGGTAGAGCGCAACGCGCGTCACTTCTCGATCGGCGTCCTGATGTCGTCGGGCAGGAAGCGGGTATCGATCATCCCGGCGAGGTCAATCTCGCCGCTGAGCGCGCCCACCATGCGCTGGACGTCGATCATGCGCGCCATGCCGGCGAGGTGGAACTGGCCGGAGCCCCAGTACGGGATGCCCTGGGTGCGGCTTTCGACCAGGTTGCGCACCGCGCTGCGCGCGACCGCCGGGTCGAGGCTGTAGTGCTTGGCGACAATGTCGCCGGCCGCATCGGGATTGGCGGCCATGAATTCCACCGCCTTGCGCCGCGCGCGGATGACGGCGCGAATGAAGTCGCCGCGCGTTGCCATGGCCGCAGCGGTTGAGATGCCGACCACATTGTCGAGCGGCGGCAGCAGCTCGCTCGCCACCGCGACCGCGCGGTACTTCTCCTTGTATTTCGACCAGACCGGCTCGGCCATGGGGGCAACGTCAATCAGGCCGAGGTCGAGCGCCGCGACCCCTTCGCCGAAGCCGCCGGTGCGCACCAGCTCGGCGTCGTCCGCCTTCAGCCCGGCCGCCTGCAGCAGCAGGATCGCCAACGCCTGGCTCGTCGAGCGCGCATTGGTGTAGCCGATCTTGCGCCCCTTGAAGTCCTTGATGCTCTTCACCGGGCTCTCAGGCTTCACTGCCCAGACAAACTCGGCGACGGTGAGCACATTATCGCTCACGATCTTGAGGTCGGCGCCCTGCCGGATGGCGACCGCGGTCACGCCCGGATTCGCCTCGCCATAGGCAACCCCGCCCGCCAGCATATTGCGGATCGAGGTGCCGCCGCCCTGCGAGGAGATGATGCCGGTGACGTCGGCGCCCTCGGCCTGGTACAGCTTCTTCTCGAGCGCGACCGCAAACGGCATGCCATTGGCGGCAATGCCGTAGTTGCCGACCGCGATCTCCTCGGCCCCCGCGCGCGTGGCAAGACACGCGCCCAAGGCGGCGATCGCCGCTACGCGAGCACCGACTCTTCCCTGCATGCCACGCTTCCTGCAAAGACGCGCCCGACGGCGCAGCCTTTACGAGCGATAGCAGAGCGGGGCAGGGCGCGAAAGCGCCGGGATAGCCGTGTGCCGGTGCAGCAAGCGCGTCTTACGCTATTTCAACGCCGTCTGAACGGTTGTGAAAGTGGTCTTGAGCTTGCTGCCCACCCCCGTCAACACGGGGATGATGATCACGGCGATCCCGGCGGCGATGAGGCCATACTCGATTGCGGTCGCGGCGCGTTCATCTTTCACGAACGCGATGATGTTGCGCATGACGGGCTCCATAAACGCTGCATAAAAATTGGCCAGAATATCTGACCAAATCGTTAAAGCGCACTGGCGGACTTGGGATGGAACCTCGCGCATTCGCGCGAATTGACGCCTGACGGATCATTTTTCACGAAAGCGCTTGCTGGTTTCATGTCCGGCGGCGCTTCGCGTTGCGACCAGCGCACAACACCGGAGGACCCGATGGCCCAACCGGCCTCCAGACGTCGCACCTGGACGCAGGCGCACCCGCTTCCAGCCAGGATACCCGTCACGCTGCACGTCAACGGGGTGGAGCGCAGGCTTGAGCTTGCGCCATGGACCACGCTGCTCGACGCGCTGCGTCTTCATCTCGACCTTACCGGAACCAAGAAGGGCTGCGACCACGGCCAGTGCGGCGCCTGTACCGTGCTGGTCGACGGCCGCCGCATCAATTCGTGCCTCACGCTCGCCGTGATGAAGGATGGCGCGCAGATCGTCACGGTCGAGGGCCTCGCGCGGGGAGACGTGCTGCATGCCCTGCAGCAGGCTTTCATCGAGCACGATGCATTCCAGTGCGGCTACTGCACCCCCGGCCAGATCTGCTCCGCCGTAGGCCTGATCGCCGAGGGCAGGGCGCGCAGCGCCGACGACATCCGCGAGCTGATGAGCGGCAATATCTGCCGCTGCGGTGCCTATCCCAAGATCGTCGCCGCGATCGAGCAGGTCATCGCGGCCGGGGGCAGCGAGAAAGCGGGCGGGGTGGCATGATCAATTTCACCTATTCCCGCGCCGGCGATGTCGCCGATGCCGTGCGCCAGATTGCTGACGATCCTGCGGCGCGGCTCGTTGCCGGCGGCACCAATCTGATCGACCTGATGAAGGAGGGCGTCGCCCGCCCCTCGCGGCTCGTCGACATCACGCACCTGCCGCTCAAGATCATCGAGGAGACCAGAGAGGGCGGCCTGCGCATTGGCGCGCTCGTCCCCAACAGCGATCTTGCGCATCACCCGCAGGTCGAGGCGCGCTATCCGCTGCTCGCGAGCGCGATCCTCGCCGGCGCCTCCGCGCAACTGCGCAACATGGCTTCGACCGGGGGCAACCTTCTGCAGCGCACGCGCTGCATGTACTTCTATGACACCAGCACGCCATGCAACAAGCGCGCGCCGGGGAGCGGTTGCTCCGCGATCGAGGGCATCAACCGCATGCATGCGATCCTGGGCGCGAGCCCGCACTGCATCGCCACGCATCCCTCCGACATGTGCGTTGCGCTCGCGGCGCTGGAGGCGCGCGTGCTCGCCACCGGCAGCGCGGGTGAGCGCCGCATTGCATTTGCCGACTTCCACCGGCTGCCCGGCGACAGGCCCGAGATCGACACCAGCCTGCGGCAGGACGAGATCATCACGGCCATCGAGCTGCCGCCGCAGGGCTTTGCCGGCAACTACAGCTACCTCAAGCTTCGCGACCGGCTGTCCTATGCATTCGCGCTGGTGTCGGTCGCGGTCGGGCTTCAGCTGGAAGGGGAGACCATCACTCAGGCGCGGCTTGCGCTCGGCGGGGTGGCGCACAAGCCATGGCGCGATGCTGAGGCGGAGGGGCGGCTCAACGGAGCGCGCGTCGATCGGGAGAGCTTCGCCGCTGCTGCCGACATCGTGCTGCGGCAGGCGCGCGGCTTTGGCCACAACGATTTCAAGATCGAGCTCGCGCGCCGCACCATCATGCGTGCGCTCACCCAGGCGGCACGCAGCACCCCGCAGTCGCAGTCGGACAAGCGGATCAGATAGAAGGGGGAGCGCGTCATGACCGCCGTGACCCTGTTCGGCAAGCCCGCTGCCCGCATCGAAGGCCGCGCAAAGGTAACCGGGGCCGCGAGATACGCCGCCGAGCACAACGTCCCCGCGCTCGCGCACGGATTCGTGGTTTCGTCCCCGATTGCCAGAGGCCACATCAAACGCATGGACGTGGCCGAGGCGCTTGCGGTCGAGGGGGTCCTCGACGTGCTCACCCATCAGCATCGGCCCGCGCTGGCTGCTTCCGACGACAAATACCACGATGACATCGCGCCCGAGGGCTCGCCCTTCCGTCCGCTGTATGACGACCGCATCCTGTTTGGCGGCCAGCCGGTGGCGCTGGTGCTGGCGGAGGAGCCCGAGGTTGCGCGATTTGCCGCCTCGCTCGTCCGCGTCGAGTACGAACAACAGCCTCCTCTCACCGATTTCGACGCGCAGCGCCGGCGCGGCGCGATCGAAAAGCCGGACAGTTCGCACTCCCACAGGCGTGGCGATCCGGTGCAGGCCTTCGAGCGCGCGCCGGTGCGCATCGAGGCCGAGTACCGCATCCCGGTCGAGCATCACAACCCGATGGAGCCGTACGCGACCACGGCGCTGTGGGAGGGCGGCGGCCGCATCACGTTCTACGACAAGACACAGGGGCCGCAGAACTGCCGCAACTACGTGGCGGACGCGTGCGGGATCGCGCGCCACCAAGTACGCGTGCTTTCGCCCTATGTCGGCGGCGGCTTCGGCTCCGGCTTGCGCCCGCAATATCAGCTGCTGCTCGCAGTGCTGGCGGCGCGCGCGCTCAAGCGCTCGGTGCGCGTGGTGCTCACGCGCCAGCAGATGTTCACGCTCGGCTATCGCGCCGCCATCGTGCAGGAGCTCGCGCTCGGCGCCGGGCGCGACGGGCGGCTGCTCTCGTTCCGTCACCAGACCGTCGCGATGACCTCGCAGTTCGAGGAGTTCCAGCGGGACTTCGTGAACTGGTCGAGTCTGCTCTATCGCTGTCCGAACGTCGAGCTTGGGCAGCGGCTTGTGAGAGTCGATCACAATACGCCGTGCGACATGCGCGCGCCGGGCGGGGCCGAAGGGATGTACGCCATCGAATGCGCCATGGACGAGCTCGCCTATGCGGCGAACATGGACCCGCTCGAGCTGCGGCTCGTCAACTATTCCGACAAGGACCAGATCGAGGATCGCCCTTACACCAGCAAGGAGCTGCGCGAGTGCTATCGGCGCGGCGCCGAGCGCTTCGGCTGGGCGCAACGCAACCCGCAGCCGCGCTCCATGCGCGAGGGCAGCGAGCTTGTCGGCTGGGGCATGGCGAGCGGCATCTGGGAGGCGATGCAGATGAAGGCGAGCGCACGCGCCGTGCTCACCGCCAACGGCAGCGTCGAGGTCGCAAGTGCCACGGCCGATATTGGCCCTGGCACCTATACCATGATGGCTCAGATCGCCGCCGAGATGCTTGGCGTGCCGCTTGAGAACGTGAGCGTGAAGCTCGGCGATTCCAGCCTGCCGGACGCACCGGTCGAAGGCGGTTCGTTCACCACATCCTCGGTCGGCTCGGCCATTCACGCCGCCTGTCGGGCCGTGCAGCGGGAGCTGCTGGCAATGGCCGAGAAAATGCCGGGCTCGCCGCTCGCGCGCGCCGGCGTTGACGAGCTCGTCTTCGCGGACGGAATGATCCGGCACCGTAACGCCAGCGCGATCGAGCTCGCGGTGGCTGACGCGATGCGCGCCGGCGCCGTCGAGCGGATCGAGAAGCAGGCAACCGTCGACCCGCCGGAGGACGAAGCGCGCTCGCGCTGCACCCATTCGGCGGTGTTTGCCGAGGTGAAGATTGACGAGGAGCTCGGCGTCATCCGGATCACACGGGTCGTAAGCGCCGTCGCCGCCGGCCGCATTCTCAATCCGACGACGGCGGCGAGCCAGATCATGGGCGCCGTGGTGGGCGGCATCGGCATGGCGCTGCACGAGGAGACCACCACCGATCACCGGTTCGGACGCTTCATGAACCACAACCTCGCCGACTACCACGTCCCGGCGAATGCCGACGTGCAGTCGATCGAGGTGATCTTCGTCGACGAGGAGGACCGCGAGATCAACCCGCTCGGCGTCAAGGGGGTGGGTGAGATCGGCATCGTCGGCACCGCGGCGGCGATTGCCAATGCGATCTACCACGCTACCGGCAAGCGCGTGCGCGATCTGCCGATCACCATTGACAAGTTGATGCGACAATAGAGAAAGTTTCCAGCACCCCTGCGGCCACCGATGCTATCTGCAGAATCGCGTGAAGATGATCTGGGCGACATCCTCGGGCAGCGGGCGCGGGTCAGTTACATAGGTGGCTCCATCGGCAATGAAATAGACGAACGAGCGGCTTTCGCCATGGGCTCCGGAAGCGTCTTTGGCGTTGATCTTTCCACACACGACTTCCGCAGGCTTGCCGTTTACGCTCGGCCCCATTCTTTTGACCATGTCCTCGTAGCGGGGTGACTGCGGCTCCTTCAGTTGGCGGCTGACGGCCGCCATGGCCTTGGCAAACACAGCGTCGGGCGAAGACTCGGTCGTCATCGGCGTGGCTGGCTGTTGCGCGCGCGCCGGGACAGGCCACGCCGCCGCCATGCTGCCAAGCAGCGCGATGAACTCCCATCGTCTCATTTGCCGGGCTCCTGCCGAAACCGATCGGACCCATGCTATCCCGATATCTCGGCGGTCTACCTGGAATCCGAAATATTTTGCGTGCAGCGCAAACGGCCCTGTATCCCTGTAAACGGGGCGACGCAATAAACAGAACTCTTTGAAAATGTGAGCAAAACCTGGAAAATCGCCGAAAAATAACAGGGCAAAAACAGAAGGTAACACCGACCTGAACAGGGATGGAGCAGGCACACCGGAGGATGAGAATGGACACTCGAAAAACAGGAACCGCAGCTCTGGCCGTTTTCCTCGTAGTTTCGTTATCCCGAGCTCAACCACCTCACCAGCACAAAACGTTGCCGTCTCACGGCATGCCGCTCCCCAGCATTACAGCTGAACCTTTCACATCATTGATGAAGCAGGCCATGGAGCGCATGCACAGGGACATGAGCATTGTCCCGAGCGGTGATCCTGATCGTGACTTCGCTGCAATGATGATCCCCCATCACGAGGGTGCCGTCGACATGGCAAAGCTCGAGTTGCAGTTCGGCAAGAACCCTATTCTGCGCAGGCTCGCTCAGGGCATAATTGTGGAACAATTGCAAGAAATCGAACTGATGCAACGTGAACTGCGACAACTTCCAGCCGCTTCGAAGGAGCCATGACATGCGAGCCTGTGTATCCGCGTTTGTCATGCTGACCGGCACACTGTCAGCCTTTGCTGGCCAGGCGCCCGGCGCTGCCGAGCAGCCAGATATTGCGGTGAGCGAACACGATCGTTTCTATACGTCCGATCAATTCTCGAACACCGTGTCGGTCATCAAGCCAGCGAGCAATAAGCTCCTGGGGGTCATCCGATTGGGGGATCCAACACCCGGCAATTTAAGCCCGCTCTACCGCGGCCAATTGCTTGTCCATGGAATGGGCTTCTCCCCGGATCATCATACGCTGCTGGCTGTCTCGATCGGGTCAAACTCGGTCAGCTTTATCGACACGGCAAGTAATACCGTAAAGCATGTGACCTACGTGGGGAGGTCCCCGCATGAGGCATTTTTCACGCCCGATGGCCAAGAAGTCTGGGTCAGCGTGCGTGGCGAGAATTATGTCGCCATCTTGGACGGTCAGACCTATCGTGAAAAGTCGCGTATCGAGGTGCCCAATGGGCCGGGCATGACAATCTTCTCCCCTGACGGCAAATATGGCTACGTTTGCTCCAGCTTCAGCCCGGAAACAGTTGTCATAGCGACGGCAAACAAACAGATCGTCGGCAGGGTGAAGCAGGAAAGTCCATTCTGTCCCGATATTGCCGCTACACCGGATGGAAAACAGGTTTGGTTTACACTCAAAGACATTGGCAAGGTAACGGTTTTCAATGCCCAGCCGCCATTCGAAGTGATAAAGGCGCTTGATAACGGCCCGATCACCAACCACGTCAATTTCGTACGCCTCGCGGGGCGCCAGTTCGCTTATGTAACGGTTGGTGGACTTAACGCGGTCAAAGTCTTTCGCACCTCGGATTTCGAGCCTGTCGCAACAAT
>Ga0306923_10004300_pt1 | contig 13617 bp, 11 predicted proteins | sample sta12Can44000108_FD_203841 | JGI IMG/M metagenome (GOLD analysis project Ga0306923, IMG submission 203841) | Lab enrichment of tropical soil microbial communities from Luquillo Experimental Forest, Puerto Rico - statanox.12C.anox.44.000.108 (v2)... | ecosystem: Environmental > Terrestrial >... | reverse complement strand
CGGCCCAGAGCTCGCGCGCTGCACCGAGCGGGATCTCGAGCTCCCGCGACAGCAGGTCCGCCACCAGCTCGACGAGCTGCGCGTAGCGCTCGCGGTCGAAGGGATCGCGCGTGAAGGCGAGCCCGGTCTGCGCGATCGCCTGCACCTTGCGCGCCCATTCGAGGAGGTTTCTGGGAGGCTGCGGGCTCATGGATGCGGCGCACGGCGCTCGCTCTTGCGCAGCACCAGCTTCAACCCCGACCAGGTGTCATCCACCGCGCACACTTTGACGTCCACGAGCCCCAGCGGCAACGCCAGCGCCCGCACGTCGTTCTCGCTGATGTCGGTGTCGACCCCCGAGAGTCTCTTCGGCCAGCTCACCCAGATCACGGCATCCATGCGCATCGCCCCGCGCGCGGCCGTGAGCGCGCGAGCGAGTGGCGCAGCGCGCGTGGCGAAGAGGTGTATGAGGTCGGTGCGGGCATCGATACGTCGCACACTGTGGACACCCTCCGGCAGCGGCGCGAGCAGCTCGCGGTAATTGTCGGGCGCCGCCCGCACGAACAGCCGGGCGTGCGCGCGGATGCCGAGCTTCTTTGCCAGCGGCGTGCCGGAGTATCCGCTCATGAGGGCGTTTGCGCGGCGCCGTGCGAATCGAGTGTGCCGCAGCGGTGCCCCGGGCTAGTGGGGTCCCCAGGAAATTCCGCGTCTTGCTGAGCGGCGGGCGCTCATCGAGCAGGGCCAGCGAAATTTCATGGGGTGCCCTGCAGGTTGCGGATCAGCGCATCCGCGAAGGCGCTGGTCGACACTTCCTGCGCACCTTCCATGAGACGGGCGAAATCGTAGGTGACGATCTTCTCTCCGATGGTGCGGTCCATGGCGTTGATGATCGCATCCGCGGCCTCCACCCAGCCGAGGTAACGGAACATCATCTCGCCGGAGAGGATCACGGAGCCGGGATTCACCTTGTCGAGGTTGGCGTACTTGGGGGCGGTGCCGTGGGTCGCCTCGAATACCGCATGGCCGGTGAGGTAGTTGATGTTGCCGCCGGGGGCGATGCCGATGCCGCCTACCTGCGCGGCCAGCGCATCGGACAGGTAGTCGCCGTTGAGATTCGTCGTGGCGATGACGTCGAACTCATCCGGACGCGTCAACACCTGCTGCAGCGTGATGTCGGCGATCGCGTCCTTGACGAGGATGCGGCCAGCCTGGCGGGCTGAATTCATCTCGGCGTTGGCCTGCTGCTCGCCCTTGGCGGCCTTGGTGCGCTCCCACTGCTCCCAGGTGTAGGTGCTCGCGGCGAACTCGCGCTCGGCGAGCTGATAGCCCCAGTTGCGGAATGCGCCCTCGGTGAATTTCTGGATGTTGCCCTTGTGCACCAGGGTGACGCTCTTGCGCTTGTTGGTGACCGCATAGGCAAGAGCCGCGCGGATCAGCCGCTCCGAGCCTTCCTTCGACACCGGCTTGATGCCGATGCCGGAAGTCTCCGGGAAGCGGATGCGCGCGTAGGCCTTGGGGAAGGCCTGGCGGAACAGCTCGAGAAACTTCTGGACGTCCGCCGTGCCGGCCTCGAACTCGATGCCGACGTAGATGTCCTCGGTGTTCTCGCGGAAGATGACCATGTCGACCTTCTCCGGATGCCGTACCGGGGAAGGCACACCCTTGAACCAGCGCACCGGGCGCAGGCACACGTACAGGTCGAGCATCTGCCGCAGCGCCACGTTCAGCGAGCGGATCCCGCCACCGACCGGCGTGGTGAGCGGACCCTTGATGGACACCAGGTACTCGCGGCAAGCGGCGACCGTCTCCTCGGGGAGCCAGGTGTTGAACAGCCTGTTGGATTTCTCGCCGGCGTAGACCTCCATCCAGTGGATGCGGCGTTTGCCGCCGTAGACCCTGGCCACCGCCCCATCCATGACGCGCACGCTCGCGCGCCAGATGTCGGGCCCGGTGCCATCCCCTTCGATGAAGGGGATGATCGGGTTTTCCGGGACGCGCAGCTTGCCGTCCTGCAGGGTGATCTTCGCGCCCTGCGGCGGCGGCGTGATCTTCGGGGTGGCGGCCGTGGACATGACGCGGGCACTCCTGCGGGAATTCCGGCGCCTGGGCGGTCGCCGGGGCCGGAAATGCTAGCACAGGGCGCACATACCGCGGTGCGGCCGCGTATGAGAGACTGACGCGCCGCCGACACCCGGGGGACGAGCCTGAAACGAGCAGCGGATGTCCGACGCGATCGATATTAATAAGAGTGGGGGGTTGCCGTCCGAGCCGCGGTCGGTGCTGCGGCAGATGATGGCGGTCCGGCCGATCGATGCCGTCCCGGCGGGCAAGGAGCGCCTGAAGCAGGTGCTGAGCGCGCGCGCGCTCATCGCCATCGGCCTCGGCGCCACGATCGGCTCGGGCATCTTCGTGCTCACCGGCACCGTCGCCTCGAACCACTCGGGACCTGCGATCACGCTCTCGCTGCTGATCGCGGCCTTCGGTGGCGGACTCGCGGCGCTGTGTTACTCGGAATTCGCCGCGTTCCTGCCGGTGCCCGGCAGTGCCTACAGCTACACCTACGCGACCCTGGGCGAGGCGCTCGCCTGGTTCATCGGCTGGAACCTGCTGCTCGAGTACGCGATCTCGGCATCGGCGGTGGCGGTCAGCTGGTCGGCCTACGTGGTGAGCCTGCTGGCCGATTGGCACATTCACCTGCCGGCGGCGCTCGTGAACGCGCCGCTCGGGGTCGATGCGCACGATCATCTCATCACGACGGGGGCGATCGTCAACGTGCCGGCGGTGCTGATCGTCGCCGCGATGACGGCGCTGCTGTACGTCGGGGTGCGGTGGTCGGCGGGCGCCAACACGGTGATGGTGGCACTCAAGGTCGGCATCATCATCATCATCGTGCTCGCGGGACTGAGTTACGTGAATCCCGCCAACTGGCGGCCGTACGTGCCACCCAACACCGGCACCTTCGGGCACTTCGGCTGGAGCGGAGTGCTGCAGGGCGCGGCCATCATTTTCTTCTCCTACGTCGGCTTCGATACCGCTTCGACGACCGCGCTCGAGGCCCGCAACCCGCAGCGCGACCTGCCGATCGGCATCCTGGGCGCACTGGTCATCTCCGCCGTGTTATATGTCGCGATGGCGACGGTGCTCACCGGCATGCTGCCGTATCCCAAGCTCGACTCGGACGCACCGGTGGCGGTGGCACTCGATGCGCATCCGCAGCTCGCCTGGCTGTCCCCGCTGCTCAAGGTGGGGGTCATTGCCGGCATGACCTCGGTCATACTCACCTCGCTGCTCGGTCAGCCGCGCATTCTCCTGTCGATGGCCGACGATGGGCTGCTGCCGCCGCTGATCAGCCGCTGCCATGCGCGCTTCAAGACCCCGCACGTCGCCACGGTCTTCACGGGGATCGGCGCGGCACTCATCGCCGCGGTCTTTCCGCTCGATGTGCTGGCGGACCTGATCTCCATCGGCATCCTGCTCGCCTTCGCCGTCGTGTGCATCGGGGTCCTGGTGCTGCGCAAGACCCGGCCCGACGCCTACCGGCCGTTTCGCGTGCCGTGGGCGCCGGTCACCTGCACACTCGGCGCGCTCGTCTGCCTCGGCATGACGCTGGCACTGTCCACCGAGACCTGGATCCGCCTGCTGGTGTGGACCATCCTCGGCATGTCGATCTACGCTTTCTACGGGTTCCGGCACAGCCGCCTGCGTCAATGACGCACACCCTGCCGGGCACGCCCGCCGCGGACGGCTTCCGCATGCCGGGGGAGTTCGAGCCGCACGCGGGCTGCTGGATGCTGTGGCCGGAGCGCCCCGACAACTGGCGCGAGGCAGCGCGCCCCGCGCAGCTGGCTTTCGTGCAGGTGGCCGCGGCGATCGCGCAGTTCGAGCCGGTCACCGTGGGAGCCTCCGCACAGCACTACGAGACGGCACGGGCACTGCTGCCCGAGCGCGTGCGCGTCGTGGAGATGGCCCACGATGACGCCTGGATGCGCGATGTCGGCCCAACCTGCGTCGTGAACGGCCGCGGCGTCGTGCGCGGTGTCGATTGGCACTTCAACGCCTGGGGCGGCCTCAACGGCGGCTTGTATTTTCCCTGGGACCAGGACGATCTGGTCGCGCGCAAGGTGCTCGAGACCGAGCGTCTCGATCGCTACCGTGCCCCGATCGTGAACGAGGGCGGTGCCATCCACGTCGACGGTGAGGGTACGGCGCTCGTCACCGAGGAGTGCCTGCTCAACCCCAACCGCAATCCGCACTGCGAGCGCGGCGACATCGAGCGGCGGCTGCGCGAATACCTGGGCGTGAGCCAGATCATCTGGCTCGGCCGGGGCGTGGTGAACGACGAGACCAGCGGCCACATCGACGAGCTCGCCTGCTTCGTGCGCCCGGGAGTCGTGTGTCTCACCTGGACCGATCGGCGGCGTGACCCGCAATACGCCGTGTCGCTCGATGCCTCCGAGCGGCTTCAGCAGGCACGCGATGCCCGTGGCCGGCGTCTCGAGGTGGTGCGGCTGCCGCTGCCGGGGCCTCTTTACATGCGCGCCGGTGAGGCCGCCGGTGTCATTGCGAAGGAGGGCAGCCGGCCGCGTGTCGCGGGTGAGCGACTCGCGGCCAGCTATGTCAACTTCTACATCGCCAATGGCGGAATCGTCATGCCATTGCTCGATGCCCGCAGCGACGCGCTGGCTGCTGCGCGCCTCAAGCGGCTGTTCCCGGGGCGCCGTGTGGTGGGCGTGCCCACGCGCGAGATCCTGCTCGGGGGCGGCAACATCCACTGCATCACGCAGCAGATCCCTGCCGGAACGCGAAGCCGGTCACCCTCTGCACGTTGAAGGCAGGCTGCGCGCCGGCCCTTACGGTATCGTCGCCGCATGCCTCGCTCACCCGCGCCCGTACGGCTCCTCGGCGCAGTGCTGCTGGCGGCGCTTGCTCCGGCGCATGCTCTGGCGGCACCAACACCGCCGGCGCCGGCTCCTGCCACTGCGGTCGAGCGCTTCATCGTCAGGCTGCGCACGACGCCTGCCTCCGCGGCCTACCAGCCGGCACCCGAGCGGGTCGCGGCCCTCGCCACGCGCCAGGGACTCGCGGTGGCGGAGGCGCGGCACATCGTCTCAGGCATACACCTGCTGCGCGCCACGCCGCGGCCCGGCGAGAGCGCGGCACAGACCTTAGCAAGGCTGCGCGCCGATCCCACGATCGAATACGCCGAAGTCGACGCGCGGCGGCGCCCGCTTGCGACGCCCGATGACGCGCTGTACACGGAACAGTGGTATCTGCAGAACTCGGAGCCCGCCGCGGTCAACGCCGCCGCGGCGTGGGCCCTGACCACCGGTTCCACCGGCCTGGTGATCGCCGATCTCGACACCGGGGTGCGTTTCGATCATCCCGATCTGCGCAGCGCCAGCGCCAACCGCCTGCTGCCTGGCTACAACATGATCTCCAACGTCGCCGTCTCCAACGACGGCGCCGGGCGCAACCCGGACGCCTCCGATCCCGGCGACTGGGTGACCGCCGCCGATGCCAAGACCGCGCAGTTCTCCGGCTGCACCGTGACCAACAGCAGCTGGCACGGAACGCGGACCGCAGGGATCCTCGGCGCCATCACCAACGACCAGATCGGCGTCGCTGGCATGACCTGGGAGGGTTGGGTCGAGCCGGTGCGCGTGCTCGGTAAGTGCGGCGGTTACGACTCCGACATCATCGCCGCCATGGCGTGGGCCGCGGGCATGTCCGTATCCGGCGTCCCCGCGAATCCCTACCCGGCGAGAGTCATCAACATGAGCCTGGGCGAGGTGGGGAGCTGCCAGAACTATCCGGCCTATCAGCAGATGATCGACGAGCTGGTCGCCGCCGGGGTGCTCGTGGTGGTGTCGGCCGGCAACGAAGGCGGGCCGGTCGATGTGCCGGCCAACTGCGCGGGTGCGGTCGCTGTCGCCGGCCTGCGGCAGGCCGGTACCAAAGTCGGCTACAGCAGCCTCGGGCCCGAGGTTGCCGTGAGTGCCCCGGCGGGCAACTGCGTCAACACCGGCGCGGGTCAGCCGTGCCTCTTCTCGATCGTGACGACCACCAACAGCGGCACCACCGTGCCGGGGAACAACACCTACACGGACGAGTACGACTTCAATGTCGGCACGAGCTTCTCTGCGCCGATCGTCGCCGGCATCGCGGGTCTCATGCTGTCGGTAAACGGCAACCTGAGCCCGGATCAGCTCATCGCGCGCCTGCAGGCTGCAAGCCAGCCCTTTCCCGTCTCCACCACTGCGGGCGTGCCGATGTGTCACGTGCCCACCGGCCCGAACGATCTGCAGACCGCGGAATGCAGCTGCACTACCCAGGCCTGCGGTGCCGGCATGGCCAATGCCAGCGCCGCGGTGCTCGAAGCGCTGCGTCCGATCGCCGCGGTGGCGGTATCGGGTACCGTGCAGGGCGGCAACCCGGTGACGCTCGATGCCAGCGGCAGTGGCGCCGCTTGCCAGGCGAGCATCGCCAGCTACGCCTGGAGTGTCGTGCCGCCCACCACGAGCCCGCCAGCGGTCATCCAGAATGCCAACAGCGCGCGCGCCAGCATTGTCGCACCCTCACCACCCAGCACCTACACCCTGATGGTGACCGTGACCGATAACCAGGGACGCACGGACAGCGCAACGGTGGTCCTCGGCTCGAGCAGTGCGCAGACGAGTGCGCCGGCCGCTGCGGGCGACAACGCCTGTCTCGCCGCGGTCGCCTACAGCGTACCGCCGCCGAGCAGCGGCAGCTCCGCCGGCGCTAGTCACGGCGGCGGCGGTGCGCTCGATGTGCTGACGGCGCTGGTGCTGGCCGGCTTTGCACTCGCGGCGACCGCCGCGCGGGCGGCCGCTCGCAACCCCGCCGCTGAACCCGCCTAGCCCTGCAGTAGTCGCTGCGCCGCCTCGAGCCAGGTGCGTTGCGCGCGGCGATAGTGCCCCGGCGCGATGCGCGCCTGCTCGAGCAGCTCGCGCGCGACTCGCTGCGCCTCGGTCCGCTCGCCCTGTGCCTGCAGCAGCTGCGCATAGCGCACCGCGGCCTCGGCACCGGGGTAGGAGGTCGCGAGCACGCGGTATTCCTCCATGGCCTTGTGCAAGTTGCCCTCGGCCTCGAGCGCGCGCGCGTACAACAGGTGTCCCACCGGCGAGCGGAACCCGGGATTCAGGCGGATGAGCTCATCGAGCGTGGCCCGCGCGCCCGCGGCATCGCCCTTGCCGAACTGCGCCTGCGCGAGTCCCAGCATGAGGTTGGGATCGTGCTCGTAGAGCCCGGTTAGCGCCTCGCGGTACTGGGCGATGCCCTCATCGTAGCGCCCGTGCCGCACCAGCTCCTCGGCATAGCGCTGCCGGCTCGCGACGTTGCCCGCGACCCGCGCCTCGTTCTCGTAGCGCCGCAGGTCCGCGCCGGGATCCATCGCCTTGCGCAAGCCGCGCGCCGTGCGCCGCGCGGCCCGGCTGCGGAACAGCTCCGGGAGGATCTCGACGACGATGTAGGCGAGGATGCCGGCGAAGGCGAGCCCGGGGATGACGAGCACCCAGATCCACAGCTGATTGCGCCCCGTCTTGATGACGTGAATGATGAAGCCGGCCTGGATCAGAAGCGAAACGATGAACAGTAGCGACATCGGGTCTCTCTCCGCTTGAGCTAGCGCGCCGCTCGCGCCGGCGGGAGCGCGAAAGCCGTCACATAGTCGCCGCGCGTCGTACCGAGTGGTCCGTGTCCGCCGGCACTGATCACCACGTACTGGCGTTGCGTCGCCCCGGCGCGGTAAGTCATGGGGGTTGCCTGACCACCGGCGGGCAGCTTGTGCTTCCAGAGCTCGGCACCCGTTTCGATGTCGAAAGCGCGCAGGTAGCCGTCCATGGCGGCACCGACGAACACCAGCCCCCCGGCGGTGGCGATCGGACCGCCCATGTTGGGCATGCCGAACTCGCGCGCCGGCAGGAACCACGGCGTAAAGCCTTCGGTCGAGCCGAGCGGCGATTGCCAGGCGATGCGATTGTGCCGCAGGTCGACGCTGACGAGCGTCCCCCAGGGTGGCGCGGTGCAGGGAAGCCCCCAGGGCGAGAGCAGCGGCTCGCGGCGCATTGCGTACGGCGTGCCCGCCTGGCGGCCGAACTGCGAGTGTGGATAGTCCGCCGAGCGCACCTGGCGCTCGTACTCCGCCGGGGTGAGCAGCGTCACCACCATCGGCAGCAGATTTACCGCGGCGATGATGCGTCCATGATCCTGGTCGAACGCTGTGCCGCCCCAGTTCACACCGCCAATGTAGCCGGGCGTCAGCAGCGTGCCGCGCGTATCGGGCGGCGTGAAGATCCCCTCGTTGCGCAGCGCCGCGATGAGCTTGCGGCACTCGTAGCGGTCCCACACGGTGAGTCCCCAGGCATCCTCGGCGAGCACGGCCCGCTGTGGCGCGAGCGGCGGGAGCGAGGAGAACGGCTGCGTGGGCCAGGCCTGCTCGCCCGCGACGTGGCTCGAGGGCACGCGCCGCTCCGTGACCGGAAACAGTGGCTGACCGTGCGCGCGCTCGAATACGTACAACATGCCGGTCTTCGTCGCCTGTATCACGGCGGGTACCGGCATCCCCTCGACCTCCACGTCGCCGAGCACGGGCTGCGCGGCCAGGTCGTAGTCCCACAGGTCGTGATGAATCAGCTGCTGCTGCCACACCAGGCGGCCGCTGCGCGCGTCGAGCGCCAGCAGTGAGTTGGCGAAGCGATTGGTACCGAGGCGCTGACCGCCATAGTAATCCGGGCTCGCCGAGCCTGTGGGTACCAACACGAGTCCATGCTCATGGTCGACCGACATCACCCCCCAGGAATTGCCGGCGCCCGTGCTCTGCGCCTGCGCGAGGTTCCAGTCGGCCGCAGCGGGGTGTGATGCGGAGTCGGGCAGCGGGTCGAAGGCCCAGAGCGGCGCGCCGCTCTGCGCGTCGTACGCACGGATCACGCCCCGCTCGACATCCGCCGCGCGGTTGTCGCCGATGGCGGAGCCCACGATCACGAGCTTGCCGAAGACTGCCGGTGGCGAGGTGACCAGGAACGCGCCGGCATCGCGAACGCGCACGCCCTGCGTGAGATCCACTTCACCGCCCGCACCGAAGTCGCTGCACGGCCGCCCGGTGTCAGCGTCGAGCGCCAGCAGCCGCGCATCGAGAGTGCCGGCGAATACCCGCCGGCGGCAGACCCCGTCCGCGGGCCCGCTCGCCGCCCAGACGCTCACGCCGCGCGCGCTCGCCTGCGCGTAGCGGCGCGCACGATCGATGTGCGGATCGAAGCGCCAGCGTTCGCGGCCGGACTCCGGGTCGAGCGCGATCACGACATTGGTCGCGGTCTCGAGGTAGAGGCGCCCAAAGGCAAGCACGGGCGTTGCTTCGAACGTGAGCTTGCCGGCACTGGCAAATCCCGCACCGAGCTCGCCGGTACGGTAGGTCCAGGCTGGCGCGAGCCGCGCAACGTTGCCGCGGTTGATCTGGTCGAGGCTGGAGAAGCGCTGTCCGAGCGCATCGCCGCCGTAATAACCCCAGTCGCTCGAGCCCGGTGTCTGCGGCAGCGCGCCGGGCGTCGCGGCGGCCAGCGACAGCGCCGCGACGATGCCCGGAGCGCGCCCGCGGCATCGGCCGCCCGGCACGACGCCGGCACGGCTCTTGAGAGCGTAACCCGTCATGTGTGGCATTATCCGTGATGGTGCGCGCCGACCGCGAGTCCGACCCGAGCGCCGCGCGCGACAATGCTGGTATCCTCCGCGGCGTGAGTTCAACACGGGCGATCGCGCCCCGTCTCCGGGTGCTGGGTCTCTTCCTCGCAGCTTGGCTCGCGGCCCCCGTCATCACCGACGCGCAGGCAACTCCCGAGCCGCAAGCGCCCCGCGACGCTCATCACCGGCCGCGCATCGGGCTCGTGCTCTCGGGGGGCGGCGCGCGCGGCACGGCGCACATCGGCGTGCTGACGGTGCGCGAGCAGATGCACGTGCCGATCGATGCGATCGCCGGCACGAGCATGGGCGCCGTGGTCGGCGGCCTCTACGCGAGCGGCCTGAGCGCGCGCGACATCGAGAAGGTCATGACCTCGATCAACTGGCAGGACGCCTTTCGCGACCGGCCGCCGCGCGAGGATCTCGATCTGCGCCGCAAGGAGGAGGACGAGACCTTCCTGGTGAAATACCACTTCGGAGTGCGCGACGGACACCTCGTGGTGCCGAAGGGACTGATCCAGGGCCAGAAACTCACCGAAACGCTGCGGCGGTTGACTCTGCCAGTGGCGCGAATCACCGACTTCGATGAGTTGCCGACGCCCTTCCGCGCCGTGGCCACCGACCTCGAGAACGGCGACAGCGTCGTCATGGGCTCGGGTGATCTCACCAGTGCCATGCGCGCCAGCCTGTCGGCACCCGGGGTGTTCACCCCGGTCGAGCGGGAGGGACGGCTGCTGGTCGATGGCGGCGTCGCGGACAACGTTCCGGTCGACGTCGCGCGCACCATGGATGTCGACGTATTGATAGTCGTGGATGTGGGCTCACCGCTCCTGTCACGCCAGGAGCTGACCAGTGCCCCGGTGATCTCCAACCAGGTGCTGTCGATCCTGATCCAACGCAACGCGCAGGCGCAGCTCGAGACCCTCGACCCCCGCGACATACTCATTCGCCCGGCGCTCGGCAACGCCTCCGCCTTTGATTTCGGCAGTGTCGCGCGCGTCATCGGCGTCGGCGAGAAGGCGGCACGCGAGAGCGCTGCGCAGCTCGCGGCGCTGGCGGTGAGCGAGCGTGACATGCAGCAGTACGCTCTGCATCGCGAGGCGTTGCGCGTACCGGCGCCGCGCATCGACTTCGTCACGGTCGAGCCGGGCTCCGAGGGTTATGCGGCCGCCGCCGACGCGATGTTCGGTGACCTGGTCGGCAAGCCCCTGGATCCGGATGCCGTGGCGCGCCGCGTGACATCCCTTTATGGGCGCGGGGCTCTCGATACGCTCGATTACCGGGTGATCGGCGCGGAAGGTAACTATGGGCTTGCGTTGGACGCGCGGCCGGCCTCCGAGGGCCGCTACTACCTTCGCTTCGGGCTCGCTCTGCAGGACGATTTCGAAGGCAACTCGACCTACACCGCCGCGCTGCGCTTCGTCATGACCGACATCACCCGCAACGCGGCCGAGTGGGTCACCGATCTCTCGGTCGGCAGCACCTCCGGCATCTCCTCCGAGCTGTTCACGCCGCTCGCGCCGTACTCCGGCTGGTTCGTCATGCCGCACATCTCGGACCTGACCCGCGACCTGTTCTGGTACCAGCAGCAGAACCTGCTGGCGAAGTACCGGCTGCACACCTTCGACTACGGAATGGATTTCGGGCACCAATTCGGCAACTGGGGCGAGATCCGCATCGGCGCCCAGCAGGAGCAGGGTCACTACGTCCTGGCGATCGGCGATCCCACCGATCCCAACCTGCCGGTGCAGAACTTCTCACCCTACAGGCTGAACGAATATTTCGTGCGCCTCACCTACGATCGGCTCAATGACATCAACTTCCCGCGCAGCGGCCAACAGGCGGTCGTGCAGTACAGCGCGTACCGCAACGCGAGCGGCAACGTGCAGACCGCCGACCAGGTGACGGCCAGCTATATCGGCGCCTATTCCTTCGGCCGCGACACGCTGTCGTTCTCCGCCGCCGGCGGCACGACGCTGCAGGCGAATGTCACCGACCTCAATCTGCAGTTCCCGCTCGGTGGCTTCCTCAATCTCTCGGCCCGGCGTGCCGACTCGCTCCTCGGGCCGAACTACGGCATTGCACGCGCGCTGTTCTATCGGCAGATCGGCCGCGGCGGCCCCGGCTACTTCGACGTGCCGACCTATCTCGGCGTGTCGCTGGAGGCCGGCAACGTCTGGCAGAGCCGCAGCGCGGCGAGCTTCGGCAACACCGAGCGCAACGCCAGCGTGTGGCTCGGGCTCGATACCCTCATCGGCCCGGTCTATATCGCCAGCGGCTTCGACACGCACGGCAACGTGCTGTATTACCTGTTCCTCGGGCGGCCGTTCTACGGACCGCACTGAGCCGGCTCGGGCGGCTGCCTGTCAAGCATCGCCGGTCGGCACCACGTCTTTGGTTTCCGCCATCAGGATGACGGCGCGATCGGGCGCGCGCGTGCGATGGACGACCCCCTTCGGCACCACGAATCCCTCGAGCCGTTGCAGGTCGATGGAGCGATCCTCGAGATCGATGATGAAGTGCCCGTCGAGCACGAAAAAGAACTCATCGTCGTTCTCATGCGTGTGCCAGTGATACTCGCCCTGCATCACACCGAGGCGGATCACCGAGTCGTTGACCTTGCAGAGCGTCTGGTTGTACCAGCGGTCCCGGCAGGCCGCCACCAGCGCGGGCACGTCCACCACGGCGAGCGCGGGGAACTTGATATCGAGGTGCGTCACGTAAGGGTAGGTTTCGGGCTCGGTCATGCGCGTCTCCTCCGTGTCCCGGTGACAGCTGCGACTAGCGCAGCGTAGCAGGGCTGCCGGACCTCAGGCTGCCTTGCGGCTGCGGCGGCGCCGCACACGGTACGGCCGTAGTAGAGGCGCCCGTTACCGGGAACGGGCGGTCAGAGACCGCGGCTCTCGGCGAGCTTCTCGATCTTCTGGAACACGAGCGCGGGCTTGTCGCCGGCGCGGGAATATTCATGCCGCCGACTCATCTCCGCCATGGCGGCATCGCGCTCGGCGGGGGTCGAGTACCAGTGCAGGCGTTGCCACTCCGGCCCGAGGAGCTTGCGGAAGGGATCCCCGGGCGGCAGGCTGACCCGGATCCCGTAGGGCCGCAGCTTCTCGATCGGCGGAATGCGCAGGTTCTGTGGCTGACTGATACCCATAGGGGTCAGGAGCTTACGGTGCGCGGCGCGGGGGCTGCAAGAGAAGGCAAGCGACCGCGCCCGGCAGCCCTTGTGTCGGTGTTCCTCGTCCCCACTCTCCTTATCCACCCCGAAGGAGGCTCATGCCATGGCGCTGTTCCGCAGGAAATCAGACATGCCGGCCGCGGATGCGGCGCTGCCCGGACGCGACACGCCGCTCAAGGTGCCCGAGACGCACTTTGTCAACGGCCATCGCACCGTGCCGCCTTTTCCGGCGGGGCTGCGTGAGGCAGTGTTTGGTCTCGGTTGCTTCTGGGGGGCGGAGAGGATCTTCTGGCAGCTGCCGGGCGTCTACTCGACCGCCGTCGGCTATGCGGGGGGATTCACGCCGAATCCGACCTACCAGGAGGTCTGCAGCGGCGACACGGGGCACGCGGAGGTGGTGCGCCTGATTTACGATCCGCGGATCATCTCTTATCCCGAGCTCCTGAAGGCGTTCTGGGAGTCGCACGACCCGACCCAGGGCATGCGCCAGGGGAACGATGTCGGTACGCAGTACCGCTCGGTCATTTACACCTTCGACAAGGAGCAGCGCGCGGCTGCCGAGGAATCGAAGCGCCTGTACCAGGCGCGTCTCGCGGCGGCGGGCCGCGGCACGATCACCACCGAGATTCGCGACGCGCCGGAGTTCTACTACTCCGAGGACTATCACCAGCAGTACCTCGCGAAGAATCCCGATGGCTACTGCGGGATCGGAGGGTGTGGGGTGCCCTTCAAAGTCGCGGAGTTACAGGTGGGGGAGAAGGCATAAG
>Ga0306923_10004299_pt1 | contig 13618 bp, 12 predicted proteins | sample sta12Can44000108_FD_203841 | JGI IMG/M metagenome (GOLD analysis project Ga0306923, IMG submission 203841) | Lab enrichment of tropical soil microbial communities from Luquillo Experimental Forest, Puerto Rico - statanox.12C.anox.44.000.108 (v2)... | ecosystem: Environmental > Terrestrial >... | reverse complement strand
CAGGTGAAGTCCAAGATGCAGTTGTTATATACGGCTCCCGACATGGACCGAAAGGATCCCGCTACAGGTCACGGCGAGGGTCGCTGGATGCTGCTCATCCACCAGATCCCGCCCCGGCCGGCTTACCTGCGCGTCAAGATCGGACGGCACCTCCAGCGCATCGGCGCCGTCGCCATCAAGAACTCGGTGTACGCGCTCCCACGGAACGACGAGACGCAGGAGGACTTCCAGTGGGTCCTGCGCGAGGTCGTGAAGGGAGGCGGCGACGCCTCGATCGTCGAGGCGCGCTTCATCGACGGGCTATCGGATGATCAGGTGCTCGCGCTGTTTCAGTCCGCGCGCGAGGCGGATTACCGGGAGCTCGCGGACCAGGCGCGGGGGGTCGCGGCCACGCTCCCGAAGCGAGGTCCGCCTCCCGAGAGCCGGCGGATCGAGGTGGCCAATCAGGTCGCCAGGTTGCGGCAACGCCTCTCCGAGCTGATCGCCATCGACTTCTTCGGAGCTCCCGGGCGCGAGATCGCAGAGGGGGTCGTCTCGAGCATGGAGGCACGCATGAAGCCCAGCGCAGAGCCGCGCGAAACGGGCAGGTCGACGCTCCCGCGCGACGAGTACAGGGGACGCACGTGGGTCACGAGGACGGGCATCAAGGTCGATCGGATGGCGAGCGCGTGGCTCATCCGGAAGCTGATCGACCCGCAGGCGCGGTTCAAGTTCGTGCCCGCGAAGGGATACGAGCCGCGGGAGGGCGAACTGCGCTTCGACATGTTCGAGGCGGAGTTCACGCACGACGGCGACCTCTGCACGTTCGAGGTCCTCGTCCAGCGGTTCGGGCTCGACGACCCCGCGCTCCGCCCCATCGCGGAGATCGTCCACGACGTCGACGTCAAGGACGCGAAGTACGGCCGCGAGGAGGCCCCCGGCGTCGGTCAGGTCGTCGCGGCGATCGCGGCTGCGCACCCGGACGACGAGGCGCGGCTCGAGCGGGGGGCGGCGCTGTTCGACGACCTCTACGCGCTCCACGGCGGCGGCGAGACGAAGCGCTGACCTGCACGCTCCCGGAGGAGCCCATGCGAGCGAAGCACATCTCGGCGCTGATCCTCGTGGGGCTCGGCGTCGCAGCCGCACAGGATGCCGCGTCGCCGCGGGACGTGGGGGCGGCGTCGCAGCAGCCTGCGCCCGCGGCGCCCATCCCGGCCACGACGCCCTCGAAGGATTTCCCCAGGGGGACCGCCACACCCTCCGCGGAGTGCGGCGCGTGCCACCAGGCGATCTATCGTGAGTATGCGGACGGTTTCGGCAGCGACATGAAATTCCCGGGCGTCGCCGAGAAGGGCAACAAGGTGCTCGCCAAGCCCGCCACCACTTCGGTCGCAGCGAGCGCCCACGCCGCCGCCGGGAAGGATCCCTGGCCCATCCACGCGCGCGAGGCCGAGGAGGAAGGCAAGAAGTGCAACGTCTGCCATTTCCCGCAGCCGTTCGCGATCCCGGACCGCGCGTCCGTCGAGATCGCGAAGCCCGCGCCGAGGCAGGAGGCGCAGCCCGAGGGCATCACCTGCGCCGCGTGCCACCTCACGCCCGAGGGGGCCATTCGCGGCCCCCACCAGGTGGACGCACCGCACGCGACGGTCGCCGACGAGCGCATCTCGCGCTCGGAGATGTGTGCGTACTGCCACGCGCTCGGGAAGCGCTATCCCGGCAAGCAAACACAGACGTACCTCGAGTGGCGCGACGACTTCTTCGCGCCAGGGCTCGGCCTCCAGCAGTGCCAGGACTGCCACATGCCGCGGACGCAGCGGAAGACGACCGAGGACGCGGAGGTCCCGGTCCGCGCCGTCGCGCGCCACCTCTGGACGGGTGGTCACTCCGGACAGCGGCTGGGGAGCGCGCTGTCGCTCGTCCTCCTCCAACCTCAGAAGAACCGTCCCGTCGTCGAGTTGCATCTGATCAACATCGGCGCAGGCCACTCCGTGCCGACGGGCTCGAACCGTCGTGCCATCTACCTCCAGACGAGGCTCATCGACGGGAGGGGGAGGAAGGTCGCCGAGCATGAGTGGATGTTCGCCCCATGGTACGGACCGCGCCCCGACGACCGGTCCTTCCTCGAGGAGGACAGGACGCGTCCCGATCACATCGCGGCGACGCAGGCGGATGCGCAGGGGCCGCACGAGGCGCCCATTCGCGCCGGCGAGGAGCGCATCCTGACGTGGGAGCCGAAGCTGCGCGACGGCCGCTACACCGTCGAGGCGACCCTCGTCTACGACCTCAATCGTTACAACGATCGGTCGTTCAGGGGAGACCAGCGCGAGATCTCCCGGTTCACCCTCCCGCTCCAGGTCAAGGCGACTCCGTAGGAGCCGACGACGTGGAGAGGGCAGAGGCGGTTCGTCACCTTCGCGCGTGGCTCGCCGCCGCGGTCGTGCTCAGCGTCTCTGCGCCGACCGCCGCGCGCGCGTACCGGCCCTTTGATTCGACAGACGCCGCTGTGGCGGCGAAGGGCGAGCTCGAGATAGAGCTGGGCCCGGTGGGGTTCTTGAAGCAGGGGATGGACAGGGCGCTGGTAGCACCCAGCCTCGTGTTGAACTGGGGCCTCGCCGAACGCTGGGAGCTCGTGCTCCAGGGATCGAATTTCGTGGAGCTGGGCAGCGAAATCGCCGGGCCGCGCATTCACGTCGAGGAGACCGGCCTCTTCTTGAAGACCGTGCTTCGCGACGGAAGCCTCCAGGAGCGGGCCGGGCCCAGCATCGCCACGGAGTTCGGAGCCCTCCTGCCGACCATCAACGGCGAGCCGGGCGTCGGTGCCCAGGGGACGGTCATCGCGTCGCAGCGCTGGACCGATCTCACGGTCCACCTCAACGGCGAGGTGGCCTGGACGCGCGCGCACCGTCCCGCCTTCTTCGGCGGCACGATCTTCGAGGTGCACGACGCCTGGGCCGTCCGGCCGGTCGCGGAGCTCTTCGTCCAGGTGGAGCGCGACGTCCCGACGATCGTGTCCGGGCTCATCGGTGCCATCTGGCGGGTCCAGGAGAACCTCTCCTTCGACGCCGGCGCCCGGATCGCCCGCGCCGGCGCCGTGAACACGGCCGAGATCCGCGCCGGTCTCACGTGGGCCTTCAGCGTCGGAGTCCCGAGATGACGGGGCGGTGCGGTAGCCGCGGCTCGGAGACGCGTGCGGTGCGCGGCTATCGGGAGGCCGGGAATGGGTCTCGAAACGTGAGGAGGCGCCCGTACGCAGGGTCGCACACGTAGACATTCCCGAGGTCATCGGCGGTGACGCAGTGGGCCTCCCGCGTCGTCGGCACGCTCTCGAGCACGTCCAGTGCACCGCTGTTGCGGACCCCGAGGATCGTCACGTTCGCCGCATCGGCCCCGGGCACGTACAGGTGTGAGAGCGCCGGTCCGTACCCGATCCCGTCCACGCCCGCGCCTGCCTGAGCGCGCCCGATGACCTGGCCCTCGCGGCCGGCATCGAGGAGCACGGCCTTTCCTTCGTCACATCCGACGAAGACGAACCCGCGCCGTGCGTCCACCGCGAGCCCGCGCGACCCCTTGCATTCATTCTTCCAGCGTCCGACGACGGCGCGCGAATCGACGTCGATCGCGATCGTGACGTCGTGCCACGTGTTGGTGTAGGCGCGGTGCCGATCGGGATCGATCTCGAGCGCTTCGGGGCCGTCCGGCACCTCGATGGTTCCGGTCGGCGTGAGCGCGGGAGGCTTACCTCCCTCGACCCGGAACGTCTCGATGACCTTCTTCCCGGGTTCGGTGACCCAGACTTCGTGCGTCGGGGCCACCCAGCGGACGTAGTCGGGCCCGCTGCCGAGCTTTGCCCGCGCGACGATGCTCTTCGTCGCGGGATCCGCGACGACGAGCGCTCGCTGTGTTCGATCGGACGCGAAGATGAGCCCCTGCCCGGAGTCCGCCGAGGTCGTGCTCTCGTCGTGGCCGCGCCCGGCGCCTCGAGACGAGCTGAAGCCGGCGATCTCATCGATCGCGCGCGTCCCCGGGTCTACGAGATCGACGCGACCCGTACGCCCGCCAGGAACGAGGACCTTGTGGAGCTCGAGCGAGAAGCGAAGATCGTCAAAGCCGATCGAGCCGCCGGCCCCAGGTAATGCGAGTGGTGAGAGCGTGACCGGTGTCGCGGCGAGGGTTACTACGAGTGTGACGATCCTCTTCATGACCTCTCCGATCGCGCCGGAGCCCACTCACGAGAGCGGACCTCCGAACAGTCCGGGCGCCAGCGCGCGCAGGACGCCGAGCGTGCCGCCCCCGAGCACGACGACGACGACGTTCAGTCGCCACTTCCAGAAGGTGAGGACCACAAACGCGGCGAGGCCAAGCACGACCGTGATCAAGTCGATCGAGCCCCCCGGCATGAATGCGACCTTCGCGAGCGGGAACGAGATTGAGAAGATGAGGCCCACCACCCCCGACGTCACGCCACGCAGGAACTCCTTCAGGAAGGGCCTCGAGGTGAGCCAATTCATGTAGCGAGCTGCGGGGAGCACGAACAGGAAGGAGGGCAAGAAGAGCCAGAACGTCGTGAGCGTGGCGCCCAGCCACGGCGCACGAGCACCGTGTCCGGCGAGGAACCCCACGAAGATCGCGATCGAGATGAGCGGGCCCGGCGTGGTCTCACCGAGCGCGAGCGCATCGATCATCTGCCGATCGCTGATCCACCCGTAAGTCGCGACCGCGCCTTCACGGATGTACGGCAGCACCGCGTATGCGCCACCGAACGAGAAGAGCCCGACCTTGAGGAAGAACCAAGAGATGTCGAAAAGCCGCGCCCCCATGGACGCGACCGCATCGGCGCGCGTGGCGAACAGGAGCGAGGTGGCCGCCGCAGCTGCGCGTGAACCCGGACCCGCCCGACGCCACGCGATGAAGATGAGCCCGCACCCAAAGAGGACGAGCAGGAACGGGAGCTGCGCGAAGTAGAAGGCCACGAACGCCGCGATCGCGAGCACGACGGGAAAGACGCCCTTGAGCGCGGCGCGCGAGATCCGGACGAGCGCAGCGAGCAGCAGCGCGAGCCCCACGGGGCGAAAGCCCCACAGGACGCCGAGGACCTGGGGCGTCTTCCCGAAGTGGACGTAGATCCAGGCGAGCGCGGTGAGCGTGATGTAGCCGGGCAGGATGAAGAGCACACCCGCGAGGATGCCGGCCCAGTAACCCGCCTTCTTGTAGCCGATGTAGATCGCGAGCTGCAGCGCCTCCGGCCCCGGGAGCAGGTGGCAGAAATTGAGCGCACGGACGAACTCGTCCTCGTCGATCCATTTCTGCCGCTCGACGACCTGAAGGTGCATGAGTCCGATCTGGCCCACCGGGCCGCCGAAGGCGAGCCACCCGAGCCTGAGGAAGTACCAGAAGATCTCGGACATCGAGACCTTCTGCGGGGCCGCCGACGACGCTGCGCGCGCCGGCGCTGAGGTGAGGTCGGCCACGCGTCACCGGCACGAGCTGCCTGCTCGCATCACTGCCGTCACTCTCACCTCGCACCCAGGCGCGTCGCTGTCCGATCGAGCGCCGAGCGCAGTCCGCGCGCGAGGTCCTGTGTCGTCCCGACCCCCCAGTAATGGAGGAACATGACGCGCGGCTGCTCGCCGGTCATGTGCTGGTGGATCGCGACGATGTTGATGCCCGCCTTGCGCAGCGCCTTGAGCACGGGCTGGAGCTCGTTCTCCAGCATGGCGAAGTCGCCGTCCACGACCGCGTTGTCGTCCGAGCCCGCGAACGCGACCCAGGTATTCACGCCCATGGCGTTGCCGGCCTCCGTCCCGTGCATCCGGGTCGTGCGGCCGATGGTGGTCTTGTAGATGCCGCCGTCGACCTTGCCCTTGACGCCCAAGATGGCGTCGATCTTGGAGCCATCGACCGAAGTCCGCGCCGGATCGACCTGCACCTGGGGTGAATCTGCGGTTCCACCGCTCGTCTCCTTGATCTTCGCGAATACCTTGCCCACGGCAGAGGCGAGCGCCTTCTCGTCGCCCATCCCGCCGATGTGCATGAACATCACGCGCGGCGAGTCCCAGAGGAAGTGGTTGTGGAGCGCCGTCACCTCGAGCCCACTGTCGAGCGCGACCGACATGACCGGGTTCACCTGGCTCTCGGTCAGGACGAGGTCGCCCATCACCGTCACGTGATGGGGAGAGCCCTCGAACGCAGCCCAGGAGGTGAGCCCCATGGCCGGCGGGATCTTCACGCCGGCAACCGTGACCTGGAGGTCCGCGCGCGGCACCGACACCTTGAACACGCCCTCCTTCTCGTCGAGCGTGCCCTTGGCCCCCGTGAGCTGCTCGATCTCCGTGGTGTGAAGCGCCGGCCTCGGTGACTTCGCACCCTGCGATGCAGCGACCGGGAGCGCCATGAAGCCCACCACGGCACCACACACCGCGAACATCAGGCTGTGTGAACTCAGCCAGGATTCCATGTCGTCCCCCGGCCCTCGTGCTCGTCGGTACGCGGCGAGGTGGCCTGGACGAGTCGGAGGGCCACCTCCTCCCAGTCGACGTTCTGCATGAACGCGTCGACGTATCGAGCCGCAGCGGCCCCGTAGTCGAGGTGGTATGCGTGCTCGTACATGTCGAGGACGAGCAGTGGCTGACTGCCTGCGGCGAACGAGGTGTGGTCCCAGGCCCAATAATTGTGGAGATCGCCCTCGGGTCCCCGCGCGAGGATTGCCCACCCAGGGCCGCCAGCGAGTGCCAGGGCCGTTCGCCGGTACTCGTCCTCCCATCGAGAGAAGGCGCCGAACTCGTGAGCGAGGATCTGTTGCATCGCCTGGCCTGGCTTGCCGTCGCCACCGAGGTTCGCGAAGTAGGCCTCGTGCAGGCGAACCGACCCGGTGCGGAGCAGCTCCTCGCGCTTCAGATCGCCGTATACGTACGGAGGGAGGTCGGCGTCTGCGAGCATCGCGGCGAGACGCTGCTCGACTGCGTTCAGCGCCTTCACGGCGCCGCCGTAGTTGTTCTCCCAGTGTGAGCGGATGAGGCGCTCGGAGAGGCCGCGCAGCCTGGCCGGATCGAAGGGCAGGGGCTTGGGCTCGTGGCGACCTGTGAAGGCGGGCGCGAGTTCCGATGAGCTCGGTGGTGCCATGGCGTGCTCCTCCATCCACGCCCGTCCGGCTTTCCCTCGGAGGGTGACTAGCAAGTGAATCACGATGCTTCAATGTCGCAAGGCGCGCCTGGCAGGCGGGACGGCGGGCGCTTCCCACCCCGCCCGCCGCGTGCTTGCAGCAGCGACGCGCGTCTAGGGACGCCCAGCTTCCGCCGGTGGCCCCCCGACCGGGAGCCGGATCCAGAACGTCGTCCCTGTGTCCGGCGACGAAGCAAACGAGACCTCGCCACCGAGGTGGCGCTCCCCGAGGAGCTTCATGCTGTACGTACCGAGCCCGCGCCCACGCCCGCTCTTCGTGCTGAACGAGCGGACGAAGACGCGCTGCTGGACGTCGGCGGGCATCGCGCCGTCGTTGTGCACGCTGAACCGGACTGCGTCCGCCGTGGTACCTCGGGGCGCGGTGTCCGCCTCGGCTCGTACGTGGACCGCGCCGCCCGTCGCCGTCGCCTCGAAGGCGTTGCGAACCATGTTCGCGAGGACCCGGACGAGGAGCGGGACATCCGTCCGCAGCTCGAGGTCCGGCGCCGGTGCGGTCACGATCAGCCGGCGGTCGCGGGCCACGGCGTGCGACGAGAACAGCGCCTCGAGGTCGTGCAGCAGCTGCCCCGCGCTCACGCGGACCGTGCTCACCGTGAGCGCCCCCGCCTCGGCGAGGACCAGATCCCGGTGGTAGGAGATCTCCCGTTCGAGCTGGTGAGTGAGGACATCGACGCGCTCGGCCGCGCGCCGCACGTCGCAGCCCGGGCGCTGGAGAACCGTCGCCCACCCCCGCAGACCGCTCACGGTGTTGAGCACGTCGTGCAGGAAGACCTGCTCGAGCGCTTCCCTGCGCTTCTCGGCCGAGATGTCGCGCAGCGAGACCACCGTGAACGGGACGCCCTCGATCGTCGTGCGCGCTGCGCGCACGCTGAACTCGAACGAGGCGCCGCCGCCCGCCACGCTGCGCAGGAGGCACTCGGCCTCCGTGGGGCGGTGGTCCCTTTGCGCCGCGAGGATGGCGCCGAGCGAGCCGCAGGTCCGGCACGCTGGCAGCGTGCAACAGCCCGCCGGCGTCTGAGCGTTGACGCAGCCGAGCGCCTCGCCCGGGCGCTGCCCGGACAGCTCTCTGCTCGCGGCGAGGGCCGCCGCGCGCTCGCTGAACGCCACGATCTGCCGCTGCTCGTTGAGGATGAGGAGCACCGAGTCGACCGCGTCGAGGAGCGCGGTGACGACCGGGCTGCGGCCTGCGAGCTGGATCTCGCGCGCGAGCTGCTCAGGATCGGTGCGGCGCGGATCGGGGAGCTCGCTCCGGAAGCCCTGCGGCAGTCGATGGAAGGTCGGAAGCTCACCGAGGGACATGGGTCGATCCGGTTCGCGGGAGCGCGTCCTCATCGATTAGCATGCGCGCGCGGCCTTCGTCACGCGGCCGACCGAGCGAGCGCATGAGCATCGCCAACTCCAAGTGGAATCGCCCGGTCACGCGAAGCCGCCTCGTCGTGGCGGTGATCCTGATCGTCGGCTGGACGATCGCGGCGGCGGTCTACGTCGGTTCGCCTCCGCCCGCCGCCGAAGACGCCGAGATCGACGAGATGGAGCACACGAAGAAGTACCTGCGCGACGTCGAGATCGTCGGAGGAAAGGCCGCCGTCTTCACGAGCGAGCTCAACGCGTGGGTGGCGAGCCTGTGGGAGGGCCGGAGGCGCGCGTACACGATCGCGTTCCTCACCGTCGCCGTGGCCTGCGCCTATGTTTTGCTGGAGCGGGCCGGTAGCCAAATCCCTGGCGACGACGAAAGCGCTTCTCACTCGTCGCGAAGACGAACCTGAGCATCGGTCGTGAGACTCGGCCTCAACCCGAGGGCACCGTGCGAGGCGAGCCACCAGCGCAAGCTCTGTTCACTCTACATCGGTGAGGATGACGTAGACCATCGTCTGGTTCAGGAGCTGATAAGCGATCTCGCCGAAGGTGATGGGGCCGACGATGTTCCCCGTCTTCCTGCCCTCGAGCGACGAGTGGAGGTAGTTGAGGACGCAGTTGCAGGAGTAGGTGATTCGGTCTCCGACCCCCCCGGGAAGCGCGGACACGAAGGCATCAACGTAGTCGGGAACGGGCCGCGCGTGGTGATACCGGACCCCGGCGAAGACGGGAGCGAAGAACCGGACCTCGCCCCGGTCCGCGTCGACGGTTTGGAAGCTGACGTTGATCTTCGCGCCGAGATAATCGGCCACGAGGGGCAGGCGTGTATCGAGGCCCTCCTCGCGCACGTACTGGGCGAAGTTGCACCGCCGCCCGTCCACGTCGGCCAGCGTCGCGGCGAAGCCGGTCGAAGGGAACGCGATCGCCGGTCCGTGCCCTTCCTCGAAGATGTTGAGGATCGCGAGCTCGACCTGCTTCCCTGGAGGGAGGGAGACCTGCATCACCACGGCCTGCCCGTCCAGGGCCTCGCCCGTCGAGCCGTCGAACACCTTGGGCGGCGCGCTCCCTATCTCCGAGAGGTGGACCCCCGAGATCCACCCAAAGAGCGGAGCCGACGCGAACTTCTCATATCGCGGCGCGTTCAGCGCGAAGGACAGGTGCACGCGGCTCCCGCCCGGCGCGATCATGATGCCCATCCCCGTCGGCGGCAGATCCGCGTACACGCGCGAGATCCCGTGCTCGTCGTAGCGATGGATGGCCACGTACTTGCAGTCGCTCGGTAGCGTCTCCGCGAAGATGCGACGTCGATCGACGATTCCACCCTCGTCGCTCATGAAGTACGGGATCGTCCCTGCGATCCAAGTGCCGTGCGGCAGGAGCCGAAGGCGGCCCTCGTCGCCCGCCAGCAGCAGCACCTCTCCGCGGCGGATCAACGCCGAGACCTCATCCACCTCGAGGAGATGACCGCGCATCGTCACGAAGATACTTTCGCTCAGATGCGCCGGCTTGCGTGGTCGAGCGCCTGTCCGCCCTGGGGGTTATGCAGAAATTGGCGCCCGCGCTGGCCGAGCCGCCGAGCACGCGTATGACCGCTTACTCCGGCACGAACCTCCTGGCGAAGCAGCTCCGGATAAGCGCTCTCGAGGCCGAGGCCAACCGCTTCCAACGTTTCGCTCGTGACGCGCCCATTGGGATCATCTTCATCGCGAACGATGGCGCCGTGCAGTTCGCGAACGACGAGTACCTGCGCATCGTCGGTCGTTCACGGGAGGAGTGTGAGGCCGATCGGTTCCGCCTCGAGGCGAGCGGCATCCCCGAGTGGCTGAACCCGCTCGGTTCACGGTACGAGAGTGAATACTTGCGGTCCGACGGGAGCTGCGTGCCCATCCTCGTCGGCATCTCCCGACAGGAGGAGGGCCTCGCCGCGTTCGTCATCGATCTCACCTCCGAGAAGAGCGCACAGCGGGCGCGCGAGGAGAGCGAGGTGCGCTGTCGAGCGATCGCCGAGCAGCTCGAGGAGGCGGATCGACGGAAGAACGACTTCCTGAGTGTTCTTTCGCACGAGCTTCGTAATCCGCTCGCACCCATCCGGAATGCCCTCCACATCATGTCTCGCACGGGGGCCGACCCTGCACGCGCGACGCGGGCGCGCGACGTCATCGAGCGGCAGATCGAGCACCTCTCACGGCTCGTCGACGACCTCCTCGATGTCACGCGGATCACTCGCGGGAGGATTCATCTCCGTCGCGCGCCGCTGGACTTCGCGCGGCTGGTGCGCGACACGGTCGACGACCACCGAGCCGAGTGCGAGACCGCAGGGATCGACCTCGTCCTGCACATCCCGTTGGCGCCTGTGCCGGTGGAAGGAGACCCGACCCGGCTCGCGCAGGTCGTCGGGAACCTGCTCACCAACTCGGCCAAGTTCACACCGCACGGTGGCGCGATCACGGTCCGGCTCGAGGAGGCGGCGGACGTGGCACTCCTTCAGATCCGCGACACGGGCGAGGGAATCGAGGCCGAGGTCCTGCCGCGGATCTTCGAGCCTTTCTCGCAGGGGGATCGCAGCCTCGCGCGCACCGGCGGCGGGCTCGGGCTCGGACTCGCGGTAGTCAAGGGCCTCGTCGAGATGCATGGCGGCACGGTCACTGCGTCGAGCGCGGGCCGCAACGCCGGGACCGAGGTGACGATCCGGCTTCCGCGTGCTCCCGCGCACGTCACGCCGCCGGCACGGCGCGCTCCCGCTTCCACGCTGGCGCACGTCCTCGTCGTCGAGGACAACGCTGACGCAGCCGAGACGCTGCGGGTCGCGCTGGAGCTCGAGGGCATGACGGTCACGGTGGCAGGCGACGGCACGGAGGGGCTCGCCGCAGCGCGGCGGATCCGGCCCGGGCTCGTCATCTGCGACATCGGGTTGCCGGGAGAGCTGGACGGCTATGCCGTGGCGCGTGAGATCCGCGCAGACCCCGCGTTACGAGATACGCCGCTCATCGCGGTGACCGGGTACGCCAGCGCGGACGACCGGGCACGCGCGCGTGAGGCCGGATTCGATCGACACCTCGCGAAGCCGGCGGCCATGGATGAACTGCTCCGGGCCGTGGCCTCGGTCGTGCGCGCATGATCGGAGCTGAAGTGTGAAGCGCACCCGGATGATCGGGCGCCCGCGTCGGCTGGCGCAGGGACCGAAGCACGCTGCCGATCAGCTCTCCTGGAGCGTGGGGTGGTCCGTCGTCCTTCTGACTTGACGCAGATCGACGCACGGTCCGGCGTCACGCGGTAGGGTGGGCGTCGGAGAAGGGGGAGGGGGACATGCCGGAGACGCAGTATCGCGTGCTCGTCATCGACGACGAGGAGCTGGTGATTCGGTCCTTCGCCCGCGTCCTGGGCCGTGACCATCACGTCACGGCTCTGCTCTGCGCGAAGGACGCGCTGTGCCGAATGGCGTCCGGCGAGACGTGGGACGTGATCTTGTGCGACATGCAGATGCCGGACCTGGACGGAGCCCAGTTCCTCGAGCAGCTGGAGCGCGTCCGCCCGGAGCTCACGTCGCGCCTGGTGTTCATCACGGGTGGAGCATTCACCCCGCGCATGCAGTCCTTCCTCGAGCGAAACACTCGACCGATCGTACTCAAGCCGGTCGAGCCGGAGGCGCTGCGCGCGGTCGTCACTCGAGTGGCGGCCGGCCTCGCTTCGAGCGAGTAAGGAACGCCCGGTCCAGGCGACTTCAGTGGTGGGTCAGTCGAGCACGAGTTGCCTCGGCGGAGCTTCCTCGAGCACCCGCCGAGCGCGCTCGCGGGCGGAGGCGAGCGCGAAGGCGACCTCGGCGACGGGGCCGTCCTCTGCGTCCGTGAAGCGCTCGATCGCGGCCCGCAGTGGTGCCAGCAGCGCCTCGAGCTCCTGGCGTTGAAATTCACGGGTGACGCCCGCGCCCTTGCCACGGCGCGGGTCGAGCCACGTGTCTCCGCGCTGACGCGCCTCCTTCTCGGCCCGAGTGAGGATGAGCGCCGAGAAGATGGCTCGAAGCGGCGAGCTCGCGGACACGATCGGGGGAAAAGGCGAGGTGCTGTTGACGTCCACGACGTGCGTGAACGCGTCGGTCCAGCAGTGGTCTTCCCCGTAGCCCGTATCGGAGATGCCGACCGTGACGGCTTCGGAGGCGCGGAGCGCGGGGTAACGTGCGCACAGCTCGGCCAGCTTGGCGCGTCCACCGTTGATGTGCCCGGGCGATGAGGCGATCACGTCGTCGAAGCCGAGCTCTCGGCCCGCGATCTCCGCCACCACGCGTGGCGACGCGCTGCTCAGGACGATGCGCACGCCCGGACAGCGGAGACGGAGCCAGTCGAGGTCCTCACGCTCCACGGTCTGGTCGCGAGCGTGGCGCGCCCAGACGCGTGCCGCGAGCTCGCGGACGATCGCGGGGGGCAGCGACGCCATCTGACCGAATAGGACGTCCTGCGGAATCCGTTGCACGGCGTGGACCGGCTCCGGCCCGAACCGCGTGTAGCTGCGTCGGCGCAGGAGGGAGACCCGCGCCGCGATCTTGCACCACAGCAGGTAGAACAGACCGGGCGGTCCCCACACCCGCGCTGCGCGCCACAGATAGCGGGCGGCCATCAGAGGCCGCCTGAGGTCGATGTACATCCTCCCGCGGGAGCGACGAGGCTCGAGCTCCTCCAGGTAGGCAGAACCGTACCCGCGATAGGCAGAAATCTCCCAGCCGAGGAGCTCGCCCATGTTGCGGCCGAGGTGGAGCGTCCGATCGAGGTCGAGGACGAGCAAGCGCGTCTCGGACGGAACGGCACGTTCGCAAAGAGCTCGAAAGGAGACCGGAGTACGCCCGATCCAGATCGAGTCGACGACTCGCGTCCCGTTGGCTGCGCGCCGGCTCATCTCGTTGCTCATAGCGCGGAACTGTCACCGTCTTGTCAGCGTGACCTCGCCAGGTCGAGCCTTCAGAGGGCGTGCCGATTATGACGTTCGCTTCGCGAGATGCGCATGCCCTCCCCAGTCGAGGCTCTGCTCGCAGCTGCGCCGCCTTACCCACGAAGGGTCGTCTGCCTCACCGAGGAGACCACGGAGACGCTCTACCGCATCGGCGCTGGTGACC
>Ga0306923_10004293_pt1 | contig 13624 bp, 13 predicted proteins | sample sta12Can44000108_FD_203841 | JGI IMG/M metagenome (GOLD analysis project Ga0306923, IMG submission 203841) | Lab enrichment of tropical soil microbial communities from Luquillo Experimental Forest, Puerto Rico - statanox.12C.anox.44.000.108 (v2)... | ecosystem: Environmental > Terrestrial >... | reverse complement strand
TCACGTGGAAGCGCTCGCCGCCGCCAAGGAGGAGCTGGCGCGCCTCTACGCGGACTGGGAGGAGAAGCAGGTCCAGCTCGAGGCGCTCGCGGCGGAGTGACCCCGCGCCGGGCGCACGGGCGCGGCGCCGCCTCCTTGGTTACGGAGAGGGGCGGGAGGGCGTTGCCCACCCCGCCTTGCGGGGGGGAGCCCGGAGGGAGACGGAGGCGGTACCACGTGAACGACTGCCCTGAATCGCTGGCGATCCCCCCGCTGATAGACGCCCAGGGCCGCATCATCGCCTACCTGCGGCTGTCGCTCACCGATCGGTGCAACTTCCGTTGCAGCTACTGCTCCGTCTCCGATTACGAGGAGCCCTCGTCGGTCCTCACACGGGTCGAGATCGCTCGCCTGGTGGGCATCTTCGCGCGGCTGGGCGTGCGCCGCGTTCGCCTTACCGGCGGCGAGCCCACGCTGCGCAAGGACCTCGTCGCCATCGCGGCGGACGCCCGCGCGACGCTCGGCGTCGAGGAGGTCGCCCTCACGACGAACGGTCACCGCCTCGCCGAGCTGGCCCGGCCGCTGCGCGAGGCGGGGGTCGGCGCGCTCAACGTGTCACTCGACACGCTGCGCGCGGACCGCCTCGGCGCCATCTCCGGGCGCGGGGCGCGCCTCGCCGACGTGCTGGCGGGAATCGACGCCGCGGCGGCGGAGGGCTTCCCGCACTTGAAGCTCAACACGGTGGTCATGGGCGGCGTGAACGAGGACGAGCTCGGCGAGCTCGTCCGCTTCGCCTGGGCGCGGCGGGCGTCGCCGCGGTTCATCGAGCTCATGCCGTTCGGCCATGGGACGCCCGTCCCCACCGCGCGCGTGAAGGCTCTGCTCGCGGCGCAGGGCATCGCGCTCGAGCCGTGCGACAAGCGCGGCTGGGGTCCGGCTCACTACATGCGCGAGGGCGGCGCGGGTGAAGCGGCGCGCCACGTCGGCTTCATCGGCGCGATGACCGAGAATTTCTGCGACCGCTGCAACCGGGCGCGGGTGGCCGCCGACGGCGGATTCCAGGCCTGCCTGGGCGGCGAGTCCCGGGTGCCGCTCGGCGCGCTGCTCCGATCGGGCGCGGCCGACGAGGCCATCGAGTTCTCCATCCGCCAGGCGCTGGCTCGCAAGGCGCCCCGGCACCACATGGAGGAGGCGAGCTCAGGGCTCGTCCAGCTCCTGCCGATGATGGGCATCGGCGGTTGAGGACCACCGCGCGCACGGCGACCGTCATGACACCCAATCGATGGGCGATCGCGATCGCCGGCACGGTGGCGATGGCCTGTCTCGGCACCGTCTACTCGTGGAGCATCTTCACCCAGCCGCTCGTGGCGGCCTTCGGCTGGTCGAACACGACCACGACCTGGACCTTCGCGCTCGCCATCTTCTTTCTGGGAGTGGGCGCCATCATCGGCGGGCGGTGGCAGGACCGCTCCGGGCCGCGCCCGGTCGCCATCACCGGAGTCGTGCTGTGGGGCGTGGGCAACGTCCTCGCAGGGCTCGGCACCGCTCAGCTCGGCGCCTGGTGGCTCTACCTCACCTATGGCGTGCTCGGCGGCCTTGGCCTCGGCCTCGGCTACATCACGCCGGTGGCCGCGGTGACGAAGTGGTTCCCCGACAAGCGCGGCCTCGGCGGCGGCCTGGTGGTCATGGGCTTCGGGCTGGGGGCCTTCTTCTACAGCAACATCATGAAGGCCATCCCCTCCTTCGCCGCCGCGTCGCGGGAGGCGGCGACCCTCCTGGCCGGGCGGGCCGGCGGACCAGGCGCGGCGCACCTCTCGGCGAGCGGGGTCGACGCGGTCATGAATGCCTTCCTCGTCTCCGGGATCGTGTTCGGGGTGCTGGGCGGCCTGTGCGCCGCGCAGGTCCGCAACCCGCCGGCCGGCTACACGCAACCGGGCGTCGTCGGCGCGGCCACCGCAGCCGGCCGTGACTACCCGCCGTCCGAGGCGATGCGGACGCCGCAGTTCTGGATGCTCTGGCTCATGCTCTTCCTCAACGTGACGGCGGGCATCCTCTTCATCTCCAACGCCGTGCCCATCATGCGCGAGCTCACCGGCGCGCGTCCGGCGGTGGCGCTCTCCGTCTACGGGTTCATCGCGATCTTCAACGGCATCGGTCGCTTCTTCTGGGGCGCCGTGTCGGATCGCATCGGCCGGAACTGGGCCTACATCCTCATCTACGGAAGCCAGGTGGTCATCTTCTTCTTCGTGGGCGGCATCCATGCCCTGCCGCTCGTGGCGACGCTCTTCGCGGTCGTGCTGCTGTGTTACGGCGGCGGGTTCGGGACCATGCCCTCGTTCACCGCCGACTACTTCGGCACGAAGTACATGGGCATCAACTATGGGTGGATCCTGCTCGCCTGGGGTGTCGGCGGCATCGCGGGTCCGCTCTTCGTGGCGCTCGTGAAGGACCACACCGGCTCGTTCGCGGGCGCCCTGCCGCACATCGCGCTCATGTTGGTCGCGGCCGCCATCCTGCCGGTCCTGGCGAGCCGCCCCGGCGGTGGCACGGCGGGTGCGGGCGATCGCTGGGCGCACCTGCGCCTGCCGTGGAGGGCAAACGCGTCATGTGACCGCGCAGGTCCGCCCACGGGGAGCGGTTCACTTCGGAGCTGAGGCGCGCAGGCGGCGCAGCTAGAAGTAGAACCCCGCCCCGACGAAGAAGCTCGTCTGGTGCACGCTCGACACGTCCAGGCCGTGGCCCGTGTCCTGCGTGAACGCGCGCTGCTTCACCTCCGCGGTCAGGAAGAAGTTGCGCTCCAGGTACAGGTCGAGGCCGCCGGAGACGCTCCCGGTGGGATGCCACGCGCGCTGGAGATCGGCGCGCTCGAAGCGGCCGCCACCGATCCCCATGGCCAGGAACGGCCTCAGCACGCCCCGGTCGTTGAAGTCGAACTTGAGCGCCGCCTCCACCACGCGCGTGTAGCGCGTGTACTCGAACCCAAGCCGGAGCCGCGCTCCACCTTGGTCGCCGCGGAGCTCGAGCGCCGCGGCGCCCGCGGTGTCGTTCGTCGTGCCGCGGTCGAGGGTGGCGGTGCCGGGCATCAGCACGATCGCGACCTGGCCGCGCGGCTCGGCGCGTTCGGCGTGAGGTGGAGCCGCCGGCGGATAGGCGGGCGCGGGGGCCGGCGCCGCGTACGCCACCGGGGTGGGCGGGGAGTACGTCACCTGTGGGGCCGGAGCGGGCGCCCAATACGATGGGTCACAGACGTAGGTCGTTCGCCCCCACGCGTCCACCTGGCGGCGGTACCCGGGCAAGCATCCCGGCACGTTCGCAGCCGCGCACGGCGGCGGTCCGTAGCGCGAGTTGGGCGCGGGGCAGGCCTGTCCGAGGGCAGAGGCGAGGATCAGCGGGGCGAGCATCATGGGAGCTCCTCCATTGAGCGACGCTCACGATGCGACGGACGTGCCCACAGCGACATTCAAGGCCGACGCGGTGTTGCAGCCGGGTGGCGCGTGAACCCGCGGCACAGGGCGTGGCCAGGCGACGCCAGAGTCGGTTGGACAGGAGCGAGCTTCGCGCCGACCCGCGCGGACAGCTCTGCCTGCATTCTTGGGTGTCGCGCGTCGCCACGATCTCGGCGCGTTCCCGCGCGGGAGAGCGACTGACCGTAAAATGACGACGTGGTGGCGCGCTCGTGGGCCGAGCGCGGTGGCCTCGCGGACATGAGAAGAGGCCCCTCGGGGCCTCTTCTCTGCTCAAGCTGTAGCGCTCTCGGGCGAGCGCTGGTCCGGCTGACGCCGGTGGAGACCGCGTTATGTCGGACGTTGCAACGGTTCCGCTATCTCAGCCTCCTCGGTGAAGACTTCAGTTGGATCGTACACTCCCCCTCGCGGCTCGCAACCCCCGGGTGGGGCGCGAATCAAGGCGCCTGCGCTCCTCGCCACCGCCTTCCTGCCGCCTACCGCAAAGAGCTGAGGGTCGACCTCACCCCATGCCGCGGTCCATCGTGCCCCGACCATGTTGGGGCGAGCGACGGCGACTCACAATCCATCACGGTTCCTGCATCGGCGGCGCCCCGTTCATCGTCGAGGCCGAACGCACGACCACCCAACGCCCACCCAGTCGCCAGCTGTGGAAGTCGGCTGGCTCCCCCGGTCGAGGTCACGCACGCGGGCGAGGTCCGGCTCGAGCACGTCGCCGGTGCGCCGTCTGGCGAGACCATGGGGGCCAGACGGGTGCGCGCCGGGCGACGCTGGCGCGGCTCGTCTCGGCGCGCCGGCGGGGGCGCGGCCCGCGGTCAGGCCGCGATCGCGGCATCGGCGCCGGAAGTCGGCCAGCTACATTCGACGCGTGCGCGGCCGGGCTGCTCATCCCGCTGCCGGGCGGCGGCTGCGACGTTCATCCGTCCCAGGCCGGAGCGGAGCTCATCGCCGAGACCATCGCGCCGCTGGTCGTGCCGCGCACGAAGTAGCTCCGGCCCGCCGCGCTATGGCTTCGTGCTCAGGGTGCACTTGCCGACGCCGTCGAGCATGAGGTCACCCAGTACGCCGGCGCGCGGGGCAACGGGACTCACGAGGTGAGCGAACCCCAGACGCCTTCAGGCGCGGTGTGGCCTCAGGGACGCTGGTCACGGGGGGCTTGGCGCGCCACCCGCGACGCCGGCTGGTGACGTGGGCGAAGCGGACAGAACTCGCACAGCCCCTCGCAGCCCTCATAACGCCTGCGCTCTTGAAACCACTTTTCGATGATCGCGCGGCCCGTCGGGCCGAGTGCTGTGGCACCACGGCGACGAGCGGCGAGCATGATGCGCTCTGCGGAGTCGAGGAGCGCGACGAGCTTGTTGCAGGCGGCTCGGGCCGTGCGGGGCTTACGGCTGCGCTTGCGGGCTTGCGCCGTCATCGCGCGACCCTAGTCGCGGCAGGCTTCTAGCGCCACCTCTCCACATAGGACCCACGCACTCGCGGCGACCGCAGTCAAGTTGGCGGAACGCCTCGTTACGGCAGCACCGCCTCCCCGTACATGAGGTTCTTCAACCGCTGACCGCGCCTGACTTCTCCCAGAGGTCAGGCGCTGTCGTTTCAGCAGCTTGGGCGCCTCGCGTGACCGCGCATGATGGTGAGGATCGGGCGCTCTGGTCACCAGATGGGCCACGAATGGTCCACGTCGAGGCGACCGTCGCGCCTGCCCGGCGACGGGCTGCGAGGAAACCGCCTAGGAGTCCCGTCGCGGCGAAAGCGGGGGGCAGCAGTGGCGCGTGTCGCTCTTCCCGGCGACGGGCTGCGAGGACACCGTCGAGGTGGGCCCCTGCGCCGCGTTGACGGGCGGGGGTGCGCGACGCTAAGGGAGCGCGATTCAAGACTGGGGAATCACCCGCTCCCGGGCCGGTTTCGTTCTTCATGCCGAGGCTGCGTGGCGCGCGTTTCTGACCCGGCGACGGGCTGCGAGGAAACCGCCTAGGAGTCCCGTCGCGGCGAACGCCGGGGGGAAGCGGTTCGCGTAACGCTGAAATAGACCGACCCGGCTACCCTTGGTCTGGGCGGCCGGATCGGCGACTACGCCCTCGCTACCGTCAGGCTGTCCCGGACTCCCCTGGCAAGCGCGCCACCTCGACGGCACCGACGCCAGCGCGGCAGCTTCAGCTCTGTCGCGTACGACCGGCTGACTCGCGAAGCGAGAGGGGGGGGCGAAGACGATGGGGTCTTCGCCCGGTATCGGCAGCTCGCTATCAGTGGCATTCAGCGGTGTAGTTGTCGATGAAAGCGGTGAGGTCACCGTTGGCGTCGAAGGTAATATGGGACAAAATGTGGAGGGTGAAGTTGGGGGCGCTCCCCTTGCTTGTGAGTCTGAGGATAAAAGGGTTAGTTGCGATGAACTGGAGCGACCCATGAAAGTTAATTGTCGAATGGAAATTCCCATTGAATTCATAGGTGTTGCCCTGGTCGCCGACGCCCGTCCCGGAAACATTGTCGACAACATCGAAATTGTCGTTGCCGATCGGCGGCCCGCTGCTGGTCGTAGCATCTTTTATAACAATATGCTCGGTGAAGGTGCCGTAGACATTTTCTCCGTTACACGGATTTACCTGATGAAAAGAGCCTGGCTGTTTAATGTTCATTAAGATGTAGGCCTGCGTTGGCGCTGCAAACGATACCGCGAGCACCGCGATCGCGGCGGACAGGGATCTCCACAAGAAGCGCGACATGGCTCCCCCTCAGTTTGGGTGCGACCTGCACCACACCTGTGTGAAGTCACACACTTTGGTTGTGCCCATTTGGAATTCCACTACCCGTATGTGAAGATCTCGGTCGAACATGGGCTGCCGCGATCGCGGTCGGCCAAATGCGTTCCTAATCAGCCGCGCTGCTCACGATGTCCTCGGCGCGGGAGCAGCGGCAGCGTGGCGGCGCTTGCCTGCCAGAAGATCCGGGCCGGCGTCCTCCGCGCGGTCGGCGGACTCACTCCCCGTTGGTGTCTTATTCGACCAGCCAGCGAGTCGAGGTTGAAGGTGGCGCTCGCTGGCTGGTTTTCTTGCGGCGCCGGGGCGGGATTTTGGCCACCGCCTACGTGGCCTCGTCGGAGAGGAACCGGCGCAGACTTGAGCGCGAGAGCCCCTTCCGCCGTGCTGCTTCTGCGACGGGCACGCCAGCCAGCACAAGGTCACGCTCGGCGTGGAGCAGGACAGGTGAAGCCGGCGGGCGCCCCAGTCGCTTGCCCTCGCGCCTTGCGCGTTCCAGGCCGGCCTTTGTGCGATCAATAAGCCTCGCCCTCTCCTGCTCGGCCATCCACTCAAAGATCGCGACGAGGAGCGGGCGCACGGGACCGCTGGTGTCGAGCCACCCCTCGCGCACCGAGAGGACGGGGAGGCCCAGCCGGTCCAGTTCAAGGACGGTGTTGATCGCGCCCGTCATGGAGCCAGCGGGGCTGATCTCGGTGCGCTTGGGCCACGAATGACCCAAGCACCCGCGACGACCGCGGCCAAATAGGCGAAACGCCTCGCTACGGCAGCACCGTCTCCCCGTACATGAGGGACGCTCTCAGTTGACCGCTCCCGACCACACACAGTGGCCGGGAGCAGTCGTTTCAGGGCTTCCAGCACTTCACCGGATACCCCTGACTCTTCCAGATGGTCAGGCGCGCGAGGAAACGTCCCGCGCTCGCAAGCAGATCGGTACTCGATCCGTTCCTGCTCCTCTGGTCCGGACCACCAGACCTCTGCCGCCGGCGGCGCTGCCTCCAACACGGCCGCTCCTTCCCGACCTGTTGCGCCGTCCGCCGGCACTTCTCCGAGGAAGACCAACCGTGAATGAAGACATCTCCATCCTCGCCCTTCTGAGCGAGATCAGAGACGGCATCAGCAACGTGGCCGACATCCTCGCTCGCATCGACACGCGGAATGCGGGTGAGGTCGTGAAGAACGACCAGCGCAACGCCCATGTCGATGAGGCCAGGGCTAGAGCCACGAAGAAGTCTGGAGGTCCCAACGCTTGAGCGATAGCCCCAAGGGACCCATCAGCAGCAGCGACAGGTCGATCGCGAACGAGTACGACACCCGTCCACCAACGGATCGGACCCTCATCCATCCGTCGAAGCCGGACCGAGACGCTCCGTTCACCGACTTCGGTCTCAAGGGCGAGACCCTACTTGAGCGAGCCCAGGCTCCCTGGGAGAGGACGAACCTGGGCGGCATCGGTCCAGCTGGCCACACAGAGCGGCACGAGCTTCCCGAGACGCCCAGCTACGATGGCGGCGTCCACAAGACGAACGCCGAGCAGGCCGCCGAGGAGCAGAAGCGATCTGCGCGGGAGATCGGGAAGTTCTATCGCCGCCAGCGCGAGCAGCAGCAGCGCGATTCCGACTACGCCGAGCACGCCCAGGTCATGAAGGCTCAGGAGAGGCAGTACGGCGTGGACGGTCATCCCAATTCTTGGACGCAGCGCGAGGCCAAGCTGCAATCACACGCGACCGTCGTGGCCCACGATCGTCAGGTGCAGGAGAAGGTGTCTGCCAACACGCAGAGATGGCCAAACATCAACGCGATTGGTCGGCCACAGGATGTTACCGACGCGATGCGCTACCTGTACGAGCGCGACCGGAAGTACTACAGCTACGAGGAAGTCGCCGACGCGGTAGAGCGTGACATCAGCGATAAGTACGAGAAGCTCGCGAAGAGCAGGGGTGGCCGATGAGCGTGGGCGGCCAGGACACCCCTGAGCAGGCTTTCATTCGAAAGCTCCTCCACCGGCTGGAGCAGCTGGAGCAGCGGAGCACGGCACTGGAGGACAAGGTTGGTGCCCTGGAAGCGAAGACCGTCTCCCAGGTCGAGGTGCCTCCGCTGCAAGGTAACGCTCACTTCGTACCCCGTGCCGTCGCAGCCTCCCACCAGGCAGCGCGCGACGCCACCACCGTGACGCGAGTCACGCTCCAGCCGGCCCCCGTCATCGCGTCTTTGCCCGGCCCCGGTGCGACTGGAACGAACGCCCGACCGCTCAACGCTGGGCGCACCGCCGCCGACGTGAACCCGCTCCCAGAGAGGAAGAGCTAATGGCCAAGGACGTGAAGGAGTACCAGGGCATCAGGGCCGTCACGCCCAAGGAGACGACATTCGAGCGTGAGCAGGAGCGCATCCGTGCCGCGAAGGAACTCAAGGCCGCCGTGAAGCCCATGGACGTGGAGGATTGGAAGTCCATGTCTCCGCTGGAGCGGGCGAAGCGCATCCTTGAATGCCACCAGCTGGCCCACGAGATGGCGGACCAGTGGGCCGATGCCGATCTCGCTGATCTGTTCAAGGGCGAGCCGCAGAAAAAGGAGAAGTGAATTGCCGGGACTGAAGATCGACATTGGTAGCCTCCTCGACACTGGCAGAGGGCGCGACGATGCAGAGCGTGAGGAGCAGGAAGCTCCAGCTGCTGACCTTCGTGAGCTTTCTCGACAGCTGATCGAGGCGGTCCGCTCAGGCGACGAGGACGGCGTGGCCGACGTGCTCCGTGCAGCTTTCGAGGTCTGCCAGAGCGCGCCGGACGACTACTCCGACGAGGGGTAAGCGTTGCCCAACCCAAGGGTCGGCGCCTGGACATGCTGTATGTGTGCCGACTGCAAGGCAAAGCGAACCGCGCTGCCGCACCCACACTGGAACCTCGGCAAGACGACGAAGTGGAAGCGCCGGCCGAAGGCAGAGCCCTTCGCGTGTCAGTGCAGGCACGCATCAGATTCGCACGTCGGCACTGGCTGCCTTCTCTGCCCATGTGAGACGCCGCGCTGATTGAACGCCCTCCAGAAGGCAATGAAGAGGGCGCGCAAGAACGCCGCTGCCCAACAGGTCGAGGAGCCACGCTTCCCCGACGTGCTCGCAGACTCGTTCCCAGAGCAGCGGGCCTTCTGCCTGGATGAGTCGAAACGGGTCTTCATACTCGGGACCCGCAGATGCGCGAAGAGCTACAGCTACGGCAAACGCGTCATCCACGAGGCGCTCTCGCACCCAGATCGCCAGTGGAGCCTCTACACGGCTGAGAACATCCGACGCTGGCTCACCGTCGCTGCCCATCAGTTCGAGCGCGGCGAGATCGACGAGAAGCGGCTGGAGGCCATCGGCAAGCACTGCATGAAGCTCCTGCGTGCCATCCAGGCCAAGACCGAGGAGTCAGGCATCCGCGAATGGATGGAGTTGCATCAGGGCTGCCTCCAGGGCCGCTGTGGAACGAGCCGTAGGGCTTCCTGAAGGCGGCGCTCCATCGCTGATGTGAGGCATCTCGCGCGAGCGGGGGACCGCGCGCAGCGCCTGCGCCCCACTCCTCGGGCCGAGTGGCGGAGACCGGACGAGCGAGAGGCGTCTTCTTCATCGCGTGGCAGGCGTTCGGGCTTCCCCGGGGCTTCTGATGATGAGCTGGCTCGGACGTGTCATAGCCGCCGATTCCGAGCACGGAGGGGGTTCAGCCATGTCGAGAGTTCACATCCTTGCCACCGGAGGCACCATCGCCGGAAAAAGGGGGCTCGGAGGTCGAGGCCGGATACAGCTCGGGCGAGGTGTCGGTTCACTCGCTCGTCGCCGCGGTCCCCGGCTTGCGCGAGCTCGCAGAGCTCACGGGCGAGCAGATCGCGCAGATCGGTAGCCAGGACATAAATGACGGCCTCTGGCTTGAGCTGGCGGCGAGGGTGAACGCGCTCTTCGCCGCCGACAAGGCCGACGGAATCGTGATCACGCACGGCACGGATACCGCCGAGGAGACGGGGTTCTTTCTGCACCTCACCGTGAAGAGCGACCACCCCGTCGTGCTCACGGGCTCGATGCGACCCGCGACGTCGCTCAGCGCGGATGGACCGCTGAACCTCTACAACGCCGTCGCCGTCGCCGCCGATCCCGGCGCGCGGGGGCGCGGCGCGATCGTGGCCATCAACAACGACCTGCACAGCGCGCGCGACGTAGACTTGATACGCGCCAGCGTCTCATTGGGAGCGAGAGGCATCGTGATGGCGGGGATGGGCAACGGAAACGTCTCGACGGAGGCGGCCGCCGCGCTGGCCGAGGCCGTGAAAGCGGGCGTGGTCGTCGTCCGGAGCACGCGCGTGGGCAGCGGTGACGTCGGCCGAAACATCGAGATGGACGACGACGCGCTCGGAACGCTGGCGGCGGATCAGCTCAACCCGCACAAGAGTCGCGTGCTGCTCCAGCTTTGCATCGCCACGGGCATGGACCGCGGCGCGGTGCAGGATGCGTTCTATCGCTACTAGGGGGTGTCGTTCATCCTCAGCGCAGCGCGGGCGCCGAGCCACCGGCCGCACGATCCCACGGCACCGGAAAGACCGTGGGCTGGGTTGCGCGAGCCCCGGCCGTTGCGCGCGTTCGCCGCGTGGATAGCGTTGGTGCAGTCACACTCCACCGAAAGAAGAGCCGCCATGCCCGAAAAGACCGGCAAGCCTTTCGGAGTCCACTCCGAGGTCGGCAAGCTGAGGAAGGTGATGGTGTGTGCGCCGGGGCACGCCCACGAGCGGCTGACCCCGACCAACTGCGACAGGCTGCTGTTCGACGACGTCTTGTGGGTCGCGAACGCGAAGCGGGACCACTTCGACTTCGTGCTGAAGATGCGCGACCGCGGCATCGATGTCGTCGAGATGCACAACCTGCTGGCCGAGACGGTCGCTATCCCGGAGGCCAGGGCCTGGATCCTCGACCACCAGATCGTGCCGAACCAGGTCGGGCTCGGCCTGGTCGACGAGGTCCGCGGCTACCTGGAGGGCCTGCCCGCCCGTGAGCTCGCCGAGACGCTCATCGGAGGCCTGTCGACGTATGAGTTCCCCGAGGCGCACGGCGGAGAGATGATCACGCTCGTCCGCGAGGCCGCCGGCGTCGCCGAGTACCTGCTACCTCCGCTGCCCAACACCCTCTACACGCGCGACACCACCTGCTGGATCTACGGTGGCGTCACCCTCAACCCGCTCTTCTGGCCGGCGCGACACGAGGAGACGATCCTCGCCACCGCCATCTACAAGTTCCACCCCGACTTCGCGGGGAAGGTCAACGTGTGGTGGGGCGACCCCAACCAGGACTGGGGCCTGGCCACGCTCGAGGGCGGCGACGTCATGCCCATCGGCAAGGGGAACGTCCTCATCGGCATGGGCGAGCGGACCTCCCGGCAGGCGATCAGCCAGCTCGCCGCCGCGCTGTTCGCGAAGGGCGCCGCCAAGCGGGTCATCGTCGCCGCGCTGCCGAAGCTCCGGTCGGCCATGCACCTGGACACCGTCTTCACGTTCGCGGATCGCGACTGCGTGCTGCTCTACCCGGACATCGTCTACGAGATCCACGCCTACTCGTACCGGCCGGGCGACAAGCCGGGCCAGCTCGACCTGCGCAAGGAGAAGAAGCCGTTCGTCGACGTCGTCGCCGAGGCGCTCGGTCTCGCCCGGCTGCGCGTGGTCGAGACCGGCGGTGACGCTTACATCCGCGAGCGCACCCAGTGGGACAGCGGCGCGAACCTGGTGTGCGCCTCGCCCGGCGTGGTGTTCGCTTACGATCGCAACGCCTACACGAACACCTTGCTGCGGAAGGAGGGCATCGAGGTCATCACCATCGTCGGAGCCGAGCTCGGGCGAGGCCGAGGCGGCGGGCATTGCATGACCTGCCCCATCGTGCGTGACGCGGTCGAGGATTGACCGGGGGGAGCGTCCGATGACCACCGACGTCCTCCCGGCCGGTCAGGTGAAGGCGGCCACGGAACGCAAGGCGCGCAAGAAGTTCGAGTTCCCGACCGCGCTCACCACCGTCGCCGTGGTGACGATCGCGGTGTGGCTGGCGGCCCTGGTCATCCCCCCGGGAGCGTACGAGCACAACGAGGACGGCGCGCCGATCCCCGGTACCTACCACCGGGTGGAGTCGCCGCTCGGCGCGGGAGAGAAGCTCCAGCAGCTCGTGCTCGCCCCCGTCAACGGCATGTACGGACTGCGCACCGACACCGGCTTCGTCGACACCGAGGCCGTCGGCAGCATGTTCGGCGCGGTGGGCGTCGTGCTGTTCATCCTCGCCATCGGGGCGTTCATCTCGGTGACCTTCGCCACCCGCAGCCTCGAGGTGGCCGTCGGCGGGCTCGCGGCCCGCTTGCGCGAGAAGGAGAAGGGGGGGCTGCTCATCGCCGCCATCATGGTGCTCTTCTCGCTGCTGGGCACCACCATGGGCTTCTCCGTCGAGACGTTCGGGTTCTACTCGCTGTTCATCCCGCTCATGGCGGCCCTCGGCTACGACCGCATGGTCACGTCCGTCATGATCATCGTCGGAGCCCTCATCGGAGTGACGACCTCCACCGTGAACCCGTTCGCGACGGGTGTCGCTGCCGGAGAGGCCGGCGTCTCGATCGGAGACGGGATCGGGCTACGAATCCTGCTGTGGGTGCTCCTGACCGGGATCGCCGTGGCCTACACGCTGCGATACGCCGCCCGGATCCGGCGCGACCCGAGCGCCTCGGTGGTGGGCTTCGAGCTCGACCGTGCCGAGGGCGTGGGCCCGGGCGCCTCTCCCGCGGGCGCGACGACGGCACCCCAGGAACGGCTCACCGGCACGCAGAAGTGGGTGCTCGTGATCACGGCGGCCACGTTCGTCCTCCTGATCATTTCGGTCATCCCGTGGTCGAGCATCCTCGGCGCGGTGGCGGGTCCGGCGGACGACCTCCACCACACGACGGAGGCGAAGCCGCTCTGGTTCGAGCTGAACTGGTGGTTCCCACAGCTCTCCATGCTCTTCGTCCTCGCCTCGGTCGTGGTGGGGCTGGTCGCGGGCATGAAGGAGCGTGAGATCGTCAAGCTCATCACCCAGGGCGCTGCCGACATGATCGGCCCCTCGCTGGTCATCGTGCTCGCCGCCGGCGTCTCGGTGATCATGACCAACACTCAGACCCTCGACACGATCCTCAACTCGGTGGAGCAGGTGGTCCGCGGCACCTCGGTCGCGGTGTTCGCGGTCGTCAACATCGTGGTCAACTTCCCGCTGTCGTTCATCGTCCCGTCCACGTCGGGCCACGCCGTCCTGGCCATGCCGCTCCTCGCGCCGCTCTCCGACTTCGCCGGGGTCAGCCGCGCCCTGACCATCACCGCCTTCCAGCTCGGTCACGGCCTCATGCTCATGGGCTCGCCCACCGCCGTGGTCGTCGTCGGCGGGCTCGCGGTCACCAAGGTCGGCTAC
>Ga0306923_10004291_pt1 | contig 13628 bp, 8 predicted proteins | sample sta12Can44000108_FD_203841 | JGI IMG/M metagenome (GOLD analysis project Ga0306923, IMG submission 203841) | Lab enrichment of tropical soil microbial communities from Luquillo Experimental Forest, Puerto Rico - statanox.12C.anox.44.000.108 (v2)... | ecosystem: Environmental > Terrestrial > Soil... | reverse complement strand
CAAGTTGGCTAACTTCGCGGCTGAAGGTTTCAGCCGCGACGTGACGGGAACGGGTTCCGCGTTGTAGCCGGGAGCGAGCAAGGGTTAATACCAGCCGCTCCGGCCCCGGGCAGGACAATCGGCTAGGCCGCCAGGAGGCTGCCCATGGACGAGGCACTGACCGTCAAAGTCCGGCGCGAACAGAGCTGTGCGATCGTGACCGCCGCCGGGGAGATCGACATTTCGACCGTTACCCTGCTGCGCGATTGTCTTTTCGAAGTGGCATCCAGCGGCGCCCCGCTGGTGGTCGACATGGAACAGGTTAGCTTCATTGACTCCGTCGGACTCGCCATGCTGGTCGGCGCGGCGAAGCGCGCTGAGGCGCACGGCGGCAGCCTGCAGGTGGCCTGCGCCCTGCCGAAAATCCGCCAGCTGGTGCGCCTGACCGGGCTGGACTGCCGTATACCGCTAGCCCGCACCCTGGACGAGGCGCTGGAGTTCCAGGCGGCTTCCTCCACGAACCCGCCTTGCTAGCCGGCAGAGCTGCAGCACGCCTGGTCAGCCGGCCTGGAGTCGGGTAGAGACAACGTCCTCCGCGCGCTCCACGCTCTCCGGGTTGCCTGTCACGCCGGCCAGGAACTCTTCACGGGCGAGGGTCCTGACCTCCAGGCGGCTCAGGGCGGTGACGGTGGCGGTCCTGGGAATCCGTCGCAGCAGGGCGATCTCCCCGAACGAGTCGCCCGCACCCATCTCTCTCAGCTGCCTGCCGTCCTTGGCGGCGGCGCGAGCCTGGCCCTCCGCGATTATGTAGAAGCGCTCGCCGGGCTCCCCGTCCTCGATGATCGTGTCGCCGGGTTCGTAGGTCGCCGACTGCAGTGCGCTGGTCAGGTGTTCCACAATCGCGAAGGGCAGCGGGCGGAAGAACGACACCTGGCGCAGCAGGGCCAGTTCCGGGCCGGGGGCAGAGATCTTGCCGTCGATAGCCGTCAGGCGGGGCAGGAACGCGGCGGCCAGCGCCACCAGCAGCAGGCCGGTCGCGATGAGCGTGCCGCGGGCTCCCCACGCATCGATGAGCCAAGGCGTGACCGCGGAGCCGAGCCCCATTGACAGCAGCAGAAGGCCCCTTCGCACCCCCAGCGCCCGTCCCATCAGGCGGGGCGGGATCACCTGCTGCAGCGAGCTGTAGACGCCCACGTCGTCGAAGACGTTGGCCACCCCGATCAGGCCGAACATCAGATACGGCCAGTACGGCCCGTGGGCGAATCCGAGCAGGATCATCGGCAGACCCCATCCCGCGACCCCGGCCGCGAAGCTGCGTGCCACCCTCTTGCCGCGTACGACCAGGACCGCAAGCGGACCGACGAGGAGGCCCCCCACGCCGAGCAGCGCGGTAAGCCAGCCGACGGCGGCCGAGCCCAGGTCGAACAGCTCCAAGGCGATGACGACCGTAAGAACGCTGAGGACCCCGCGACCGAACGTCTGGGCCGCTGCGGGGACAAAGAGCGCCATCGCGTCACGTCGCCTGACCCCGGCATCGAACCCCGCCACCATGTCGAGCCTGAGTTGCTTCAGGCGCCCGGCCGCCCGCACCGGTGCCTCCGATGACAGCGGCCGGACCCCCACGAGCAGCACGGCCGCGACCGCGACCAACCCGCAGGACACGAGCATCGCGGCCTGTGCCGTGCCCGCCGCGAGCAGAGCGGCGGCGATGCCCGGCCCGCCGACCATGGCCGCCGACTGCAGCACGCTGGCGGCGGAGTTCGCGCTCGTCAGCTCATCAGGAGTACGAGCCAGCCAGGGCAGCAGGGCGGCCTGGATCTGACGGAAGGCACTGGCGACGCCGCCCTCCACGCCTACGAGCACCACGACGAGGAGGCCTTGCCCGCCACCAGTCATCGCAGCGGTAGCCGCACCGAGTAGCAGTGCCCTCGGCACGACGGTGGCGATCAGCAGCCGCTCGCGCCGTACGCGGTCGGACCCGCTGGTGACCACCGGCACGAGGAACGCGCCCGGCAGCGCCTTGAGCAGTCCGAGTACCGCGACAAGTCCGGCGCCACCCGCCCGGAACGCATACACCGACGCGGCCGTGAATGCCGCCAGGTCGCCGGCATAAGACAGGCACCAAGCCGTCAGAAGCAGCAGGATCGGCTTACTGCGGGCCAGCCACAAGTACTGCCTCAAGGCAATCCTTCATGTTCGAGCGTCTTCGCTAACCGACAGGAACGCCAGGCCGACCGTCAGTAGTGAGTCTTGCCCGCAGCCTGGCTCGCGTCAACGCTGGGCATCAGCAGGCAACGCTGATGGATATTCCGTGGCAGCATGGGGCCATGACGGTTTCGGGGCAGCCAGACTCGCCGGCCACGCCGGAGATCATCGTCCGCGACTACGCCGAAAGCGACTACGGCGCTTGCCGGTCGCTGTGGGCCGAGCTGACCGAGTACCACCGGGATATCTACGGGGACCCGTCGATCGGTGGAGACGATCCTGGGGCGGGATTCGATGACTACCTCGCCACCTCGCACCGGATGGGATCTTGGGTGGCCGAGTCCCACGGCCAGGTCACCGGTCTGACTGGCCTGTTCGACCGGGGTATGAGCGGAGAAGTCGAGCCGATCGTGGTCGCCGCGGCAGCCCGGAATCGGGGCATTGGCCGGATGCTCATCAGCCGGGTTGCCGAGGAGGCCCGTGCCCGTGGCTATCAGTACCTGGCCATCCGACCCGTGGCTCGCAACATCGCGGCCATACGCCGTTTCCATGCCGCCGGGTTCCGGACACTGGGCGGGCACATCGACCTCACGATGGACCTGGCCGCCCGGCGGCATGAGTGGCTACCCGGAGCCAGCCTGCACGATCTCGACTTCGACTATTGAAAGATCCGGCGCTCCGTCCGCCGCCTATACGGCGTGGATGCCACCGCCATGTCGTAAGAACAACATGAACGAGGCATCCACGCCTATGCCGGGCGCCTGCGGGGCCGGGCCGTGGGGCTGATGCGGCCAGCGGGGCAGGCGGTGCGGCCGTGGCTGCGCAGGGCTGCAGGTGCCGTCTAAGCAGATGCCGTTTAGGCAGGTGCCGTCTAATTCGTATGCGCGTTCGGGAGGTGCTTGCCGATGTAGCCCACGTAGATCATCCCGGTCTGACCGGCGTCATCGTAATAGTAAATCCGGGGGGAGACCAGGCCCTTCCTGGCTATCTTGAAATGTGCATCCATGAAGATAGCGCCGTCCGGATGTAGTCCGGTGGGGACCGGGAATACCCGCTGCTTCCGGAGCTTGGGTGTGCGCTCGACGGGTTCGGATTCCTGAGTGGAATGCGCGCCCGGCGGATAGCCGGGCCGCCCGGGAGGAGTGTGGCCGAGGAAGGCGTGGACCCCCTTGCCGAATTCACCGCGGCGCCGCGCGGCCGCGTACCCGTCGAGGACCCGAAGCACGTCCCAGGACTTGGCGGCCCAGGTGCCGATCGGGTCAAAGTCGTCCAGTTCTAGCGCGTTCTTCGGGTCCCCGGTGAATATGACGTAGGAAAGCACGTGCTCATCGAGCCGCTCGAGTAGCTCGGCGAACGATCCGGGCGATTGCGCCGCCGCCGCGGCGGCCCGGGTCTGGTCGATGCGGCCAGCGCGTGAGAGAACGCCGCGAAGCCGGTCGAGCTCCAGCTTCGCCTTCAGCAGCTCGGCCTGCGTCTCGGCGTGATCCAGCTGCTCATCCTCCAGCCGGGCGCGGATCAGATCACGATCGTCTTCTACTTCTTCAAACATGTCCTGGAGAGCGGCGAGCCGTCGCGATATCTCCCGATGACCGCGCAGCACTCCTCGGCCTTCGGCCAGCAATTCACGGAACCGGGCGGTCATGTCGTCAGGCCCGCCCGGCAGGTCAGCGCGGGAGGCGCTCGACTGGAACTCGCTGACAAGACTGGTGAGCAGCTCACCGGCGATGGCGACCTCGCGAACCGCCGTCATCGCTGCCTGCCCCGCCGGAGCCAGGCCAGCAGCCTCGTCACCTGGCCCGCGGACGAAAGGGTCCGGTGGCGTTTCCTGGATGGCTCGCAGGACGGCGGCCGGCTCCTCCCTGGACAGCAAGCGGTCAACCTGGGCGACACGCGAAGGCAGCGGCAGGCTTAGTGCCCGGCTTCGGTTCGCCCGGCCAAGCAGATGCGCGAGCAGGCCGGGCGACTGCTCGGCGATCGTCCGGGCGAGCAGCACACGGTGCCGCCGGGCATCGACGGCGCTGGCCGGATCGACCTCCGGCAAGAACGTCCGAACCGCTCCCAGCGGCACCGAGTGCGAGGGCGCGAACGATTCGTCAAGCTTCGCGGCCGCCTCGGTGTCAAGGACATAGATTCCGGCCAGCCCGACGCACTCGCGGGTCAGCCGCTCGACATGACCGATCATCCTGGACGCAGGAACATCCGGGACAGGTGCGGCAACAAGAGCGGTGCCGCGGCGCCCGGGATCGCAGAGCGCCGATATCAGGCCATCGACGTCGGCCGCGGTGACCACGGTCGGCCGGGCGGACAGGATCATCTCGCCGTCGTGGACGTCCGCCGCCGACAAGATCACCCGGACCATGTGCGGAACCCCCGTCCACCACGCGTCCGCGACATCGACGTCCTTGATCAGGCGCTCAGGTGATGCCGCCGGCCCGGCCGATGACGCCGGCGCTCCGACATCGACCCAGACCCAGTCGTCCTCCTTGCCGTCACGGTGCACGGTCACGGTCGTCACCCACTCCCCCGCGGATGACGACTCGGTCAGCCGATACCGCACCGAGCGGGAGCCATCGCGCGGATGCAGTTCGGTCACGACAAGCTGGGCGTGCCCGGCTAGGTCGTGAACTCCGGGGGCAACCGCCACGAAGCCATATCCCTTGAGCGCCAGCCACGAACGGAACTGCTCCGCTGCGAGCCGCACCGCGTCCTGGCCGTGCCGCAGCGAGAAGATCGACCGGTACCCGACTGCCATCCAGATCCCAATGACTTCCCGGAGCCCCACCCGACGACGGCGCTTTGATCACCATCGTATCGCCACACCATATGACCAGAATGTCCGATTCTTTGGCGAATACTTGCGCAACCCGGTGGGGTTGCTGGGGTCAGCGGGCCCTGGTGACTGGTTCCGCCTCCCGGGCAGGGCGTCGCTCCTGGTGTCGCGGGCGTGGCGCCCGCCGCCCTCAGCACTCTTGCTCGGCAGGTCACAATGTCGTGAAACGTGCGCCTGACTTCTGTATTCATGGTGATCGCCGTTCTATAGTGAGTGATTTGAGGATGAAGCTATCGGCGCACTGGGTCGGTGGGGCTGGGTTAGCTTCCCGGCAATGGGGCTGAGAACAACAACTCCTGGCGCCGATCCGTTTCGGTTACGAAAGGGTGACGCCGTGAAGCGTCCATTGATCGGCACCGCAGCGTTCGCGGTGGTCGTCTTGATCACAGGGTTCACACCTGCGGCGGGTGCGGCGACGCACTCGGTCACGCAGAGCGGGGGGCTTCCGTACTCGTCTGGTTACGACGAGCCGTTCTGTACGAGCCACTCCTCACTCTGCGTGGATTCGTACGCCAACCCGGGCGACGAGTACGTAGGCCACGACGAGCCCTCTGTGCTATTCAAGTCCGGGCTGCCCGGATCCGGCAACAACATGACCTACACCTTCACCTTGCCCACGGATCCGAAGCAGCAGCCCAACGCGAGCGGCGCCGGCGGCACCACGTGGAACTTCCAGCTGCGCCCGACATTCTGGTTCGGGCTCACGATGTGCGACAGTGAATCCGCGCCGGAGTTCACCAAGCGATGCAGGCCCGACTCCGACAGAAACAATCTGGTCGGGACGAACCCCGCTGCCCCTGACTACATCGGGAAGCACCCCGGAAACGCGTTCCTGGAGCTGCAGTTCTACGGTCCCGGGTATGTCCCGCAGTTCGAGGGCTTCGGCTGCGCCGCCACGGTTTACTGCGCGGCGATGACGATTGACAGCCGGACACTCGACCAGAACCACGGCAAAGGGACCGGCACAGAGAACAACAAGGCCTGCAACAACTACGTCCTCGGCGGCCCGGAGCCGGTCAACTGGGCTTACATCACGAAGAACGGGGTCTCCCAAGCCCCGGCGAACCCACTGTTCACCGGGACCTTCGCGGCGCCCAACTTCTCCGCGGTAAACCCGGACTACGCCAAGGACCTGCTGATGCGCCCGGGCGACCGCATCCGCGTCTACATGCATGACACGCCGGCCGGCTTCCGTACCGACCTCACCGACCTCACCACGGGCCAGCGGGGCTCGATGACGGCGTCGACGGCCAACGGGTTCGGGCACATCCTGTACCAGCCCACCTCATCGACCTGCAATATGGCGCCGTACGCGTTCCACCCGGAATACAGCACGGCCAACCCGCGCGGGAACACCTGGTCGGCGCACACCTATAACGTGGCCATGTCCGACGAGATCGGCCACTTCGAGAACTGCCTCGCCATCGACGCGAACGCCAACTGCACGTCACCCGGCGCGCAGGACCCCGCCCTGGACGAGGACGACGGCAACAACTTCTGTGTATCAGGGAATGATTCCAGTCTCGTCCACATCGACGGCTGCTTCTCGGACGACCTGGACTGGGACGGCCAGTCTTACCGCAATGACTGGCCCGGGACCAACCCTGTTCCCGGCCAGGACCGCAAGCTGCATCCCAGCCCGCTCCTGTTCACCAGCCCGCTGACCGCTCACGGGACGAAGAACTATTCGACGATGGCATTCGAGACGGACCTTCCGGATATCGAATCCGCGCAGGACAATCAGCCGGTGTGCGACCGGACTACCGGCGCGAATTGCGTCAACCCGCCGGCCGGTGCCCAGTTCTACCCGTTCTTCACCACGAGGGTTGCCAACGGCACCTGCACCTGGCAGGAGGGCGGGAATTTCATCCCCGGAACCAAGAATCATTTCGGGGGAAGTTCAACCACGGAGTTCGGCCCGCTGCTGAAGACCGTCTACCCGGTCGCGGGCTTCACTACCGTAGAGCGCTTCAACAACTTCAATAGCGGTGACCTGGCGAATCCCTGTCCAGTGAAGTAGCTGGCCGGGATCCGGACCTTATCCAAGACCGAGGGGTGGCCTGTACCGGCAGGCCACCCCATTCGGTCGTGCGTTCGGCGGACCGGGGCCGTGCGGGCGCATTGACCAGCGTTGGCTTGGCTCTGGTTCGGGAGGTGCGCGGCCATTAGGTTGAAGCCAGGGGCTCGCGGTCGCGGTCGGGGCCACGGTCCGGAATCGCACATCTGACTGCCAGGCGGTCGCGACGTGGGCATGATCAGGGCGGAGGACGCGATGTCGATCGGCTCGTTTGAGCGGTATCCGCTGTTGTTCGGCCCGTCGCCGGTGCATCCGCTGGAACGGCTGTCCGCTCATCTGGGCGGCGCGCCGGTGTGGGCCAAGCGCGAGGACTGCAACTCCGGGATCGCCTATGGCGGTAACAAGACGCGCAAGCTGGAGTACCTGGTCGCCGATGCCCTGGCCAAGGGCTGCGACACGCTGGTGTCGATCGGCGGCGTGCAGTCCAACCACACCCGCCAGGTAGCGGCGGTCGCGGCCCGGGTCGGCCTCAGCTGCGTGCTCATCCAGGAAAGCTGGGTGAACTGGCCAGATGCGGTGTACGACAAGGTCGGCAACATCCTGCTCAGCCGGCTCGCCGGGGCGGACGTGCGGCTGGTGCCCGCCGAATTCGGCATCGGCTTCAAGAAGAGCTGGGAGCAGACGCTGCGGGAGATCGAGGAATCCGGCGGCCGGCCGTACGCCATCCCGGCCGGCGCATCCGATCATCCCCTGGGCGGCCTGGGCTTCGCTGCCTGGGCATGTGAGGTCGCCGACCAGGAACGTGAACTTGGCGTGTTCTTCGACACGATCGTGGTGTGCTCGGTGACCGGGAGCACCCAGGCGGGCATGGTGGCCGGCTTCGCCGCGCTGGCCGCGGCCGGCGGCTGTCCGCGCCGCATCATCGGCGTCGACGCCTCGGCCAAGCCAGCGGAAACCCGCGACCAGGTCACGCGGATCGCACGTCACACCGCCCGGCTCATCGGGCTGGAGCGCGAGCTGGGCGATGAGGAGATCGAGCTGGACGAGCGCTACCACGCGGGCACCTACGGCATCCCCGACGACGCCACCCTGGACGCGATGCGGCTGGCCGCCCGCACCGAAGGGATGATCACCGACCCGGTCTACGAGGGCAAGTCCATGGCCGGGCTGATCGACCTGATCAGCCGCCGCGAAATCGAGACCGCCTCCACGGTGCTCTTCGCCCACCTCGGCGGCCAGCCCGCGCTCAACGCTTACAGCGCACTGTTCTCGTAGCGTGAGGGGCTGGTCTGCGCCGTTGATGCTGGCCGCCGCGCGGGGCCGGCGACGCCCAGCGCGGTGGTTGCTGCCCGCGCTGGGCATCGCGCTCGCGGCGGCGTTCGCCATTGGCGTAGCAGCACAGTCCCAGATCGCCGGCGATCAGGCCGCCCGTTCGGTACTCGGCAAAGCATCAGCCCTGGATACGGAGGTCCGGGTCACCTGGCCGGGACCAGTCACCCCCGGCGTGGCCGACCAGGCCCGGGCCCTGATACGCGGACTTGGCCTGGATTCGCCGACCGAAGTGGTGCTGATGAACCCGGTTCGCCTCACAGGAGTGGTCGTGCGCCCGGTCGCGATCGCTCCACTGGACCGGTGGCTTTCCGGTGCCGGGCCGGCTTCGCTGGGATCCTTGGGTCCCTGTCGTCCGGAACGCTGCCCGATGCTGCTCGCCGGCGGCGGCCCGGTCCCGTCAACCCTGGCTGCCATCGGTGTCCGTATCCAGGTCGTCGGCTCGTCATCGCTGCGCTCGGCGGTCCCCATCGGGTTCGTGCCGTCACGTACGGATACCATGCCGGTGCTCGTCACCTGGGACGTCGCTGGATTGGAATCGCTACCGGGACTGAGCGGCCTGTACCGCTCGCACAGCTGGCTGGCGCCGCTCGCGATTGCGCGGCTGCGGTCGTGGCAGCTGGCCGATGCCGAGGACCGGCTGGCCCGTTCGCAGGCCCACCTGCTGCTGAGCGGGAGCCAGTTCAGCCTGAGCGCGCCGTTCACCGCACTGGATGAAGCACGTGCCCAGGCGAGCCTGGCGCCGCAGCGGCTGCTGCTCGCGGGCGGCGGCACGATCGCGGCGCTGGCGCTGTTCATCGTCCTCGCCGGTGGCGGGCTTCGCCGCGACCAGCAGGCCGAGCTTGACCGGTTCCGCAACGCGGGTGCCCGTACGCGCCACTGTCTCCTGTTCGTCGCGGCGGAGTGCGGGTGGCTGTGCGCAGCCGCGCTGAGCGTCGGAACGGCGCTGGGTATCGGGGCCGCGGCGCTGCTGGCGAGGGGTGAAGGAGAGCCAGCTGGCGCGATCCTGACGCACAGCGTGATCACCCCCGCGGGGGTGATCACGCTGGGAATCGGGTGGCTTGCGGCCACCGTGCTGCTCGGCGCGCTGGTGCTGGTGCGCAGCGTGAGGCTGATCGACGTGCTAGCGGTCGCGGCGGCGTCCGCCCTGGTAGCAGCGCTGGCGGGGGGCACCGGCAGCGATCACGCGATGACGCTGCTGCTCGCGCCGCTTTGCTGTGTAGCTGTCGGGGTGCTGACGTTTCGCGCCGCCGGGGTCGTGCTGCAGGGCGCCGAGCGCGTGGCCCGGAGCGGCCCGGTGCTCGCGCGCCTCGCGCTCGTCAACCTCGCCCGCTCCCCCGGGGTGCCGGCGCTGGCCATCGCGTTCATCGCCGTCGCCACTGGTCTCGGGGGCTTCGCTCTCGCCTACCGGTCGACGCTGATCCGCAGCGCGGCGGACCAGGCCGCGGACCGCGTCCCGCTCGACGCCCTGGTCTCGCCGGGGCCGGATTTCAGCACCCCGCTCGAGGTGGCTCCGCTTCAGCGCTGGCAGGCGCTCGCGTCGGGCGCCGTGCTGCCCGTCCGCCGGACGGATGCGAACTACACCAGTGGCGGGGAAACCGTGACGGTTCCCGCGCTCGGCATTCGGGCGGACGGACTGATCCGCATCCACGGCTGGCGGGAGAGCGACGGCTCGGCGCCATTGACCGCGCTCGCCCGGCGCCTCCGGCCTCCAGGCCCGGTCCGGACGGCTGGACCGGTGCTGCCGGCCGGCACGAAATGGCTGTCGCTGCGCGCCTCCTCGCCGGGCCTCGCGGTCACCGTGACCGCGGACCTGCGCGATCCCCAAGGAAGGATCCGGCAGGTCGCGCTGGGAACGGCCGGCGCTGGTGCCGCATTCCTGCGTGCCCCCGTGCCGCCAGGGCGATGGGAACTCGAGGCTCTGGAGCTCGACGAACCCACCGGTCTGGCCATCACGAACGGCCACCAGAACGGTGAGAACCCGGCCGCCGCAACTCAGTCTTCCACGCGCGTCGCGCTCGGGCCGCTGCTCGCGCTGCAAGCCGGCGGGCGATCGCTGATGCGCGTGCCGGTCGGGGCCTGGCGTGGGGTGGGCGCCGCGACGACGACCTCGCCACCAGGCAGCGGCACGGCCGCGACGATCAGCTTCGCCACCAGCGGAACACCTGGCGTGCTCCGGCCGGCGCAGCCAACCGATACGCACCCGGTCCCGGTGCTGGCCGACCAGCAGACTGCCGCCGCCGCGGGGCCCGGCGGACGCCTCGCGCTGACGGTCGACGGCCTCCCGCTGATCGGGCGCGTGATCGGGGTCCTCAACCGCTTCCCGACACTTCCTTCCGACGCGGCCGGCTTCGTCGTCGCCGACGAGACGACGCTCGCGGCGGCGCTGGATGCGCAGCTTCCCGGTCAAGGCCGAGCCGACGAGCTGTGGATCAGCACCGGGGATCTTGCGCGGCTGCGCGCCGCGCTCGGGAGCGGGGCGCTGGCCCAGCTTGACTCCTCGTTCCGAGCCGATATCGATCACCAGCTGCGGGACGCACCGGTTGCTCGCGGGGTGCTCCAAACGCTGATCGCGGCAACGGCGCTGTCCGTGGTGCTGGCGGTCGTCGGATTGCTGACGATGCTGCTCGGCGGAGCCCGCGACGAACGGGCCGAATCAGACCTCGAGGAGCAAGGCGTCGGTCCGCACGGACTCCGGGCCGAGCTGCGAGTCCGACTTGCGCTCGTGAGCGCACTGGGTGTGGTCGTGGGTCTCGGGATCGCCGCGCTGCTAACGCGCCTGGCCGTCGCGAGCGTTCGCGCCGCGGGTACTGTCGCCAGTCCACGCCCGCCGGTGGTGACCGTCGTGCCGTGGGCGGCGCTCGCGGCCTGGGGGGCGGGCACGTTCGCGGTGCTTGCCCTCGCAGGCTGGCTGGCGACCCGGGCACTGGTCGGAAGGGGGCGAGCGAACCGCTCGTCGCGGGCGCCTGCGACGGACAGCGGTGGAGCGCCCCGGGAAAGCGTCGTCCGATGAGCGGAGCGGCCGTCGAACTGCGGGACGTGTTCAGCGTTCACCGAACGAACGAGGGGGACGCAGCGGCTCTGGCGGGGACGAACCTCGAACTGGCCTGCGGCGAGGTGCTCTGCGTGCTTGGCCCGAGCGGCGCCGGGAAGAGCACGCTTCTGCGGGTGGTCGCCGGAATCCAGCCGCCGTCGGCCGGGATTGTCCGGGTGCTTGGCCGCGACATCGGCCGTATGCCAGCGCGCTCCCGGTCGAGGATCCGTCACGAGCTGATCGGATTCCTCGGGCAGTACACCGAGACGGTACTGAGCCCGGACCAGCGCATGCGTGACGCGGTGGCGCTGCCGCTCGCGCTGCGGGGAATGCCCAGGCGGGAACGTCGTACTCGCGTCGATGAACTGCTCCAGGCCACGGGGCTGGCGGACCGCGCTGACGCGTTTGCCGGGGAACTGTCCGGTGGCGAGCGCCAGCGGTTTGCGCTGTGCGCCGCGCTCGCCCACCGGCCGGCGCTTCTGCTCGCCGATGAGCCGACCGGCGAACTCGACGACGCCAGCGCCGACGCCATCCGCTCGCTGATCGTCGAGCTCACACGGACCAGCGGGACGAGCGTCATCATCGTGACCCACGATGCTGCGACCGCTGAGGTCGCAGACCGCACACTCCGTATCAGGGACGGGCGGATCGTCGGCGACCGGCGCGGCGGGGAGGAGGCGCTCGTGATCAACGACGGGTGGCTGCGGCTGCCCTCCGATCTGCTCACTCAGGCCGGCATCTGGCGCCGCGCCAGCGTGCGGCCGGCCCCGGACGGGGTGATCGTGACACGGGCGGTCAGCGATACCGGCCCGGCCGAAGCGGCGGCAGCCAAGGTTGAAGGGACCGGCCCGCAGCCGGCGGCACGCTGGGCCCCCGTCCGGGTCGAGCTTCGTTCCGTGGCGCTCAGCTACGGGCACGGGCCAACCCGGCGTCAGGTGCTCAGCGGGTTCACACACGATTTCGCCCCCGGCCGGGTGACCGTTATCACGGGCCGCTCGGGGGTGGGGAAGACGACGCTGCTGAAACTGGTCGCCGGGCTTGATCGCCCAAGTTCGGGCCAGGTCATGGTCGACGGGCACTCGCTGGGCGATGACAGCGCCGAGCAGCGTGCGAGCCTGCGCCGGGCGTTGATCGGATATCTGTCGCAGGAGCCTGCGCCGATCGAGTTCCTGAGCGCAGAGGAGAACGCGGTTCTCATACTGCGGATACGCGGCTGGGAGGCGGACGCCGCCGCCGAGCGCGCGGCCCAGGCGCTGATCCGGGCCGGGCTCGCCGACCGAACCCGCCAGCGGGTCCACCGGCTGTCGGCTGGGGAAGCCCAGCGCCTAGCGCTAGCCCGGGCGCTCGCGAGTGCGCGAGGGCTGCTGATCGTCGACGAGCCGACCTCCAGGCAAGACGAGAACAACGCCCGAGCCGTCGCGGCTCTGCTAGCGGCCGCCGCTCACGAGGAGGGCCAGACTGTGATCTGCGCAACGCATGATCCTGCCGTGATCCGCGGGGCAGACAAGGTTGTCCGTCTAGCCGGACACTTAGGTCCTTGATTGCTTCGTTATCTACGGTTGGCATCCGCGAGACAGGACTTTGGCATGCTCTTTCGATGCCAGGATGGCCGGATCTGAGCGAGATCGCCGTGGCACGACCGCAGTCGGTCGCCTGCCTTCGCGTTTCGCCCCGCCGTCGGCATATCTCGGGCCAGGTTGCTCGCGGCGATGTTCGCCCTGCTTGGCTGCAGCCCGAAGGGGGCCAGAATGCGTGCTTCACGGCAGCCGGATGACCCCGATCCAACGAGAGGAAGATGAAGAAAATGAAACGGACCTCTGCGATCGCGGCCCTAGCCGTGATCGCCTTGGCGGCTGCGGGTTGCAGTAGCAGCGGCAGTTCGTCCCCCAGCAGCGGCAGCACCACCGGCAGCGGCGGTGGCACGGTCGACTTCTACTCGAGCCTCCCGATGCAGGGAGCATCGAGCGCGCAGACCATCCCGCTGGTCAACGGGATCAAGCTCGCGCTCTCCCAGGCCGGCGGCAAGGCCGGCCAGTGGACCGTGAACTACCAGGTGCTCGACGACTCGACCGCGGCGGCCGGGAAGTGGGACCCGGGCCAGACGGCGGGGAACGCGCGCAAGGTCGCCTCGGACCCGAAGGCCGTCTACTACATGGGCGAGTTCAACTCCGGCGCCAGCGAGGTGTCGATCCCGATCCTCAACGAGGCGGGAATCCCGCAGGTGAGCCCGGCGA
>Ga0306923_10004289_pt1 | contig 13628 bp, 13 predicted proteins | sample sta12Can44000108_FD_203841 | JGI IMG/M metagenome (GOLD analysis project Ga0306923, IMG submission 203841) | Lab enrichment of tropical soil microbial communities from Luquillo Experimental Forest, Puerto Rico - statanox.12C.anox.44.000.108 (v2)... | ecosystem: Environmental > Terrestrial >... | reverse complement strand
AGATCAATGCAATCGAAGGTGGATTTTGATGACGCTACAAGGCGTCCTTCGTGTCCGCGCAGCCGTTTGTTACGGCTTTAAACGCTCCGCTGCTATGCCCCCCAAAACGCGTTATCAGAGCAAATCATCGAGGCCAAATCACAATTTGGTCTTGCGAAAAGGACCCCGTATCTATAACTACCCCGGAACAACCAACATATTCCGTCCCATTCAGCGGAGCGACAATTAATGGCGCGCGTCACCGTAGAAGATTGTATTGACAAGGTCGACAATCGGTTTGATCTGGTTCTGCTCGCAGCACATCGTGCGCGCATGATCTCATCGGGTTCGCAACTCACGGTCGATCGTGACAATGACAAGAACCCCGTCGTGTCGTTGCGCGAAATCGCGGAATCCACGATTTCGCCGGAGGATTTGCGCGAGGAACTCGTCCATTCTCTGCAAAAATTCGTAGAAGTGGACGAGCCGGAGCCCGATACGGTTCCTTTGATCGGGTCGGATGGTGCCAGTGTGGATGCCGACGACACCGAGGTCGCCGTCGAACGCATGACCGAAGAAGAGCTTCTCAAGGGGCTGGAAGGCCTGGCTCCTCCAGAGGAGCAGCCGGAAGAAGACGAGTGATCTTCTGGCCTGCATCCCCAGGTTTAGTGCGACAGTCAATTGAATCAGCAAGGGCCCGGACATTGGTTCGGGCCTTTTGCTTTCCATGTGTTTATCGCTGCCAACGAGCAGACCGGGTCGAATTCTGCTCGAACTGGCTCCAATTTGATCGGAAGATCGCCGGTTTTCGCGTAGACTGCGCAGGGTCCCAAAAATGAGCGTTCCCCGGTCTGGTGACGTTTCGGCTGCGAAAACACTACATTATCCAAATTCGGCTAGAAGCCGGGGCGGGACTCGCTCGCGAAGGTGCGTTCGATGGCGTATTGGCGCCGCAACTTGGAGCAGATGCAAGCCGCGACCGATTCGGTCGCCGTGGCACCGCAATCGGCCGCTTCGGCGCAGGCCCGATCGGGCAAATCGCCGCGCCCGCGAATGATGCGCCAGTACGATCTGGTCGAGCGCGTCCGGTCATATAATCCCGACACCAACGAGGCCCTGCTCAACCGCGCCTATGTCTATGCGATGAGGGCGCATGGCTCGCAAACGCGTGCCTCGGGCGATCCGTATTTTTCCCATCCGCTGGAAGTCGCCGCCATCCTGACCGGTCTCAAGCTCGACGATGCGACCATCGTCGCGGCGCTCCTGCACGACACCATCGAGGATACCGAGGCTACACGAGCCGAAATCGACCTCGTGTTCGGAAAGGAGATCGGCGCGCTGGTCGAAGGTCTCACCAAGTTGAAGCGGCTTGAGCTGGTGTCGCGCGAGGCCAAGCAGGCCGAAAACCTGCGCAAGCTGTTGTTGGCGATATCGGACGACGTTCGGGTTCTCCTGATCAAGCTCGCCGATCGCTTGCATAACATGCGCACGCTCGAATTCGTTTCCCCCGCGGCGCGCCAGCGCATCGCGGAGGAGACCCTCGACATTTACGCGCCGCTTGCCGGCCGCATGGGCATGCAGGAGATGCGCGAAGAACTCGAGGATCTTTCCTTCCGCACGCTCGATCCGGAGGCCTATTCGGTGGTGCGGCAGCGGCTGGACTCGTTGGCCGAGCGAAACCGCAACCTGATTGGCGAAATCGAAAGCCAGCTTTCCAAGAATCTTCAGAAAAACGGCATGACGGCGCATGTCTACGGACGGCGCAAGCAGCCGTTTTCGATCTGGACCAAGATGCAGCGCAAATCGGTCGGCTTCGAACAATTGTCCGACATTTTCGCCTTCCGGATCGTGATGAATAATGTCGAATCCTGCTATCGGGCGCTCGGCATTGTCCACACCACCTGGCCGGTGGTGCCCGGCCGGTTCAAGGACTACATCTCGACGCCCAAGCAGAACGATTACCGGTCGATCCACACCACCGTAATTGGTCCCGGCAAGCAGCGCGTCGAGCTGCAGATCCGCACCGAGGATATGGACGAGATCGCCGAGCTGGGTATCGCCGCGCACGCCTTCTACAAGGACGGCGTGGGCTCGCCGACCGAACTTCTCAAACGCGAATCCAACGCCTTCGCATGGCTCCGCCACACCATCGCCATCCTCTCTGACAGCGCCAATCCCGAGGAATTTCTCGAGCACACCAAGCTCGAACTGTTCCATGACCAGGTGTTCTGCTTTACGCCCAAGGGCAAGCTGATCGCGCTGCCGCGCCACGCCAACGTGATCGACTTCGCCTACGCGGTGCATACCGATGTGGGCAACAGCGCGGTCGGGTGCAAGATCAACGGCAAGTTCGCGCCGTTGTCATCGGAGCTTCAGAATGGCGACGAGGTCGAGGTATTGACTTCGGAAGCCCAGTCATCGCCGCCCTCGGCGTGGGAGTCGCTCGCCGTCACCGGCAAGGCGCGCGCCGCGATCCGGCGCGCTACGCGCACGGCGGTGCGGGATCAATATGCCGGTCTCGGCCGCCGCATCGTGGAGCGGCTGTTTGCCCGTGCCAAGATCGACTATGCCGACGACAAATTGAAGGGCGCATTGCCGAGGCTGGCGCGGGGCTCGGTCGACGACGTGATGGCGGCGGTCGGACGCGGCGAAATGAAGGCTTCCGACGTCGCCCGCGCCATGTACCCCGATTACAAGGAGGAGCGGGTCGCCCGCTATGGTGCGAAGAAGGGGCTTGCGGCCAGGCTGAAGCTGAAGTCGTCACCCGAACCGGCACGAAGCCCTTCCATTCCGATCCGCGGCATCAATTCGGATTTGCCGGTCAAGTTCGCGCCGAACGGGGGCGCCGTTCCCGGCGATCGCATTGTGGGCATCGTATCTCCGGGCGGGGGAATTACGATTTATCCAATTCAATCGCCGGCGTTAAAGGATTTCGAGGAGGAGCCGGAACGGTGGCTCGACGTGCGCTGGGACGTCGACGAATCGACGCCGCAGCGTTTTCCGGCCCGCATTCTCGTCGACAATGTCAACGAACCCGGAAGCCTCGCGCAGGTCGCTACCGTGATCGCCGAGCACGACGGCAATATCGACAATATCAGCATGTTCCGCCGCTCGCCCGACTTTACCGAACTCACGATCGATCTCGAGGTCTATGACCTGAAGCATCTCAGCGCTATCATCGCGCAGTTGCGCGCCAAGGCCGTGGTCGCGCGGGTGGAGCGTGTCAACGGCTAGTTCCCAAGAATGCGTGGCTGGCCGCTCAGCGTGAACGGCGCTCTTGCGCCGTCTTGAACGATGACCAAAATGTAAGCCCTGTTCGTCCGGCGAGCTTTTTCCATGGCCATTCCTCCGCTCCGTCTCGGAGTTAACGTCGATCACGTCGCGACCCTTCGCAACGCGCGGGGAGGCGCTCGGCCCGATCCGGTGCGTGCCGCGCTGCTGGCGATCGAGGCCGGCGCCGACGGCATCACCGCGCATCTGCGCGAGGATCGCCGTCACATCCGTGACGAGGACATGGCGCGGCTGAAGGCCGAAATCTCAAAGCCGCTGAACTTCGAGATGGCAGCGACCCCCGACATGCTGCGCATTGCGCTCGCCACCGGGCCCCACGCGGTGTGCCTCGTGCCCGAGCGGCGCGAGGAATTGACGACCGAGGGCGGTCTGGACGCGGTCGGGCAGCACGACGCGCTGGCGCCGTTCATTGCCCGCCTGAGCGAGGCCGGCGTGCGGGTATCGCTGTTCATCGCGGCTGATCCGCAGCAGATCCAAATGGCGGCAAAGCTGCGCGCACCCGTCATCGAGATTCACACCGGCGCATGGTGCGATGCCGTTGTCGACGGCCGTGTGGCGAAGGCGGAATCCGAATGGCAGCGCATCGTCGCGGGCGCAAGGCTGGCGCGATCGATTGGCCTGGAGGTGCATGCCGGTCACGGTCTCGACTATGGGACGGCCGAAAAGATCGCTTCGCTCTCCGAAATCGTCGAACTGAATATCGGATACTTCATGATCGGGGAGGCGCTCTTTACCGGTCTTGCCGATACGGTTCGCGCGATGCGGGCGGCGATGGATCGGGGCCGCAAGAGCGCCGGTTCCGGCCCTGCCGACAAGACACAGGCGGGCAGGGCATGATCCTGGGCATCGGCTCTGACCTGATCGACATCCGTCGCGTCGCCAAGGTCATCGAACGGCACGGCGATCGTTTCATCGATCGGATTTTTACCGAAGCCGAGCGCGCCCGGGCCGAACGCCGGGCCAAAAACGAAAAAATGGTGCTGGCGACCTATGCCAAGCGTTTCGCCGCCAAGGAGGCCTGCTCCAAGGCGCTCGGCACCGGTATCCGGCAGGGGGTCTGGTGGCGGGATATGGGGGTTGTCAACCTGCCGGGGGGTCGTCCGACCATGCAGTTGACCGGCGGGGCGCTCGCGCGCCTGGAAGCGCTGACGCCAGAGGGCTTTGTGGCGAGGATCGACCTCAGCATCACCGACGATTGGCCGTTGGCGCAGGCCTTCGTCATAATTTCGGCGGTTGAAGCCCGCAAAGCTTGAGTCTAAGGGCCGGCGGGGCTCACGACACGCGCAACAGACCAAACTAATGTGATTTTTCAGTGTCTTGTGAAGTTTTGATGTGGTCGTTGATTGCGTGGCTGCGAACAACCGTCTAAAAGCCGCAGGAAACAGCGAACAGGGCGAATTCGGCGCCTCGCGCCGGAACTCGCCCCCAACATCAGAACCAGGCCATTTTCCTGACGCGAAGCGAGAACGATTCGCGTAAGAAAAATGTTCTGTCACCGCGCAGGACTAGCGGTCCGATTTTAACATTCCATCCCGTTTGGGCGGGCATGTTCGCGAATGTTAGAATCTAAGGACCGCCAGCAGTTATAAATTTGGTAGTGGAGTTTTGGATTTGACATTCGCTGGGCGAGTTCGGACCGGGTGGGGAGCGAATGTCAAATCCACTCCACTGATCGGTGGGGAAGCAGGAAAGCAATGAGCGTGACCTCCGGCACGAAATCCGAAAGCGGTTTGGGTGAAACGATCCGCGTCGTCATCCATGCTCTCCTGATCGCGCTCGTCATCCGCACCTTTCTGTTCCAGCCTTTCAACATTCCCTCGGGATCGATGAAGGCGACGCTTCTGGTCGGCGATTATCTTTTCGTCTCGAAGTATTCATACGGCTATAGCCACTACTCGCTGCCGCTGTCGCCGCCGCTTTTTTCGGGCCGCATCTTGGGTTCCGAGCCGTCGCGCGGCGATATCGTGGTGTTTCGCCTGCCGAAGGATGACTCCACCGATTACATCAAGCGCGTGATCGGGCTCCCCGGGGACCGCATCCAGGTGAAGGAGGGACTCCTCCATATCAACGACGTGGCGGTCAAGCGTGAGCGGCTGAGCGATTTCATCGGCGAGGATCCATGCGGCTCGGATGCCACCGCAAGGGTCAAGCGCTGGAAGGAGACGCTGCCGAACGGCGTCAGCTATGAGACGCTCGATTGCGTCGACAACGGCTTCTATGACAACACGATCGTCTATACCGTGCCGCCGGGCCATTTTTTCATGATGGGCGATAATCGCGACAACTCGACCGACAGCCGGGTTTTGTCGGCGGTGGGTTACGTGCCGTTCGAGAATATCATCGGCCGGGCCCAGATGATCTTCTTCTCGATCGGCGAAGGCGAGCATGCCTGGATGTTCTGGCGCTGGCCGGTCGCAGTGCGCTGGAATCGCCTATTCACCATTGTGCGATGAACGAAGACGCACCGGATATCCACACCTCCTCATCGCCAGGCGAAGCAAGCCTTCAGCCTGATCCCACCCGCGAGGCTGCACCGGGCAGGAAAAAGCGCTCCAGGGTCGGCGCCAAGGCGGCCACCGCCGCGCTGGAGGCGCGTATCGGGCACAAATTCGCCGACCCTGCCTTGCTGACCACCGCCTTCACCCACGTCTCCGCCCTGAAATCCTCGCGCAAGCGGGGCGAGAGCTATCAACGCCTCGAATTTCTCGGCGACCACGTTCTTGGTTTGATCGTCTCCGACATGCTTTATCGCGCGTTCCCAAGCGCCGATGAAGGCGAGTTGTCCAAGCGCCTGGCCGACCTCGTGCGCAAGGAAAGTTGCGCGGATGTGGCGAAGTCGCTCGGGCTCCTCGACGACATCAAGCTCGGTGCGGTCGGGGCCGGGGCAGGTGCCCGACTGCGCAAATCCGTTCTCGGCGACATTTGCGAGGCGGTGATCGGCGCGGTGTTCCTCGACGGCGGCTACGAGGCGGCGGCGCAATTCGTCGTCCGAAACTGGACGGAGCGGATGCACAAGCCGCGCCGTCCGCTGCGCGATCCCAAGACGGTGCTGCAGGAATGGGCGCAAGGCAAGGGCTTGCCGACGCCAGTCTATCGCGAGATCGAACGCACCGGACCGCATCACGACCCGCAATTTCGCGTGGCCGTGGAGTTGCCTGGCCTGACGCCTGCAGAGGGCGTCGGCGGCAGCAAGCGCGCCGCTGAAAAGCTCGCAGCCTCCGTGATGATCGAGCGCGAAGGCGTCGGCGGCGCCAGCAATGATTGAGGGGTCGCCGGCCGCAACGGCGGATGCCCCGACCCGTTGCGGCTTTGTGGCGCTGATCGGTGCACCCAATGTCGGCAAGTCGACGCTGGTTAACGCGCTTGTCGGCTCCAAGGTTACCATCGTCTCGCGCAAGGTGCAGACCACCCGCGCGCTGATCCGCGGCATCGTGGTGGAGAACCACGCCCAGATCATCCTCGTCGATACGCCCGGCATCTTTTCGCCCAAACGCCGGCTTGACCGTGCGATGGTGTCGACCGCCTGGAGCGGGGCCCATGACGCCGATCTCGTCTGTGTCCTCATCGATGCGCGCGAAGGCATCGACGAGGAGGCCGACGCCATCCTCAACAGGCTCGCCACCGTCCAGCACGCCAAAATACTCGTGCTGAACAAGATCGATCTGGTGCCGCGCGAAAAATTGCTGGCACTGGCAAAGACCGCCAATGACCGCCTCAAATTCGCGCAGACGTTCATGATCTCGGCGCTGTCCGGCGACGGCGTCGAGGATTTACGCCGCGCACTGGCCGAGATAGTGCCGAAGGGGCCGTTTCACTATCCGGAAGACCAGATGTCGGATGCGCCGCTGCGGCATCTGGCGGCCGAGATCACGCGGGAGAAGATCTTCCGGCAACTGCACCAGGAACTGCCCTACCAATCCACCGTCGAGACCGACAGTTGGACCGAGCGCAAGGACAAATCGATCCGGATCGAGCAGACAATCTTTGTGGAGCGTGAAAGCCAGCGCAAGATCGTGCTCGGCAAGGCCGGCGCCACCATCAAGTCGATCGGCGCGGAAGCGCGCAAGGAGATTGCGGAAATCCTCGGTCAACCCGTGCACTTGTTTCTGTTCGTTAAGGTGCGCGAAGGTTGGGGAGACGATCCCGACCGCTACCGCGAAATGGGACTTGAGTTCCCCAAGGAATAGTCGCCTAAATCCAGCAATCAACCGGCGTCGAATGAAAATTCCCAAAAACGTGTTGCGCTTCGAGGTGCTGTTGTATTCGTCGCTGATTCTCGACGCGCTGTCGGTTGCCTTCCAGGACCGCACACCGAGCGCCGACATGACGGAATCGACGATCGCTATTGCTACCGTGCTCGCGGCCGGCCTGATCCTGCTGCTGTTCTATTTCGTCTGGCTTGCCGCCCGGCGGCGCAAAAACTGGCCGCGCTGGGTACTGTTGGCCACCCTGGTGCTTTCGGTGATCTCGTTGTTCCAGATCATCGACGACAGCGGTCTGCAGCTCGATAGCGCCATCGAAGTCGTCTCCTGCGCGCTTACCGCGGCCGGGCTATATTGTTCCTTCACCGGCGACTCGCAGGGCTGGTTCAACGCCTGAAGCAGGATCGGGAAGAGTGGGAGCCGGTTTTCCTGCGCGACAAACGCGAAGCGTTTGCGCGGAGATCATGCTTTAACAACAAATTTAAAGCGTGATCGCAATTCAATCAAAAACGATCGCGCTTTGGCTGCGCTTTGCGGCGGAATCCTGTAAACTAAAAACCATGGAATGGACCGACGAAGGCATCGTGCTGGGCGTGCGGCGGCATGGCGAATCCTCCGCCATCGTCGAGCTTTTGACCCGAAGCCACGGCCACCACCTCGGGCTGGTGCGCGGCGGCGCGAGTTCGAGAATGCGGCCACTCTTGCAGCCCGGCAATGGCGTCAGCGCGGTGTGGCGCGCGCGGCTCGACGAGCATCTCGGCACCTATCAGATCGAGGGCACGCGCATGCGCGCCGCCGCACTGCTGGCGTCATCGCACGGGGTGTATGGCGTGACCCAGCTCGCCGCACTGGCGCGGCTGTTGCCCGAACGCGATCCGCACCAAGAGATTTTCGCGATGCTCGAGCGGACGCTGGACGATTTCGACGATGCGCGGTGCGCTGCGGCGCATCTGATCAGGTTCGAGCTTGCGATGCTCGCCGAACTCGGCTTCGGGCTCGATCTGGAGGCTTGCGCCGCGACCGGGGCGACCACCGAGTTGATCTACGTTTCGCCGAAATCCGGCGCTGCGGTGTCGCGCATGGCCGGCGCGCCCTTTCACGATCGACTGTTGCGGCTGCCAGCCTTCCTGCGCCAGGACGAGGCGGCGGCGAACGGCTGGTCGGACCAGGACTTGAGCGATGGTTTTGCGCTTACGGGCTTTTTCCTGTTGCGCCATGTGCTTGAGCCGCGCGGGCAGGGCCATTCCGACGCCCGCGAAGGTTTTGTCAACGCCGTGATGCGTCGTCGCGCGAGATTCGGCTCCGCGGTTTGAGGAAAATGTCTGCTTGCATCGCGAGCAGTCACCGCCGCAAGCCAGATCGTGCGCTTAAACCAAGCGGTGAACCCTAAGATCCGCCAGCCCTGGGCCGCCGGCTCACCTGTCTGCTGAAGGTAGTCTCTACCATCGAATGGCTCGCTTGGGCGCCTCATCCATGGTTGTCGGGCGAGCTTCGTGACGACGGCTTGGTCCGGCCGCTATATATCTGCCCGAATCATCAACAAACGTGGGTGGCTGAAACCGTCCTGAGAAAGCCCCACCGCGGTATGTCGTTATTGGAACGACGCGAGCGGCGAGACTACTCCGTTTTCCCCACCGTCGGGCCGGTGAAAAAGGCCTATCTTGCAGAGCGGGCGGCGGGGGTCTGTGGGGGTGCTCAATGTCGAGTTGGGACGAAGAGATGTTCACCATGATGGGCGGGCTTGCCGTCTTTGCCGTGTTCTGCATCGGGGCCCTGCTCTGGCTGGTGTGACGCCGATCAGCGCCGGCTGGTGTCCAAGAACTGCAGATCCGACTCCGCCGTCAGCTCGTCTGCAAGGTCTAGGGTTACGTCTCCGCACCATCCGTCAGCGTTGTTGAAGACGACGATGCGGGCCCGGTTAGTCGTATCCGCCCGGACCAGGTCGTTGATATGATTGTCAACTGCAGCCGAACCGGCAGCAGGAGAGCGGCATCGGCTTCGGCGATGGGTATGCCTTCGGTGCAGGCAGCGGGATCAATACCTTCGACCTTTTTGGTTTATTCGAACTCGTCTGATCTGGCTCCATCGTGGCTTTCTTTCCTTGGTTTGTCCGGTTCAGCGTCTGCCATCACGACCCCAAAGCGATGGCCGAGCCGTCCAACCCTGACGTATTTGCATGGTTCCTATCAGTAACCGAACGAGTTCTTGCCCTCGCTGAAGTTCGGCCCGATGTCGGCAGTCGCTGCCGCATGCGCTGCAGACAAAACGCGGCTCAAGGTCGGACTGCCGGATATGTTCCGGCCACCGATCGCCTCGATCCAGTACGAGCACCTGAAGTCACTGCGATAGACGAGGATGCGGCGAACGACGGATTCGCGCATCTCGCCGAAGCTGACTTTCTCGGCCTCTCCCTCTGGCTCATGCGCAGACATTCCGGTCGCTGCTATATACTGGCCCGAATCGCCGCCTAGACCCCGATTTGGGAAACCTGAAAAACCCGGTGGGAAACCACTGAAAGCAAAGAGATTATGGGCAAAACACTGATTCCGCCGGATCCTGCCGAAGTCCACGAGGTGATGCTGCGTGACGCGCTCGAAGAGCGCTATCTTGCCTATGCCCTCTCGACCATCATGCACCGCGCGCTACCGGACGCGCGCGACGGCTTGAAGCCGGTGCATCGGCGCATCCTCTACGGCATGCGGCTGTTGCGGCTTGATCCGGGCTCGGCGTTCAAGAAATCCGCCAAAATCGTCGGCGACGTGATGGGTTCGTTCCATCCCCATGGCGACCAGGCGATCTATGATGCCATGGTGCGTCTGGCGCAGGATTTCTCCTCGCGCTATCCGCTGGTCGACGGCCAGGGCAATTTCGGCAACATCGACGGCGATAACCCGGCCGCCTACCGTTACACCGAAGCGCGCATGACCGATGTCGCGCGGCTTCTTCTCGACGGCATCGACGAAGACGGCGTCGAGTTCCGGCCCAACTACGACGGCCAGTCTAAAGAGCCGGTGGTGCTGCCGGGCGGCTTCCCGAACCTGCTTGCCAACGGTGCGCAGGGCATTGCCGTCGGCATGGCCACTTCGATCCCGCCGCACAACGCCGCCGAACTCTGCGACGCCGCGCTACACCTGATCGACAAGCCCGAGGCGCGATCGAAAACCCTTTTGAAATGGGTGAAGGGTCCGGATTTCCCGACCGGCGGGATCATCGTCGATTCCAAGGAGAGCATCGCCGAAGCCTACCTTACCGGCAAAGGCTCATTCCGTGTCCGCGCCAAGTGGAAACAGGAAGAAGGCGCGCGCGGCACCTGGGTCATCGTCATCAGCGAGATTCCCTGGCTGGTGCAGAAATCGCGGCTTGTCGAGAAGATCGCCGAATTGCTCAACGAGAAGAAGCTGCCGCTGGTCGGCGACGTCAGGGATGAATCCGCCGAGGACGTCCGCCTCGTCATCGAGCCGAAATCGCGCAGCGTCGATCCCGAACTGCTGATGGAATCCCTGTTCCGGCTCACCGAGCTGGAAAGCCGGATTCCGTTGAACCTCAACGTCCTGATGAAAGGCCGCATCCCGAAGGTCGTCGGCCTGGCCGAGTGTCTGAAGGAATGGCTCGACCACCTGCGCGATGTGCTGATCCGCCGCTCCAATTACCGCAAGGCGCAGATCGAAAACCGCCTGGAGGTGCTCGGCGGCTACCTGATCGCCTACCTCAACATCGACAAGGTGATCAAGATCATCCGCACTGAGGACGAGCCGAAACCCGCTTTGATCAAGGCGTTCAAGCTGACGGAAATCCAGGCCGACGCCATCCTCAATATGCGCCTGCGCTCGTTGCGCAAGCTCGAGGAAATGGAGATCCGCACCGAAGACAAGAACCTTCGCGCCGAGCTCAAGGAGATCAAGGGCATCCTCGCTTCCGAGTCCGAGCAATGGTCGAAGGTCGGCGAACAGGTGCGCAAGGTGCGCGACATGTTCGGGCCGAAGACGCCGCTCGGCAAACGGCGCACGCAATTTGCCGATGCGCCCGAGCACGATCTGGCCGCAATCGAGGAGGCCTTTGTCGAGCGCGAGCCGGTGACGATCGTGGTTTCCGAAAAGGGTTGGGTACGCACGCTCAAGGGCCATGTCGCCGATCTCTCGGGGCTTGCCTTCAAGACCGACGATAAGCTTGATCACGCATTCTTTGCGGAGACGACTTCAAAATTGCTGCTGCTCGGGACCAACGGCAAGTTCTATTCGCTCGAGGTGGCGAAGCTGCCGGGCGGGCGCGGCCACGGCGAGCCGATCCGAATGTTCGTGGATCTGGATCAGGACGCCGCAATCGTCTCGCTGTTTGTCAACAAGGGCGGGCGCAAATTCCTGGTCGCGAGCCACGAGGGCCAGGGTTTCGTCGTCAACGAGGACGATTGCGTCAGCAACACGCGCAAGGGCAAGCAGGTCCTCAACGTCGAACTGCCGAACGAGGCCCGCGCGATCACGACCGTGGCCGGCGACATGGTCGCCGTGATTGGCACCAATCACAAGATGGTAGTCTTCCCGATCGACCAGGTGCCGGAAATGGCGCGTGGCCGCGGCGTGCGGCTACAGAAATACAAGAGCGCCGCGCTGTCGGATATCGCCACCTTCGATTCGAAGAGCGGCCTTACCTGGAAGGATTCGGCGGGACGCGAGCAGAGCATGAGTTTCAAGGAATTGTCCGACTGGCGCGGCAATCGCGCTGATGCCGGGCGCCTCGCGCATGGCCTGCCCAAGTCGAACAAGTTCGGGCTCGCGATCGAATAACGGCGCGTTATCGTCCTGCGAGCAGCCAACGCCAATCGTGGCGGGCACCAGCGCAATGCGTCGCATCGCCCGCACGCGTCAAGATCATGGGTGCAGACCTTTTCGGATTCTGTAATATTGAACCCTTGTGACGGAGCGCTGCTGACCGGCACAATCGGTGCAGGTCTTCGTCGAAGGCATTTAATCGGATGGCGCCGGCTTTTTCGCCGGTTAACTCGTCGCGGATGGAGGAGTTCATGCGGCGGCGGGAATTTGTTGGGCTAGTGGGAAGCACGGCAATCCTGCCGTTCGCCGCGCGCGCGCAACCGGCGAATGCGCCCGTTGTCGGATTCCTGAGCAGCCGCTCGCCCGAGGAAGCCGCGGTTCATACCAGCGCATTCCGCCGGGGTTTGGCCGAAGCCGGCTTTGTCGAGGGGCAGAACGTCTCGATCGTGTTCCGCTGGGCGGAGGGGCACTATGAGCGCCTGCCCACACTCGCGAAGGAGCTGGTCGACCTTCGCGTTGCCGCGATCGCAGCCGGCGGTGGCGAACTCTCGGCGCGGGCGGCCAAGGAGGCCACCGCAAGCATACCGGTTGTTTTTGTCATCGGTGATGATCCTGTGAAGGTGGGCCTCACCGCAAGCTTCAATCGACCCGGCAGTAATCTCACCGGCGTCAGCTTTCTAACCGGGGAATTAGGGGGAAAGCGGCTGGGTTTGATTTGCGAGCTGGTTGCGGGCGCCGGTCCGGTTGCGTTGCTGTTGAATCCAAAGGATATGGGAGCCGAGCTTCAGAGACAGGATGTTGAGGCGGCAGCGCAAGCGCTTGGGCGGCGTTTGCTCGTCCTCTACGCGCGTACCGAGACAGATTTCGAGACCAACTTCGAAACCCTGAAGCAGAAGCAGGCTGGCGCCCTCGTGGTCGAGAACGATCCATTTTTCGATTCCCGGCGAGACCGGATCATGTCGCTTGCGGCACGCTACGGCGTGCCGGCCATCTATCATATCCGCGAATTCCCCGTTGCCGGCGGCCTGATGAGCTACGGCGCGAGCCTGGCAGACGCATATCGCCAGGCCGGCAACTACACGGGGCGGATTCTCAAGGGCGAGAAGGCCGGCGAGTTGCCGGTCATGCAGCCGACCAAATTCGAACTGGTCATCAATCTCAAGACCGCAAAAACGCTAGGACTGAACGTCTCACCCTCGTTTCTCGCACGTGTCGATGAGGTGATCGAATGAGGCGCCGCGCGTTTGTCGCAGGAATGACTGCCTCGGTGGTCGCCTGGCCGCTCTCCGCAAACGCGCAATCGCAGACACCGCCGCTGATCGGGTTCCTCGGCGCGGCGTCGCCCGAGGGTTACACGCCGGGCCACACGCCGGGTCACCAGTCGTTGGTG
>Ga0306923_10004285_pt1 | contig 13634 bp, 11 predicted proteins | sample sta12Can44000108_FD_203841 | JGI IMG/M metagenome (GOLD analysis project Ga0306923, IMG submission 203841) | Lab enrichment of tropical soil microbial communities from Luquillo Experimental Forest, Puerto Rico - statanox.12C.anox.44.000.108 (v2)... | ecosystem: Environmental > Terrestrial >... | reverse complement strand
ACTGGACCACGCTCGCAGTTGCCGATACAGGTATCGGAATGACGGCCGAGCAAATAGGCAAGCTTTTCCAGGAATTTTCTCAGGCTTCCTCGACCACTGCGAGCAAATACGGCGGGACCGGCCTCGGCCTCGTGATCAGCAAGCGGTTCTGTCAAATGATGGGCGGCGACATCACAGTCGAGAGCGCGCCCGGTCGCGGCTCGACCTTCACGATTCGGCTGCCGAGAATTGTGGAAGCCCAAAAGGCTTTCGCATAGCGACCAATGCTTGCTGCACCTGCTCAGGTCTCCTCTTGGCACTTCTCCGACATAACATCAGGCGACGGAATGTCCGCACCTGGCGGAAGCTGACATAAGAGTCCAGAAGGTGATTTGGGGCTGGGCTCGACGCTGTCATAAAGCCGATGCCCGCGCTCATTCGCAGAACGGGACGTTATGGAACGTCAGCTACCGGCTCACTCCGCCTTGATGTTGGCCGCCCAGATCACCTTGGCCCACTTCTCGGTCTCGTCGGCGATGAATTTCTCGAATTCGGTCGGCGTCATTGGCGCCATTGACCTATCAGACGCGCAACGATGTCGTTCCCTCCACCGGGCGCAAACTCGACAATCCAGCGTACCGGATACGACGGGTAGGATTGCGCTCCTGCGAGGCGTGAAATGGCGGTCAGCGCAGCAGGGCTCCCTGCACCACACGACAGTGCGGTAGCTTTGTGATAAATTACACCGAATTCCCGAACACGTTGAGGTGTCCGACAGCCTGCTGCTGCCAAGATGAAATTGCCACATATCGCGTTGTTAAAGCGTGATATCGTCCTTGTTAAGCACGCGTTGCGCGATGAGAAGGTCGGTAGATGTATTTTTGACCGGCGCAACCGGCTTTGTCGGCTCCGCGCTGGTGCGGGTGTTGGTGACTGCTGGATTTTCGGTGCGCGCGCTCGTGCGTCCTACCAGCCAGCGGAATGATCTCTTGCGCTTGGGAGTTGAGCTCGCCGAAGGCGACCTGCGAGATCGGGGATCGATCAGAGCAGCGGTGGCCGGCAGCCGCTACGTTTTCCATGTGGCGGCCGACTACCGACTATGGGCGCGCGATCGTGACAACATATTCGCCACCAATGTAGAAGGAACGCGCAACGTGATGGAGGAGGCCCTGCGCGCGAGCGTGGAGCGTATCGTCCACACGAGCAGCGTCGCGACGCTCGCATTGCGGCCTGGCGACGCGCCCGCCGATGAAACCATTTCCCTCTCCGAGCAGGAAGCAGTCGGCGCCTACAAACGCAGCAAGATCATAGCCGAGCGCCTGGTGCGTGATATGATTGCGCAAGGGGGCCTGCCTGCCGTCATTGTGAACCCCTCGACACCGATCGGACCGCGCGATATGCGCCCGACTCCAACCGGCAGGATCATTCTCGCGGCCGCTTGCGGCCGGATTCCGGCGTTCGTCGACACCGGCTTGAATCTGGTACACGTCGACGACGTAGCGTTGGGGCACTTGGCAGCGTTGCGCCGCGGAAGGGTAGGTGAGCGCTACATTCTGGGTGGGCAAGATGTCCCATTCGCACAGATGCTCCACGACGTCGCCGATCTGGTCGGCCGGCGTCCCCCCAGGCTTCGCCTGCCGTGGTACTCGACGCTGCCGATTGCCGCCGTCGCGGAGGCGATCGCCTGGGTGACCGGCCGCGAACCCCTCGCCACGCTGGAAGGCGCGCGTCTGGCAAAGCATCGGATGTTTTTCAGCTCGAAAAAGGCGGAGCGGCAACTGGCTTTTCACGCCCGACCCTATTCGGAAGGACTACACGACGCCATTCGCTGGTTCTGTGACAATGGCTATTTTGGGTCGCACTGGGCTGCGCGACACGATTGGCAGCGCACACCGCACGAATGAGATGACTGCTTTCTTGACTCACTGTTCTCACGAAAAACGCGTGCGTCATAAATGGCTGTAGCGAAAAGCGGAACGTCACACTGGTTAGCAGCCAGAGTCTGGTCACCTCGAATTGTAAAATGGGAATGGTAAGAGTCAAACAAGTTGTCGCCATCGCCTGGTTAATCGGGGTCTCTGCCTTCATTGGTCTTATTATTTGGTCGGGCCCTTCTGCAGTTGGACAAGCGGTAGTAACCGTTGGTTGGGGACTTCCGCTCCTCGTTATGGTGCGCGTCGTCACGGTTGCCGCGGCGGGAGCGGGCTGGTGGCTGCTTTTTCCCGCGGAGACGCGTTCACGGCTCCGAATATGCGTTCTCCTGAGGTTTATTCGCGAAGCAATCAATGTGCTGCTAATGCAGGTTGGCGGTGATCTCATTGGTGCGAGGTTGCTGACGTTGCGTGGCGTTTCGGGGCCACTTGCGGCCGCCAGTGTTATCGTGGATGTCCTCATTCAAGCTGCAACGCAGTTTCTATTCGCGATCCTTGGCCTTATTGCACTTGTTGCACTCGAAGCGGATGAGGCGTTGGTGCGAATTGCCACGGTCGGGCTCACGGCTGCGGCGGTCATGCTTGTTGGCTTCTATCTGGCTCAACGCCCCGGCGGTCAACGAATTCTTCGCTGGAGCATAGGTCGACTGAGGAGCACTCGAAAGTGGCGTGTGCTCGGGACGACTGATGCGGTTTATCAAAACCTGGCCATGATCTACTCGTCTCGGTTCCGTATTGTCGTCAGCAGCCTGACGCATATGACTGGATGGATTATTGGTGTGATCGAAGTCCTGGTTGTGCTTTCATTTATGGGCCATTCCGTTGGAATCGCACAGGCGCTAGTAATCGAAAGTCTCATGCACGCAATTCGGGGCGCGGCTTTCGTCATTCCTGGCGCGTTGGGAGCCCAAGAGGGCGGCCTGGTGCTGCTGTGTGGCGAATTCGGAATTGCCCCGGAGCAGGCGATTGCATTATCGCTCGCCAAGCGGGCGGCCGATCTCGTGGTGGGCGTGCCGAGCCTTTTGGGCTGGCAGGTGCTAGAATGGGAAAGTCTTACGGCGCGCTTGGGAGGAACCGTCACTTCCCGTTCACACGAGCCGCCGAAAGAGGTATAATGCTTACATGATGCGCACGCTCTTTTTGCAAGCGCCGTCGTTTGAGGGTTTCGACGGTGGGGCTGGCGCGCGCTATCAAATGCGCCGCGAAATCCAGTCGTTTTGGTATCCGACCTGGCTTGCTCAGCCGGCCGCATTGGTTGCAGGTTCAAAGCTCATCGATGCGCCGCCCCATCGCCTGAAATTCGAGGACATCGCTCCTGACGCCCGAAACTACGATCTCGTGGTACTGCACACTTCAAGCCCGTCTTTCTTCGCAGACATACGAACGGCCGAGTCACTCAAAGCGCTGAAACCGAGTTTGAAGATCGGCATGATCGGGGCAAAAGTCGCGGTCGAACCTGACGCAAGCTTGCAAGCTTCGAGCGCCGTCGATTTCGTCGCGCGCAATGAGTTCGATTTCACAATCAAGGAGGTAGCGGAAGGGCACGACTTGCGGCGCATCACGGGGCTGTCGTGGCGCAATGCCGACGGTGTTATTGTTCATAACGAGGAACGTCCCGTGCTTGAGAACATGGACGAATTGCCCTTCGTCACGCCAGTCTACAAACGCCATTTGACTATCGAGAATTACTTCAGCGGTTACCTCAAACACCCCTATATCTCATTCTACACCGGCCGTGGATGCAAATCGCGTTGCACGTTCTGCCTGTGGCCGCAAACGATCGGAGGCCACCGCTACCGCACCCGCAGCGTAGGGCACGTGATCGAGGAGTTGGCCTGGGCGCAGAAGGCCTTTCCACAGGTGCACGAGTTCTTTTTTGATGATGACACGCTGACCGATGACCTGCCGCGCGCAGAGAGGCTCGCGCGCGAGATTGGTAAACTCGGGCTTGTGTGGTCGTGCAATGCCAAACCCAATGTGCCGCGAGCGACTTTGAAAATACTGAAAGACAACGGGCTGCGACTGCTGGTGGTCGGTTACGAATCCAGCAACCAAAAGATTCTTCACAACATCAAGAAAGGCATGCGCGTCGAAGTCGCTAGACGGTTCGCTAAGGACTGCCGTGAACTCGGCATACGCACCCACGGCACCTTCATTCTCGGTCTCCCCGGTGAGACCCGGGAAACGATCGAGGAAACCATCCGGTTCGCCATAGAGGTCAACCCGCATACCATTCAGGTTTCGCTTGCGGCACCCTATCCCGGCACGTTTCTCCACCGACAGGCATTGGCGAATAATTGGTTAGTCCAGGAAGATGCGAAATTGCTAACCGAACGCGGCATCCAAGTTGCATCTCTGCATTATCCGCATCTCAGCCACAGCGAAATTTTCCAATCGGTGGACGATTTCTACCGGCGCTTCTATTTCCGCGCGTCGAAGATTGCCGCGATTGCTAATGAAATGATCCGTAGCCCGGAGGTATTGCGGCGACGCCTCCGCGAGGGTTTGGAGTTTTTCCGCTTCTTGCGGGAGCGGAGAGCGGCTGCGCTCTAGCGAGTAGCGGGGAGGCGAGCTTGGAGCGCGAGGCTGCGTGCCCGCCGACACGGCTCCATGCCATCTACGGCGCCAGTAACGTCATGCTAGGGTTATAAAATATCGCCTTCAATATTCGCTGGCTGATCCTGTCCCAATCTGATAGCCTGCGTCCTGGTTTTGGCTCCTGGGCGACGGATGCCAATTGAACCATTCAATCGGCGCGATTTCATCAGGCTATTTGGTAACGCGGCTGCATTACGACCGCTCGTGATGCGCGCGCAGCAGCCTGACGCTATTCCGGTGGTGCCGCCTGATGCTCGTCTGGCGGCCCCATTCCGCCGGCGCCCGTCGGGTATTGGTGTTGAACGCCGTATCCGCATCTGGGTGCAGAAATTCCGAAAATGACGCCTGAGCATCGCCCATGATGAACCTGCCGTTGCTGCACCACGACGAACCGCTTGCCTGGATCGTGAACTGTTGCATCGTGGGCGCATCACTCGGTTGCCTTTATCTGGTTACGACGTCCGTTCTGGCGTTAAGGTTCACACGCGAACGCAACATGCGACATCAGACTTCATCAGCCGTTACGATCCTTAAGCCGTTGCACGGATCAGAGCCCCACCTGTTCGGACGACTGTCTTCGTTCTGCACTCAGCGTTACGACGGGCCAATCCAAGTGGTATTCGGAACGCAGGATCACGCGGACGCTGCAAAAGAGGTAGTCAAACGCCTGGAGACTGCCTTTCCGGAGAAGGCGATCGTACTGAAGATTGGTACCCAGGAGTATGGCGCCAACCGCAAGGTCTCCAACCTCGCCAACATGATGGCGCTGGCACAGCACGATATTCTGATCGTCGCCGACAGCGATATTCAGGTCGGTCCCCATTACCTTGCTGCGGTGGTCGGGGAGTTGCAGAGGCCGAGCGTAGGGGCGGTCACCTGCCTCTATCATGGCGTTGCAGGAGCCGGTATTTGGTCGGACCTTTCAGCCCTTGCAATAAACAGCCATTTTCTTCCCCAGGTCGTGACGGCGTTGACCTTCGGTCTAGCGCGGCCGTGCTTCGGCGCCACCATCGCGATCCGCCGGCAGCTGCTGACCTCGCTCGGGGGATTCTCGATGTTTGCCGACCTTCTCGCCGACGATTACGCGATCGGAGAGGCGGTGCGGGAGCGCGGGTACGAGGTGGTTATTCCGCCTCTGTCGGTGAGCCACGTGTGCCTGGAAACCAATTTCAAATCTCTGTTCGAGCGACAGATCCGATTCGCGCGGACGATCAAAAGCATCGATCCCGTCGGTTACGCAGGATCGATCGTTACTCACCCGCTTGCGCTCGCGGTGATCGGGGCGCTCATGGGCAGCTCAGGCTGCTTCGGTCTCGCAGTGCTGGCGCTTGGTTGCCGCATCGCGCTCTGTCTTTCGATTGAACGCGCCTTCCGGCTGGGCTGGCAGCGTTACTGGCTCCTGCCGATCCTGGACCTGCTCGCATTTGCAGTCTACCTGGTGAGCTTCACTGGAGCCACCGTGAGCTGGCGCGACCACCGTTATCGAGTGTCGCAGGACGGCGGCCTCGCACAAGTAAAGGAGTAGTCTCTTGAAAATCGATGTCCTCGACTTGCGACACTGGCCGGAACCCCGCGCGTAACGAATGCCCTGCGCAAGCTAGGTTACGCAGTGTGTTCGTTGACGATGTCGGACACGCTTTGATCGGGTCACCCCCGATACGCGACCACGTCTGCTGACGCTGCGAAGGGTTGCGCTCGACTGAATGCCGGCGATGCTCGTTGATCGCGACGATAGGGCAGGCATCAGTCTTCTCCCGACGTGAAACGGTCGCCGATGGCGACTCTGCGCGGTCATTCCAGGAAAGGGGCCGGCCGCCCGCTAAGCTTTTTTGGAGTGACTGTTGCGCCCAGGTAACGCTCGATACCCCACCACGCGAGTATGATGAGGTCCTCCATCGGGCCGGGTGGGGGGCGACACAATCAGCGATGATGCTCTGGCCTATCTAGACCGAAATGTCGTCCGTGTGCTGCGGGATCGGCCTGTGCCTTATTCACGGTCACTGCATTGATGAGTTGCCATTCAGCGCGCAATACAACCGTTCCACCATGAAAATAAATGGTTACTTTGCGCCGATAACCGCAATTACATGGTCGGTCCGGCTGTCGAGTCGCTATTCGTGGCCTGTGATTCTCGGCTTCTTGCTCGTCGCAATCGTCTCCATCAGCTATGTCACGCGGCATTTCGCCATCACCACCGACAGCAACAATCTGCTGTCCAGTTCGCTGCCCTGGCGGCAGCAAGAACTCATGCTCGATCGTGCTTTTCCGCAGCGGGTCGATCAAATCATCGCCGTTATAGACGCGACGACGCCGGAAGCCGCCGATAATGCGGCTGACGCGCTGGTAAACGAGCTCTTGTCACGGTCGGACGTGATCCGTAACATCAGCCGTCTTGATGGCGGCGAGTTCTTTGAGCGCAATGGCATCCTATTCCTCACCCTGGACGAGGTACACCGCAACACAGCTGAGCTGATCTCTGCGCAGCCTTTCCTCGCAACTCTGGCCGCGGATCCGACGCTGCGCGGCGTTTTTCGCACGTTGTCGCAGTCGCTCGAGGGTGTGCGCCTGGGGAAAGCAAAGCTAGAAGATCTGAAGCCGGCGCTGGCTGCAATCGCTGATGCCCTGGAACTCCTGGCGAACGGAAGAGCCCCTGCGTTCTCCTGGCGCGCGCTGATCACTGGGCGGGCGCCAGAGCCCTCCGAGCTTCGTCACTTAGTGCAGATCCAGCCCGTTTTGGATTTCGATGATCTGAAGCCCGGAGGCAAGGCAACGGCGGTCATACGCGAAGCGGTCTCCAGGCTTGGGCTCACGCCCGAAAAAGGAGTGAAGGTGCGCCTTACTGGACCAGTTGCCCTCTCGGACGAGGAATTTGCCACGGTCGCCGACGGCGCCACCTTGAACAGCGTCGTGACGTTGCTTCTTGTTGGCTTGGTGTTGTGGCTCGCGCTAAAGAAAGCACGCATCATTTTGGCGGTGTTTGTAAATCTCGTTTTCGGACTGTTTTTCACAGCCGCGGTCGGGCTGTGGATGGTAGGAGCGCTGAACCTTATCTCGGTCGCATTCGCGGTGCTCTTCGTTGGTCTCGGAGTTGATTTCGGCATCCAGTTTAGTGTCCGGTATCGGTCTGAGCGACATGGCCGCTGTGATCTTGATCAGGCACTTCTGGCGACTGCGCGTGGGATGGCAGGACCGCTTCTGCTCGCAGCGGCTTCGATCGCGACCGCGTTCTACTCGTTCCTGCCGACGGCATATCTGGGTCTTTCCGAACTTGGGCTGATCGCGGGAACCGGCATAGTCATCGCCCTCGTAACTACAGTAACCTTGCTTCCGGCTTTGCTCACCGTGCTCAAGCCATCCACTGAGCAGAGGCCCATGGGTTACGCCGCGCTGGCGCCCCTGGACCTGTTTCTGGAAAGGCAGCGCAACTGGATCGTCGGTACAACGCTTACCGCCACAATTCTTGGCTTGCCGCTGCTCGCAGGTTTGCAGTTCGATTTCAATCCCCTCAATCTGCGGGCTCGGGATGCGGAATCGACTTCGACTTTGCTCGATTTGATGAATGATCCTGACACGAGCCCGAAGACGATTGACGTGCTCAGGAGCAATCCGGTCGAAGCCTCGGCGGTAGCGGAAAGACTGCGCCAGTTGCCGGAGGTCGGCCGGGTGCTGACGCTACAAAGCTTCATCCCCGAAGATCAGGACGCTAAACTCGCTCTCATAGAAGATGCCGGTTTTTTTCTGCAGAATACTCTCAACCCTGATCAGATCGATGCCGAACCGACCCCGGCCGAGACGAGGGCGGCGATTGACAGGCTAGTCCATGACCTGTTTGACTCGTCGCGTGACCTCGACAGCCCTACAGCTGTTCAGGCGCGCCGCCTCGCCGCTGGGCTGGCCCCGTTAGTGAAAGCGCAGCCGACCACCCTAAACGAAGTAGAACACGTACTGGTCGCGCCATTAACGACTACGCTGCGGCAAGTAAGATATCTCCTGACCGCCAGAAAGGTGAGCATCGAAACTCTTCCACCCGAGCTGAAGAGGACCTGGATGTCCACTGACGGCCGGGTCAGAATCGAGGTGACGCCGAAGGGGGATGGTAACGACAACGCACTCTTACGCCGCTTCGTTGCAGTGGTTCGCAGCGTCGCACCCGAGGCCACTGGAGAGCCGATTTTTATCATTGAGGCTGCCTCAACTGTCGTTAACGCATTTCTCCAGGCCGGAATCTTGTCGGTCGTGTTGATTGCGCTGATTCTATTTATCGCGCTACGCCGCTGGATTGACGTTGCGATGACTCTGATACCTTTGCTCATTGCCATCATTGTCACGCTCGAGATCTGCGTGCTGGCTGGGCTGCAGTTGAACTTTGCCAACATCATCGCGCTTCCGCTTCTTCTGGGCGTTGGCGTCGCTTTCAAGATCTACTACATAATCGCGTGGCGCTCGGGTGAAACGAACTTCCTGCAATCGAGCCTTACGCGGGCCATCTTCTTCAGCGCCTGCACGACAGCCACCGCATTCGGAAGCCTGTGGTTCTCACATCACCCCGGCACATCCAGCATGGGCAAGCTGATGGCGCTGTCGCTGCTGACGACGCTGGCGGCCGCAGTCATCTTCCAGCCGGCTCTCCTGGCGACACAGCGAGATATGCGACGTCCCAGAGCACAGCTGCTACCCTATTCGACCTGATTGCGGACCGCCGATAACTTGGCGACGAAGAACAGCAACCGCCTCATCATCGACGGCCCAGCCGACCTCCGCAGGATCCACGCGGACCAGATCCGGTGAATCCCTGCTCAACTTGGCGAGCAACGCCAACAAGTTCACCGAGCGCGGCACCATCGCCATCGCCGCTCGGCAAGGACAGGAGAACGGCCGCGAGTGGGTCACAATCGCGGTCGCCGACACCGGCATCGGCATGACACCGGAGCAGATGGGCAAGCTGTTCCAGGAATTCTCCCAGGCCGACGCGTCCACCACCTGCAAATACGGCGGCACCGGTCTCGGGCTCGCGATCACCAAACGCTTTTGCCAGATGATGGGCGGTGACATCACGGTCGAGAGCGAGCCCGGCCGCGGCTCGACCTTCACGATCCATCTGCCGAGGATTGTAGACGCTCTAGGGACGCGGTGGTCGCCAATCCGGCTCACACAGGAAAAGCGGCGTTGAAACCTCATTAGGCCTTTTTTGCTGCATCTGCTCACGACCGCTAATGGCACCAACCGGCGGTCGTTCGGGATCAGCCTTATGCCCGCTATGGGAGGGAGCTGCGGACATTGCGGGCGAGCCCAAAGCGGCGGTAAGCCGAGCCGAAATCTCGCATTGCGGCAAGCCCCTGACTTGCAGCTCGCCAATCCGCTATCCTGTCGCCCTTGCGAGGGCAGCGGATGCATTTGGATCGGTTGAAGAGACGCGAGTTCATCACGCTTATCGGGGGCACGGCGGCGGCATGGCCGCTCGCGGCGCGCGCGCAGCAGCCGACGATGCCGGTGATCGGCTACCTGCATGCCCAGTCGGCCGACCGATCGCCGCACCTAACGGCCGAGTTCCACAAGGGCCTCGCCGAAGCGGGCTATGCCGAGGGCCAGAACGTCGCCGTCGCGTATCGGTGGGGTGATGGCCGGGAGGATTGGCTGGCGGGCCTCGCCGCCGATCTGGTGGGCCGCCAGGTGGCGGTCATTGCAGCGACCGGGAGCACCGCGTCGGCGCTCGCGGCCAAGGCGGCCACCTCGACCATTCCTGTCGTCTTCCTCAGCGGCGACGATCCGGTGCGGCTCGGGCTCGTCGCCAGCCTGAACCGGCCGGGTGGCAACCTGACCGGGACCAACCTGCTGCTACAGGCCATGGAGGGAAAGCGGTTGGGACTTTTGCATGAGTTCGTGCCTGGTGCGAGCCCGATCGCGTGCTGGTCAACCCCAACAGCCTCTACATCGAAACCCAGCTCAAGGACGTTGAGGACGCCGCGCGCGCCATCGGCGTGCCTATCAACGTGGCGAAGGCTGGCAACGAACAGGAGATCCACGCGGTGTTCAGAAGCTTGGTCCAACTGAGGGCCCAAGCGCTGCTTTGCACCGCCGACGCCTTCTTCAACGGCCGGCGCGAGCAGCTCATCACGCTGGCCGCCCATTACGCCATTCCGGCGATCTACCAAACGCGCGAGAACGCCCTCGCTGGCGGCCTGACGAGCTATGGAACGAGCCTGCTCGATGGCTACCGCCAAGTCGGCATCTATACCGGGCGCATTCTCAAGGGCGCTAGGCCCGCCGACCTGCCGGTGCTGCAGCCGACTGTGTTCGAGTTCGTAATCAATCTGAAAACTGCCAGGGCACTCGGCATTGAGGTGCCAGCGCAACTGCTTGCCCGTGCCGACGAGGTCATTGAATAGGGCGGAATTTGTTGCAGTGCATATGTCGGCTCATGGGCACATAGCGGCGGTAAACCAAGGGGGCGTTATGTCCGCAGCTGGCCAGAGCTGACATAAGCCCGCCGGACGGCAATTCGGGTTATGACCCCGAGCAGACATTGAGTGTGCCCGAGCGGGAAGCCGAAGAGGACTGGAGTCGGTAGTCCGTAACCACCACAGTTGTGGTTGAGGTGACACTAGGATGACAGCGGTCCCCGTAACTTGTCCATAAACTGGACTTTCAAATCTTTACCTGCTCCACGCGCGGAAATAGCGTGCCCTACGTGGGCAGACTGCCTTTGGAACGGGACTCCCGAAGTCTCCGTCAGGGCGAATGAGAGGCGGTCGCTCGAAATCTCACAGCCTCGCTCGACCGGCTTGCTCCGGTCACTTCGGGATTTGTGCACGCGCATTCGGTGCGCACGCAACGACACTGCGATCTCAAACAGGATGGAGGCGTAAATGTGCTCGAAACTGCTTCTGGCGAGTGTTGCAACCATTGGCCTGCTGCTAGCAGGGCCACAGAAAGCCAGCGCCCAAGCACTTAATGCTTGCGTCACTTCAATAGGCAACATCTCTATCTTGGCGGGGCCGAACGCCCCTTGCCCAGGTGGGACGAAGACCACTTTGAGTCAAACACCGGGTGCTATCGCCGCGAGACAGTATAACTGTGGAGACCAAACCGTTGCAGTTGGAGGAAGTGTAAGTTTTGTTGACAGCGGCATTGGTTTCGGGACTACCCTTCCAACAGGTACCATGTCCCTTACCAGTTTTGTTTTGCAGCCGGGTATTTATCAGTTTCACTTGACTATTTCTAATCAGGTGAGCCCCCCTGATACAATTTTGGCCATCCCCCAAGAGGCTTCCCCCCAAGCCCTTTGGCTCCTTCCGCTATCTCACACCCCCCTCAGTGGCGATAGGCTTTTTTCGGTGACAACTGCCAACACAAGCGTGGCACTGCAAGTCGGTAGTGGACCGGATTCTAGTGTTAGTATCATCACTAGCACTAGCACTGCTCCAACCTCTCACGATGCCCCCATGCCTGTTGATTCTTACCCAACTGCACTGACCGGGTTGGCGAGACTGCCCGCCGATATAGGCCGCCCATCAACGCCCTCCGATCCCCATGGTGGTCGGGGGGCTTGATCGCAATTTGCTGCAACCGCTCACGTCCGGTTATGGCACTACCCGGACCCAAGCCGATCCAGTGGCGCGTCCGCTATCGGCGAGAGCTGACATAAGGGCCCAGTCGGCGACTTCCGGAGGTGACCCACAAGAGACATGGACGGCAAAAGGCTTTCGCAGCGCAAAACCATTGTTTGTCCTTCCGTTAATACGTGATATCGTTTCCTCTATTGCATGACGCGACCCCTACGAGAGGGTCTCATGGCAATCCACATTCGACGCCGAGAATTCATTGTCGCGGTTGGCGGTGCAGCCACGCTCTCGACGGTCTCGCGCGTCGCTTGGGCACAAGCCTATCCGTCGCGGCCGGTGCGCATCGTCGCGTCGTTCGCTCCGGCCGGTTCGAGTGACATCGTCGCGCGTCTGACGGGTCAATGGCTGTCAGAGCGGTTCGGCCAGCAATTTATCGTCGAGAACCGACCGGGCGGCGGCGGCAATATCGGCACCGAGGCGGTCGTGCGCGCACCGCCGGACGGCTACACGCTGCTCGTGGTCGGCGGTTGGAACGCCATCAACGCCACGCTCTATGACAAGCTCAGTTTCAATTTCATCCGCGACATCGCGCCTGTCGCAGGCATTAACCGGGAGCCTTATGTCGTAGTGGTGCATCCATCGGTTTCGGCCAAAACAGTTCCCGAGTTCATCGCCTATGCTAAGGCCAATCCGGGCAAGGTCACCATGGCGTCGGGCGGTATCGGAGCTCCCTCCCATGTGTCGGGCGAACTGTTCAAGATGATGGCCGGGGTCAACCTGGTGCATGTGCCCTATCGCGGTGGAGGCCCAGCGGTTACAGACCTGCTCGGTGGTCAGGTGCAGATTATGTTCGCCCCCACGCCTCCCTCGATCGAGCACATCCGGTCTGGCAAGCTGCGGGCGCTGGCGGTGACGACCGCGACCCGCTTGGACGTGTTGCCGGACATCCCGACCGTGGGTGAGTTCGTGCCGGGCTATGAGGCGAGCAACTGGTATGGCGTCGGCATACCCAAAAACACGCCAGTGGAGATAGTCGACAAGCTCAACAAGGAGATCAACGCGGGCCTCGCCGATCCCAAGATCAAGGCGCGGCTTGCCGACTTTGGAGGCACGCCGCTTGTCGTCTCGCCGGCAGACTTTGGCAGGCTCATCGCCGAGGAAACCGAGAAGTGGGCCAAAGTGATCAAGTCCGCCGGCATCAAGGCGGACTGAACCGCTACGCTTGCTCAGTTTGCTGCACCTGCTCAGGTCTGGAATTGGCACTCCTCCGACATAGCCTCATGCGACCGCATGTCCGCAGCTGGCCGGAGCCGACATAAGCCCGAAAAGGGCGAATTCTCGTTTTGGCACTACGCCGCTGTACCGGGATGTTCGGGATCACGGAGAGTCTTGGAGGGTAAGCGGGCTGAGGTTTTGTGGGCCGCAAACTCGCAAAGAGCGCTCAACCGGGCACGAGATAATCGATGCCAAACACAGGGAGGAAGGTCAAATGCATACGCGACGTGATGTCCTCGCATCCATGAGTGCTGCCGCGGCGGCCGCCGCGGTCGCGCCCAAAGCGTTC
>Ga0306923_10004282_pt1 | contig 13640 bp, 14 predicted proteins | sample sta12Can44000108_FD_203841 | JGI IMG/M metagenome (GOLD analysis project Ga0306923, IMG submission 203841) | Lab enrichment of tropical soil microbial communities from Luquillo Experimental Forest, Puerto Rico - statanox.12C.anox.44.000.108 (v2)... | ecosystem: Environmental > Terrestrial >... | reverse complement strand
CTGACGCTGATTTCATGGATGCTCGGTTACCCGGATCGATCCCTCGATGAGCTGAGGGCAGCGGTAAAGAGCGCAGAGACGCTCGGGCACCCGTTGACCCTCGCCCAAACACTGTCTCAAGGCGCCGCGTTCGTTCACATCTTTCGCCGCGAGCCACCGGCGGCCGTCGAGTGTGCCGGACGGGCTTTGCGGATCTGCGAGGAGCACCGCATCGCGCAGCTTCACGCGTATGCCCTTTGCGCGAGTGGATGGGCGCTCGCCGCCTCCGGAGAAAGCGAGGAGGGGTTGGCCCAGATTGTTCAAGGGGTGCACCACCACGGTATTGGGGTGTTGCAGCATATGCTGCTGGCGTTACAGGCCGACGCCCAATTGGCGACCGGCAAACCCGAAGCCGCACTCTCGTCGGTCGCCGCCGGGCTGGAGGCAGTCGAAAAGATGGGGGGAGCGCCGCTTGAAGCCGAGCTCCATCGGCTCAGGGGCGAGGCCTTGCTCGCCGGCGCCGGCCCGCCGAGCGAGGCCGAGACAGCCATCGAGAACGGCATCGACGTCGCACGCCGGCAGAACGCAAAGTCCTGGGAACTCCGCTGCGCGATGAGCCTCGCCCGCCTGCGCCGGCAGCAGGGCCGGCCGCAAGAGGCGGCTGCCCTGCTCGCCCCGATCTACGCCTGGTTCACCGAAGGCTTCGACACCGCCGACCTCAAAGAGGCCAAGGCGCTGCTCGACAAACTGACCGAGCCGGCGATCGCCGCGGAGGGGTGAGTACGCACAAATCATCGGCTCCACGGGCATACTCCACGGCGACTCTGCAGCCTCGCGCCTTGACCGACTCTTCGGCAAACGTCCGCTTTCTGCCAACCCGACCATCCGCCGGCGGTTGGCCAAGAATGGCTCTTTAGGGTCGATCTGACCCGTTAAGGCCGGGGCGGGAAGGTCGGGAATCGGCGCACAACCGACCGCCAGCACCACGAACTCGAACCGCCGCTGTGCGGTATCAGCGGACCTTCGGACCCGGTACCACGCCTTAGATTTTGACCACTAGTAGCCTAAATTAGCGAGTATTTAACGCTCGTTTTGAGAATATTGGGGCAGGCCGAGCAGTTGAAGAGAAATTGGTATGCGGTTAGGTGAAATACTTGTAAAACGAGAGCTTGTAACCCCAGTTGCGATCTCCGAGGCTCTGGAGCGTCAGAAGACAAATGGCGGGCGTCTGGGCGCCAACCTGATCGCCCTCGGGTATTTGACAGAGGATCAGCTTTCATCCGTGATCCACGGCGCGCCCGCCGCGCCAAACGGGCTGTCCGCGACCGGCATCTCACCGCGCAACCTGCTCAGTTTGTTGTTGAAGTTCATGAGTGTCGAGGGCTGCGAAACGGTCCTCGATCTCGCCAACCGCATCAAGCTGCCGCGCCTCGTAGTCCAGCAGCTATTCGACGAGGCGACCCAGCAAAAGCTCGTGCAGGCCACCGGCGCCTCCAGCAGCCTTGGCTTGTCGATGCGATACGCTCTCACCGAGATGGGCCGCAATGCCGCCAAGGAAGCCTTCGACCAAAATCTCTATCTCGGCCCTGCCCCCGTGTCGCTCGCCGCCTATACCGAGCAGACCCAAGTCCAGCGGATCGCCAACGAGTTGCTGGACGCCGATACCCTGCGGCGCAACTTCGAGGGCCTCGTCGTTCCGGAAAATTATCTCCGCAAGCTCTTGCCTGCGGTGCGCGCCGGGCGGAGCCTGCTGCTCTTCGGTCCGCCCGGCAACGGCAAGACGACGCTCGCTACTCGGGTCGCCAAGATCTTCAAGGACACGGTGTACATCCCCTACGCGATCGAGATCGCCGGCCAGATCATCAAGGTTTTCGACCCGACCCTGCATAAGCCCAGAGAAGCTGAGGAGAAGACAGCCAGCCCATCGGCCATCAGTCTTCAGCGATCCGGTTCTGACGAGCGTTGGGTGGCTTGCGCCCGGCCGGTCGCTATTGCCGGTGGCGAATTCACTCTGGAGATGCTCGATCTTCAATACAGTTCGGATGTGAGATTCTATGACGCGCCCCTCCATGTCAAAGCGATCAACGGTATGTTGCTCATCGATGATTTCGGGCGGCAGAAATTTCGTCCTGACGATTTGCTCAATCGCTGGATTGTGCCGATGGAGAACAAAATAGATTATTTGCAACTTCACACCGGCGCGAGCTTTTCACTGCCGTTCGATGTGCTGCTGATCTTTTCTACCAACTTGCAGCCGGAAGACCTTATGGATGCCGCTTTCTTACGCCGTATCCGGTATAAGGTTAAGTTGTATTCTCCTACACGCGATGAATATCGACAAATCTTCGAGGCGGTAGCGAAGTCGCACGGTCTGGTGGTGACTGACGATATATTCGAGTTTGTCGTCGATAATTTGACCAGAAGGTTCGACCTCGCCTATTATCAGCCAGGATTTATTTGTGAGCAGGTGGTCGAGGCGTGTAAAGCGTTTAACCTGCGACCGCAACTTAGGCAGGAGATGGTCGCCGAGGCATTGACCAACTTATATTTTGATCTACAAGACAGTGAGGATTCCAAGCGAATTGGTTTCGAATGACTGGCATCCGGAGACTGTGACCGGTATTTGCTAAAATCGTCACACTCTGCCAGCAGTGTCACCCGCGTTCTGGCAAATCTCCCGGACTGCCGGACTTTGCCCCGCCTACTCGTAAGACGTCCCGCGATCCGGATTGATCATGTGAGGGATGTCGCTAATTCTGCCACATTTATCTGACACAATATTGGCAGTAATAGCATTAGGAAAAGTTAACGCCTGTAGATTCCCTGCAGAAGCAGGAGGGCCGGAGCCGCGAAGCGCGATCGGGCCGGCCGAATTGGCATTGAGAGTGAGTTAACGCTACACTCGGTGGCGTCTGACGGCGCTATCGCCTGGCCCGGCGCCGGATGGCCATTGGGAGGAACCATCGATGCTCGTCATGAACGTGATTGCCGAGATCCTGAAGAAGGAGGGTGTGTCGAACCTCTTCTGCTTCCCGACCACCCCGATCATCGAGGCCGCGGCGGCGGTCGGGATCAAGCCGGTGATCTGCCGCCAGGAGCGGGTCGGCGTTCATATGGCCGACGGCTTCTCACGGGTGTCGAACGGCCGTCCGCCGGGAGTCTTTGCGATGCAATACGGGCCGGGCGCCGAAAATGCCTTCGCCGGGGTTGCGACCGCCTTTTCCGACTCGAGCCCGGTGGTGTTTCTGCCGCTCGGCCATCCGCGCGAGACCGCACAGCTCTTTCCGATGTTCAAATCGAGCCGCACCTACGCCTCGATCACCAAATCGGTCGAGGAGGTCATTCTGCCCGACGAGATCGGCAATGTGATGCGCCGCGCCTTTGCCCAAGCCAAGAACGGTCGGCCCGGTCCGGTCATGGTCGAGGTCCCGGCCGATGTCCACAGCACCGAGGTCAACCTCGACCCGGGCAAGTATCAAGCCGTGCGCACCACCCGGTCGGCCGGCGACGCGCGCGATATTGACGAGGCGGCCGGCATGCTGCTCGCCGCCTCCTGCCCGATGATCCTGGCGGGGCAGGGGGTCTTTTATGCCGAGGCGACCGACGAGCTGCGCCGGCTCGCCGAACTGCTGCAGGCGCCGGTGATGACGACCTTTGACGGCAAGAGTGCATTTCCGGAGGACCACGTGCTGGCGCTCGGGCCCGGGGGCGGCACCTTTACCGGGCCTGGCCGGCACATCCTGCACAAATCCGATCTGGTGTTCGGTGTCGGCTGCAGCTTTACCCGCCACGGCATCGCCACCCCGGTCATCCCGCCCGGCAAAAAGATCATCCACGCGACCAACGACACGCGCGACCTGCACAAGGCGTTTGCCACCGACCTCGGGATTCTCGGCGACGCCAAGCTGGTGCTCGGCCAGTTGATCGAGGTGGTGCGCGACCGGCTCGCTGGCAAGGCGCGCACGGCAAACGGAGTGGCTCAGGAGCTTGCGGGCGAGCGCGAAGCCTGGCTCGGCCGCTGGCAGGCCAAGCTGCGCTCCAACGAGCGGCCGATCAACCCCTACCGGGTGATCTCCGAGTTTATGCGGGTCGTCGATCCCGCCGAAGCCATCGTCACCCACGATTCCGGCAGCCCGCGCGAGCAGCTCAACCCGTTCTACCGGGCGACCCGGCCGCGCGGCTATATCGGCTGGGGCAAGTCGCACCAGCTCGGCACCGGGCTCGGCTTGGCGATCGGCGCCAAGGTCGCCGCCCCCGACAAGTTCTGCGTCAACTTCATGGGCGACGCCGCATTCGGGATGACCGGTCTCGATTTCGAGACCGCGGTTCGCTGCGGCATCCCGATCACGACGATCGTACTGAACAACTCGACGATGGCGATCGAGACCCACGCGATGGCGCTGTCGCATGAGCGCTATCGGGCGCGCGACCTCGGCGGCAACTACGCCAATATCGGCCGCGATCTCGGCGGTTGGAGCGAGCGGGTCGAGGATCCGGCACAGATCGGCGATGCGATCCTGCGCGCCCGCCGGCAGAACGAGGACGGCAAGGCGGCCTTGCTCGAGTTTATCACCAGCCAGGAGCAGGGCTTCTCGCACCGCCGCGGTGCGGCCCAATAGCTCCGGTGCATGGCACTCCGCATCGGCTATCTGCTGCCGACCCGCGAGCGGGTCATGGAGGGCCGGCCGCAGACCGGCCCTCTGCTCGACCTCGCCGCGCGGGCGGAGGGGCTCGGCTTCGACTCGGTGTGGGTCGGCGACTCGCTGCTGGCCCGGCCGCGGCACGACCCGTTGACCCTGCTCGCCGCGGTGGCGGCGCGGACCAAGAAGGTTCAGCTCGGCACCGCGGTGTTTTTGCCGGCGTTGCGCAACCCGGTCGTGCTGGCCCACCAGCTCGCCACCCTCGACCAGATCAGCGAGGGCCGGCTGGTGCTCGGCGCCGGCATCGCCAGCGACGTCCCGAATATCCGGGCGGAATTTGTCGCTGCCGGGGTGCCATTCGAAGGCCGGGTCGGCCGCATGATGGAAGGGCTGCGGCTCGCTCGCGCGCTGTGGACCGGCAAGCCCGTCGATTGGGACGAGCGCTGGCGGGTCTAGGGCGGCGTGCTCGGCCCGACACCTTATCGGCCGGGCGGCCCGCCGATCTGGCTCGCGGGCTCGGTACGCCCGGCCTTTGAGCGAGCGGCCCGGCATTTCGACGGCTGGTTCGCCAACGAGGCAAGCCTCCCGCGCTGGACCGAGCAGGGGGGCGAGGTGCGAGCGATTGTCCGCGCGGCCGGGCGCGACCTCGGCCAGTTCACGGCGGCGATGTATACGACTTTGGCGATCGACGCGAATGCCCGCCGCGCCGAGCAGCGGCTCGACGCCTTTCTCGAACATTACTACGGGCAGCCGGTCGCGGTGAGGCGCCGTCGGCAAGCCTGCTACGCCGGTCCGTCCGCGGGTGCCGCCGAGTTTCTCAAGGGGTTTGCCGATGCCGGGGCCTCGCACATGATCGTGCGCTTCACCGGCGACCACGAGCGCAATCTCGAAAACTTCACCGGGCTGCGCGCCGAGCTCGGCTGGTGACCAACATCAGCGTGCCAACAGCTCGCGCACCGCACGGTCGATGAATTCGGCGTCTTCGGGGTTCTGCGCCGGGTTGCCGGCGCGATGGCCCCAGATCGACGGGATCGGGCGCAATTCGGCCTTGGGCATCAGCGCGACCTCGCGCCGATTGTCTTCGACGGTAAAGTAGAGGTCCGTTTCTGACGGCATGACGATGGCGTCTGCCGTGATGGCGCCGAGCGCCTTACCGAGATCACCGCCGTAGATTTTATTGGCGCTGATGTCGGCATGCTGCCAGGTCCACAGCATCGCCAGCAGATCATTGGCGTCGCGACGCCGGAACCCGCCTTCCCAATTGCCGACGAGAAAGTCTTCGAGCGAGGAATAGCCGAGCTTGCGCCATTCTTGCTCGCGGTAAAAGGCCTGGCTCAAACCCCAACCCGCGTAAACCCGACCCATTGCCTGAAAGCCGCGGATCGGCGGTGTCGCGAACCAGCCGTCCTGCCAAGCCGGGTCGGCGGTCAGCGCCGCTTTGACCCCTTCGAGGAAGACAAAATTGTGCGGCGAGGTCTTTGCCGAGCCGCAGATCGGGGCAATGCGCTCGACGCGGTCGGGAAACAGCGCGCCCCAATGGAACGCCTGTTGAGCACCCATCGAGAAGCCGTAGATCAGCTTGACCCGCTCGATGCCGAAAACCTCCTGTAGCAGCCGCTGCTGGAGGCGCACATTGTCGACCATCGTGAAGTGCGGATAGCGGGCGCGGTCGAACGGCGGCGGTGTGTTGCTCGGCGAGGAGGACAGGCCGTTGCCGAACATATTCGGTATCACGATGAAGTACTTCGCAGGGTCGAGTGCTTTGCCCTCGTTGACCGCCCATTCGAGATCGTAATGCTGCGCTCCATAGGAAGTTGGATAGACGATCGCGTTCGATTTGTCAGGGGCGAGCGTCCCATAGGTCTTGTAGGCGAGGCGCGCGCCGCGATAGGTCAGTCCCGATTGCAGGACGACATCGCCCGCCTCGAAAATCTGGTAATCCGGCACGTGCCAACCCGTGTCAGCGGCCTTCGGGTCCGCGCAAGTTCATCACCAGAACTCAGCCGCCGGCGATGAACGAGCGCAGCGATTTCGCCTCGTATTCGATCTCGTCGAGACGGTTCTTGACCACATCGCCGATGCTGACAATGCCGCACAGCCGCCCGTTGCGGACTACCGGAAAGTGGCGGATACGCCGGTTGGTCATCTCGGCCATCAGCTCGCCGACGCTCTCGCTCGGGTCGCAGGTGACTGCCGGCCGCGTCATGACCTCGGCGACGGTCAGCGCGAGGAGACCGGAACCGTGTTGGGCCAGCGCATGGACGATGTCGCGCTCGGAGATGATCCCGTCGACAGCCGCGCCGTCTTCGCTGGCGACAAGGGCGCCGATATTGCCGGAGATCAGCGCATCGACCGCTGCACCAACCGTGTCCTCGGGCCGAATGGTCGCCACCGCTCGCCCCTTGTTCTGCAGGATTGTTTCGACGTTCATCGCAAGCCTCGCTGGAGCTTGGCGCGGTCACCGAAGCGACCGCCATAAGGCATCAGCATAGGACAAAATGCCGCAGCAGGGAATTAATCTCGGCCAAGCATCGGCTGCGCGGTCACGATGATCGCTCGGGCCAGAAAGCAAGGACGGTATGGAGCGCATCCAAATCGCAGACCTCTCGCTCCAAGTGGAGACGGCGGGGGAAGGCCGGCCGCTGCTGTTTCTTCATGGCGGCGACTACTTCGCACAAAACCGAACCTTCCTGGAGCGGCTGGCGCAGCGTTGGCAGGTTCTGATCCCGCGCCACCCCGGGTTTGGCGGATCCGAGCGGCCCGACGGGTTCCGGTCCGTTCACGATCTCGCCTACCTTTACCTTGACCTGCTCGACCGGCAGCTCCTCAGAGATGTCGTGTTGGTCGGTTCCTCGTTAGGTGGCTGGATTGGGCTCGAAATGTGCGCTCGCTCGGTGGAGCGGATCGGCCGGCTGGCGCTAATCGACACCCTCGGCGTCAAATTCGGTGGGCGCGAGCAACGCGACATCGCCGACATTTATGCGCTCCCCACCCACGAGGTTCTGCGGCGAACTTTTTTTGCTCCGGAACGCGCGGCGCCGGATCACAGCGGGCTCGATGACGCCGAGGCTCTATCGATCGCCAGCGACCGGGCGGCCACCACGCTCTATGGCTGGCGTCCGTATATGCACGATCCCGGTTTGCGCCGATGGCTGCACCGGGTGAGTGCGCCAACCCTGGTCCTTTGGGGACAAAGCGACGGCATCGTGTCACCCGATTATGGCGAGGAGCTTTGCCGGTCGTTGCCCAACGCCCGATTCGAGCTGATCTCCGAGGCCGGACATTACCCGCACATCGAGCGGCCCGACGCGGTCGCCGAGGCGATTGAAAAGTTCGCGCGCGTGGAGGTGGCATCATGAAGGTGTGGCATTTCAGCGAGATGGCCTATCACCCGGCGTGGCCGGAGCTGCGGGATTCCTATCGCGTCGTGATCCCGAACCGGCTCTACGACCCGAAAATCGGCGCCGATCTTTATCACCGCTATCTCGACGAGTGGGCGTTGTGCGACGAACTTGGCATCAACATCATGACCAACGAGCACCACGCGACGGCGACCTGCGCCGACTCGGTGTGCACGATCCCGATGGCGATCCTCGCCCGCGAAACCAAGAAGGTGCGGCTTTTGGCGCTCGGTATGCCGATCGGCAACCGCAACGACCCGATCCGCGTCGCCGAGGAATATTCGATGCTCGACGTCATCTCGCGCGGCCGCATCGAGATGGGATTTGTCAAAGGGGTGCCGTTCGAAATCTCGCCGGCCAACACCAATCCTGCCGATCTGATGGAGCGCTTTTGGGAGGCGCATGACCTGATCCTGAAGGCGATGACGACGCATGACGGCCCGTTCAACTGGGAGGGGACGCATTTCCACTACCGCTCGGTCAATGTATGGCCGCGGCCGTGGCAAGAGCCGCATCCGCCGGTCTGGATGCCGGTCGGCAGCCCGGGCAGTGCGGCGGAGGCGGCGGAGCGGGGCATGACCATCGGCGTGCTCAACACCGGCTGGGTGCGCACGCCTCCGATATTCGAGGCCTACCGCAAAAGGGCGGCCGAGGCTGGCCGTCCGGCGACGCCGGGACGGCTCGCCTATATGGCGCTGATCGGGGTCGGCGACTCTCGCGAGGAAGGGCAGCGCCGCGCCGACCAGATCCTCGATTATAGCCGCACCTCGGGCATCGTGGCCCCGCAGTTCATGAACCCGCCGGGCTACGCCTCGGTGGCGCAGAGCGCGCAGGCCTTGCGGATGAGCGGCGCAGGCTTCCGCGCCGGCCGTATCCAATCCCGTGACGGCCGCGCCATCGATCCCCGCAAGATGACGGTCGACGACGCCATCGATGCCGGCCTCTCATTCGCCGGGACGCCGGACGATGTGTTCGACCAGCTACGCGCCTTTTACGACCATGTCGGCGGCTTTGGGCACCTGCTGATGATGGGCCAGGGCGGGTTGCTGAGCCACGAGGAGACGGTCGCCAACCTGACGCTGTTCTCGAAAGAGGTCTTGCCCCGACTCAGCGAGCTCGGGTGACCTTGGTCGCCCCGGCGCCCGAACCGAGCTTGGAATTATTCGGTACGCCCGGTACCTCGTAATCAGGAAGTCGTTGAAGAGCACCGTTTGCCCTGAACGCAATGTACCAGATATCAGTTTCAAACGGGTACGGACGTCCCGTCGGGTAGTCTGCAAGATAAATGACCAGTGGTCCGGGCCAATCGCGATACGTTGGTCGTTCCGCCAACGTGAATAGACCGTCTTCGCTGCGGCATAGCTCGCCGTTCCAATCAGGATCACATATGTCAGCTATGGCGCTCAGATAGCTAGCTGCCAGTTCCTCGTTCGGATGCCAGCGTATGACGAGAGACGGCGCTGCGGCGTCGATGATTCCTCGCGCAACTGTCCATTCGGTCGAACCGAGGAAGCGCTGATCTTCGCCTATCGTATAATGTACATAGGATTCGACGGGTTGCTCATCAGTCAGACCGATCTCGTCGAGCTGTTCTTGAGACACATTTTGGACGACACGGTGTAGGACGGGAAAATTCAGATCGAGTGGTGGACAATAAACTCCACCCCGGCGAGCACGACCGATCTCAAACCGATGAATCTTGGCCATTGGTCTTTCTATGCTCTTCTTCCGCCGGCTACTCGAGATCGAGAAGTCGGTTTCGATGTCGGCGTTCAATGACTGAATCGCTGATTTCAAACTGACAGCCACCTCTGGAATAGGCTCGCCGCGCTCCCCGCGCCAGAAGCAAGTGAAGTGAGCTCGGGAGTGTGTGCGCTCCAGGATTTCGCGGAGCTTCTTTATCCCGCTGTCGTCTCCTGCCTTGGGATAGAGAAGCTTTTCCACACAGGCGAAGTGGTCGTCGAGGTGATCGCTCGGCACCAGCCTGTCGGTGGCCAGAAACCAAATCCCGGTGCGCCCACGCAGTTTTCCGGCATGCGGCCCGGCAAAGAACTCCTCGCCTTTGCGATGCGCGCGGGTCGGCGCGACCGGCAGCACCGCGGAGATTTCGTTGGGGTCGAGATCGTCGCCGGCAAACCGCAAGGTCACAAACGCTCGGCGATCAGCTTCTGCCTCAGTCTTCATCGTGGAGGTTGCCAAGCGGCTCGCCCTGCGCATCGGTTACGGAACCATCGCTGTATATGATGACGCGATCCGCGCCGGAAAGGTCGTTCGCCGCCTTGATCTTGTGAAGCGCGCGGCTGAAACGCCGGAGTTCCATGCCGAGCGCCCGTGCGATAGATGCCGGCGGGTTCCCGGGATTGCTCCAGAAGATGCTAGCGCGCGAACGGGCCATGGCGCCTGGATAATATCCTGCGCTCAGGCCGCGCCGCAGGTTTGGCGGCGGCCAACAAATTGCCGAAATCGGGGGCAATTTTCGGTCCGTCGAACCGATTATCAGAGGAGAGGCTTCGATGCGGATACCGTTTGGCTCGATCCTTGGATGCTGCGTCGCCGCGTTGCCGCTGATCGGTTGCGTCGGCGGCTACGCCCCGATGCCGCCCCAGGCCGGGTCACCGCCGGCCGCTGCCATACCCGAGCAAGGCGTTTATACCGCCAGTGTCACGACGCCAGCTGCGGTCCTGGTGTTGATGCCGGGCACGGTCGGGTTCGGCGACGCCGCGACCGGGGATCCGGCACTCTGGGCCGCTCAGGGCTTCGACGTCGTACTGCCGCGCTCGCAATGGGCCGATCGCCTGATTGCTGACCAGCAAGCGACCATCGAGCGGCTCCTTGCTTCGGCACAAGCGCTCGCTAACGCGCCGATCTGGCTGGTCGGGCCGAGTCCGGCAATCGAGGCCGTCATGCCGCGGCTCGGACCGGGCCAGGTCTCCGGTGTCGTCGTCACCTCGGTGACGTCCAACGCCGGCAGCTGTAGCAGGACGATGTATTACTCGAGCCCCGGCAACGGAGCCGAGCCCAAGGTGATGGTCAAAACCTCGGGGGACGCGTGCAGCGCGAGCCCGTCCTTTGGCACGCGTGGGGCTCCGGCCGGTGTGGTCCCGGCGCCGCAAGTCAAACCCGGCTCCCCGCGCATCATCGAGACCTCGATCCCGGCCGACCGCGCTGCTCAGCGGCCCGTCGTCCAGCGCCTTGCCGTGGAGATTAAGGCACCGCAGCCGGCGAGCTGACCGGCTCGGCTCAGTAGGAGCGGGGTGGCGGGTACCCGTAGCCCGGTGCGGGTTGCCCATAGCCCGAGGGCGGGTAGCCGTAACCCGGAGCGGGTGGCGCGTAGCCGGAGGGTGGGTACCCGTAGCCCGGCGCCGCTTGGCTGTAGCCGCCGGGCGGTCCGTAATAGGCGGGGGGTGGCGGGGGCGGCGGCGGTGTCGGTGTCGTAGCGGCGCCACCGAGGGCGCCGGTCGCGCCGCCGATGGCCGCACCGAGCGCCGCTCCATGTCCGCCCCCGACCGCACCGCCGATCGCGGCACCCGCGCCGGCGCCTAGCAGCCCGCCGCCGACCGCGCGCTGCCCCGGGTCATAGGGGTTGGTGCAGGCCGCCAGCAGCAAGACCAATCCCGCGGCAGTCCCCCCGGAGGCAATCGATCGCTTCGTCATATCTTTCCTCTCCAACTATCGCGCCGAAACGCACGCGGCAGGTTAGCCGGCAAGCGGTCAATACTCCGGCAAAGCAGGAAGCCTATCCGATCTGCCCTCCTCATGCACGGGTCATACGAACGGTTTCGTTTTAACCCCCGATGCGGCTGACACCGTGTGGATACACGAAGCTCAGCCGCGTGAGTAGATCTCTGCCCACCCTCGATTGACTTGGCTGAAACGGCGAACCAATCGCGGAGGGTGCATGCGCTTCCCCTGTCGCCGCGCCGCCCTAGCCGCGATTTCCGGTCAGTTGACCTGCGGCGGCCATCACCAATCCGCGTGATGCGGTCGTGTCGCGCATTTACAAAATTAGGCTTTATCGGTCGAGGCATCGCGTGATTCTAAGTATTGTGGCGAATCCCAGGGCCTGCGCCGTCTCTGGTACACCGGCCGTGGCGCGTGCGGGAGCCACCGAAAACGGGGAGTCGGCCTACGTCGCGCTGACTTGACGAAGCAAGTCAACGGCGAGAAGTGCACTGCCGAATACCAGCAGCGCTGAGGGTTCCGGTGCCGGGACGGGTACATTGTCACCAATCAGATCGAGCCCGGCGTCGCTGTCGGCGAACCACATCAGATCCGTGCCCGGAGTGGCCTGGTCTAAAGAGAGAGTGTCGGTGGTCTCGTCATAGCTCGCAGTGTAGCCGGCGCTCCCGAAATCAGTGTTAAACAACAAATTGGAAGCCGCTCGGATCGCGCCCAGTCGAAAATCCTGAGCTAGACCCGGACCCGTTCATGCTCGGCTTCGTAATTGGGGTCGGCTGAGGAGGGCCGGCTTGCCAGTCCCCGCCGCCCGTCCCTTTGGTGGGATCACCTTTTGCTACCGTGACTGTCTTAGTAACCCCTGTGATCTGAATCCAGCTATATCCCGTCACTAAGTGGATAATCGGCCGGCCAGCCATGTCTCTGACAGGTCGTCCGAACATGTCTCTTCGCACAACTGGTACCATCACCTGTTATACGGTCGTCTTCACACCAACGGGCAAGGTGCCAGCCGTCACTGCTGTGTCAATTGCATCCTTTATTGCACCTGCCTTGCGTACCGATGCGATTACTGCGGTTTCCGTCAGGGGATTCCAGGCAAGAATATTTGTAACTGGAATCTGCACCACTTTGGTCTTGCTCTTGTCGTTCGGATCCCGGATGGGGATATTCCAGGTCATTGGCATCTTTATTGGAGCCGAACCCCCGGCGGCAAGATCTGGTATGTCCTCTTGCACAGCGGCAGGTCCTTGGCCTCGGCCGCGAAACACAGCGCTAGCATAATTACGAAAATGCTCAGAATGATGCCCATTTAATGTGCCTCCGCGGTCCTGATTAGGTGAGTCCGAGCCGGTCTGACAGCGCTCTGATCATTGAAAAGCCCTCGGCCGGGATTCAACGCGTGCGATCGGCGAAGTTGGCCTCTGTATCACGTATCCATCGGCCGTCCTTTCAACGAGAGTATGTCAGGTCCAGTTATCGGCTGCAGTAGTGATGCGGTACGATGGATTAAAATGGGGTAGGTGACAGCCTGGGCCGTCTACATGGTGAGTGAGCCACCTGGATTAGACCGTAAGATCTACGACGGTTCAGATCGGACGCAGCTAACGGCCTAGGCTGAGCCGCCCCTGACGACCCGGATAGCGAGCGCCGGTGATTGCGGCATCTGCGCTTGAGGGCGACGCGTGCGAGGAGCAGACTTGCGCCGGGCAGCGCCATAACGGCGGGTTCAGACCAGATATCCAAGTTTTGGGAACCGGTCGGTTGCCGGCTTTGCATGGGCTCGGGAAAGGAGCAAAAAGAGCAGCAATGCGCATGCCGCCAGCCCATACGCAACTAGGGTATACGCAGTTCCAGCGAAAGCCCCTCCCATGTGCGAAGCCGAAGGATCGTCATGGGCACATCTCTTGCAATTGGTTCACCAGTGCAGTATTGCCGTCAGCGT
>Ga0306923_10004269_pt1 | contig 13668 bp, 8 predicted proteins | sample sta12Can44000108_FD_203841 | JGI IMG/M metagenome (GOLD analysis project Ga0306923, IMG submission 203841) | Lab enrichment of tropical soil microbial communities from Luquillo Experimental Forest, Puerto Rico - statanox.12C.anox.44.000.108 (v2)... | ecosystem: Environmental > Terrestrial > Soil... | reverse complement strand
CGCCGACCCGGTGAACTATCCGGCCGCCTACCCCGGGGTCATCGCCGTGGGCGCGTTCGACCGGCACTTCGTCAAGGCACCGTTCAGCAGCCATCAGCGATACGTCGCGGTCACCGCGGCCGGGGCAGGCATCACCGCGGCCAGCCCCCCCGTCACCGCGGCCAGCACTTCCGGCACCGCTGCCAGCCCTTCCAGCAACTACCCGCAGCTCAACAGCACCAGCGCGGCGAGCGCAATGGTCGCGGGCATTGTCGCGCTCATCCGGGCCCAGTTCCCCACGCTGACCCCGGCACAGATCACCCATGCGATCACCACCGGCACGATGAACCACCGACCCGGCGGGCGGGCCATAGGCTCCGGTTTCGGCACCATTGACGCGGCCAAGGCGCTCATCGCCGCGGCGGGCATCGCCGAGAGAGTGCCCACGTCGGCCGCCTCGGGCACCGCCGGCCAGGCGGCACCCAGTCAGCCTGCTGGGCAGAACAACCCGATACACCGGAACATCCGCGGCGCCCTGATCAAGGACGCGGTCATTGCGGGCGTGGTCTTCTTGCTGCTGCTCGGGCTGATCTTCGCGATCACGGCATGGCGGCGGCGGAACGCGCGCTCCGCGCGCCTCGCCGAGGTGCGGGCGGCGGTCCAGCCGCCGGGGCGTAAGCCGGTCGTGGCCAAGTCCGCGGCGCGCGGCGCGGCGAAGAACGGCTCCCCGGCCGGTGTGCAGGCCGGGGCCGGCGGCCCGGATGCCGAGGAAGCCGAGCCGCAGCTCGAGCCGGCCGGCTTCATCGCCGCGCCACTCGGCCCGGCGGCGGGAGGACCTGGGGCGTCCGGCTTCACGGGGTCGGCCTCCTCGGGTTTCACGGGTTCCGCGGCCGGGTTCACCGGATCTGGATTCAGCGGGACTGGTACCGGGTTCACCGGCTCGAGTTTCACCGGCTCTGGCTTCACCGGCTCCGGCTTCACCGGGTCGGCGTCGTCGGGGTTCGCTGCCGCGGGCCCGACGTCGGCCGTCCCTGGCGGGCTTGCGTTCGGCGCAGCGGGGATCAGCCGGGCAGGCGGGATCGCTCCTCCGGCAGGACTTGGGCCAGCAGAGGCGAGCGGTTCTCCGGCCGGGCCCGGTGCGGCGGGGATAAGCCCGGCGGCGAGGTCAAGCCCGGCGGGAGGGATCAATCCTCCGCAAGCACTGGGGCCCGCGGCGGGACCCGGCTCTTCGGCAGCGGGCGATCCTCCGGCGGGATTCGGCCCTTCGGCAGGACTTAGCTCGGCGGCAGGGCTCGGCCCTTCGGCAGGGTCCGGCTCGGCGGCGGGGGCCGGTGCGCAGGACGCCTCTCCGGCCGGAGCGGCCACGCCAGGCCTGACTCAGCCTGCAGGCGCCGGAACCGGCCTGCCGCCATGGGCGCTGATCTCGCAAGACCCGGCTGCCAAGGCCGCGGCCAGCGCGGCGATTCCGGACAGTGCGTTCCCTGGGGTTCCGGCGGCGCCGTCGGCTGGTGATGCAGCCAGCGGGACGGAGCCGGCCTCCGGCACCGCAGGCGTGGCCCGGACGGGCAGCCGGCTGACCCAGTCACCGCGCCAGTCGCGGGCGCCACAGGTATCCGGCCGGCCTCCCTGGGAGCCCGCGGCGGAACCGAACAGCGACCTGCCCTGGACCCAGGCTCCCGCGCCGTCCCACGTGGGAGCAGGCTCACTGCCCGAGCAGGTGCGCCCGGGCCCGCCTGCCCCGGCCCTGCCTGCCTGGGAGGAGATGGCGCAGCAAGCATGGCCGGGCGGCCCCAAGGCCGCGGCGCTGCATCCACCGATTCCGCCGGCCGACGAGCCGAACGCCCGGCCCGGTCGTGAGGCTGGCCGCCCCGGCGGGCCCCGGATCGTGCCCGCCGCCGGGCTGGTACCGCCTCAGCCGGCTTCGCCCGAGCAGCCAAGGCAGCCTGAGAACCTGCCCGGCTACGCGTGGAACACCAGAGCGGGGGTGGAGCCCTTCCGCGCGGCCCAGGCCGGCCCCGGCCCGGCTCCGGGACCCACCGGCGCCGCCCAGGCAGGCAATGATCCGTCGGCCGGAATCGCTTCACCGCCGGCCGGAGCCGCGACACCGCCGGCCGGAGCCGCTACACCGCCGGCCGGAGCCGCTACACCGCCGGCCGGAATTGGTTCACCCTCGGCCGGAGCCGCTACACCGCCGGCCAGCCCCGTCTCGGCGGCAGTCAGCCCTTCGGCCACCAGCCAGCCGGGCGTTACGCCCACCAGAAGGCCCAGTCTCGCCCTGCCCAGGCGTCTCGGCAGTTCCATGGCCCGCCCGGCGGGTGGTGCCGCCGGTACTGACAGCGGCGTGACTCCGGTCGCCGGGGGCCTGACCGGAGAGACGCAGGCCGACGGCCTGGCAGTCCCCGGCCCAGCCAGCGGGCTAACGGTTCCGGGCCCGGCGGTCCCGGGCCCGGCCGGCGGCCTGGCGGTTCCGGGGCCAGTTGGCGGCGGCGTTGCCGGTGCGGGGGCTACCGGTCCCGTAGCGGACGGGCCGGACTGGCCTGCTGCCGGTGTCAATCAGCCTCCGTTCCCGCCGGCTCCACGGCCAGCCACGGACTTCGGCCTTCCCGGTGCCGGACAGCTGGAACGCGGACCGTTCCCGCGGGCAATCAAGCCTCCGACGGATCCTGGCGCGGCCGGTGCCGCTGCCTGGGGTCCCAGCACGACGGGTGCCCAGCCATCGGGTGGTAGCCCAGCCGGGCCTGCCCTTCCCCAGGGGGACAGCCCCGCGAACGGCCCCGGTCCGGCGAAGGGCGGTCAGCCGGGCGCGAGCGCCGCGCTCCCCACGGCAGCCAGGCCCGGTGCATCGAAACCTGGTGTGTCAAAGCCTGGTGTGTCGAAGCGCGGCGCGGCGAAGACAGCGGCAGCGAAGCCCGGGGAAGGCAGCGCGCGGCCGAAGACGGGCGTCCCGCCCTGGGAGATCACAGACTCCTTCCTTGCCGTGCCGCCCGCCGATGCAAGCGCCTCGCCGGCCCCCGGTGCGCCAACGGCTAGCCAGCAGAGCGGCGTGCGCGCCGCACCTCCGTGGGATACCGCGCCGATACCGGTCAGCCCACCAACCGGCGCGAACACGTGGGGCGGTGGACCGGGAGTGGCCAGCCCGTCAAGCGACGCAGGCTCGTGGGGCGGCGCGCCGGCAAAGGCCAGCCAGCCGGGCGGCGCGGGCACCGCGAGTGGGTGGGGTGGTGGTCCGGCAGCGGCCACCCAGCCGGGCGATGCGAGCTCGTGGAGCGGGCCCGCAGCGGCCGGCCAGCCGGATGAGCCGCGCGGCGCGGGCACGGATGGCGCCGGGCCGGCGGACAGCACCGAGAGCTTCCCCGCCGTGGGTTCCGGTGCGGACCAGCGGTCCCCCCGGACAAACCCGGGCGACAGCACCGAGAGTTTCCCGTCCCTGCGGCCGCGTGCCGATGAAGACGCGTTCCGCTTGTTCCCGCCGGTGCGGGGTACCGACAACCGTCCGGACGGCAAGGACTGACCAGCTCAGCGGCCTTGCTCAGCCGCCTGCGTGGCGAGCTCCTCCTTGCGCACCGATGCGTACATCGGCACGTATTCCTGCCCGGACAGGCCGCCGATGGCCTTCATTATTTCGTCGGTGACTGCCCTGCGGGCCTGCGCCGCGGGCCGGTGATCCCGGTATTGCTCGAAGGTGAGCGGCTCGCCCACCCGGATCCCGACCCGGTGCAGGGACGGGATGGAATGGCCGGGCGCCAGCACCCGGTCGGTGCCGACCATGGCCACGGGAATGACGGGCAGGCCCGAGGCCAGGGCCAGCCAGCCGACCCCCGTGCGGCCACGGTAGAGCCGGCCGTCCGGTGACCGGGTGCCCTCGGGGTAGATGCCGAACAACTCCCCCGCTTGCAGCAGCCCCAGCGCCGCCTCGAGGGTCTCCTGCGCCGCGCGGGCGCCGGCCCGGTCCACGGACAACTGCCTGGTGGCCTTCATGTATGCGGCCGCGATCCGCTGGCCGGGACGCTTCCCCGTGAAGTACTCCGACTTGGCCGCGAAGGTCAGCGGGCGGGCGAGCACCAGCGGCAGGAAGATCGAGTCGACCAGCGACAGGTGGTTGGAAGCAAGGATCGCGCCGCCGGTTGCCGGGATGTGCTCACCACCGGCGACCTCGGGCCGCCACAGCAGATGCAATATCGGCCCGGCGAGCACCCGGGACATGCGGTACTTCACACGACCCTCCACACCAAGTCATTCAGCCAAAGCTCAACCATAACCGTGCACCTGGCGACAGCGGTCAAACGGCCGCGGCAGCAGGTTCCCGCTCGCCGGTGCCTGCCGGGGCGCCGTCGCGGGACACGGCGCAGAGGATCGCCGCCACCAACGGCAACAGGAACGGCAGCGCGGCCGCGGGCACGGTGACGCCGGAGTCTTCGGACAGCCAGCCCAGCACCCCGGCCAGCCAGATCGCCGCCAGGGCGGGCTGCAGCAGCGGGATTGCCCGGTAGGCCCCGGCGACCGATTCCGCACGGAGCATGGCCGGCCGGGCGACCATCGCACCCGCCACGATCACGACGACCGGGATCACCAGGACGAATGGGTTCGCGGTCAGCGATCCCAGGTTCGCCGCTATCTTGCGGCGCAGGGTCGGCCCAGCCCCGCCGTGCAGCACCTGCCCTGCGAAGTGGCCGATGTCCGAGTGGCCGGTGCCGGGAACGAGGTAGTTGATCAGCGCGAGGACAGCGACCAGCACCACGCCGCTGACCGCGATGAGTGCCCAGCGGCGTGGGGTCAACCGCACGCCGGCCGCGACCCAAGATCAACGACAGTAAGCGCGCACTCCCCCAGCGCGACCGGACTCAGGCTCGGTGGAGCAGCCAGGTACCCGCGCATCTCTCCGCCGCGGCTTGCCAACGCCAGCCCCGCCCCGGCCCCACAGCCGTAGCACACCTCCCCGGCCCTGGCGCGGACCCGAGCAGCCCCCACTGCGGCTCCCAATGGAACTGGCCGTTGTATGACTCCACCCGCCCCAGCCCCGCCACCCGGGCTCCAACCGGAATCCCACCAGCGATGAGCCCCGGCCGCCGCACCACCGCCGGTCCCACCGGGCACGACCCATTCGCGGGCTCAGGCAACGCCGCCCGCGCTCCCCCATTCAGCGTGAGCCACCCCTCCGCCGGACAGGTTCGCTCCCGCACCCCGCTCACATCCAGCGACCCCACGGCCCCCTGCTCCGCGACTCGCCACAGCACCGGCGTACCGCGAGGCGACACATCACTCCACAGCAGCCCGCCAATCCCCACGATGACCACATGCCGCGCAGGAGCCACACCGCCCCCGGCCACCTCGTCAGCGCTGGCCGCCGACGCCACCCCGCAAGCACACCCGCCACGGCGATGCTCGCGCTCAAAACCACACCGGCGCGTCGCTTCCAGCCCATCACGGCACGCACACGATCACCGTAGCGACGCGATCGGTCCCGCTCGCGCCTTTCGGCCAGCCACACCATGAGCCCGCCGAAACCCTCGCAACTCAAGCCGACGTACAGATGTTCTGATTAGCGGTACGAGGCGTGAACGTAGACGCCGGCTGGGGTGTACTCACCGCCGGCCCCAGCGTGACCGAGGTCCCGTAGTCCGAACCGAGGAGCAACGTGATGTGCCCGGACCCGATCGCCTGGGCGGGTCCCGACATCTGGGACAGCGACACCCCGGGCAGATCCTTGGCGAGCAGCAGGGCTTCCGCCTCCTGGCCCGCGTGATAGCGGATCACCGTCTGGCTGACCTTCTGGCTGCTCGCGGTCCTCATATGAGGCACCTTGAAGCCGTATTGCTGCAAGCCCGCGCCCACGGTGTCCTCCAGCCCGAAGCTCGTGGTCCCGTTCATCACGGCCACGGAGATCTTGGACCGGGACAGGTGCGGGACCCGCGGATGCTTGAGCAGCGCCTCACTCACCGGTACGTCATTACGGAAGGCCTGGAAGATCAGGCTGTCCTGTGGCTGCGTCCAGAGCAGGTTGGCGGTGTCGGAGGGGTCCACATAGGAACGCGGATAGGTGGGCAAGGTGAAGAAGGTGACCTTGCCCGGCGGCAGGTTTCTCAGGCTGGTGGCCAGGTCGTAAAGGCCGTGGATGCCGCCGAGCTGGCTGTCGATCGTGATCGACTTGGTGGCCGCGTCGAGGAACCGGTACAGCGCGAGCGGGTTGAGTTCCTTGGCCTTTACCCGGCTGACCAGCGCGGACATGAACGCCTGCTGACGGTTGATGCGCTCCAGGTCGCTGCCGTTGCCGAGGGTGTACCTGGCGCGGACATAGCCGAGCGCCTGCCTGCCGGTCAGCATGTGGTGCCCGGCCGACAGGCGCAGTCCCGACTTGGGATCGTGGATCGGCTTGGTGTTGCACTCCGGCACGCCGCCGACCGCGTTGACCATGTCCTTGAGCCCGTCGAAGTTGACCACGACGAAATGATCGATGTGGATGTGGGTGTTGCTCTCGACGGTCCTGATGGCACACGCGGTGCCCAGGGCGGTCTTGTTTCCGTACAGGTTGCCGAGCGTGAACGCCTCGTTGATCTTGAAACTCTCCGCTGAGGCCAGCTGGCCGTTGCCCATCCGGCAGGCCGGGATGTTCACCCACGAGTCGCGCGGGATGGACATCACGTCGGCCCACTTCCGGCTCGCCGCGATGTGCACGATCAGCAGGGTGTCCGAGTGGTCGGTGTTGAGCTGGGCGGCGCTGCCGTAGCCGCGGCCCTGCCCATGCCTGGTGTCCGAGCCGAGCACGAGGATGTTCTCCGCCTGCGGGTGCAGGTCCACGGGACGCGTGCCGAGCAAACCGTTGACGTTCACCTGGTGCAGGTTGGCGTTCAGGTGCTGGTAGACGAGATAGCCACCGGTCGCGGCAAGGAGCAGAACGACGGCCAGCGAGCCCGCCACCCAGGCCATGATCTTCTTCCGGCGGCTCCACCCGCCGGGGATGGCCGGCATGGGGGCCGTGGGAGGGGGCGGTGAGGCGGGCGCCTCGGCGGGTGCGGGGCCGGTGCCCGCTGCCAGGGTCCCGGCACCCCCCGGAGCGGCACCCGCCCCTGGAGCGCCACTGCCCCCGTGGGCGGAGTCCGCCTTGGGAACCTCGCCGGCATCAGCAGGATGCATCGTCTCTCCCGTATCTGGAACAGGGCGACCGCGATCCCACGTCACTTCACACAAAACGTCAAAAAGGCCTGCAAGGTTTCCCCGCTGGCAGGACCGATCCCATCCAGTAGCGTGAATTTAAGCCGCCCGCAAGATCCCTACCCGGCCAACGCCAGGACATTCCTGGCACTCCATCCCGCGCCGGGGATCTTCTAGTTGCCTGCCCCGGCAAGGTATTGTTGGTCAGGCTTTACCGCGACTTTACTTAACGGGGCCCGAGCCTTGAAGTTCTGGGGTGGCAGCGGACCGGCGGGGAATGGGGGCGTTGACGCCATGGCCGGCGTGATGCGAAGTTACCGGGCGATCGCGGGGCTGACCGCCGGGGTTTCGGGCCTGGTCACGATCGCGTTCGCCCGGCTGCCCCAGCTTCACCTGGGCTACGCGTGGCCCGCAGTGCGGCTGGCCCTGGAGACCTCCGGATCGCTCATAGCGCTGTTCGCCACGTTCCTGGTGTTCGGCCGGCTGCGGCGGCGCACCTACCAGAACGAGCTGCTGCTGGCCTGCGCGCTCGCCGTGCTGGCGCTGTCCAACCTGCTTTTCGTGACGGTGCCCACGGTGGCCGGGGAGGCGCCCGACGACCTCACCATGTGGGCGGCGCCGCTGGCCCGCTCGCTCGGCGCGCTGCTGTTCGTGCTCGCCGCGTTCGCCACCCGGCGTGAACTGCGCCGAGGAGGCCCCGTGCTGGCGCTGGCCGCGGTGGCCACGCTGGCCGCGCTCGGGACGGCCATGCTGTTCGCCCATACGTTCGCGGCGCGGTGGGCACCGCAAGACGCGGCGACGCTCAGCCCCATAGCGCTGTCACAGCCGGCTTTGCACGCCCATCCGGCCCTGTTCGCCTACGAACTGCTTGTGGCCCTGCTCTACGGGCTGGCCGCGATCGGGTTCCTCAACCTGGCCAGGCGCCGCCGCGATGCGTTCTACGGCTGGCTGGCCATTGCTGGAATCCTGGCCGTCGTTTCGCATGTGAACTACTCGCTGTTTCCCGCGTCGTACGCGCAATCGGTGCTGTACACCGGGGACATATTCAGGTTCGCCTTCTACGTCGCCCTGCTCGCCGGCTGCCTGCGAGAGATCTGGTCGTACTGGACCGCGCTGTCGGAAGCGGCCGTGCTCGAAGACCGCCGCCGGATGGCGCGCGATCTGCACGACGGGCTGGCACAGGAACTGGCCTATATATCCCGCAACCTCGACTCCGCCGCGGAGGACGGCGACGAGGACGCCGTGCGGCGCCTGCGGCCCGCGGTGGAGCGGGCCCAGTTCGAACTCCGGTCGGCCATCAGTGCGCTCGCCCCGCCGGGCCGCCAGGCCGTCGGGGCGGCGCTGGCACAGGCGGCGTCGCAGACCGCGGAACGGTTCCGTATCGGCCTCGATCTCGACATCGTGCCGGACGTCCGGCTGTCGCCCACGCGGGCCGAGGCACTGGTCCGGGTCGCCTGTGAGGCCATCACCAACGCGGCCAAGCACAGCGGCGCGGCGCGGGTCTCGCTCCGCCTGGAGCGCGACGGTTCCCTGGTGCGGATGCAGGTGGCCGACCGGGGCTGCGGCTTCGACACCAGCGTTCCCCGCAGCGGATTCGGGCTCGTATCGATGCGCGAACGGATTCGGTCCGTCGGGGGCGAATTGCGCATCCGTTCGGGGCCCGGACGTGGAAGTGAGGTGGAGGTCGCGGTTTGAACGAAGGAAACAGGCCACTGCGGGTGCTGGTCGCCGATGACCACGCCCCCACCCGTGACGACGTGCGGCGGGCACTGGATGCCGACGGGCGGTTCAACATCTGCTCCGAGGTGGCCGACGCCGCCGAGGCCGTGCAGGCCGCGGTGAGCAAGCAGCCCGACATCTGCCTGCTCGATATCCGGATGCCCGGCAGCGGCCTGGCCGCGGCGTGGGAGATCGCCGCACGGTTGCCCCGCGCGAAGATCGTGATGCTGACCGTCTCCGCCGAGGACACCGACCTGTTCACCGCGCTGCGGGCCGGCGCCGACGGGTACCTGCTCAAGAACATGAACATGCGCCGGCTGCCCGATGCGCTGCACGGCGTGTTCGCGGGCGAAGCGGCCATGCCGCGGGAGCTGGTCGCGCGAGTGCTCGAACGGTTCCACGGCCGGGAGCCGCGCTGGCGGCCGCCGGTCACGGCGGACGGTTCCGAAGGCCGGCTGACGAGCCGGGAATGGGAGGTGCTTGCGCTGCTGGCCCGCAGGTACACGACCGCGGAGATCGCGGCCAGCCTGGTGCTCTCGGCCAGCGCGGTACGCGCACACATCACCTCTATCGTGCGCAAACTCCAGGTCAAGGACCGGGCGGCCGCGGCCGAAATGTTCCGCACACGCGGCAGCAGCGCTTAGGAACCTGAGCGGGTCATGCGGCCGCGCAAGCTGCTTTCCCCCAGTTCCGGCAGCAAGCTGGAAGCCGGGGATGACGGTGGGGAGACCATGCGACTAGTGCTTTGTGATGACAACTTGCTGCTCGGTGAGGCGCTCGCGCCGGCGTTGACGGCCAGCGGCCATCAGGTAGCCGCGATCACCACTTCGCTGGCCGGGGGGCTGGCCGCGATCCGCGTGCGCAAACCGGACGCGTGCCTGATCGGCCTGCGCTTCCCCGACCGGGACGGCCTGCCCGGGATCCGCGCGATCAGGCAGCGCCATCCGGGCACCGCGGTTGTGATCCTGGCCAGAGCGGCGGACCCGTCGGTCGTATGGGAAGCGCGCAACCTCGGCGTGGCGGGGTTCCTCAGCAAGGACGCCAACGTCGCACAGATCACGCAGGCGCTGGCCGCGGTCGCGGCGGGCGGGACCGTGTTCGAGCCGGGGCTGCCATGCCGCCTGGTGGCGAGGGCAGCGCGACGGGACCGGCGGGCGTACGAGCTCACCCCGCGGGAGCAGGAGGTGCTGCGCCGGATCGTCGACGGCCAGGGCACCGGGCAGATGGCCAGGGAGATGAACATCGCCACCAGCACCCTGCGGAGCTACGTGAAGACCCTGCTCACCAAGCTCGGCACGCACTCAAGGCTGCAAGCAGCCGCGCTGGCCAGCCGCGAGGGCCTGGTCGCGCAGGTACCGGCGTGACCGGCACCACGGCCGCGGGCCGGCGGCCACCCCGCATTTGCCGTAGCCGGGCCACGGCGGGCAGGGGTTCCGCCGGGGCCGGACGGTGAGCGACGCTCGCGACATGGGGATCAGCGTCTTCGTCGTGGACCAGGAACGGACGTTCGCCGATGCGCTCGCGGCCCGGCTGGAGGCCGAGGAGGACGTGGAGGTCGTCGCGGCCGTGCACGCGCGGACGCCGGCCGAGTGCCTGATCGTGGGCCGGCATGCCGATGTCATGCTGCTGGACGGCGACCTGCCCGAACGCGCCGCGATGCGGCTATGCGAGGAACTGTGCGCCAGGGACGATGCCCCGCGCGTCGTCATGCTCAGCTACTCCTCGCAGCCCGAACGAATCGTCGACGCGGTCCGGTCGGGAGCGGCCGCATGGGTGCGCAAGAACGAATCCCTGCAGCACCTGCTGCAGGTGATCCGTGGCGCCGCCCGGGGTGAGACCTGGCTGCCCCCGGCGGAGACCGGCCAGGTATTCCGGTACCTGATGGCCGATCAGGAGCGGCGGCGGGACAACGACCGGCTGCTCGCTGCGCTTACCCCGCGCGAGCGGGAGGTGCTGGCCTGCCTCGCCGACGGTGCCGGGCGCCGGGAGGTGGCAGAGCAGTTGCACCTGTCCGCCAACACGGTCCGCACCCACCTGCAGAACCTGATGGCCAAGCTCGGCGTCCACTCCACCCTGGAGGCGGTCGCGCTGAGCCGGCCGCACCTCGAACAGTTGCGCCCAAGCAGCTGAGAGCCCGTTTACGCAGGCGGAATGCGTTCGGTGAGGGTGTTTCCCCCGCCCGGCTCCCCCCCGCGCCGCTGGCCGCCGGGGCAGTAGTGCTCACCGGGATGACGCGGAACGCAGGACGGCGACGGATCGGGGGCCGATGGTCACCTGATCGCCGGCGCTGCGCACGGCCGCTTGGGCCGGGGCGGCGGGGTCATAGCTGTCGATCTCGGCCTGCCACCGTGCGCTGGGGCGGGTGGCCGGCAGCACGAAGCCGAGGGGCTCCCACCAGGAGTTCACCAGGACCAGGAAGTCGTAGTCGCCCAGGAGTGTGCCGTCCTCGGCCCGGTCGGGGTCATCGGCTCCGTCGAGGTAGATGGCGATGGCCCGGGCGTTCGGGTCGGCCCAGTCGCCGCCGTCCATCGGCGTACCTACGGGGGTGAACCACCTCAGCTGGGAGGCTTCGACGCCGGTCAGGAAGCGGCGGCGGCGGAAGACCGGATGGGCCCGCCGGAACGCGATCAGGTTCTTGGTGAAGTCTTTCAGCGCGGTGTCGGCGTTCGCCCAGTCGAACCAGGTGATCTCGTCGTCTTGGCAGTAGGCGTTGTTATTGCCGCTTTGGGTACGGCCCATCTCGTCGCCGCCGAGCAGTAGCGGCACCCCGAAGGACAGCATCAGCGTGGTGAGCATGGCGCGCGACTGCCTGGCCCGCAGGGCGACGATGTCCGCGTCGGCCGTGGGGCCCTCAGTCCCGCAATTCCACGACCGGTTGTCGCCGGTCCCGTCGCGGTTGTCCTCACCGTTGGCCTCGTTGTGCTTGTCGTTGTAGGAGACCAGGTCACGCAGGGTGAAGCCGTCGTGAACGGTGATCAGGTTGACCGAGGCGGTGGGCCGGCGACCGGTCGTGCCGTACAGGTCGGAGGAGCCGGCGAACCTGGTGGCGAACTCGCCGATCCCGATCGGATGGCTGCGCCAGAAATCGCGCATGCTGTCCCGGTATTTGCCGTTCCACTCCCGCCACAGCGGCGGGAACCGGCCGAGGTCGTAGCTGTCCATCTGGCCCACGTCCCACGGCTCGGCGGTCAGCTTGGCCCGCGATACCACCGGATCTTGCGCGACCATGTCCAGGAACGCCGAGACCTTGCTGAAGGCGCCCTCCTGGCGGGCCAGCGTCGGGGCCAGGTCGAACCGGAACCCGTCGACGTGCATCTCGGTGATCCAGTAGCGAAGCGAGTCCATGATCAGCTGGAGTGTGATCGGATCGCCGGTGTTCAGCGCGTTGCCGCAGCCGGTCGTGTCGATGTAGACGCCGGGATCACCGGGCTCGGTCCGGTAGTACGCGGTGTTGTCGATGCCACGGAAGCACAGCGCGGGACCGTCCGGGCCGCCCTCGGCGGTGTGGTTGAACACCACATCCAGCACCACTTCCAGGCCGGCCCGGTGCAGCGCGTCTACCATCGCCTTGAACTCGGCGACCTGGCCGCCGGGCCGGCCGGCCCGGACCGCGGCCGAGTAGCCGTTGTGCGGCGCGAAGAAGCCGATCGTGTTGTAACCCCAGTAGTTGGTCAGCCCTCGGCCCGCCAGGAACCCCTCCGGCACGTTCTGGTGCACGGGCAGGAGTTCGACGGTGGTGATGCCCAGGTCCGTGAGGTACGCGATGGCGGCGTCGTGGGCCAGGCCGACATAGGTTCCGCGGAGCTGCGGCGGAATGTCCGGGTGGCGCATGGTGAAGCCCTTGACGTGGACCTCGTACACGACCGTGTCCGAGGTGTGGTGCCGGATCCGGTTGCTGTCCTGCCAGCGGAATTCCGGGTCGGTGACCAGGCTCCGTGGGACCTGCCCCGCGGAGTCCAGGGTGCTTGGCCTGGCCGGATCGCCCACGTCTTGGCCGAGCACCCCGGGGCCGAAAGAGACTGATCCGCTGATCGCCTTGGCGTACGGGTCGAGCAATAGCTTGGCCGGGTTACACCGCAGACCGTGGGCCGGGTCCCAGGGGCCGCTGACGCGGTACCCGTAGGACTGCCCCGGGCCGACGCCCGGCATAAAGACATGCCAGACGTCGGCGTCATTGTCCCGCAACGGGATCCGGATTTCCGCGCCGGACTCATTGAACAGGCACAACGTGACGCCGTCGGCGACGCTGGAGGCGATCGCGAAGTTCGTGCCCGCGACGCCGGCCTGCTGGCCGGGCGTGGCGCCCAAGGGGAACGGCCTGCCAGGCAGCGCTGCGGTGGTTGGGACGCTCGGAGCGGCCCGGGCCGCCGGGATCACGTCGGCCGCAGTCCCGGCGTCCTGGTCACTGGTCATGGCCGTGCCCTTCTGCTAGGGAGCCAGGTCTCGCAGGACGTCACCGAGGGCGCGGACCGCGCCGTGGCGGCGCAGGATGAGGTCGGCGATCAGGCCGGTCCAGCCGGTCTGGTGGAACGCCCCGATTGCGGCGCCGTTGTCGCCGTGGAAGTACTCGCTGAAGATCAGGTTGTCCTTCCAGGCGGGATCGGCCTGCATCTTCTCGATCCCGCCGAAGCAGGCCCGCCGCCCGTCCCCGTCCCTGGTGAACAGGGAAATCAGCCGGTCCTGCAGGTCGGCGGCGATCAGGTCGAGGGTCAGCGTCTTGCCCGACCCGGTCGGGTACTCCAGCTCCAGGTCAGCGCCATAGAACCGGTGGTAGCGCTCCAGCACCTCGACGAGCAGATAGTTGACCGGCATCCAGACCGG
>Ga0306923_10004268_pt1 | contig 13668 bp, 14 predicted proteins | sample sta12Can44000108_FD_203841 | JGI IMG/M metagenome (GOLD analysis project Ga0306923, IMG submission 203841) | Lab enrichment of tropical soil microbial communities from Luquillo Experimental Forest, Puerto Rico - statanox.12C.anox.44.000.108 (v2)... | ecosystem: Environmental > Terrestrial >... | reverse complement strand
ATACCCACTAACATAGCCAATGACAGTTTAAAACAATTTGTGGCCGTTGTTTTAGGCGAAACAGAAGATGTGTGGGATAAGCTTTTTACAGAAATGGGACACCAATATCAAAAGCCCGTTTTAGTTCTTTTTACCGAAAGTACCGAAAGTGGTTGCGGCGGAGCCAGCGCATCAACCGGGCCTTTTTATTGCCCTGCAGATCAGAAAGTGTATTTAGATCTTTCTTTTTTTGAAGAACTGGAAAACCGTTTTCATGCTCCGGGTAATTTTGCTTCTGCTTATGTAGTGGCACATGAAGTAGGGCATCATGTTCAAGATTTATTGGGTATCTCTTCAAAAGTGTCTCGGTTACAACAAGGAACCGATAAAGTGAGTGCTAACAAACTCTCTGTAAAATTAGAATTGCAAGCAGATTTTTTAGCAGGCGTTTGGGCACATTATGCACAACAAATGCGGAATAATTTGCGTGAGGGGGATATTGAATCTGCATTAACCGCAGCCAATGCTATTGGTGACGACAGATTACAGAAACAAGCACAAGGTTATGTGGTACCTGATGCTTTTACACATGGTACATCTGCACAAAGAATGTATTGGTTTAAGAAGGGGTTTACAACAGGCGATATTAAACAAGGTGATACTTTTAACGACGCATCTCTTAATTAATAAATATTATATATAATAATATTTATGATTGATATACAGATGCCACCAGTACAGAAGATAAAGTGATTGCGACGCAACGATGTTGCCATGAAATACTAAGCTGGTATTGGAAATTACTTTAAAGCTTACTTCTTGCCTACTTGCAGGTATTCTTGCAGTGCTTTTACATAGGCTTCAAAAGCTTCTATCCCCTTGGGTGTAATTTTACACGTAGTAAGCGGATAATTGTCTTTAAATTGTTTTGAAACATTTATATATCCCGCCTCTTTTAATTTTTGAACCTGAACAGAAAGATTGCCTGCCGTAGAGTTTGTTTTTTCTTTGATGAAAGTAAATTCTGCTTCTTTAACACCGATAAGCAAACTCATTACTGCCAACCTTAATTGAGAATGTAATATGGGGTCTAATTCTTTAAACATTGCAAGCCCTCGATTTTTTAAAACTATTTCTCAATAATAAACCGGGAATCAACCAGTTTATCATTCCTGCCAAAGCATGCAATAACATATCGTATTTAAAATTTGAAAAACAGGATATAACAAACAGGATATAACAAAGAATGCCCCCAATAATCATTGGTTTAAACTTTTTTGCTAACCCTGTTGCCAATGTTGGTATTGCATAAAGGATTAAATAAACGGATGATATGCTTGGTACATAAGGACGATATGCTGTAATAACCCCTGTAACCTTATTTCTTTGCAATAGTTCTACACTTTCTTTTGCATAAAAATTTTCTACAACAGAAGGCATAATATTATTATAAAATGAAATGGCAAAAATGCTAATCCCAAATACCAGCCAAATTGCATTCATTGCTGTTTCTTCGTACGTTAATACTTTTCGCTGCCTTGCTTCTCTAACAGAAATAAAAATTTGCGGAACAATTGCAATAAGCGTAAGTAACCATACATCGAAACCATAAGTTGAAAACCCGAACTGTATCTGCAAAAAACTAAATAACCCGCAAAAGGCAACTACACTGCCCCACAAAATAGCACTGGTGCCGCTTTCGTGAAAACTGTTTTTAACCTTATGAATCATTTCAGTAATCAACCGAAGGCTTTCTTCTTCTGTAAGTTCTTTTTCTTCTGGCATATTTAAAGATGTTGATATTGTTTACACAACAAATGCAAAATAATTTTTTACTTAATCTTGGCTTAAATAAAAGTAAAGATAGCAGAGGCATTTGCAGCCTCCACTATTGTTTATTCACATATTATTTTAATACAATACTTATCTCCTGTTTCCCCCGGTGTGTGAACTTAGATTTATCAAACTTTGGGGGGCCAAACAGCCCTCTTACATTATTTGAAAAAGCATTCTGCTCTTTGGGTATGCCAAAAGTGTTTGTATCTAACGTTCCGTTTCCATTTTCGTCATAAAAAATTGTAACTGCATAAACACCATCCGGCACATTATGAAATGTATAAGAAGTACTTCCTTCTGCAGGTTTTGTAATTCCCAAATAAGATGCTTTAGATACATTCATATAATTCTGCTCACTATTATAAACAGCTATAAAAATGGTTCCTTTTAAATCTTTGTACCCACTTATTGAAAGCGTTAAATCCTGATTGTTTTGTTGTGCAAAAAGGTTCGTTATAATAAGAAAAAAGAATAATGATAAATAAAGTTTCATAAATTTTATTACATGCTTTTATATTTATTTACAACCATCAATGATAGATTGGGCCAGATCTTTACCCCAATTAGGATGCAATGGTGATAAGGCTTTGAAAGATTTAAATAATTCCATTGCTTTTTCTGCAACAGGTTTTGCCGAAGCACAACCTCCACCAAAAGCTTCCGGTGTGTTTTTAAGCGAAGTTGATTGTAAAGCATACGGACGAGGATTTGTAGCATCGGCTTTTTTGGCATCTTCTAGTAATTGCATAGATTTCCGTCCGTATTCCATCCATCTTGCCTGTGGGTTCACTAACATTTTTGCAGTTGCGATCATACTTTCAACACATAATATTTCGCTGTTCTTTTCTATTGCTTTCGCTTTATCTATTAACGATTGAGCATCATCGGCAACTTTATCTCTATCGCCACCCATGCTCTGCATGCTCATTCTTGCCTTAGTTAATGCTGCATAATAATAAGGCAGCCATTGTGTTTTCTCAGCGTCGCCAATACGTTCAAATCTTGCGGCAACATCTGCAAGTTCACTTGCATCTTTTGCATCGCCCAGTTGTTTTAATGCACTGCCCAATGCAGCTTCAAACTTATCGCTTTGAGCAAATGTGTTTACTCCAATTAAAAGGAATAACCCGATGATAAATTTTTTCATGATAATTGATTTTTGTGGTTTATTGTTTTTAAAGATTGTTGTTTATTATATCATCCGTTCTGTCTACACCCAGCGTTAAAAATATTCCGATAAAAAATGTTTGAGGAGCTGGTGGAACTATTGCAGATTTGTTTAATCCATTATGAGAATATTCGTAACTGTAAATATTTTTTATATTTAAGATATTTTTTACACTTGCAAAAAACAGCCATGAAGATTTAGGGTTTGTTTTTCCTAATTGCGGAAGGTAATACATACTAAAATCTAAATTGTTATACGATTTCGTTGTACCCTCGTCTCCAATGCTGTACTTATTTCCATTTGGATACATGTAATAATATGGCCTTCCGGTAGCATAAGAATACGTAAAACTAAATCCGGCTTTCCAATCTATAATAAATTTTTTTGCTACAACATTTAAGGTATGTGGTGTTGCAAATGTGGGTTGTAATTGTTGCGGATAATTGAGAAATTGCCTTTTGGTATCTAAATATGAATAACTAACCCAATATTCAATTCCTTTAAAAGTGGCCCTGTCTCTCCAAAATAATTCTACTCCTTTTGCATAACCATTACCGCCATTTGTTGTTGAAGGATAAGTAAGCACAAGATCATCGTATTGTTTATAAAACCCTTCTAACCTAAAAGTGTATTTGTTATTTGATTTGATATAGTTAACCAGATAATGTGTTGCTTTTGTGAAAGCCAGATTGGTATTATATTGCATAAGATTATTTTCAGGCTTTTGATAAAAAGTACCATAAGCAAAACTCATTTGCGCATCTTTTCCTGTTTTATATGCCAATGCCAATCGCGGAGAAATATTTGTTTTATTTAGAAGAGAAGAATTTTCGAAACGGACTCCAGCAGTTATAGCGACATCGTTTGTAATTACAAATTCTGCTTCACTGAAAAGAGAAGTAAGATTATCTTTCAATAATATTGAGCTATTATAATTATGAGCAATAACATCATTTTTTGCATTAGAATACCAATACTCTCCTCCCATTCTTAATTTACTGATTCCGAATAATCTTTTTTCGAACACAGCTCTTATCTGATATAAATCCTGTTTTATTTTTACACCGTAATTCAAACTATCGATATACGTTATTCCGGTGAATGTTTGCCGGTTCGATTGATTTTGAACTTGTGAATTAATATTATCGGTATTGGTGCTAAAACTCAATCCCAAATTCATTTTCCAACCTTTACCTAAGTTTTCTTTCCAGCTTATGTTATTATACCAATTGGTATTATTCAAGTCGTAAGAATTCTTTAATGTGCTACTATCCAAATTAGGCCTGCGCAAGCCTACTTTTCCATAAGCAAAACTCGAATAATATTTAATCATACCGCCGTTTTTTGTTTTGGAACGATAATTAAAATCGGCATTATGTGCTTCAGGCGGAGTAAAATAATCAGGTGCCTGTTTTACCATCTTAAAATACAATCCCACATTTACATATTCGTATCCGCCACCCCAGGATGATCTTTTACTGCTATCTACATGTTGCATGTGGCCACCAATAAAAAGTGGCGATAAAGAAATTTGCGCTTCAGATCTTTCCGGTATATCTATGCTTTCTAAAATAAATGCAGATGACAATGCTTCTCCATACAAAGCAGAATAACCACCGGTACTAAAAACATTTCCTTTAAATAATGCAGGATCGAATCTGCTTCGAGATGAAATATTCGGTACGCTTGAATTGTACGGATTATTAACCATGGTACCATCAATAAATTCTTTGGTTTCGTAAGCAGCACCACCACGAACAAATAAGCCTTCCTGCTCGCCAACCTGTTGTGCCCCCGGAAGTGTTTTGATGGCTGCGGTAATATCTGCATTTGAACCGGCAGTTGTGTACATATCTGTTGCAGTTAAAACTGTTGCTGCTCTTTTTTTATCTCCGGCAGCAAAACTGCCTGCAGTAACAGTTACTGCTTTTAATTCTGATAGTTCTTCCTTCAACATAAAATTATAGTTCAACACATCCTTAGAAGGCAAAGAAATTTTTTGTTCCATTGTTTTGTAACCTATACTTTTTGCTTCCAAAACCAAATCTCCTTTCTCATAAGTCTTGAAAGAAAATTTTCCGGTTGAATCAGAAACTGTTCCATCGTAGGTTCCTTTTAATGTAATAGCTGCAGCAATTACATTACGACCTCTCTGGTCTTTTGCCGTACCGGATATTTTTGTTTGAGCATTTATTTGTGCGGATATTATTACAGCTCCTATTAGTATCAGTTTTCTCATATCGTTTCTTTTCAATGCAAACATAGAATAGTTTATTTTATAAACCAAACTATTTTTTAGATTATTTTTTTTAAAAAAAGTCCCGCAAGTTGCGGGACCTTCAATAATGTTAACTAAGTTATTATTTAAACTGAGGGATAATTCCATTAGCCAAATCCACCATTTTCTTAACTCCGTCTTCCGGTAGATTTCCTTTTTTAAATTCACTTAAAACATCAGGTAATTTGGCTTCCATTTCTGATAAAAATTGAGTTTCAAATTCTTTTACTTTCTTAACAGCCACATCTCGCAATAAACCTTGAGTTCCCAAGTAAATAATGGCAACCTGTTTTTCTACTGAATATGGAGTGTATTGCGGTTGTTTTAAGATTTCTACGTTACGGGCACCTTTATCTAACACTAATTTTGTTGCAGCATCTAAATCTCCGCCAAATTTAGAGAAAGCTTCCATTTCACGATAAAGGGCTTGGTCTAATTTTAATGTACCGGCAACTTTTTTCATGGATTTAATCTGAGCGTTACCACCAACGCGGCTAACAGAGATACCCACGTTAATAGCCGGACGAATACCAGAGTTGAACAAGTTGCCTTCCAAGAAAATTTGTCCATCTGTAATAGAGATTACATTTGTTGGAATATAAGCAGACACATCACCTGCTTGTGTTTCGATGATTGGTAAAGCTGTTAAAGAACCACCACCTTTGGCCAAATGTCTAATACTTTCAGGCAAATCATTCATATTTTTAGCAACTTCATCATTCCCGATAACTTTTGCAGCTCTTTCCAATAAACGGCTATGCAAATAGAATACATCACCTGGATAAGCTTCACGACCAGGCGGGCGACGCAATAACAACGATACTTCACGATAAGCAACTGCCTGCTTAGAAAGATCATCATAAATAATTAATGCAGGAAGTCCGCAATCACGGAAAAACTCACCTATTGCAGCACCGGCAAATGGAGCATAGAATTGTTGAGGAGCCGGATCTGATGCAGAAGCCAATACAATTGTTGTATAAGCCATCGCACCGTTATCGGTTAATGTTTTCATTACACCTGCAACGGTAGATGCTTTTTGACCGATAGCAACATATATACAATATACAGGTTTACCTGCATCGAAAAATTCTTTTTGATTGATAATGGTATCAACTGCAATGGCCGTTTTACCGGTTTGACGGTCACCGATGATCAACTCACGTTGTCCACGACCGATAGGAATCATTGCATCAATTGCTTTGATACCGGTTTGCAAAGGTTCTTTTACCGGTTCACGGAAAATTACGCCAGGTGCTTTACGCTCCAATGGCATTTCGTACAATTCTCCGGTAATCGGCCCTTTACCATCAATCGGTTCACCTAAAGTATTAATAACACGACCAACCAGACCGTTACCTACTTTAATAGATGCGATTTGTCCGGTACGTTTAACTTTTGAACCTTCTTTAATATCACCGCTTTCACCCATCAATACCACACCCACATTATCTTCTTCAAGGTTTAATGCAATGGCTCTGGTTCCGTTTTCAAATTCAACCAATTCACCCGAACCTACATTATTTAAACCATAAATACGTGCAATACCATCACCCACCTGAAGTACGGTACCCACTTCTTCCAGATCAGCCACAGCATTAAAGTTGCTTAACTGCTGTCTCAATATCGCTGAAATTTCATCTGGCTTAATCTCTACCATATTTTGAGCGTTTTATGTTTTTAGTTCTGATTTATTATTATTTAATTTTCTTAACGTAAACGTTTTTAGAAAACTGTTTTTTAACGTCTTTCAAATCTCTTAATATACTTGCATCAATAAGATTACTATTGAATTCCAAAACAAATCCTCCAATTAAATCGGGGTTTACAATTGCATCCAATTCGATTGTATCAAAGTTTTGGCTGGATTTTACCTGATTTACAATGCTATTTTTTAAAGTATCACTCAATTCAACAGCAGTTGTAAGTTTTACTTTATGAATTCCTTTGATTGAATTATATTGATCAATGAAAGCTTCTACCACTTCAGGCAACTCGCCTTCTCTGCCTTTTGTTACCAATAAATTATTGAACAAAGCAGTTAAATTGCTCACGTTATCTGTTGTTACTGCTTTTAAAATCGATCTTTTTTTATCTGCTTGAATAATAGGGCTACGTAACACATTTACAAACTCTTTGCTTGAAGCGCAAACAATCTGAAGGTATTTCATGTCAGCATATACAACTTCCAATTGATCTTTTTCTACCGCAAGATCAACCAAACTTTTTGCATATCTATTTGCTAAACGTGGATTCGGCATTTTATTAATTCAATTTTACTACTTCTGCCAATTGTTTAATATAGTTTTCCTGATCGGCTTTATTACTTAATTCTCTTTTCAAAATCTTTTCACTTACTTCAATTACCAATGCACCTACTTGATTTTTAACATCCGTTAAAGCTGCATTTTTTTGTTGTTGAATAGCTTGTTGAGCATCTGCAACAATCCTGTCATATTCAGATTTTGCTTTATCTTTTGCTTCGGCAATCATCTTATCAGAAGCTTCTTTTGCTTCTTTCAATAAAACAGATCTTTCTTCACGGGCCTTTTGTAATAAAGCTTCATTTTCATTTTTTAATTGAGACACTTCAGCTTTCACTTTATCGGCAGTTGCAAGTGCATCTGCAATACCGGTTTCTCTTTCTTTTAAACTGGCTAAAATCGGTTTCCATGCAAATTTTGCCAACAAGAAAAATACAATTAAGAAAGCAACAAGGTTCCAAAGAAATAACCCCAAATCAGGTGTTAGTAATTGCATATATAAATTATTTTATACTATTTGTTTTCTTTTTAAAATACTGCATTCTCCGCCCTGTGCTTCGAATGCAGTAAATTTTTTACGTACAAAACCTGCTACTATTTGAATACAGCAAGTAAACCGGCAACTGCACCTAAAAGGGCAACACCCTCAACTAACGCAGCAGCAAGGATCATGTTTGCACGAATGTCGTTCGAAGCTTCCGGTTGGCGGGCAATGCCTTCTACAGCACCTTTACCGATTTGGCCGATACCAATACCTGCACCAATTGCAGCTAAACCGGCACCAATTGCACCGTAACCAGGTTGGATTTCCAACAAAACGTTCATTAAACTCATGACTTTTGTTTTTTTGATTGAATAAAATTTTTATGAATGATGTGCTTCTTCATGGTGTTCATCTTCAAAAGCCTGACCGATAAATACGGCGGTAAGATTTGTAAAGATGAATGCCTGAATAAATGCAACCAAAACTTCAATTAAATAAATGAAACAAGCCAATGCAACAAACAATGGTGATGTTCCCCATCCTAATGCAACATTCATCGCTCCAAAAATAAAAATCAAAATTATGAAGCTAAGAATGATAATGTGACCGGAAAGCATATTTGCAAAAAGACGAATAATCAATGCAAAAGGCTTTGTAAAAATTCCCAGCAATTCAACCGGAGTCATAATCGGTTTAACAAAACCGGGTACCGGCGGATTGAAAATATGCAACCAGAAATGTTTGTTTGTATTAAATAAAATAACAAGGAATGAAATAATACCCAACATTGCCGTAAATGCAATATTACCGGTAACATTAGCCGTTCCGGGAATCATTCCTACCAAATTATTAATCAGGATAAAAAAGAAAATGGTTAATAAATACGGCATAAACTTTTCGTACTTATATCCCAGATTAGGTTTGGCAACTTCATCTCTAACAAAAGTAATAACAGGCTCAACTGCATTTTGAAAACCTGTAGGAGCCGTTTTGGTACCTTGCCCTTTTTTGTACTGATTAGCAATTCCAATCATTAGCCAAACCAATAAAATAAGAGAAAATATTAATTGTGTAACATTTCTTGTTAAAGAGAAATCGTACACTTTCGTAGTTAAATCTGGCAACCCGTTTTCGCCAACGGCATAAATCTTTGCAGCAGTATAGAGCGGAGTTTTACCATCAGCAGCTTTTACAGTATCCAATCCTTTTTCTTTTAAAAAAGATTCTTCTACAAAACGATAACCGTTGTACTCTTCTTCGCCGTGGTTGAATTTTGAAAAATTGAAAAAAGAAACACCTTTTGCAGGAGAATATAAAATTACAGGCAACGGTATAGAAACCGGATGACCATTGATGGTAAAGAAATGAAACTCATGGGCATCGCCAACATGTTCCAATATAATTTTGGCAGGGTCAATCGCCTCTTTCTTTTCTTTGGTTTCCTTATTTGCAGATGCTTCTTCCTGAGCAAGCAATGTGTTGGAAAATGTTATTGAAAAAAAGCTGAAAATAGCTACCAGCAATGATTTCGCACTTCTTAAAGCCATACCTGTCTCTGAATTTGGCGCAAAGATAGGGGTGCGATGCCAGAAAAATCAAAATTGTGAACTGAAAAATTGAAAATACTTGTTGATTTATAAGCCTTCTTTCTCTCTTAATTCTTTAATTTTTTCCAGATAGATAACATCCAGCTGGTCTTTAGGCCTGTTAACAGCTTTTTTATTCTGTATTAAATGATTGATATGGAGAAAGGGAACTATTAGACCGTCTATATCTGCTTTGTTTGACATTTTGTAACATTCCTCAAATGAATATCCTTCCAGCCCTTTCATAGCAACCATCAAATCAAGCTTTACGCTATTGTTAAGATTGAAATTAGTCCAACCGGCCACTATCTGTAAAGTTGCAAGCAAAAAAATCGCCCATACCATATTCTCTAAATGCAACCCGTAATCTTTCTCTGTTTTCGATAGAACCTTTAAGCCAAACATTAATATCATCAGTAGTACGTTGGTAACCGTTCATATTTGTTGCAACACCACCTACCATAATATATTTAACTGCATTGTTATTTAACGCTTGCCAAAACTTAATAAATTCATCATCATACAAATCCATCGCTAATTATTTATCAAGTGTATAAGGAGTAAAAGTAATTTTAGCACGTTTAATTGTATTATTCAACTTCATTAATGTGGTCATCATTAAAAAACGTTCCTTATCACTGCGTTTTAATGCAGCACGCAATAAATCTGTTTCTGCTTTTTCGTATAAAGCATCCATATTTTCAGAAACAGCATTTGAAGTATTATTTTGACTTTTATATTCTTCCATAAAAGCCTAATGCACTTTCTTTTTCTCAAACTGCATCTCATGCAATTTAGCATAAAATCCGCCTAAAGCCAATAATTCTGCATGGTTTCCTATTTCTTTAACCTCACCTTTATCCAGTACAATAATTTTATTTGCTTTGCGGATGGTAGATAATCTGTGAGCAATAACAATAGATGTTCTTCCTGCAATTAGAGTATCAATGGCATGTTGAATAAGTAATTCGCTTTCCGTATCAATAGAAGAAGTTGCTTCGTCTAAAACCAATATCGCAGGATTATACAACAATGCTCTGATAAACGATATTAATTGACGCTGGCCCAAACTTAAAGTGCTCCCTCTTTCCATCACATTATAATCGTAATTATCAGGCAATTGCATAATAAAATCGTGCATACCAATCATCTTAGCAGCTTTTATAACTTGCTCTTTGGAAATATCTGAGTTACGAAGTGTAATATTATCCAACACGGAACCGGAAAAAAGAAACACATCTTGTAATACGATGCCAATATTTTTTCGAAGCAGGTCTAATTTATATTCTTCAATATTAATCCCGTCAATTCTCAGTTCTCCTTTTTTTACATGATATAATCGGTTCAATAAACTAATGATGGATGTTTTACCGCTTCCTGTTTGTCCAACCAATGCAACCGTTTCGCCGGGTTTAATGGAAAAATCTATATTCTTCAACACATAATTAACATCATTATATGCAAACCAAACATGATCGAAATCTATCGCACCATTTATTTTTTGAACAGAACGTTTACCTGTATCAATCATCACATCTTCATTATCCATCACTTTAAAAACTCTCTCGGCAGCAATCATTCCCATTTGTAAAACATTAAACTTATCTGCAATTACACGAAGCGGACGAAAGATGAGTTGTATGTACATGATAAAAGCTACAATCTTTCCCGAAAAATTAATATTGATATCGTAATGCCCCAATGCTTCTTTTGCCACCCACCAAACAATTAAGGCCGTACTTAATGCCTGAACAATTTCTACAATAGGAAAGAAAACACTATATGCAAAAATGGCTTTGATGTTTGCATTACGGTGCTCCTTATTTATTTTTTTAAACTTTTCAAACTCTCTGTCTTCCGCAGCAAATGCCTGCACAATAGCCATTCCGGTAATATGTTCCTGAACAAATGCATTTAAATTGGCAACGGCATTTCTTACTTTAATAAAACTTTTATTTACACTTTCTTTAAAATAATAAGTGGCAATAATTAAGATTGGAAAAGGAATTAGTGCAATTAAACTCAGCTTCCAGTCCATTGTAAACATGGCAGCCAGAATTACAAGAATAGAAAGAATATCTGCCATGATAGGGATAAATCCATCGCTAAAAATGTCATTGATGCTTTCTATATCGTTAATGGTTCTGGTAGTAAGTGTGCCGATAGGTGTTTTATCGAACTGAGTAAGATTTAATCCCAATACTTTCTTGTAAACGCTAACCCGTAAATCCCTCACTACACTTTGCCCCAAACGAGCTGTAATAAAAGTGAATGAAAACAATGCAATGGTTTCTACCATCAAAAAAATAATTTGCCAAACAGTAACGCCAATAATAAACTGCATTACATCGGCTGTATTAAAACCAAATAATAAATCTTTCAGCCATTCAGGAATATGTATGTTTTTTCCGGTGGCTTTATCAACCGTAACCTGAATTAAATAAGGCCTTACAGGAGCCATTGCTGCTCTGGCAATAGCCAAAACAATGCTAACATAGAAAAGCCCTTTATAAGGTTTCACATACTTAAATACTCTGCGGAGTAAGGAAAAATTGAAAACTTTTTTTTGCGCTGTATCACTCATGATGGTTAGCAAATGTAACAACTATGCCAACTATATGTTTAACGCTTTTAGAAATTTTACAACACATGATATTTAAATCATATTTTATGTTACCGGCTTTTGAATGTTATGGCATCGCCTGTTGCCACGCTCGGTTAACAGTTCCGTTTTCATGGCACCCAAAAAAAAGTGATTCTTTTCCTGCAAAAAACAACTCAATGCAGCATCATACAAACCTACTTAGTCATTTCATTTGCAAAAGCATTTCATTTCATATATTCGTTTTACTATTATGCAAGAAGAGCAACCGATTACAAGTGAGCCCGCTCTGCCTTATACTTTAAATGCAGAACAGGAAAAGAAAGAGATTGTAAGGCAATACCGGTCTTTATTACGCAGCATTCGCCCCAAATTAAAAAGAGGCGATAAAGAATTATTACGTCACGCTTTTGAAATAGCTACGGAAGCACATAAAACTATGCGCCGGAAAAGCGGCGAACCTTATATTTTACATCCAATTGCCGTTGCTCAAATTTGTATTGAAGAAATTGGCTTAGGTGTACGCAGTACCATTTGTGCTTTATTACACGATACGGTTGAAGATACCGATATTACATTAGATGATATTGAACGGGAATTTGGTTCCGAGATAGCAAAAATTGTTGATGGCCTCACTAAAATTGCAAATGTTATTGATGCCAACTCTTCGCAACAGGCAGAAAATTTTAAGAAGATTTTATTAACGCTTACCGATGATCCTCGTGTAATTCTGATAAAACTTGCCGACCGTTTGCATAATATGCGAACCCTCGACAGTATGAAACGTGAAAAGCAATTAAAGATTGCTTCCGAAACTATTTGGGTGTATGCTCCGCTGGCACATCGTATGGGCTTGTACACCATTAAAACAGAGATGGAAGATTTGGCAATGAAATATCTGGAGCCCGAAGCTTACAGAGAAATTGCCCAGAAATTAGCCGAAACAAAAAGAGAAAGATCCAGATATATCAACGAATTTATCAAACCACTGAAAGATAAATTAACCGCAAGCGAATTTGATTTCGAAATCTATGGCCGCCCCAAAAGCATACACAGCATTTGGAACAAAATAAAAAAGAAGTCTGTTTCTTTTGAAGAAGTGTACGATCTTTTTGCCATCAGGATTATTTTAAATTCTCCGCCGGAAAAAGAAAAAGAAGATTGCTGGAAGGTATATTCCTTAATTACAGATGAATACAATCCTTCTCCCGAAAGATTACGCGATTGGTTAAGTAATCCTAAAAGTAACGGGTACGAAGCTTTACACACCACTGTAATGGGGCCGCAAGGTAAATGGGTAGAAATCCAGATTCGTACAAAACGTATGAACGAAATTGCAGAACGCGGTTTGGCTGCTCATTTCAAATACAAAGAAGGCAGCACATCGTCCAATAATAATGACGAAGACCGTTTTGATAAATGGTTTGGTCAAATCCGTGAAGTATTGGCAACAGAAGATTCCGATACAGTA
>Ga0306923_10004265_pt1 | contig 13674 bp, 11 predicted proteins | sample sta12Can44000108_FD_203841 | JGI IMG/M metagenome (GOLD analysis project Ga0306923, IMG submission 203841) | Lab enrichment of tropical soil microbial communities from Luquillo Experimental Forest, Puerto Rico - statanox.12C.anox.44.000.108 (v2)... | ecosystem: Environmental > Terrestrial >... | reverse complement strand
CTGGTTCAGTTCCACGGAAATCGTCATCGAAGCGGCGCTCGCCGTGCTTGGCTTCTATCTCTTCTTCGTGCAGCTTGCGTCGGCCAAGCAGCCGTTCATTCCGCCGCGCATCTTTCGCGACCTGAATTTTTCCGCAGGGCTGCTGGTGATGTTCTGCATCGGCATGGTGCTGCTGGCGAGCTCGGCGCTGCTGGCGCCGTATCTCGAGACGCTTGGCGTCTATTCGGTGTCCCAGGCCGGCCTGCTGATGGCGCCGCGGGGGCTGGGCACCATGGTAGCGATGCTGGTCGCTGGCCGCTTTGCGAACCGCGTCGATCCGCGGCTGATGATGTTCATCGGCTTCGTTATGCTCGCGGAGTCGGCCCGCGAGATGATCGATTGGACGCCTGACATCGACGCCTGGTCGCTGGCTTACACGACCATGCTGCAGGGCGCCGGTCTCGGCCTCGTCTTTACGCCGCTGCAGGTGATTGCGTTCGGAACCTTGGCGCCGGATCTGCGCACCGACGGCACCGCTCTGTTCAGCCTGGTTCGCAACGTTGGCAGCTCGATCGGCGTCTCGATCGCGGAATTTCTGCTGGCGCAGAATACGCAAATTCTGCATGCGCAGATTGCCGAGCGTGTCACCCCGTTCAATCGCACGCTGCAATCGGGCAGCGCTTACCTGTTCTGGAACAGCGCCGCCCATCGCGGCCTGGAGGCGCTCAACAATGAGATCACCCGGCAGGCCTCCATCATCGCCTATATGAACGACTTCAAGCTGATGCTGCTGGTGGCGCTGCCGCCCGTGCTGTTGCTGTTCTTGATGCGCCGGCCGCGCACGCCGCCGGCAAGTCCGCGCGATCATGTCGCGGCAGTCGATTGAACGCGACGACCGCCACTCGAAACAGCCTGAGAAACGATAAAGGCGGCCGCAGAGCCGCCTTTTCGCTGACTTTGCAAAACTGCGCGGGGCCGGCGTTATTCCGCTGCGCCGCCGGCTGCCGCTTCGCGTTGCTGCTCGCCCTCGGCCTTTTGCTTGGCCTCGAGGTCCTCGCCGGTCTGCTGGTCGACCGCCTTCATTGACAGCCGCACCTTGCCGCGTTCGTCGAAGCCGAGGAGCTTGACCTTGACCTTGTCACCTTCCTTGACCACGTCGGTGGTCTTCTGCACGCGGCGTGGCGCCAGCTGGCTGATATGCACGAGGCCGTCCTTGGCGCCGAAGAAGTTCACGAACGCGCCGAAGTCCATGACTTTGACTACGGTGCCCTCGTAGATCAGGCCGACTTCGGGCTCGGACGCGATCGACTTGATCCAGTTGATCGCCGCCTTGATCGATTCCGCCTTGGCGGACGCGATCTTGATCGTGCCGTCGTCGGCGATGTCGATCTTGGCGCCGGTCTTCTCGACGATCTCGCGGATTACCTTGCCGCCCGAGCCGATCACTTCGCGGATCTTATCGACCGGGATCTGCATCACTTCGATGCGCGGCGCGTGCTCGCCAAGCTCGGCGCGCGCCTGGGTGAGCGCCTTGGCCATTTCGCCGAGAATGTGCATGCGGCCATCCTTGGCCTGGCTCAGCGCCACCTTCATGATCTCTTCGGTGATGCCGGCGATCTTGATGTCCATCTGCAGCGAGGTGACGCCGCGCTCGGTGCCGGCGACCTTGAAGTCCATGTCGCCGAGGTGATCTTCGTCACCGAGAATGTCGGACAGCACCGCGTAACGCTTATCCTCTAGGATGAGGCCCATGGCGATGCCGGCGGTCGGCCGCTTCAGCGGCACGCCGGCGTCCATCAGCGCCAGCGAGGTGCCGCACACGGTCGCCATCGAGGACGAGCCGTTCGACTCGGTGATCTCGGAGACGATGCGGATGGTGTACGGGAACTCGGTCTTCTCCGGCAGCATCGGATGGATGGCGCGCCAGGCAAGCTTGCCGTGGCCGATCTCGCGGCGGCCGGGAGCGCCGATGCGCCCGGTCTCGCCGACCGAGAACGGCGGGAAGTTGTAGTGAAGCAGGAACGACTCTTTGTAGGTGCCTTGCAGTGCGTCGATCCATTGCTCGTCTTCGCCGGTGCCGAGCGTCGCAACCACCAGCGCCTGGGTCTCGCCGCGGGTGAACAGCGACGAACCATGGGTGCGCGGCAACACGCCGACTTCAGCCACGATGGGCCGCACGGTCTTGACGTCGCGACCGTCGATGCGGTTGCCAGTGTCGAGGATGTTCCAGCGCACGATCCTGGCTTCGAGGTCCTTGAAGACGCCGGCGACTTGCAACTTCGGATATTTCGGGTTCTCGACGTCCGGCGGCAGGAAGTGCCCCATGACGCGCTCTTTGGCTGCCTCGACTGCGGCGTAGCGCGCCATCTTGTCGGGAATGGCATAGGCGGCGCGGAGATCTTTCTCGATGAGCCCGAGCATCTCCTTTTCCAGCGCCGCGTTGTCGGACACGGTCAGCTCGCGCGGCTCCTTGGCGGCCTTCTCGGCGAGCTTGATGATGGCCTCGATCACCGGCTGGAAATGCCGGTGGCCGAACATCACGGCGCCCAGCATGATGTCCTCGGACAGCTCCTTGGCTTCCGACTCGACCATCAGCACCGCGTCCTGCGTGCCGGCCACGACCAGGTCGAGCTGGCTCTCGGCCATTTCGTCGATCTGCGGATTGAGCACGTATTCGTTGTTGATGAAGCCGACACGGGCGCCGCCGATCGGGCCCATGAACGGCGCGCCTGAGAGCGTCAGCGCCGCGGAGGCGGCGACCATCGCCACGATATCGGGATCGTTTTCCAGATCGTGCGACAGCGTGGTGACGATGACTTGCGTGTCGCAGCGCCAGCCATCGGCGAACAGAGGCCGGATCGGCCGGTCGATCAGCCGCGAGGTCAGCGTCTCTTTTTCAGTCGGCCGGCCTTCGCGTTTGAAATAGCCGCCGGGGATGCGGCCCGCGGCGTAGAATTTTTCCTGGTAATTGACCGTGAGCGGCAGGAAGTCGATGCCTTCCTTCGGCTGCTTGGCCGCGACAACGGTGGCAAGGACGGTGGTGTCGCCATAGGTGGCGAGCACGGCCCCGTCGGCCTGCCGCGCCATTCTTCCGGATTCCAGCGTTAGCTTGCGGCCACCCCAGTCAAGTTGCACTCGATGCATGTCGAACATTGCGATTGTCTTTCATGGTTTTCGTGGAAGGGCGAAAGCCATGAGCAAGACGGCGAGAGGCTGTCGTTCGCAAGACGCTTGCGAATCCAAACAGCATCCGGCGATCCTGCCATGGCCATCGGTCTTCCAACGTTGCGCCCGGGACTTAAAGCCCGGCGCTCGGATCGGCAGCCCTTTGCTGCCCGATAAACGGCGGATCCATCAAGCGATCCGCCAACGGAAACGCGCGGGACTTTCCCGCGCGCAAACTTTTCAGCGGCGAATACCGAGCCGCTCAATCAACTCCTTGTAACGCCCCTCATTGGTCCGCCGCAGATAGTCGAGAATCTGACGCCGCTGCGACACCAGCTTGAGCAAGCCGCGCCGCGAGTGGTTGTCCTTGATGTGCGACTTGAAATGTTCCGTCAGATTGTTGATCCGCTCCGAGAGCAGCGCAACCTGAACCTCGGGCGAACCGGTATCGCCAGATTTGGCGGCATACGTCTTGATAAGCTCCGCTTTACGCGCGGTCGTAATCGACATCGTCACCAACCCTTTTGTCTGCCGGCGCGACCTGCCACGCCGGTTAAATTAAACACGCGTCTGGGAATGATCTCGCCCCGGTCGACCTCGGCAATGGCCACGAGTTGGCCGCCGGAAGCGACCTGGACCATACCGCGGAAGATGGTGGCATCCCGTCCGCGCAACAAGACGGCTTGGCCTCTTGCGAGCCTTGCCGCGTCTGCCGGGCTCACGGCCAGCGCCGGGATGTCGTCCAGCGCGGTCTCGATCGGCAGGAGCACGTCAGCGAGGTGTCCCTCGCCAGCGGCTGCTCTATGGCACAAAGATTCAAGGGGTTCCAGCGAAATCACGTCGTTTTCGCCGAACGGCCCGACTCGGTTCCGCCGCAAGGCCGAAACGTGGCCGAGCGCGCCCAAGAGGCGGCCGAGATCGCGCGCCAGCGCCCGGACATAGGTGCCTTTGCCGCATTCAGCCGAAAAAACCGCATGGTCGGGATCGGCCATTTGGACGAGTTCCAGGCGGTAGATTTCAACCGTGCGGGGCAACAGCTCGACGGCTTCGCCGTCCCGGGCGAGGTCATAGGCCCGTTCACCGGCGATCTTGATGGCGGAATAGCGTGGCGGAATCTGCTCGATGGTGCCGACGAAGTGCGGTAGTGCGGCCTGGATCGCGGTTGCATCGGGGCGCTGATCGCTTGCGGCCACGATGCGGCCTTCGGCGTCGTCGGTGTCGCGCTCCTCGCCCCAACGCACGGTGAACAGGTAGGTCTTGCGGCTATCGACCACAAACGGCACGGTTTTGGTCGCTTCGCCCAGCGCAATCGGGAGACAGCCGGATGCCAGGGGATCGAGTGTGCCGGCGTGACCGGCCCGCTTGGCGGCGAACAGGCGCTTGATGACGGCAACCGTGTGCGTCGAGGTCATGCCGACCGGTTTGTCGAGGACGATCCAGCCGTGCACGTCGCGCTTCTTGATTTTTTGCTGCTGCGCCTGACGCTGCGGCGCGTCCGCAACCGGCGTGAATGCGTCGCCCGCCATCACTCGTCCCTTTCGCTGTCGAGGTCGCGTTGGACCGCAGGCGTTCGCAAAAGCTTCTCGATCCGTTCCGCTTCGTCGAATCGCTCGTCGACGCGAAATCGAATCTCAGGTGCAAATTTCAGGTTAACGCGGCGCGCGATCTCGCCGCGCACGTATTTCTTGTTGCGATCGAGCGCGTCGATCACCGCATTGACGTCGCGGCCGCCGAGCGGCATGACGTAGATCGTCGCCAGCCGCAAATCGGCGGTCATGCGTACCTCGGGAACGGTGATGATGTGCGCCTCGATGACCGGGTCGTGGATGGCGCCGCGCGACAGCATGTCGGCGAGTTCGTGGCGGATCAGTTCGCCGACGCGAAGTTGCCGCTGCGAGCCGCCGGCGGATTGATCGCGATAATGTTGGTGGCGTGCCATGACCTTTTGGTACTGGCCTTCTCGTTCTGCGTGACGCCGGAATCGAACCGAGCCGTCACATTGGATGATGATTTGCGAATCGTAACGTCGGCGGTCGCAATCAAATCGGCTACGATGATCACAGCGTCCGCTGCACGGTCTCAACGCGGTAACACTCGATGGTGTCGCCGACCTTCATGTCCTGATAGTTTTCGAAGGCCATGCCGCATTCCTGACCGGCCAAGACCTCTCGCGCGTCGTCCTTGAAGCGCTTGAGCTGCGACAGCTTGCCTTGGTGGACCACGACGCTGTCGCGGATGAGCCGCACATTGGCGCCGCGCTCGACCGTGCCGTCGGTGACGCGGCAGCCAGCAACATTGCCGACCTTCGACACTTTGAAGATTTCGAGAATGACAGCGTTGCCGAGCATGGTCTCTCGCAGTGTCGGCGCCAACAGCCCCGACATCGCTTTCTTCACGTCGTCGACCAGGGCGTAGATGATGTCGTAGTAGCGAATCTCGATCGCGGCTTGTTCGGCGGCTTCGCGCGCTTCCTTGTGGGCGCGCACATTGAAACCGATTACCGCGGCGTCGGAGGCGGCTGCCAGCGTGATGTCGGATTCGGTGATGCCGCCGACGCCGGAGAAGATCACGCGCGCAGCGACTTCGTCCGTCGACATTTTTTCCAGCGCTCCGACAATGGCTTCGATCGAGCCCTGCACGTCGCCCTTAACCACCAGCGGGAATTCCTTGCGGCCTGCGGTCTTGAGCTGATTCATCATCTGCTCGAGCGAGCCGCGCATGCCCGTCTGGCGCGCCGCCATTTTCTCGCGCTTCTGGCGAGCGCGGTAATCAGTGATCTCGCGGGCGCGCGCTTCGGTATCGACCACGGCGAGCCGGTCACTCGCCTCGGGAGTGCCGTTGAAGCCCAGCACCTCGACCGGCATCGACGGGCCGGCCGCGACCACGGAATGGCCGGTATCGGACATCAATGCGCGCACGCGGCCCCATTCGGCGCCGGCGACGACGATGTCGCCAGGCTTGAGCGTGCCGCGCTGTACCAGCACGGTCGCCACCGGGCCACGACCGCGGTCGAGCCGTGCTTCGATGACGGTGCCTTCGGCCGGACGGTTCGGGTTCGCCTTGAGCTCGAGCACTTCAGCCTGCAGCGCGATCATATCGAGCAGCTTGTCGAGATTGGTTTTTTCCTTGGCCGATACTTCGATTTCAAGCGTGTCGCCGCCGAGCGACTCGACCTGGATTTCATGCTGCAGCAATTCGGTACGCACGCGCTCGGGCTTGGCGTCGGCTTTGTCGATCTTGTTGATGGCGACGATGATGGGCACCTTCGCCGCTTTGGCGTGCTGAATGGCTTCGACCGTTTGCGGCATGACGCCGTCATCGGCAGCGACGACCAGCACCACGATGTCGGTGATCTTGGCGCCGCGGGCACGCATCGCGGTGAAGGCGGCGTGGCCGGGCGTATCGATGAAGGTGATGCGGCCGCCCGACGGCGAGGTCACCTGATAGGCGCCGATGTGTTGCGTGATGCCGCCGGCCTCGCCGGCCGCGACCTCGGTCGAGCGAATCGCGTCGAGCAGCGAGGTCTTGCCGTGGTCGACGTGGCCCATGATGGTGACTACCGGCGCGCGCAGCTGCAGATTTGCGGCGTCGTCCGGCGCGTCGAACATGCCTTCTTCGACGTCGGATTCCGCGACGCGGCGGACCGTATGGCCAAGCTCTTCGGCGATGAGCTGGGCGGTGTCGGCGTCGATCGTGTCGGTGATCTTCGCCATGTGGCCCTGCTGCATCAAAATGCGCACCACGTCGACCGACCGCTCGGCCATGCGGTTGGCGAGCTCCTGGATCGTGATCGTCTCCGGGATCGTCACTTCGCGCGCGATCTTCTCTTTCGGCTCGGCGTCGCGGTGGCCGGTGATGCGTTGCACCCGGCGCCGGAACGACGCCACCGAGCGCTCGCGGACTTCGTCGGCGGCGAGCGCTGTGACAACGGTCAGCCGGCCGCGGCGCTTTTCGGAGCCGCGCGGCGGCGCCTTGGGGGCCGCTGCCGGACGTGCCACGCCGCCGCGCCGCGTCGTGCGCGGCGCTTCGTCGTCATCGGCTTCAAGGGTCAGCCGCTGTTGCGGGCCAGGCTTGGCCGCCGTCACGCCGTCGGTGCCAAAACGCTTCTTGGCGACCTCGTCGGCCTTGCGCTTGGTTTCTTCGTCGTGCTTGCGGCGGACTTCTTCGTTGAGCTTGCGCGCCTCGGAGGCCGCGCGATCGGCGCGCTCGGATTCTTCGCGGGCACGGCGGGCGGCTGCCTCGTGCTCGGCGCGCTCGCGCTCCTCGTGTTCGCGCGCCTGCGCGCCGGCGAGGGCTTGGGCGCGGGCGCTGCGTTCCTCCTCGGTGAGGGTGCGCAGCACGACGCCGGATTTCGGTGCGGCGGGAGCCGCCGGCGCCGCCTTTGCGGTGGCCGGAGCAGCCGTGCGCTTTGCTGGGGCCCCACGTCCCGTGACCGCGGGGGCTTCCACCTTGGCTTCGGCCGGACCGGAGACGCGGCGCTTAACCTTCTCGACCACCACCGCCTTGCTGCGTCCATGGCTGAAGCTTTGGCGCACCACGCCCTGCTCGACGCCGCCGCGCTTGAGCGTCAGCGTCTTGGTCGAGCTTACGTGCAGCTTGTCACCGCTATTCTTGGTCGTCTCGGTCATCCGTATCCATTTCCAAACGCAAGCAAATTTCGGCCTGGCTCAGTTCGGGGCGGCCGTCGTTACCGCCTGGTCGCCGGTTCGAAACCGTTCCAGGCGCCGCAAACGCGCCAAAAACGTGTTACTCGGGGGGCCGGCGAGCAGGGCTGCATGTACCACATTTGGGCGCCCCAGTGCCAAATCCAATTGCGCCGAGGTTAGCGCCCGAACCACGACGATGGCGCCGTCCGGCTGCCGCTGCCGTCGCGCCCCTTCGAGCTTGCGGACGCCGTCCGGCGACGCCTCGGCGGCGTGCAGGAGGGCCACTATATCCTCCCGTTGCAGGGCGATTTCGGCCTTGGTGAAGCCCGCGGCCACCAGCCCGGCCTTTCCGGCCATCGCGAGCGCATCGAGTGCCGCGCGTTCCATGAGCCGCTCGGTCTGGCTGACCAGGTCAGCGGGCAAACGGACGTCGCGCTTGAACCCGCGGGCGAACACCTTGCGCTTAATGGCGTCGTAAAGCGCATCGTGGGTCGCGGTGACCCATACGCCGCGCCCGGGCAGCTTCTCTTTGACATCCGGCACCGCACGGCCATCGGGCCCGACGACAAAGCGGATCATGTCGGCGACCGGTCGCACCACGCCCGTCGCGACGCACAGCCGCTCGCGCGCTTGCGCGTGCGGTCCGCTGTCGAGCTCGCTGTCGGCTTGGGTGCGGGGGATCATGCGCCGGTGCAGCTCCGTTACGGCTGTGCCTCGGCTGGCGCTTCCTCGACCGGCGGCGGAGCGAGGTCCGCTTCCGTGATCCAGCCGGCTTTCAGCCGCGCCTGCATGACGATCGCCTCGGCGTCCTCGCGCGACAGTTCGAAGCCGTCGAGAATGCCGGGCTCGCGCTTGGTCTCACCGTCCTTGCGTTCGGTCCAGCCGATGAGATCGTCGGTGGCGCAGCCGGCAAGATCTTCGACGGTCTTGACGCCGTTCTCGCCGAATTTGACCAGCATCGCCGTGGTAACGCCCGGCACGTCCTTCAGCGCGTCCTCGACGCCAAGCTCGATACGTTTGGCATCGTGCTCGGCCTCGATCTTGGCGAGATATTCGCGGGCGCGATTTTGCAGCTCGCTCGCGGTGTCCTCGTCGAAGCCCTCGATGCCGGCAATCTCTTTGGCATCGACCATGGCCAGTTCTTCGACCGAATTGAAGCCTTCCGACGCTAACAACTGGCCGATCACCTCGTCGACGTTGAGCGCGTCGATGAACATGCGCGTGCGGTTCTCGAACTCGGCCTGGCGACGCTCCGACTCTTCCTGTTCGGTCAGGATGTCGATGTCCCAGCCGGTGAGCTGCGACGCGAGCCGTACATTCTGGCCGCGCCGGCCTATGGCGAGCGACAGCTGCTGATCGGGCACCACGACCTCGATGCGCTCCCGCTCTTCGTCGAGCACCACCTTGGCCACTTCGGCGGGGGCGAGCGCGTTGACGACGAACGTCGCGATGTCATGCGACCACGGAATGATGTCGATCTTCTCGCCTTGCAGCTCGTTGACTACCGCCTGGACGCGGGAGCCGCGCATGCCGACGCAGGCGCCGACCGGATCGACCGACGAATCGCGCGATACTACGGCTATCTTGGCGCGCGAGCCGGGATCGCGCGCCACCGCCTTGACCTCGACGATGCCGTCGTAGATTTCGGGCACTTCCTGGGCAAACAGCTTCGCCATGAATTGTGGATGCGTGCGCGACAGGAAAATCTGCGGCCCGCGCTGCTCGCGTCGGACGTCATAGATGTAGGCGCGAATGCGGTCGCCGTTGCGGAACACTTCGCGCGGCAGCATCTCGTCGCGCCGCACGATCGCTTCGCCACGGCCGAGATCGACGACGACGTTGCCGTACTCGACGCGTTTGACTATGCCGTTGACGATGTCGCCGATGCGATCCTTGTACTCGTCGTATTGGCGGTCGCGCTCGGCCTCGCGTACCTTCTGCACGATGACCTGCTTGGCCGACTGCGCGGCGATCCGGCCGTATTCGAGCGGTGGCAGCGGGTCGGCGATGGTGTCGCCGATCTCGGCGGCGGGATGCCGCCGGCGCGCATCCTCGAGGCTGATTTGCATCGCCGGATTTTCCACTGTCTCCACCACCAGCATGTGGCGCGACAGGTGCAACTCGCCGCTCTTCGGATCGATTTCGGCGCGCACCTCGGTCTCGCTGCCGTAACGCGAGCGCGCGGCCTTGGCGATCGCATCTTCCATGGCGCCGAGCACGATCTTTCGATCGATTGCCTTTTCGCGAGCGACCGCATCGGCGATCTGCAGGAGTTCGAGTTTATTGGCGCTTACCGTCGCCATCGGTCAGTCTCCCTTGCGTTGACTTGCCGCCAGATCTCTGTCCGGCGTCGTATTTCCGTTGCGTGGGCCTTGTCTCTCGCGGTCGCCGTGCTTGCTCCGTCGCAGCGACTCGGAGATCAGCGCGTCGGTCAGCACGAGCTTGGCTTCCATCATGTCGTCGATCGGCAACAGGACGGCGGTGCCGTCGGGTGTCGCGTCATTGCAGCGAATGCGAGCATTGGCGCCATCGGTGCCGAGCAATTGGCCGCGGAAGCGCCGCCGGCCGTCGATCGGAGCCGTCATCTCCACGTGGGCGACATGGCCGGCGAAGCGATCGAAGTCCGAATGCCGCACCAGCGGCCGGTCGATGCCGGGAGAGGAGATTTCCAGCCGGTATGCGCCTTCGATCGGATCGGCGACGTCGAGCACCGGCGACAGCGCGCGCGAGGCGGCCTCGCAATCCTCGATCGACATGGCGCCGTCCGGCCGCTCCGCCATAATCTGCACGATGCAGCCGGCCGCACCGGAAATGCGCACACGCACCAGCCGATAGCCAAGGCCGCCGAGCACCGGCTCGGCGATGGCGGCGACGCGGGCCGCGCGGCCCGGCTCGGTGATCAGCCGCGGCTCGTCGGCAAACTTTATCAGGTCGTCGTTCATGCCTGTTTCGGCCCTCGGTTTCGGCCGTCTGGCGTCAGGTAACAAAAAAGAGCGGGCCCCGGGGGAACCCACTCTCAAAACCGTTCGGCGATACCGACCGTTATGAGGTATCCATGACGGACGTAGGAAATATAGCGATTTATCAGGCCGATGCAAGGGGTCTGCAGATTCGGCAAACCGCGATAGGACGCCCGCTAAATCCGGCGAAAGATCAAAAAGCATGAGGCGCGCTCTTCCCGCGCGGCCTTGGCGTGATAACGCGTCTGGACGAAATCCGACCAAGGCTTGCACCAATCGTCGGCGCATTGCGCCGTCCACTCGAAATCCGGTGACCGCGCCAGGCGCTGCAAAGTCCAGGCGGCATAATCGGCGATATCGGTGACGAAACGGAATTCGCCACCGGGGCGCAGGATGCGCGCCAACCGCTCCACCATCGCATCCTGGACGAAGCGCCGCTTCCAGTGCCGCCGCTTCGGCCACGGGTCGGGATGAATCAGATCGATCCGCGCTAACGAATTTTGCGGAAGCCACGCGATCAGGTCTGCCGCATCGTCGAAATGCAGCCGCACATTTTGCAGCTCGTGTTTCACGATGGCGGCAAGGGCCTTGGCCATGCCGTTGACGAACGGTTCGACGCCAATGAAGCCTCTTTGCGGATGGGCTTGCGCCTGGGCGATCATGAATTCGCCGCCGCCGAAGCCGATTTCGAGTTGGATGTCAGCGACCGGAACCGGGAACAGGGCTGCAAGATCGCCAGGCGCCAGCCGGCTGAGATCGATGGTAAGACGCGGCAGCAGAGTTTCGATCAGCCGCGCGTGATGCGGGCGCAGCTTGTGGCCCTTGCGCCGGCCGAAAAAGGCGCGCGGCTGGTGCGGATCGCGGTTCATCGGCCGTGGGGCCGTCCTGAGTTGTTGTCTTCATATAGCAAAAAACGCGAGTGGCCGGCACGAGACCGGCAATCGCGACTTGAAGCGAAGTTTTAGCTAGCTCAATCAGCGCAGCGCGCGCTTGAGCGCGTCAGCGAGGTCGGTGCGTTCCCACGAGAAGCCGCCGTCCTTGTCCGGCGCACGGCCGAAATGGCCGTAGGCAGCGGTGCGCCGATAGATCGGCCGGTTAAGCTTCAGCGCGCGGCGGATGCTGGTCGGCCGCAGCGGGAAAATTTCTTGCAGGGTTTTGGCGAGCTTCCTTTCGTCGGCCTTACCGGTGCCGTGGGTGTCGACGTAGAGCGACATCGGATCGGCCACGCCGATCGCATAAGCGACCTGGATGGTGCACTGCTCGGCAAGCCCGGCCGCGACCACGTTTTTCGCCAAATAGCGCGCCGCGTAAGCGGCGGAGCGGTCGACCTTGGTCGGGTCCTTGCCTGAGAAGGCGCCGCCGCCATGGGGCGCATAGCCGCCGTAGGTGTCGACGATGATCTTACGGCCGGTGAGGCCGCAATCGCCGTCGGGACCGCCGACAACGAAGTTGCCGGTCGGATTGACCAGGAAGTCCGACTCCTTCTTTGGCATCCAGCCCTTGGGCAGCGCCGACGCCACGGCGTCGCTGATCAAATCTTTGACCATGCCCGGCGTATATTTCTTGCCGTTGCGGTTTTGCGCATTGTGCTGGGTCGAGACCACGACCTTGGTGCAGCCGATCGGTTTGCCGCCGACATACTGCACCGTCACCTGGCTCTTGGCGTCGGGCTGCAGATCGAACAGCTGCTTGGAGCGGCGCTTTTCCGACAGCACCTTGAGAATCTTGTGCGCGAAATAGATCGGCGCCGGCATGAACGAGCCCTTTTCATAGACCTCGCTCTCCGTGCAGGCGTAGCCGAACATCATGCCTTGGTCGCCGGCGCCCTCGTTCTCCTCGCCCTTCTTTTTCTTGGCGTCGACGCCCATGGCGATGTCAGGCGACTGGCCGTGCAGCAGCACTTCGACGTCGGCGCCATGATGGGAAAAGCCGCTCTGATCGTAGCCGATATCCTTGACCACGCCGCGGGTAATCTCGGTGATCAACTCGCGATCGACCACTGCCGAGCCGTTGATCTTGCGGAACAGCTGGCCGCGGCCTTCCCCCGCGATGACAATCTTGTTGGTCGTGCACAGCGTCTCGCAGCCAAGCCGGGTATTGACCAGGCTGTCGTCGGCGATGCCGAGCTTGACGTCCCGCTCGATGAAGGCATCCAATATCGCATCGGAAATTTGGTCGCAGACCTTGTCCGGATGCCCTTCCGACACCGACTCGCTGGTGAACAGATAGTTTGCACGCACTGAAATGCTCCCCTCCTGAGGCTGCCCAGACGGCCCGGAACTTTTTCTATTGTGGCGATCCGGGCTTCCGGCGCCGGTGAATTCCCGCGCCAATCCAGGAGGGGTTTTTGCAGCGTCCCCCCTCTGGGTCAAGATGTGGGCTGCGAGTGGGCGGTGGTGGGCGACGGATCGAGCGCCCGCGTCCGCCGCGCGGCTCTCAATGCCGGTCGTGAACGGCGATTTGCTCGACCAGATCGACGATGCGCCGGCGCAACTTGGAATCGCTGATGCGGGTAAAAGCCTTGGTCAGCGCAAGGCCGTCCGAGGTGGCGAGAAAGTCCGAGACATAAGCCGGGGACGGCGCTTCCTGCAGATGGTCCAACCGCCCGCCTGATGGAACGTTCGGCGCGCCTTCGAAGAAGAACGCCACCGGGACCTGAAGGATTTGGGAAATCTGCTGCAGCCGGCTGGCACCGATGCGGTTGGTGCCCTTCTCATATTTCTGCACTTGCTGAAAGGTCAGGCCGAGAGCGTCCCCGAGCTTCTCTTGGCTCATCCCCAGCATCATCCGGCGCATGCGCACTCGACTGCCGACGTGCTTGTCGATCGGATTGGGGGCCTTTTTTGCGATCATCTACCCAGCTCCTTATTCACACTTCTATTTAGCGCAATGGCCACAGATATCAAATCGGTTGCAACTGAAAG
>Ga0306923_10004264_pt1 | contig 13676 bp, 19 predicted proteins | sample sta12Can44000108_FD_203841 | JGI IMG/M metagenome (GOLD analysis project Ga0306923, IMG submission 203841) | Lab enrichment of tropical soil microbial communities from Luquillo Experimental Forest, Puerto Rico - statanox.12C.anox.44.000.108 (v2)... | ecosystem: Environmental > Terrestrial >... | reverse complement strand
AAGACATTCTTTCCTCGTGAAGGGTGTGAGCACCGCACGACTACAGGTGATCCAGTTCGGAAGGGAAACGATAACAGACGAACCGTAGATTCAGCTACGAACCCGGCAAGTGCATGTTGTGGCGGGCCGCGTTCAGGCCCAGGATCGAATAACCTGTATGCAGCCGACAATACGGGTCTCGTCTGGGTATTCGATAAGAACTTCAAGGACGTCACCTTCACGACCTTTGCCGGGAAATTTTGTGGATCCCAACGCGTTGCCAGGATTCAATCCGTTCAACATTCAAATCATCAACGGCAACCTCTACGTGACTTACGCCAAAGTCAACAGCATGGGCGTAGGACAACCGGGAGGGTTCGTGGATGAGTACGACACAAGCTGAAACTTCATCAAGCGGATCGCCACCATGGGCGCCGCATTGAACGCTCCCTAGGGAATCACGCTGGCGCCCGGCAGGTTCGGTCAATTTTCTAACGACTTGCTGATCGGCCACCCGGAGATGGTCGAATCCTCGCCTACGACCCCAGCACCGATGCCTTTCTCGCCACGCTGAATGGCCGAAACGGCATGCCCGTTGATAATCCGTTTCTTTGGGCACTGAACTTCCGCACCGGCGGGCCAAACACGAACAGCTTTTCGCTGTATTTCACCGCTGGCTACAACAACCAGATGGATGGACTGTTCGGCGAAATCGCCCCGGCGCCCGAGCCGGGAACGATTACCCTGCTACTTGCCGCCGCAGGCGCATTTGGGGCGCGAAAGCTGTGGCGCAGAATGAGGGTGTAACGCTTGACCAGCGTCTTCAGGTTCGAATGTCCCACACATCCAAAATGCGGGATGTGTGCCACATCTCGTCTCATCCCCGTGAAGAAATCCAACCTTTTTCCGATTCAACCGTAACCGGGATGTGGGAGACCAGAGGACACCACATTACGGAAGCGAGGCGATGATTTTCCGGTATTCGTCCTCGTTGAACGCTTTGAGGGTTTCTGTGGTCATATTGCCTAGCGCAGCGACGGCGAGCGTGAACCTTGCACAGGCGTCGTCGTTGGGGAACTCGGTCAATATGACGGCGTCGTAGTGTCCCATTGTCAGATGCCACGAGGTAATCTTCCCGCCCATGGAAGCGGCGGCCTTGCGGGCAGCATCGAGACGCGCAGGGCTTTCCTTCACCTTCGCGATTCCCTGTGGCGTATAGCGCAGCAGTCCTATGTAGTGTGGCATGTGCATCCTCCGGTTTGAAACGGTGCCATTATGCACACTGGTTGGCGCGGTGCCAAGTGCCCGAGAAGTAATCCACGGATATCGAGTCGAGGCTTGGTTGGACTCGGCGCTCGGTGGCCGACGATGCGAAATCGTTGCATTTTCCGCAGGAAGGTCCATCATTATCCCAGACCGAGGAAAGACATGACTCCGGCACCGCAAGCTGACCGCATTCGCTCGACGCTCGATGACAAGCGAGAGGACGCTCTCGTCCGTTTTGGACTAGGGCTCGCCAATTGGAGCGAGCGGTGGTTCCCCGACCCGCTAGTGTTTGCCTTTGTCGGCATCGTGGTGGTGTTTATTGCCGGCCTGTTGCTGCGCGAGAGCCCGTCGAAGCTGGCGATCGCCGGAGGGAAGAGCTTTTGGTCGCTGGTTCCGTTCACCATGACAGCCGTGCGCGCCTTGTCTGCCGAGGGAGCTGACCAGTATGCGATCAGCACCGATCAGACTATGGCATCGAGTTCGAACTCGCCGCCGGTGCGGTGGAAGCGCGCAGCAAGCCGGGCGAGTGGCTGACAGATGGTGATGATCATCATCGGCGGCTACGTCGTGGCGTCGACCCCGCTGGTGTACAGTGCGATTCGCTGGCTGGCGGGAGTGCCGAAATCGCCGCGCGCAGCCATTGCGCTGGTGGCGCTGTTTTCCATGCTCACATCGCTCATCTCGTGGGGACTGAGCCTCATCTTTAGCGGACTGTACGTGCGGGAGCTGTCGCGGCGGATAATGGGACTGGACTACCGCGCCGCCGGAGCCGCAGCGTATCTGGGCCTGGGAGCGGTGTGGGCGATGGGCCTATCGTCGTCAGCTGCGATGCTAATGGCGACCAAGTCGTCGATTCCGCCGTCGCTATTCGCGATCAGCGGATTGATTCCGCTGACACGAACGCTGTTCTTGTGGCAGAGCATCGCCACAACGGCCGTGCTGATTATTGTGTCAGTCCGCTGCTCAACATTCTCGTGGCGGCGCTGTTGATTCGTTACCTGGTGGATGTGTTTCGGACATCGACCCAGGGTGCGCTGGCCGCGCTCGACTTGAACACCTACAACCTCATCTTTCTCACGCTTGGAATTCTGCTGCACTGGCGGCCCGAGCGGTTCATGAGAGCGGTGAGCGAGTGCGTGCCGGCGACGGGCGGTGTGCTTCATCCAGTTTCCGTTCCACGCTGTGATCTTCGGCATGATCGTGGGCACCGGCATTTCCGATTGGCTGGCGAAGCTGTTTGCCGCCATCACCACACACAGCACGTTTCCGCTGCTGGTGGCGATTTATTCGGCTGTGCTGGGAGGTGTCTATTCCATCCGGCGGAAGCAAGTGGGTGATCGAGGCCCCTTATGTACTGCAGGCCGCAAATCTTCATCACGTGCATCTGGGATGGGTGGTGCAAATCTACAACGCTGCTGAAGCACTGCCGAACCTCATAAATCATTTCTGGATGCTGCCGTTGTTGGGGATACTGCGGTTGAAGGCCCGTGCCTGGTGGGTTACGGAATGCTCGAGCTTGCGGTGCATATTCCGATTGTGTCCTTCCTGTGCTGGTTCTTCGCGCGGACGCTGGTGTATGTTGCGCCGGTGAAGTAGTGCAGGCGAGAAGCCCGAGCCCGCAGCCGCGGACGACAGCGAAAAAACTTGCTTATTCTTCTTGCCTTCATGTGCCACGGCTTCCACTTGTTGGCTCATGGCCTTGAGTTCGTCCCGCCAGCGCCAAGCACAGAATCTCTGCTCTTACACAACGTCTGTCCGACATCCTCGATGCCTGCCAGACCGACGACCAGCGCGCGCCGGTGGGCGCGAGCTACGTCGAGGCGCGGCGCAACTACTGGAACTTCATCAATGAGATTTTTCACGACGACGATCTCAGCATTGAGCAGGTTGTCGAGCAAATCGATAACGCGCAGGACTCGCTGCAACGCATGATGCAGGACCTTGCGAACATTGAACAAGTCATCAACCCGATCAGCACCGCTGTAAAGATTGGTACCGGATTAGCCTCGATGGCGGGATAACCCTCACACATAAACCGTGGAAGTCGACAGAAACCTACTCCAGCGATTGCTACAGTCCACTATTTCACTTCGTATCCGCATAGAACAAAAAGCGTCTCACCCGAATGTGGCCACTGGTCATTTCCTCTATCTAGGCCAAACACTTTTTATGGTGTCGATCTATTCCCTCCAGCAAGTGAAAAATCTGTCGGCGACCTATACTCTACCTTCGCTACAATCGAGGTAGTTGGTTTCTATAGTAGTAATACTTCCACAGAATAGTTTCTTTCTACTTTCCCATCATTTGTTTCGTAATAGTGTGACTCATTCGCGATAGAGTGAATTAGCAGAATCCTGCCTCATATTTCTCCGTCGCCTGCTGGTGGTAGAGGTTCGTGCGTTTACGGGATTCAGAGTCAACGATCAGAGTGTCTGGTTTGCGTGTATCGGTACTGACAGTCGTGACGATCGCCTTCTTGTCGGCTTTTGGCGGAGAGGCGCGCGAGTCGGGGTCTGTCGTGGACCGCATGAGCACGGTAGAGCGAGTTGACCAGCCTGGTTGGTGGCCAACCAAGTTGGTGCCGACGCGCAAAGATTTTGCCGGGTCCGAGGCCTGCGCCCAATGTCACGCTGGAATTGCATCAGCCGTGAAAGACACGGCAATGGCGAAGGCGCTTTTGCGTCCGGACGAGTCAAACATTTTGCGCAGCCATGACGGACAAACCTTTCAACTCGAATCCTACATGTACAAACTGGAGCGCACGCCGAGTAGCTATCAATTCGTAGTCAGCCAGGGAGCGGAAAAAGCCACCCAACCCATCAGCTGGGTGTTCGGCGATGGCGGCATCAGCCAGGTTTACCTCACCGACCATCAGGGCAAGTTCTTTGAGAGCCACTTCAGCTACTACAGCGGCACAGAGGGATTCGATCGCACCACGAATCAGCCGAATCGCGCGGAGTCGCTGCAGTCTGCCGTGGGCCGCAGCGTGATGCCTGACGAAGTTCGCAGATGTTTTTCCTGTCACGCTGCCGGCGTAACCCGGACCGGCGGTTTCAACGATGTGATCCTCGGCGTGACCTGCGAGACATGTCATGGGCCAGGTGCGGACCACGTTGCCGCCATGAAGGCAGGCGTTGAGGGCGGCGAGGCTCTGATCATGAACCCTGGGCATCTGGAGCGCACGGCGTCGGTGGACTTTTGTGGTTCGTGTCACATGACGTGGGTCGATGTGGAGATGGGCGACCTCACCGGGTCGCCGACAATCCGGTTTCCGGCGTATCGGCTGCTCAACAGCAAGTGCTGGGCCAAGGGCGACGCCCGCATCACGTGCGTCGGATGCCACGATCCGCACCATCCGTTAGTGGGGGATTCGGCTTATTACGACCAGAAATGTCTGGCGTGCCACGTGACCAGTCCGACCGCGAAGCTCACGGCCGATCATCCGGGAAAGGCATGTCCGCAGTCGGATCACAACTGCACCAGTTGCCACATGCCGAAGCAGGAGTTTCCCGACATGCACCACTCATTTACCGATCACGACATTCGTATCGCGCGCGCAGGTGAACCGGTGCCGAATTAAATGCACGGCCATCGGCGTTGCCGAATCCGTTTCCGAACCTATGGGTCCTTACCGACGACTTCAGCCTTTCTTACCCACGGGGAATTCCGAATGAAACACCTGATGTTCACCATCGCAGCATCCGGGGCGGCGATGATTGTCGCATTCGCGGCAGGTGCGCCCGCAATTCGTCACGCGTCGGCCGCGGCAGCGGAGAAAACTGCGACGCAGGAGTTTAAGAATGTCCGGGTCCTGAAAGATATCCCGGCAGACGAGCTGATTCCGACGATGCAGTTCATCAGTGCGTCCTTGGGCGTAGACTGCGAGTTCTGCCATGTCGAGCGCCAGATGGAAAAGGACGACAAGAAGACCAAGAAGACGGCGCGCGAGATGATCCGCATGGTTCTGGCGATTAACCAGAACAACTTTTCTGGTCAACGCGAAGTCACCTGCAATACCTGTCATCGCGGAGCGATTCGTCCGGAAGCGATTCCAGCGGTTGGCGGGGAGGCTCGAAAGCCTGCAACCACAGAAGGTGATCAGGATGACGAGGCGGCGCGCGCGAATTGGCCCTCGGGAGATGCCGTGCTGGCCAAGTATCTCGACGCGCTGGGAGGAAAGGACGCTCTCGACAAGGTTACGACACGCGTCGAGAAGGGAAACGCTGTTCTGGGTAGCGGGCGCGGACTGCCGATCGAGATTTACGCCAAGGCGCCCGACTTGCGAGTCTCGGTTATGCACACCCCTAACGGCGAAAGTGTGACGGGTTACAACGGAAAAGATGGATGGCTGGCAGTTCCGGGCCGGCCGACCCGCGAGATGTCCGATTCAGATGACTACGCGGCGAAGCTGGATGCTACGGCTATGTTCCCATCGCACTTGGCTGCAACGTTGGGTGAGCTCAAGCTGCAACCACATCCTGAGAAGGTTGGAGATCATGCCGCTACCGTGGTGTGGGCAACGACAAAAGGCCAGCCCCCGGTGAAGCTGTACTTCGATCCGCAGTCGGGCTTGCTCGTGCGAATGGTGCACTACACGGATACCGCGCTGGGGCTCAATCCCGTCCAGGTTGATTATGGGGATTATCGAGATGTAGGCGGGGCGAAGACGCCGTATCGCTGGACGATCGCGCGTCCAAGTGGTGTGTTCACCATTCAGCTCGACGAGGTGAAAAACAACGCGCCGATCGACGCCGCGAGATTCGAGAAGCCGGCCCAGACAGCGAGCGCTTCCGGGTGGCCTTCCGATCACTGAAAAGCCGTGGCGCATCGTCGTCGACTGCACACAATGTGAGGTTCGAAATTAGGCTAATGGTTTGCTGCGCTATCATGGTCTGCCGGAAGGTGACCATGCACTACTTCCGTCTTGTCGGAAAGTCCGTTCTCTTTCTGTTGTGGGTGATGGCGACGCTCGCCCCGGCTCAGAATCAACGCGCCACAGGAACCTGGACCTTCGCCGTGTCCGGCGACTCGCGTAACTGCGGCGACATCGTGATACCGGCGATCGCCGAGAAGGTGCTGAACGATGGGGCCTCGTTCTATTGGCACCTCGGCGACTATCGCGCGATCTATATGTTCGACGAGGATTATCTGCGGCTCAATCCCGGCTCGGCGATTACCGATTACCAGAATAACGCGTGGCCTGACTTCATCAATCATCAGCTGAAACCCTTTGGCTCGCTGCCGGTGTTTCTCGCGATGGGAAACCACGAGTTGATTCAACCGAAGACGCACAACGAAGCGGTCGCCCAGTTTGCCGACTGGTACGACTCGCCCACCATCAAGCAGCAGCGGCTGGCCGACGATCCCAACGATCATCTGGTAAAGACGTATTACCACTGGATGGATCGAGGCGTGGATTTTATTACGCTGGATAACTCCGATCCGGACCACTTCGGCCCCAACCAGATGGCCTGGATCACCGCCGAACTCGTCCGCGCTGCCAAGAATCCTGAGATCCGCACGCTAGTGATCGGCATGCATGCTGCGTTTCCGGATAGCACGTCTGCGGGGCACAGCATGAATGACTCTCCACAAGAGCAAACGAGTGGGCGACTGGTCTATAAGGCGCTGTTGGATTTTCGCAACTCCACACACAAGAACGTCTACGTGATGGCCAGCCATTCGCACTACGTGATGGACAACGTCTACGCCACCGCATGCCACGACAAAGGTGACGTTCTGCCGGGGTGGATTGTGGGGAGCGCGGGAGCCGTTCGCTACCGGCTGCCGAGCGATGTTGGTGAAGCAACAATAGCGAAGACAGATGTGTACGGATACGTTCTCGGAACCGTAGCTCCCGACGGTACCATCACCTTCGAGTTCAAGCCGGTGGAAGAGAAAGACGTGCCGAACTCCGTTAACGAGGAATTTGGCGCAGCCCAGGTGCGCTGGTGCTTCGATCGGAACAAGTCGACTTACCAGGTACCGGGACCGACCTGCCCGATCACGTGTTGTCCGCACTAGATTTTGCCAACCACCTTAGCCGCCGCCCTCAACGACTGACGCGAGTTGAAGAAATCCTCCCAGGGATCTCTGCGCTTTGCCCGCTTCGCAAAGTTGCCGATGTTGAAGCTTGCGGGATCAAGGCTGGGCTTGACCTCTTTCCAGTCGAGGGGCGTCGAGACCGGCGCGCGCGGACGACGGCGGACGGAGTATGGCGCCACCACCGTCTGTCCGAATCCGTTGCGAAAGGCATCGAGATAGACTCTACCTTTGCGTGCCGCGATCGAGTGCTCAACCGTTGTTTCGTTTGGATGAGCAGCAGCTACCTTCTGCACTACAGCCTGCGCGAATGCCAAAACATCGGAGGCATCGACTTCAGGACGGATAGGAACAAAAACATGCAGTCCGCGGCTGCCTGAAGTCTTAGGAAACGACTCGAGCTTGAGCGCGTCGAGAGCTTCCTTGATGAACCGCCCGGCACGCGCGGCATCGGCGAACTTGCCGGACTCCGGGTCGCAATCGAAGCAAATCCAATCGGGCTTGCGCGGAGCTCTTGCACGGCCACCCATTACGTGCACAGGGATGCAGCCAAGGTTCACCAGCGCCAACTGCGTTTCGAGCTTGCCGCCGACCACGTAGTTGACGGCTTTGCGTTTGCCTTCGGGGCTCTCGACTCGGATCGTCGGCGTGTCGGCAGGCATGCCCTGAGGCTTTTCCTTCTGATAGAAACAGTCACCATTCATGCCATCGGGACAGCGTTCCAACGTCAGCAAGCGATCGTCGACATAGGGCTGGAGCCGCAGAAAGATGCCGGCATAGAACTCAGCAAGGTCCTGCTTGGTGTAGCCCTCTTCGGGCCAAAAGACTTTGTCGGGGTTTGACAGCTTGACGGCAACTTCGCTTGCCAATTGCGATGTAGTCTTGCGAGTACTCATGCGCCAGCCTCCGGAACCGTGACATCTTTGGCGCGTTTGTCGTCGCGCAATCCGAGAAAGACAGGTTGGCGCAGTTTACGGTCAGCGGTCATTTCCTGGTAGGAGATTTGTGCGACCAGCCTCGGTTCGAGGTAGGTGACACCGCGCTCGCGAGGCGGATCGGCAAGAGCGCTGGTTTTTCTCACCAGCGGCTGAAAGTTCTTGTACAGAGACGCGAGGGAGTTGTGATCAAATCCGGTTCCAACTTTGCCGACATAGAGGAGTTTGCCATCTTTGTAGGCTCCGAGCAGCAGCGCGCCAAAATGCTTTCGGGCGCCGGCGGGAGCCGTGTACCCGGCAACCACAAATTCGTCTTCCTGATGAACCTTTACCTTTAGCCAATAGCTGGACCGGCCCGCAACGTAGGGTGACGACGAATCCTTCGCAACCAGGCCTTCGAACTTGCGGCGCTTGGCGATTTCGTAGGCTTTCAGCCCATTGTCGGCGAGACGCCGGGAGAGCAATAACGCGCCTTTCTCCTGGACCACCTGCTCGAGAGCCTGGCGCCGCTCGGAGAGCGGTTTGCGTCGCAGATCTTCGCCATCGACATACAGGCAGTCGAAGGTGGCAAACACCCGATGTCCTTTGCCTTGCTGCAGCAGCTGAAAGTGCGAGACCTTCTTGCGGTCGAATACGACAAGCTCGCCATCCAGGAGTAGCGACGTCGGCTGCAGTTTCGCGATCGCCTCCGCCACCTCGGGATAGCTAGCGCTGCGGTCGATGCCGTTGCGCGAGATCAGCTGCACGCGCTCGCCTTCCTTGTAGGCCAGCAATCGAATGCCATCGTACTTTTCTTCGTACACCCAGCCGCGTTTGTCGAACGGCTTTTCGACCAATGTGGCGAGCATAGGACTTACGCGAAACGGGATGAAGTCGCTCGGTCGCCTTGGGTTCCGGGGCTTCGTCCTCAGCGTTTGGGTCTGTCGGAGTGCCATATCGACCGTGTTTTAGCAGTAGATGAAGATGCCTTCTTGGCGGCGCGTTTCGCGCCGGTCTTTTTGCCCACGCCGCGGGTGCTGGGTTTAGCTGCTACGCCATCCGACGGTAGCGGATCGGCGGTGGCTGCCTGCTCGACGTTTCCGCCATTGTCGCGAGCGATCCGACCCAGTGACCTACCCGACAGCGCGGAGTATGGCTCGTCGACTGTGATGTCATCGTCGGAGGCGTAGGCATCGCGATGCTTGATGAGTAGCCACGACGGCTTGCTCCGGGAACCGAATCCGCGTGTGCGTACCAGAACCCACGAGCCTTGCAACTTCTTTCCGTAAAGCTGGAACTTCAGGTCACCCTTGCGAAGGGCTTCGTCGACCTCAGGAACTTCCGGCTCCCACGTGCCGATGTCCCACACCATCACCGTTCCGCCGCCATATTCGTCAGCGGGAATGACGCCCTCAAAGTCAGCATACTCGATAGGGTGATCTTCCACCTGCATCGCGAGCCGCTTTACCGAGGGATCGAGGGAAGGCCCTTTGGGCACAGCCCAAGACAGCAGCACGCCCGCCCATTCCAACCGGAAGTCATAATGCAGTTGGGTCGCGCGGTGTTTCTGAACCACATAAATCTGCTTCGAGGAGGACTTCCTGGGTTTGCCTTCGCCGGAAGGTTCGGGCGTCTTTCCGAAGTCGCGTTTCTGGTTGTACTCGTCGAGAGACATAGCCGGTTGGATGACGATGCCAGCGGGAAGGTAACACATTCCGACGAGAGAAGTGATCCCCACACATACGGATCCGGGAAAGGAATCCCGGGAGGGGGTCTCAACCCCACCCTTTCCCAAAATCGAGGAAAGGGTGGAACCCCGCGGAGGACTTCGGTCCCACCTTTCCCCGAACAGGGAACGGATAAAACACTCGCATTACTGCTTGGTGCGGTAGACCACCGTCTGAGCGCCGCCTTCCGTGATCTTGAAGTCGGACGGCACAGTGAAGAGCGACGGGTCGGGCTCGGACCGTTGAATGTTGGTCAGCTTGAAGGTCTGGTCACTCATGCGCGGATCGCTGCGCTTGCTCAGCACGGTGGTCTTTAGGTCGGCCGACGTCCAAACTTCCGTGGTGATCACGATGGGGCGGTCATTACCGATTTTGCCGACGGGTATGGTCTGCGTGCTGCGAGTGCCGGTCACCTGTACGCCTTCCATTACCTGTGTGCCGAGGTCTTCGGTTGTGACCTCGCCGGCATCTTCGGCAAGTCTCTTATGGATGAATATCTGCGATGCCAGTGGAGGCGGCGGCAGATCGGGCATCTGAGCCGCATCCCCCCCGGTACGTATAAAGACAGTGTCGCTGGCGACGGCGGTGCTGGACACGTTGACTCCGCTAGCCGTCCCACCGGCCGTCATCGGCGGCATCGGGTTCTTCCAGGCGGTCTTATCCGTCAGGTTCAACGTGTAAGAGGTTCCGGCGACTGGATCCTGAATGATGACGAGGTGCGGAGCATCGGTGGCAGAAAGGTTTCCGATCGACGGCAACGGTGCATCCTGGCGCGTGCGACCCTGCGAATCGCGGGCGGTTGCGCCGCTGCTGCTTTGCGTAATGTGCGTGCCATCGGCGAGAGTCTGGACCGACTCGTTAGTAATGGTCGCGGTAAAAGGCGCGCCTTTGATGGGCGCGGCCTGAGCTCCGAACGCGCCGAAGGCCATGGTGCCGACGCGAAGCGGCGCGGCTTGAATGGTAACCGGGCCGGCTTCTTGCGCCATCATGCTCGACGCCGCTGCCAGAAGGAAAATCAGAGTGCGTTTCATGGTCGGGTAGTTCTCCTTATCGACGATAAATCATGTGCTCGAAAGTTAGGGTTGTAGCCGAATTCCCTGCACCAATCCGTCAGGGCCCAGGCTCACGTTCGCGATGTAGGTAACGCCTTCAGGAACCGCTCCCGGAGGAAACATCGCCTCAGCTGGTATGGCGATCTGGATAGCAGGCTCGATCATGGCCCACTCGGCCTTGGTGCTTTCCAGTTTCGTTGTGCGGCGGGGCTGCCCCACCCTTATCGCCTTTTGTTGGCGATAGGGTCGGTAATGATCTTCTGCTGCTGACGGGGAGGCTGGGACTCGGTGTGCAATTGGCGACGTTTCAACAGTCGACGGAATCGCGGCCGTCTGCTGAATAGTTGGAACCTGTTTGGCCGAGCGAGTCATGAACGCGATCATCAGCATCGCAGCCACGGCAGCGACCGACGCAGCAATCGGCACCCAACCGGAAGCCTTCTGCCGTCGTGCTACTGGACGAGTTTGCATGAATGCGGCATAGTATGCGGCGAATTCGCGGCAGATTTCTTCGCAGGCGGAAACACACTTGCCGCAAGCAGGGCAAGCTCGCACATGCTGCTCGACTTCCGCGGCCTCGCTTTCGGCGAGTTCGGCATCCATCCAGGCAATGAGGCGTTTTGAATACTCACACATTGCATTTCTCCGCTAACTTCTTTATGGCTCGGTCCACCACGTCGGCGACAGTCGAGGTGGGAATACCCAGTACCTCACCAATCTCGCGATAACGCAGTCCCTCAGCGCGCAACATGAGGCACTCCCGCTCCTCGACTGCTAACGTCCGGACGGCTTTGTCCATGCGGCAAAACCTCTCGTGTTCGAGCGCGGCCTGTTCCGGCGTCGCGGCGTTCGAAGCTGCGTCGAAGACCGTGTCGAGGGGTTCGCGCATGCGCTCGGAGTAACTCTGCTGATGGTTGCGCGCGCGATTGTGCGCTACGCGAAACAGCCAACTGCGAATGTTCTGTTGCGAGTCGGGTGCCCCGTCCAAGCCGGTTTTGCTGGGGCGGGTTTTTGGATCTGCTCGCAGCGATCCTCTTTCAGCCATATGCTTGTGCAGGCTGAGAAACGACTCCTGCACGATGTCCTGAGCTTCGTCAGCAGAGAGGCCGAGCCCCGCCAGATACCGCAGCAGGGGTTTACGCAATTCCTGATACAGAGTGGTGGCCTCGCACGAATCGCTCGCCAGGCGCGAGAGCGGCAGATTTAACGAGAACGAATCGCCACTCATAGGTTCGTTACCATCGCGCCTCTATATATAAAACATTTGACGGAGGGAGTTTTCCGGATAGAGCGCCTTTGTTGCGAAAAATCGAAGTGAGCGCCCCTACTTACTTGCGGAAAAGCATAGAGGCCACAGCTGCGAGGCCAAGGAGTGCGACCGCCAGGGCCAGCATTCTTCGAGGTGATGCAGGAACTCGAGTACCGAACTCCCTGTGCAGTTGGTGTAGCTCTGCGCGATGTTCGCGAGTGCCGAGATTCAGCGCGGAGATCCCGATGAGAATCATGGTCAAACCAAACTGTCGCGGGCCTAGCCCAGCTTGATCGACCGGAGAAGTGGGACCTAGCAGCTGCCCTGCCTTGTAGAAGCCGTACCCAAAAGTAATGAGTGAGATGGCAGTTCGTACCCAGGCTATCAGTGTGCGTTCCAGGGCCAGGCGGTTGCGCTCGGCAGCGAGACGCGTGGCGTTGTCGATTTTGAGACCGGCCTTTTCCATGGTTCTTTGCATCGGGACCTCGCTACTGGGTGATCTGGCCGGAGTGCGGCGAACAAGGTTCGCCGCCCTGGTTTCAGCCGACAGCTTGGACAGAAACGATTTTGGATGCTCGCGAAAAAGGAACCGTGCCAATCGATTTTCGCCGAGAGCGGTTCCAGTTCCGTGAATCGCGAAACGGTATGAGCATCACGAAGAAAATGGTTGCGATACGGATGAGCCCTCCGGGCGGAGACCCTTGTCAAGTTGAAACTTCCTGGCAGCCAGAGCGATTTTCGGCAACAGACATCCGCCTCCCTCCGCAAGGCAGCGAGGTAGTCATGCAACTCCTTGCGGCTGAGGAGCATACGTATAACTCCCACGCGCTCAAGTATTTGCGCGACCGAACTGGCTATCTCCATGAAGATGCGTATTTTGCAGACACGGGAGGTGCGCAGAGCAGACGACACAACTGATTGTTCAGGATGGAAGAATCGTGGCTATACTTCGAATCACCAATTCTTTCACTCCTCGACTTAGAGCGTCACTTGTCGGACTTCAAAACTGACGGAGAAGGGATCATGTCGCCCCATCGTTCCGGTGCCGATCTGCCCATCTATCCCAGGGCCTTTATTGCAGCGTCGAAGCTTCAACGGCAACGAGACCGAGTCTTCGTGGCAATGCCCTTCGAGGCCAGTCACTCGAAGACCCTGTGGAAGCTGTTGCAGTCGATTTGCGAGATTCATGAGTTCAACCCACGGCGAGGAGATAGCGCCCAGGCGAGTCATTCCGTTGTCGCTGATGTGCTTGAGGAACTCGAAAGTGCCGAAGTCGTGATTGCCGACCTCACAGGACTGAATCCCAACGTGCTCTACGAACTGGGTATAGCCCACGTCAGGTGCGACGCGGTGGTGTTGCTGTGTCAGCGAGGACAGACCCTCCCGTTCGATCTGGCTTCGATTCGATGCTTGTTCTTCGACTTGAGCACGGTGGGTGGCAAGGAAG
>Ga0306923_10004260_pt1 | contig 13684 bp, 9 predicted proteins | sample sta12Can44000108_FD_203841 | JGI IMG/M metagenome (GOLD analysis project Ga0306923, IMG submission 203841) | Lab enrichment of tropical soil microbial communities from Luquillo Experimental Forest, Puerto Rico - statanox.12C.anox.44.000.108 (v2)... | ecosystem: Environmental > Terrestrial > Soil... | reverse complement strand
AAACCACGCGCGCCGGCGCGCCCCGAGGTCGAGCAGCGGCGCCCACAGGAACTTGAACGCGTGCGGCGCGAGCGCGGTCGCGCTCATGGCGCCGATGGCCAGGAGCGAGACGCCGCGGGTGGCGAGCCAGAACGGGGCCGCGATGGTGACGTAGCCGATCGCCGCCGCGAACGGCAGGATGGTGACGGAGAAGATCCAGGGAGGGCTCGGGCGCACCGCGGTCACGGCCGCGAATCTACCGCAGACCTCGGCGGCGACCTACCGCGCCGCGAGCCAGCGGGCCACGGCCGGCCCGATGCGGTCCCACAGCGCCACGTCCTGCCGCATCCGCTCCAGCGTCTGCGCGATCGCCTGCCGCGCCACCGGCACCGGGTGCGCCGCGAAGAAGGCGGTCGCCTCGTCGAGGTGGCGGCGCTCCGGAAGCTGCCCCACGGCCTCGACGACCCGCCGCAGCAGCATGGGCGCGCCGCCCACCCGCGCCTGGACCGAGTCCCAGCGCTGGCGCAGCGCCTCCCAGAAGCGGTCGCGGGCAGTACGGTTCCCGAGCAGCGCGCCCATGTAGGTGGCCGCGTCCTGGAGTGGGATCTCGCCTCCGAAGGCGAGCTCCTCGGCCCGTTCAGCCAGCGCCCGATCCTCGAACAGCGCCAGACCGGTCAGATACCGGCGCTTGAGCGCGGGATCCGGCTCGACCTTGAAGCGCGCTCGCAGGACCTCGAACCGGTGCGCGTCGCCCGCGCGCGAGGCCATCACCACCGCCGCGTCGTGGAGGTTCGGCTCGAGCGCGGCGACTTCGCCGGCGAGGTAGCGGTCGAGGCGGCGGCACCCCTCCGCAATCGCCCGCGGCTCGCGCGCCACGAGCGCCAGGGCGCGCAGCAGCGCCGACCGCCGCAGCCGCTCCGGGTCGCGCTCACCCGGCGCGGCGTCCCAGCCCGCGCGCGCGAACGCGGGCTCGACCAGGCTCGCCACGAAGCGCTGGAACTCGCCGCGCACCTTCTCGTCGAGCAGGCGCGTCTCGATGCCCGCCACGCGCGCCACGAGCTCGTCGAGGACGGCGTAGTCCTCCTCCCCGACGAAGGCGGCCAGCAGATCGAGGAAGGCCGCCACGTCGCGCACGCCGGCGCGGACCAGCGCCCACTCGTCGGCGAGCAGCCCGATGCGCTCGGAGGGAGCGAGGCGCGGCAGGTTGCGCGCGAGCGCGGTCGCCGAGGACGCGTCGTAGGCGACGCGGTAGAAGCCGGTCGAGCCGGCGTTCCCGACCACCCAGCGCACCTCGCCGTCGCCCGGCAGCGTCAGCTCGCCGCGCGCGCCGCGCAAGAGGTGACGGTGCTCCTTCGCGCCGCCCGCGTCCTCGTAGCGCAGCACGAGCGGCACGGGCCAGGTCTCCCCGCCCGCTCCACTCGGAAGGGAAGCGGCTCGTCCCGCGCCTTCCGATTGTGGGGCGGGGACTCGTCCCCCGCCTTCCGTCCGTAGGGCGGGGGCTTGTCCCCCGCCGCTGGGCTCCGAGAAGAACCTCCGCTGCGCGAGCTGCACCTTCCTGCCTTCGCGAACAACCTCCACCACCGGGTACCCGGGCTGTCCGATCCAGGCGTCGGCCAGCTCCGGGACGGGCTGGCCGGAGGCCTCGGCGAGCGCGGCCCAGAGCTGGCCCGCGACCGCGTTCGCCTTCGCGTGCCGGCGCATGTACAGGCGAATGCCGTCGCGGAACGGGCCCTCGCCCAGGTAGCCCTCGATCATGCGGAGCACCGCTCCGCCCTTCTCGTACGTGATGACGTCGAAGCTCTCGGTCATGTCGTCCGGGTTCTTCACCTCGGCGCGGACAGGGTGCGTCGAGTGCAGCGCGTCGAGGTGGAGCGCCGCCGACTTCCCCGCGTCGAAGTCGAGCCAGACGCGCCACTCCGGCCGCCAGCCGTCGACGATCTTGGCCGCCATCCAGGTCGCGAACGACTCGTTCAGCCACAAGTCGTCCCACCACTGCATCGTCACCCAGTTCCCGAACCACTGGTGAGCGAGCTCGTGCGTGATGACCTCCGCGACGCGCTTCTTCACGGCGAGCGCGGCGGTCGCCGGATCGAGCAGGAGCGCCGCCTCGCGGTAGGTGACGAGCCCGGCGTTCTCCATCGCGCCGGCCTCGAACTCGGGGACGCCGACCTGATCCAGCTTGCCGAAGGCGTAGGGCAGGCCGAAGTAGTCCTCGAGCCGCGGCAGGACCTCGACCGCCACCTCCTGGGCGAACGCGGTCAGCGCCAGCTTCTCGGGGACCGCCCAGGTACGGACCGGCACCCCGCGCACGGCGCCGGTCTCCTTCGCCTCGAGCCCCCCGCAGACGAACGCCACGAGGTAGGTGGGGAGCGGCGGCGTCTCACGGAACGTGACGCGCTGGCGTCCACCCTGCTCGCTCGCGCGCTCGGGCGCTCCGTTCGACAGCAGCGCCAGCCCGGCGGGCGCCTCGAGGGTGAGGGCCCAGGGGGCCTTGAAGCCGGGCTCGTCGAAGCACGGGAAGACGCGCCGCGCGTCGGCCGCCTCGAACTGAGTCACCGCCACGCCCGCCGCCTGGTAGAGGCCGCGCAGCCCTTCGCTGACGTGCCCGTTCCAGGCGAGCTCGAGCGTGGCTTCGCCGGCCGGAGCGGGTGCGTCGAGCACGAGCCGAACCGTCTCGCTCGCCGGGACGGGAACGACGCGCGCCGCCCGTCCGTTGCCGTCGACGTGCAGGACGGCGCGCGTCACGTCGAGCGCCGCCGCGTGGAGCACGATCTCGTCCGCCGCCGCGGCGAGCCGGAGCGCGAGCCGGCCGGCGCCTGCGAAGACGCGCCGCCCGGGGTCGAGCGACAACGTCATCTCGTACCGGAGCGGCCGGACGGAGTCGGGAAGGCGGTAGTTGCGGTCGTCGGTAGGGTGAGGCACGGCTGCTCCCGGGTGAATCGTTGGAGGACCGTGTTCGTCCTTCGACTACGGGCTCGCCTGACGGCGAGCGCTCAGGACGAACGGAATCCGGACGGACGCCCTACCCGGCCTTCCCCCGCTTTCCGTACTCCTTGTCGAGGTAGAGCGCCGCGCCCGGACGATCGCCGACGAGCCGCAGCTTGTCCACGATCTCCTGAACCCGCGCCTCCTCCTCGACCTGCTCGCCCACGAACCACTGCAGGAAGATCTGCGCCGCGGCGTCCTTCTCGGCGGCCGCGGCCTGGTACAGCGCGTGGATTCGCTCGGTCACCTGGCGCTCGTGCGAGAGCACCGCCTCGAACAGCTGGACGAGCGTGCCGAACTCCCGCGGCGGGGCGGACACCTGCGCGAACGTGGGCCTTCCGCCGCGCTCGACGACGTAGTCGATGAGCTTCCGCGCGTGATCCAGCTCCTCCTCGTGCTGCACGCGCAGCCAGCGCCCGAAGCCCTTGTAGGCCTTCGTGTCGCACGAGGCGCCCATCGCGAGGTACAGATACGCCGAGTACACCTCCTGCGACGCATGCTCGGAGAGCGCATCCTGCATCTTCTGGGAGATCATTCGGCTGGCTTAACGCCCTGGGGGTTCAGCCGCACGTCAGGTATTGGACGCTGAACCAGGCCCGCTCGTCGGTCCAGACCGACTCGCAGCGCCAGCCGGCGAGCGCCGCCAGCACGGCGAACTCACGCAGGTCGTACTTGTACGAAGACTCCGTCCAGATGCTCTCGCCCTCGCCGAACCTGAAGCTCTGCCCGGCCACGTGGGCCACCTGCTCGCACGTCGAGACGAGGTGCATCTCCATCCGGCCCTCCCGCTCGTCCCAGAGCGCCTCGTGCCGGAAGCGGTCGAGGCGGAAGTCGGCCCCGAGCTCGCGGTTCGCGCGCACCAGCATGTTGAGATCGAACGCCGCGGTGACCCCGCGGGCGTCGTCGTAGGCACGCTCGAGCACGCCCCGCTCCTTGCGCAGATCCACGCCGAGGAGGAGCCCGCCCCCCGGCCCGCACTGGCGCGCCACGGCGGCGAGGAACCCGACCATCTCCGGCTTGTGGAAGTTGCCGATGGTGGACCCGGGGAAGTAGACGCAGCGGCGCCGCGCGGCGACGCCGTCGAGTGGCAGCAGCAGCGGCATCGTGAAGTCGCCGCAGACCGGCAGCACCGGGAGGTCCGGGAAGGCGCGGGCGAGCCGCTCGCTCGCCTCGGCCAGCGCCGGGGCCGAGATGTCGACCGGGACGTAGGCCGCCGGCCGGAGGTGCCGGAGCAAGAGCCTCGTCTTCAGGCCCGAGCCCGACCCGTACTCGACGAGGGCGCAGCCGGGTCCGAGGAGCGCCGCCATCGAGCGGGCGTCGCGCTCCATGATCGCGAGCTCGACCCGCGTCAGGTAGTACTCGTCGAGCTGGGAGATGCGCTCGAAGAGCGCCGAGCCCCGCGCGTCATACAGCCACTTGCAGGGGATCTCCTTCTGGGCGCGGGCGAGGCCGGTCAGGACGTCCGAGAGGAACTCGTCGCGGCGCTCCCGCGCGAGCGGACGCGGCTCGATCAGCGCGTCGGTGGTGTGGAGCATCAGCGCGCCTCCCGGCACAGGCGGAGCCCCGAGAATTGCCAGCGGGCCTCCGGGTAGAAGAAGTTCCGATAGGTGGTGCGCACGTGCCCTGCGGGCGTGGCGCAGGACCCTCCGCGCAGGACGAGCTGGTTCACCATGAACTTTCCGTTGTACTCGCCGAGGGCGCCCGGGGCAGGGCAGAAGCCGGGGTACGGCTCATAGGCGCTCCGCGTCCACTCCCAGACGTCGCCGAGCAGCTGGGCCGGGCGACGCTCCCCCGCCACCGCGGGATGGTACCGGCCGACGTCCGCGAACGCGCCATCCTCCACGGCGCCATGCGCGGCCACCTCCCACTCCGCCTCGGACGGGAGCCGCGCACCGGCCCAGCGCGCGTAGGCGTCCGCCTCGTAGAACGAGACGTGCGCGACCGGCTCCGCCGGGTCGAGCGAGCGCTGTCCACGCAGCGTGAATACCGTCCACCGATCGCCGCCGGCGCGCTGCCAGTAGAGCGGCGCGCCCCAGCCGTTCGCAACCGCCGCTGCGAAGCCGTCGGACAGCCACAGCTCGGGTCGCCGGTAGCCGCCGTCCTCGATGAAGGCGAGGTACTCACCGCAGGTCACCGCGCGTGACGCGATGGCAAACGGTTCCAGCCAGACGCGGTGGCGAGGACCCTCGTTGTCGAAGGCGAAGCCCGCGCCGCCGTGGCCGATCTCGAGCAGCCCACCCTCGTGCTCCACCCACGCCAGTGGGGGCGCCGGCCGCCCAGGCGCCGCCAGCGGCGCCGCGTAGGCGGGCCGGAGCGGGTTCTCCGAGAAGGCGTGCTTCACGTCCGTGAGGAGCAGCTCCTGGTGCTGCTGCTCGTGATGCAGACCGAGCTCGAGCACCGCCTCACCGTCCGGGTCGAGCCCCGCCTCGGCGAGCGCCAGGACGCGGGCGTCGATCTCCCGCCGGTAGGTGCGCACCTCATCGAGTGGCGGCCGGGTCAACAGGCCGCGCTTCGGGCGCGCGTGGCGAGGGCCGACCGTGTCGTAGTAGGAGTTGAAGAGGTAGCCGTACCTTGAGTGGAAGGGCGCGAAGCCGCACTCGCGCGGCGCGAGCAGGAACGTCTCGAAGAACCAGGTGGTGTGCGCGAGGTGCCACTTGGCCGGGCTCGCGTCCGGCATCGACTGCACCACCATGTCCTCGGGCGTGAGCGGCTCGCAGAGCGCCTCGGTTCGTGCGCGAACCGCCTGGTAACGGGCCGAGAGCGGCGCGTCGCGGCTGGGCGACGCGCGAGCAAGCGGGGCACAGCTCGTCTGGGCGGAGACGTCCATCCGTTCCCGCAAGCTGCGCTCGGCCTCGCCACCCCGCAACCACGGGACGTCGCCACGTGCCGTAGGAGGAGGACCGATCCCGAGCGGGAGGCGCCCCCGCCGGGTGCAGCTCGAGCTCGCCCCTCCCCTGCCCGGTCTTGCGGGCGCCCGCAGCGCGCTCCCCCGCAATGCGCTCCCTCGTCCTCGGCGCTGAAGCGACCTGAGCTCCTCGCCCGTGCCTCTGTGGCGCTTCATCGGGAGGCTCGCGCCTCTCTGAAGGGTCGTCGGGCGCCTACGCGTTGACGCGGCTCAGCGCAGCGTGAAAAGGGACGAAGGACGGGCTCGACTCCATCCGGAGATTCCATGGACCAGAACGCCTTCACTCAGGTGCTGCAGAGGTTTCCGCTCCCGGTGACGGTGGTCACGGTGGGACGGGGCGGCGCCGAGAACGCACTGACCGTGTCATGGGTGGCGCCGGTCTCGTTCGACCCGCCGCAGATCATGTTCGCGGCCGACCGCCACCACTACAGCGTCGACTTCCTGCGCAGCACGAAGAACTTCACCGTCAACGTGTTGCGCGACGGGCAGCAGCGCCTGGCGGGGCACTTCTCCCGGCAGGCCATGGCGCGGGAGGATAAGCTCGACGCCGTCGCGACGCGCGAGGGCGACTCCGGCGCATCCATCCTGACGGACGCGCTGTCCTACCTCGATTGCGAGGTGGCGGCGCTCTACGAGTCCGGCGACCACCTCATCGTCGTCGGCGACGTCGTGGACGCGGGCATCCTCAACGACGGTGAGCCGCTCACCAGCGCCGCCGGGCTGCGCTATACGAAGGCCGGGCCGAGGTAGCCTCCACCCGCCCGGCTCACGCGCCGGCCTTCCGGCGACGGTAGGCGCGGACGCGTTCGAGAAAGCTCTCCCGCAGCAGCGGGTCGCGCAGCGCGCTCTCCTCCACCACGGGCAGCTGCGGCAAGAGCTCCATCAGCACCGCCGCGAAGGCGCCGCGGCCATCGCGCGCCATCTCGTGCCCGCTCCAGACCGGGACCCGATCCACGCCGCACGAGGGCGAGTCCTTCTTCAGCACGTAGCCGCACAGCTCCAGCTCCGCGAGCGCGCGCACCCGCTCCTCCGCGAAGCGCCGCATGGCCGCGGTGTGGTCCTGGCCGCTGCCGGGGGCGACGAGGCGCACGAGGTCCCCATCCCGCTGGAGCTGGATCGGCTCGCGCGGCGTCCCGAGCCCGACCTCCACCTCGGGGCAGACCGGCACGAGCTCGATGGAGCGAGACGCGAGCCCCACGACGAAGTCGTCCCTCTTGTGTCCCCCGTCGTACCGGACGTTCTGCCCGAGGAGGCAGGCGGAGACGCCCACGCGGAGGGGGCGCGACATCACCGCCTCCGTCCACCGCCGCCGAACAGCGATCCGAGCACGCCCCTCATGATCTCGCGCCCGAGCTGGGTGCCCGCGGCACGGGCGGCGCTCTTCGCCGCCGAGCCGAGCATGTCGAGCGCTGCGCCCGCGGCGTCTGTGGGAACCGGGGAGCGGCCGCCCCACCGCGCCCCTGCTCCGCCGGACGGGGCTGGCTGGCCCTGATGCGCGGCGGCGGCGCGATCGCGCAGCTTCTCGTACGCCGACTCGCGGTCGATGACCTGCGCGTAGTGCGCCCGCAAGGGCGAGGCGCGCACCACCTCGTCGCGCTCGGCGGGCGTGAGCGGCTGGAGCCGGCTGCGCGGCGGGTTCACCAGCGCGCGATCGACCGGCGCGGGCGTGCCCCCCTCGTCGAGGAGCGACACCAGCGCCTCGCCCACTGCGAGCTGGGTGATCGCCTCGGCCGCGTCGAGCCCCGGCCGCTGCCGGAACGTCTCGGCCGCCGTCCGCACCGCCTTCTGGTCGCGCGGCGTGAAGGCGCGCAGCGCGTGCTGGACGCGGTTCCCGAGCTGGCCCAGCACCGACTCCGGCACGTCGAGCGGGCTCTGCGTGACGAAGTAGACGCCGACCCCCTTCGAGCGGACGAGCCGCACGACCTGCTCGATGCGCTCGAGGAGCGCCTTCGGCGCGTCGTCGAAGAGGAGGTGCGCCTCGTCGAAGAAGAAGACGAGCCGCGGCTTCTCCGGATCACCCACCTCGGGCAACCGCTCGAACAGCGCGGAGAGCATCCACAGCAGCAGCGTCGCGTACACGCGCGGCGAGCGGATGAGCTCGTCGGCGGCGAGGACGTTGACCGCGCCGCGCCCGTCCTCCGTCTGCATGAGGTCGTCCAGGTCGAGCGCCGGCTCGCCGAGGAGCCGGTCGCCGCCCTGCGCCTCGAGCGCGAGGAGCGCGCGCTGGATGGCGCCGACGCTGGCCGACGAGACGTTGCCGTACCGTCCGCGGAGCTCGCCGGCGTGGTCGGAGACGTGCTGGACCATGGCCCGCAGGTCCTTGAGATCGAGCAGCAGCAGGCCCTCGTCGTCCGCGACCTTGAAGACGATCTGCAGCACGCCCTCCTGCACGTCGTTCAGGCCCATGATGCGGGCGAGCAGGAGCGGTCCCAGATCGGAGACGGTGGCGCGCACCGGGAGCCCCTGCTTCCCGAAGACGTCCCAGAAGACGGTCGGAGTCGCCTCGTAACGGAAGCCCTCCAGGCCCAGCTTCTTCACGCGATCCGCGATCGGCGGCGCGTCGGCGCCGGGGTGGGCGAGACCGGAGAGGTCGCCCTTCACGTCGGCCATGAAGACCGGCACGCCGAGGCGGGAGAACCCCTCCGCCATGACCCGGAGCGTCACCGTCTTGCCGGTGCCGGTCGCGCCCGCGACGAGCCCATGGCGGTTCGCCATGCCGGCGAGGAGAGCCAGGTCCCCCTCGCGGGTGCGGGCGACCGGGATCAACGGCGGTGGGCGGGTCATGGCACGTCCTCCTCCGCGTCTACTTATCGCAGCGCTGGTCGAGCGTCGCGGGTTACCCTCTCGCGCCATGCACGACCCCCGGGCGATCCTCGGCGCGCGCCTCCTCCAGCGACGCGCCGCCGTCGCCGGCTGGGAGCGACGCGACGCCCGCATCGCGTTCCTGCGGCTCGTGGCCTTCGCGGCGGTCGCGGCGGTGGCGGTCCTCTCGCTGGCGCTGCACCGCCTCTCGGCGTGGTGGCTCGTCGCCCCCGGCGCGTCGTTCCTCGCGCTCGTCGTGTGGCACGACCGCGCGCTGCGCGGCCTCGTTCGCGCCCGCCGCGCCGTCGCGTTCCACGAGGAGGGCCTCGCGCGCCTCGACGGGAGCTGGGCCGGGCGGGGCGATGGCGGCGAGCGGTACGGCTCGGACGACCACCCGTACGCGAAGGACCTCGACCTGTTCGGGAAGGGCTCGGTCTACGAGCTGCTCTGCACGGCGCGGACAAGGCCCGGCGCCGACCTGCTCGCGGCGTGGCTCCTCGCGCCGTCGGCGGTGAGCGAGGTGCGCGCGCGGCAGGGGGCGGTGAGGGATCTCGCCCCCCGCCTCGACCTCCGCGAGGACCTGGCGGTCCTCGGCGAGGACGTCCGCGCCGAGCTCCACCCCGACCGCCTCGCCGCCTGGGCCGAGGCGCCGCGCGTCCTCCCCGGCTGGCTCGTCGTGCCAGCGCTCGCCGCCGGCGCGCTCGCGCTGGCGGCGCTGGTGGGTTGGTTCGCGGGAGAGGTGCCCGGTCTGGCCGTGGTCGGGATCGCGGGGTTGGAGTGGCTGGTGCTCCGCGCCGCGCAGCGACGGCTCGCCGGCGTCCTCGGCGGCGTCGAGCGCCCGGGCGAGGAGCTCCTGCTCGTCGCCGGGATCCTGGCGCGGCTCGAGCGCGAGCCGCTGGAGGACCCGCGGCTACGCGCGCTGCTCGGCACGCTCGGCGAGGGGCACGGCGCGGCGTCGGCGCGCATCCATCACCTCGGCCTCGTCGTCGAGCGCGCCGGCTGGGCGGCCAACCAGCTCTTCGCGCCCATCGCCTTCCTGCTCCTGTGGCGCGTCCAGGCGGCCCTCGCCATCGAGCGCTGGCGCGCGGCGCACGGGCGCCAGGTTCGCCCCTGGCTGGCGGCGGCGGCGGAGCTGGAGGCGCTCTCCGCCCTCGGCGCCCACGCCTTCCTCCACCCGGAGGATGCGTTCCCGGAGCTCCTCGACGGCGCCGGGGGCGCGAAGCTCGCGGCCGAAGGCATCGGCCACCCCCTCCTCGACGAGTCGCGCTGCGTCCGGAACGACATCGCGCTCGCGCGCGGCGCGCGCCTGCTGCTCGTCTCGGGCTCGAACATGTCAGGGAAGAGCACGCTCCTGCGCACCGTCGGGGCGAACGCGGTGCTGGCCCTCGCCGGCGCGCCGGTGCGCGCGCGACGCCTCGCGCTCACACCGCTCCAGGCGGGCGCGACGCTCCGCATCCAGGACTCGCTCGCCGAGGGGCGCTCGCGGTTCTACGCCGAGATCACGCGGCTTCGGGCGCTGCTCGAGCTCGCCGGCCGGCCCCCGCCGCTCCTGTTCCTGCTCGACGAGCTGCTCGCCGGCACGAACTCGCGCGACCGCCGCATCGGCGCGGAGGCGATGCTGCGCGCGCTCCTCGCCCGCGGCGCGATCGGGATCGTGACCACCCACGACCTCGCGCTGTCCGAGGCGGCCGCCGCGCTGGGCGAGGCCGAGAACGCCCACTTCGAGGACGAGGTGCGCGGCGGCGAGGTGGTGTTCGATTACCGCCTGCGCCCGGGCGTGGTCACGCACTCGAACGCGCTGGCGCTCATGCGGGCGGTGGGGTTGGAGGTGTGAACCACGGCGGGGGGCAAGCCCCCGCCCAGCGCTCAGTTCGCTCTCGCGGCCGGCCGCACCGCCTCGCCCTTCACGGGCGCGCTCTTCGCCTGCTCGAGGTACCAGGCGTGCTCGGGACGGGCGAGGATCGCGTCCAGCACCGCGCCCGCCGCCTTCGCCTGCGCCGGCTTGGTCTTCGCGGCCTCGTCGATGATCCTGCGCGCCTCGGGCACGACCTTCTGGTAGAAGTCCTCCGCCACCTCGTACATCCCGTGCCAGTGCGCGTAGTCCGGCGCGTTCATGCTGACGCCCATCCGCGCGCGACGGCCCTCGTGGTGCCACAGGTAGAACCACTCCCACTCGATCTTCTCGTCGAAGTCGATCTTCGTGAGGAGCCCGTTGTCGTAGAGCGCCTTCATGATCTCCTGGGCCGGCTTGGCGAACTTCTCGGTGTAGAGCGCGATGAAGTCGTCGTACTGCTTGTAGAAGGCGTCGATGTACGACGGCGCGTGGCAGGTCGTGCAGGCGGTCTTCATCCGGTCGCGCTTCTGCTGCCAGGTGTCCACCACGAGCGCCTTGCGCTTCTCGGGATCCTTCTCCGTCACCACCCGGTGCTGGGCGTCGGTGTCCATTCGAAGCGAGATGGGTGGGCGATTGGTCCAGGAGAGGCGCTCGCCCGGATCGTGCGTCACCTTCCCACCGTTGACGTTGGCCGACAGGTGGCACGAGGCGCAGGTGGGCGCGGCCGAGTAGTCCTCGCCCAGCACCCACCTCTTCGCGTCGAGGTTCATCTTGTCGTGCTGGTCGCGGTAGGCGATGCCGTGCTTCGACTCCTCGTAGATCTCCTTCTGCGGATGGTCCGGGCCGAGGTGGCACTTGCCGCAGTTCTCGGGCTGCCGGGCCCGCCGCGGCGCGAAGTCGTGCCGGCTGTGGCAGGCGGAGCAGGAGCCGAGCGAGCCGTCGAGGTTGATTCGCCCGATGCCGGTGTTGGGCCAGGTCGCCTCGACGAGCGACGGCTTGCCGTCGGCGTCGCGGGCGATGCGCGCCAGCGCCGTCGCGTCGGTGGGCTTACCTTCGGGCCCGGGTTTAAGGTCGTCGACGGTGATGGGCTTCCCGCCGTCCTTCGCCCGGAGCGCCACCTTCGTGCCGTGGCACTGCTGGCAGCCGGACTCGGCGCTCGCCAGGCCGTTGACCGCGATCGGGCTCGTGCCCGGCGTGACGCCGTGCGGGTTGAAGGGGATGCGCGCGCCCTCGACCGTCTCCGCCACGTAGTTGTCGAGCGAGGCGAGGATGTTCCCCGCCTTGGCGTGATGGCTGCGCTCGAACTCCTCCATCTCGGTGCGGTGACAACGGCCGCAGTCGCGCGGCGTCACGATGGTGGCGATGAGGGCGTCGCCGTGCTGGAACGCGTCAGCGGCGCCCTGCTGCCGCTGGTGGCACTCGAAGCAACCGATGCCCTTCCGGGCGTGCGTGCTGTCGTGCCACTGCTTCACGAGGCCGGGGGTCGTCGACTGGTGGCACTCCACGCAGCCTTGCGAGCGCGCTGAAACGGAGACGGCCGCCGCGGCGGGCTTCGCCGGGGCGGCCTTCTTCTGGTGCGCTCCGCCCGCGGCCGCCAGGGTGGCGGCCGGGGCGAGAGCGAGGGCTGCGAGAAGGGCCACCGTGCGCGGATGCGCCACGATGGTGCCTCCTTTCGTGTCGGCTGCTAGGCGGCCCGGCGGCCGGGCTCGTTCCGCGCCGTCTCCACGGAACGCTCGGCACGGCGGAGCTGAATGTCCACCGCGATGGCCCGCCCGAGGAAGGCGACGAGGGCGAACGCGCCGAGGTCGAACACCACGTCCGGAATGACGCGCAGCCAGGTCACCGTGTGGATGAAGTCGCTACCGGTGACCTCGGGGCTGCGCGCGTACCAGATGCCGTGCTTGATGGCGATGGCGAACTGGTAGAAGCCGGCCGGGATGAGCGACATGACCATCATGCCCGCCAGGCCGATGTTCAGGCCCCAGAACGCGTACTTGAGGAGCGTGTCGGACCAGGCGGCCTTCTTCACGATGTTGCGCACCGAGAAGAGCATGAGCGCGATGGCGAGGAAGCCGTACACGCCGAACAGCGCGCCGTGCGAGTGGATGGGCGTCGTGTTGAGGCCCTGCGCGTAGTAGAGGACGATGGGCGGGTTGATGAGGAACCCGAACACGCCCGCGCCGATCATGTTCCAGAAGGCGACCGCGGTGAAGAAGTAGAGCGGCCACTTGTACGGCGCGGCCTCACCGCCGAGCTTGGCGAGCTTCAGGGTCTGGTAGACCTCGAAGCCGAGGAGCGTGAGCGGCACCACCTCGAGCGCCGAGAAGGAAGCGCCGAGCGCCGTGATGAAGAGCGGCGAGCCGGTGAAGTACAGGTGGTGGAAGGTCCCGATGATGCCCGAGCCCAGGTAGAGGATGATCGAGAAGTAGGTGGCGCGGGTGGCCGAAGCCTGCTTCACGGCGCCGACGCGGGAGAGCACGAAGGCGAGCGCGACGGTGGCGAACACCTCGAAGAAGTTCTCCACCCACAGGTGCACCACCCACCAGCGCCAGTAGTCGGCGTTCGAGATGTGGCTGCCCGGCGAGTAGAAGAGGCCCACCGAGTAGAAGAGCGGGATGGAGACGGCGGCGTAGAGGAGCAGGTGCGTCAGGCCGCCCGCGTCCTTCTCCTGCTGGAGGGCCGGCTTGATGGCGCGGTAGACGAGGCCGAGCCAGAGCAGCATCCCGGCGATGAGCGCCACCTGCCAGACGCGGCCGAGCTCGATGTACTCGTAGCCCTGCGTGCCGACGAGGTAGTCGTTGCCGAGCTTGCCCTGGATGCCGGCCCACGTGCCGGTGAGCGCCCCGAGGACGACCACGACGAGCGCGCCGAGCAGGGTCAGGACGAGCGCCTTCTGGCCCTTCGGCTCCTTGCCACCCACCGCCGGCCCGATGACGAGGCCGGTCGCGAGCCAGCAGGTCGCGATCCAGAAGACAGCCAGCTGCAGGTGCCACGTGCGGGTGGCGGCGTACGGGAGCAGGTGGCTGAGATCGACGCCGAAGAACTTGTTGCCCTCGACCGCGTAGTGGCCGGTCATCGAGCCGAGCGCGGCCTGCAGCACGAACAGCACGAGCGCGATGAGGAAGTAGGGCAGCGTGGCGCGCTGGCTCGGAGTCGGGTTCGGCTCGGCGAGCTTGGCG
>Ga0306923_10004258_pt1 | contig 13685 bp, 11 predicted proteins | sample sta12Can44000108_FD_203841 | JGI IMG/M metagenome (GOLD analysis project Ga0306923, IMG submission 203841) | Lab enrichment of tropical soil microbial communities from Luquillo Experimental Forest, Puerto Rico - statanox.12C.anox.44.000.108 (v2)... | ecosystem: Environmental > Terrestrial >... | reverse complement strand
CCAGTGTGGGTGCACTGGGCGTGTCATCAATTAACCCAGATGATAGCGGCTGCGAGGTGGATGGCAGCGAGGAAATTTCGAGCAGTTTGTCGTAGCAGGTGGCGATAGCTCCGAACTGTTTGAGATGTGTGCGGCGTCACTGATGACTAACTTTCGGACGCTCTCCCCTAACGATCATCGAGAAAAAATCGCTCGCCTGCGCACCTGAATTCGCAGGTGGAATGCAGGTGTTAACCACCTCGGGTCAAGTGATATTCGACCACTGGTAGAACTTTCGAACGGCACGGACGGCACAAATTCTCCTCGGCCTCACAAAGGCCTTCCAGCATGCATGTTCTTTAGCATTTCGGTACGGATAGATCAGTAAATATTATTTCAGCAACAAGCCCGCTTTGGCGGTTTGATGCTCCCGATCCCGCGCTCGAGGCGGGAAGTCGGATGGCAAGGCTGTTGCCCCACTTCGCCACCCGCATGCGGTTCTCCCTGGATAGACGATCCCAAATGTATATCCGGCATATCCGGCTGGCCACGCAATCAACGCCGACGCCGCTGGTCGCCGCGAGAGCGAGCGTCTCGACGGCGGAGCGACGCCGGTTCACAATGGCCGGCGGGTAGGGCGGCGCGAAGGGCGTACAAACGGGAGAAGCGATGACGATCAGCCTCAAGGTCAATGGCGCGCAACGATCGGTGCCGGCGACGGCCGATACGCCCTTGCTCTATGTGCTGCGCAATGATCTCGCGCTGAACGGCGCCAAATTCGGCTGCGGGCTCGCTCAGTGCGGGGCTTGCACGGTGTTGCTCGACGGAAAGGCGGTGCGCTCGTGCGTCATCGAGATCGGCAGCATCGGCGAGGCCGAGGTCACGACGATCGAGGGGCTCGGCACCATCGACAAGCCGCACCCGCTGCAGCAGGCCTTTATCGAGGAGCAAGCCGCCCAGTGCGGTTATTGCATCAACGGCATGATCATGACCGCGAAGGACCTGCTCGATCGCAACCCACACCTGACCGCGGCCGAGGTCCGCGAAGGGCTCGTGCTGAATCTGTGCCGCTGCGGCACCCACGGCCGGATCATCCGCGCAGTACTGCGCGCGGCGCAAAATATGGGGAAGACATGACCGAGGCGCCGGTGAATCTCACCCGGCGGCAGTTCGGCCAAGCGGCAGGGGCCCTTGTCCTCGCCTTTACGCTCGCCCCGCACCCGGCCGGCGCCCAGGCCGCAAGACTACCGGGAAGCCTGAACAACAACCGCATGCTCGATGCCTGGCTGCGCATCAATGCCGACGGATCGGCGATAATCTTCAGCGGCAAGGTCGAGCTCGGCCAGGGGATCTCGACGGCGTTGGCGCAGATCGCCGCCGAAGAGCTCGATTTGCCGCTCGCCCGGGTCAAGATGGTCTCCGGCGACACGGCGCAAACCCCCGACGAGGGCCATACCTCCGGCAGCCAGTCGATCGAGTATGGCGGCATCGCGGTTCGGCTCGCTTGCGCGGAGGCGCGAGCTTTGCTGCTCAACCAGGCGGCCAAGCGCCTCGGTGTGCCCGCCGGCACGCTCAAAGTCGGCGACGGCGTCGTCATCGCTGCCGATGGCCGCAAGCTCGGTTATGGCGAGCTCGCAGCCGAAATCGATCTCGATCGCGAAGTGACGGCAACGCCGACACCAAAGCCGGCGGCGCAGCACACCATCGTCGGTCGTTCGGTGCCGCGGCGCGACATCCCGGCCAAGGTGACGGGCGGTGCAGCCTATGTACAGGACATCCGCCTTCCCCGAATGCTGCATGGCCGCGTCGTGCGGCCGCCGCGCTATGGCGCGCGGCTCGACAATGTCGACGAGGCGCCGGTTCGCGCAATGCCAGGTGTCGTCGCCGTGGTGCGCGACGGCAGCTTTCTCGGTGTCGTCGCCGAGCGCGAGGAGCAGGCGATCAAGGCCCGCGGGGCACTGATCCGAACCGCCAAATGGAGCGGCGGCTTTGAATTGCCTGATCCCGCACGGCTTCACGAGCAGCTGATGGCATTGCCGACCCAATCCTCGGTGGTCAGCGAGAAGCAGGGGGTGGTTCCCCCAGCAGCGAAAACCCTCGAGGCGACCTATACCAGACCCTATATCGCCCATGCCTCGATCGGCCCATCCTGTGCGCTCGCTGCACTCGAGAACGGCCGGCTTACGGTGTGGACCCATTCGCAGGGTGTCTTCCCGCTCCGGCGCGACCTCGCCAAGGCCTTAAAGCTCGACGCTGGCGCGGTACGCTGCGTGCACGCCGAGGGCTCGGGCTGCTACGGGCACAATGGTGCCGATGATGTGGCTCTCGATGCCGCCTTGCTGGCCCGCGCGGTTGCCGGCCGGCCGGTACGCCTGCAATGGATGCGCGACGACGAGTTCGCCTGGGAGCCCTATGGCGCAGCGATGCTGGCGAGCGCCAAAGCCTCGCTCGACCCGACCGGCAGGGTCGTCGACTGGGACTATGAGGTATGGAGCAATACGCACAGCACCCGGCCGGCGGCACCGGACGGGAACAACAACCTCTTGGCGAGCTGGTATGTCGCCGAGCCAAGCCAGCCCGGACCACCCGTGAATATCCCGCAACCGTCGGGGGGCGGCGACCGCAACGCGGTGCTGCTTTATGATTTTCCCAGTCAGCGCGTGGTCAACCACCTGATCACCGCAATGCCGCTGCGTGTCTCGGCAGTGCGCACGCTCGGCGGATACACAAACGTCTTTGCCGTCGAGTCGTTTATGGACGAGCTCGCTGCCGCCGCCGGGCAGAACCCAGTCGCGTTCCGGCTCGCGCATCTCGTTGACCCACGCGCGAAGGCGGTGATCGAAGCGGTGGCGAAGATGGCCGGCTGGAAGGCGGACGAGAAGGGCGACGGCACCCGCGGACGGGGCATCGGCTTCGCCAAGTACAAGACGCTGGCGACCTATGTGGCGGTCGTCGCCGAGGTCGAGATCGACCGCAGGAGCGGCCAGATTCATGTGCCGAGGGCGTTCGCGGCCGCCGATGCGGGCCAGATCATCAACCCCGACGGCCTCAAGAACCAGATCGAGGGCGGCATGATCCAGTCGGCCAGCTGGACCTTACACGAAGCCGTCCGCTTCGACCGCAACGGCGTCACCTCGCGGGACTGGAGCGGCTATCCGATCCTGACCATGACGGAAGTGCCCGAGGTCGAGGTCGCGCTGATCGACCGGCCGGACGAAAAGTCGCTCGGCGCCGGCGAAGCCTCGCAGGGACCAATGGCAGCGGCCATCGCCAACGCTTTTGCCAATGCCACCGGTCACCGCTTGCGCGACCTGCCGTTCATTCCCGAGCGTGTCCAGGCAGCACTCGGCTAGGAGCGCGCCGCTCCCCGTGATAGGCTGGTCCGCTGGGCGATCACGCCCCAAGGAACAGAGGAGGAGCGGATGAAGATCGAGGGTGGTTGCCTGTGCGGCAAGGTACGCTATTCGGCCGATGCCGAGCCGATCTTTGTGGGTGTATGCCACTGCACCAACTGCCAAAAGGGCACCGGAACCGCGTTCAACGTCGTGGTGGCGTTATCGAAGCCGGCGGTCCGCGTGCAGGGCACGCTGAAGACATTCGCGGGCCATGGTGACACCGGCAAGGCGACCTACCGCCGGTTCTGCCCGGAATGTGCCTCGCCGGTCATCGAGGAGGCCGAGGTGATGCCCGATGTCGTGATGATCCCCGCGGGCACGCTGGATGACAAGAGCTGGGTCAAGCCGACGAACGAAATCTACTGCGACAGCGCCCAGCCCTGGGTCAGCCTCGGCGCCGACCGGCAGCGCTTCCCAAAGATGCCGCCGATGTGAGCCGGCTTTGGTCAACACTGTCACCGCCGGCCGCCCGAACTTTCTGATCATCGTCGCCGACGACCTCGGCTTTTCGGACCTCGGTGCCTTCGGCGGCGAGATCAAGTCGCCGCGTCTCGATGCGCTCGCTTTCGCCGGGCTTCGGCTCAGCGCCTTCCACTCCGCGCCGACCTGCTCGCCGACCCGGGCGATGCTGCTAACCGGCACCGACCACCACATCGCCGGGCTCGGCACGATGGCCGAGGCGATGACCGACGAACTGCGCGGGCGGCCCGGCTACGAGGGCTACCTGAACGATTCTGTCGTTACCCTGGCGGAGCTGCTCCGCGACGCGGGCTATGAAACGATGATGTCGGGAAAATGGCATCTCGGCCTGACCGCCGACCGCACCCCGACCGCGCGCGGCTTCCAACGGTCCTTTGCGCTTTTGCCCGGTGCCGCCAACCACTTCGGCTACGAGCCGCAGTCCGATGCAAGACCCCGCCTGCTGCAGATCACCGCAGGGCTTTACGCCGAGGACGGTGACTTCGTCAGCACACTGCCGCAACCGTTCTATTCATCCGACACCTTCACCGATCGTCTGATCGGCTATCTCGACGCACGCGACCGCAGCCGCCCGTTCTTCGCCTATCTCGCTTTTTCCGCACCGCATTGCCGCTCCAGGCGCCGGCCGAAAACGTCGCGCACTATCGCGGCCGTTACGCTGCCGGGCCTGAGATCCTTCGTCGCGAAAGACTGCAGCGTGTCAAACAGCTCGGGCTGGCACCCGCCGACGCCGAACCGCACCCGATCGTCGGCGGCCGGCCATGGGATGAACTGACAGAGGAAGAACGCAGCCTGTCGGCGCGTACGATGGAGGTCTATGCCGGCATGGTCGAGCGCATGGACTGGAACGTCGGCCGCGTCATCGATCATCTCACGCGCACTGGCGACCTCGACAATACGTTCATCCTCTTCATGTCGGATAACGGTGCCGAAGGCGCGCTACTGGAAGCGGCACGCCGCTTCGGACCGAATCTTCGGGAGTTCATTGACGAGCACTACGACAATAGCCTCGATAATATCGGGAGCGCCAATTCCTACGTATGGTACGGCCCGCGTTGGGCCCAGGCCGCGACCGCACCCTCGCGCCTGTACAAGGGATTTACGACGCAAGGCGGCATTCGCGTCTGTGCGTTCGTCCGCTACCCCCACTTGGCGCGACAGCGTGAGGTCGGCGACGCGCTGACCACGGTCATGGACGTAGCTCCAACGGTGCTCGACCTAGCAGATGTCGTGCACCCCGCAACCCGCTATCGTGGACGCACGATTGCACCGCTCCGCGGCCGGTCGCCGCTGCCCTATCTCGACCGCAGAAGCGATGCTGCACACGATCCGCAGGAAGCGATCGGCTGGGAATTGTTCGGCCTCCGCGCCATTCGTCAGGGTGATTGGAAAGGTGTTTTCATTCCGGCCCCAGCCGGGCCAGGGGCCTGGCAGCTCTATGACCTGGCCGCCGATCCCGGCGAAACCAACGACCTCGCTCGCTCCAATCCAGCCCGGCTCGATGCCCTGCTTACCGCGTGGCAGAGATATGCCGCCGAAACCGGGGTTGTCCTCGAACGCGATCCGCCGATGACCGGCGCCGACACGACCGATCTCCCGCTTAGTTCCGGGCGCGTCCAGACTGCGCCGGGCTAGGGCCGCACCGGTCTGCGTTGTTGGGTCGGCTGGCCGAGCGTATCCTGCGGCGAACAGAGGAGGAGCGGATGAAGATCGAGGGTGGTTGCCTGTGCGGCAAGGTGCGCTATTCGGCGGATGTCGAGCCCGCCTTGGTCGGCGTGTGCCATTGCAGGAACTGCCAGAAGGCGTCGGGCACGGCGTTTCGCGTCGTCCTTGCGGTTCCGACCCCAGCTTTGTCCGTTCAGGGCGTGCTAACGACCTTCAACGATCGTGGTGACAGCGGCAAGACGGTCTACCGGCGTTTTTTTCCGGAATGCGGATCTGCGATAACGACCGAGCGTGAGGCCCGGCCGGACCTGACGATCGTCATGGCCGGCACGCTCGACGATACCAGCTGGCTTAAGCCGACGATGGAGATCTTTTGCGACAGCGCCCAGCCTTGGGTCAGCCTCGGCGGAGAGCGGCAGCGCTTCCCGAAAATGCCCGGGTGATCTATCCGCGAAAAGATTGAATCCTCAGCCCGGCATCAGGGGATAGCGCTGCATGTCACCCAGCCGCACCCAGGACAGCTCGCGGTCACAGTAGATCTCGATTCCCGGGGTCACCGAGGTCGGGTCATCCAACGTTCCGCCGTTGATGATTACGAGATCCGGTCGCGAGCCTGGCTCCTCGACGATCGAAGAACCGCATTCTGGACAGAAGCGGCGCACGATCGGTCTGCCGCTGTCGGCGGGTTTGGTGAAGGTCTTCAACACGCCCGCGATTTCGAACGCGGCTCGCGGCAAACCAACTAGGAAGCCGAACGCGCTGCCGGTGAATTTTTGGCAATCGCGGCAATGACACACCCCAACCAGCGCCGGGTCTGCGTGTGCCGTGTAGCGCACGGCGCCGCACAGGCAGCCTCCTTTGATCTCCGGCATTGTCTCTACTCCTTGGATGAAACCGGTTGCCCGCAGGCCGGCAGCGGTGTGAATACTATAGGGTCCGACAAAGAGGAACGCCATGACGGCAAGGCCTACCGTTGCAGGGCTCGCGGCCGATCTCGCCGCAGGCCGGACGACGAGCCGCGCCCTGGTCGAAGAAGCGTTGGTGCGTATCGCCGATCCCTCCGGCGAGGGTAAACGGGTCTTTGTCAAGGTCTATGCAGACACGGCGCGCGCCGCGGCCGGCGCTCAGGATCGGCTGCGCGCGGCCGGTTATGTCGCCTCGCCGCTCGCCGGCCTTCCGGTATCGATCAAAGACCTCTTTGATGTCGCCGGCGAAGTCACGCTCGCCGGATCCAAGGCGCTCGACGACACGCCACCAGCCATCGCCGACGCACCAATCGTCGCGCGGCTCAAGGCGGCAGGGGCGGTCATTATCGGGCGCACCAACATGACCGAATTCGCCTTCTCCGGCGTCGGCATCAACCCGCATTACGGCACGCCGGGCAATCCCCATGACCGCAGCCTCATTCCTGGGGGTTCGTCGGTCGGGGCGCCGGTGTCAGTGGCGGACGGCATGGCGGCGGTGGCGATCGGCACCGATACCGGCGGCTCGGTTCGCATTCCGGCGGCATTGTGTGGGCTCGCCGGGTTCAAGCCGACCCAATACCGGGTGCCGCGCGACGGTGCTGTGCCGCTGTCGACCACCTTGGACTCGATCGGACCGATCGGCGTTAGCGTCGCCTGTTGCGCGCTGACCGATGCGGTCATGGCCGGCGAGCCGGCCGAGGTGCCCGCTGCTGTCTCACCCGACGGGCTGCGCCTCGGCGTTCCGCAAACGGTGATGTTCGACGAGCTCGAAGCGGCGGTTGCGGCAGCGTTCGAGCGCGCGGTTTCGGTACTGTCAAGGGCCGGTGCGCGTATCGTCGAACTGCCGCTCGAAATGCTCGCCGACTATGCGCGGATCAATATCAAGGGCGGCTTGCCGGTAGTCGAAGCATTCGCCTGGCACGAGAAATTGATCGACCGGCGGGGCCAGGATTACGACCCGCGGATCCGCACCCGCATCGCGCGCGGCCGGGACATGACCGCGGCCGAATATATCCGCCTGGTCGAGGCACGCGTGGATTTCATCCGGCGCTTCGACGCCCAGACCGAAGCATTCGACGCGCTGGTGATGCCGACAGTGCCGATGACTGCGCCGCCTGTAGCGGCTTTCACGAAGGACGAGGATTATGCCCGCCTTAACCTAAAGCTGCTGCGCAACACCGCAATCATCAATTTCCTCGACCGCTGCGCGCTGAGTTTGCCGATCGAGGCGCCGGGCACAGCGCCGGTGGGTCTAATGGTCGTCGGCCGCCACGGCGAAGACCGCCGATTGCTGGCCATCGGCTGCGGCATCGAAGAAAAGCTCACCACGGAGACAGTGAGACAGTGAGAAAAAGAACCGAAATGAGCCCTGCGATCTCAGAAGCTAATTCGTCATTCCCGCAAGAGCGGGGATCCAGAAACGCAGATCATAACGGTCTCTCCTGGGCCCCGCCTTCGCGGGGGGTGACGATACTCTGCCGATCGAGCTTGTCTCATTCTCAGTGATCTCTGTGCCTCTGTGGTGAATCACCCTTACCCTGCGGAGCCGAACCCATGGCATCTGACATCAACGATCAAGCCCTCGACTACCTGCTCGCCCGCGCCGGGCTCGACCTGACCGCCGAGCAGAAGGCCGAGCTAAAGACCATACATGCGGGGCTCGCCGCGATGGCCGAGCGCGTGCGCAAGCCGCGCGGCCGCATGGCCGAGCCGGCCCACGGCTACGGCTTTGCCGAGGAGGACCTCGCATGAGCGATCCGATCCCGACGATCGCCGAAGCCGCGCGGCAGATCGCGGCAAAGCAGCTTTCCCCGGTCGAGCTGACGCGGGCCTGCCTCGCCCGCGTGCATGCGCTCGACCGCGAGCTGCACGCCTTTGTTCATCTGACCGAGGAGCGAGCCTTGGCCGAGGCGCGCGCCGCCGAGCGGGCGATCACCGCCGGCCGGCCTTTGGGCCCTTTGCACGGCATCCCGATCGGCCTCAAGGACATCGTCGACACCAAGGGTATCCCGACCACCTGCGGGTCGAAATTCCTGCAGGACAACATCCCCGATACCGACGCCGCTTGCGCCGAGAAGCTCGCCGCTGCCGGTACGGTGCTTATAGGCAAATTGACGACGCATGAATTCGCCGATGGCGGCCCATCATTCGATCTCCCTAAGCCACCAGCGCGCAACCCCTGGAACACCGAGCACTTCACCGCCGGCAGCAGCAGCGGCACCGGCGCCGGGGTGGCTGCCGGGCTGATCCTCGGCGGCATCGGCACCGATACCGGCGGCTCGATCCGCGGTCCGGCGGCCTTGTGCGGCATCGCCGGCATCAAGCCGACCTATGGCCTCGTCAGCCGCGCCGGTGTCGCACCCGCCGCCTACAGCCTCGACCACATCGGGCCGATGGCCTGGACCGCCGAGGATTGTGCCTTAATGCTGCAGGCGCTGGCCGGGCACGACCCACGCGACCCGGCGAGCGCGTCACGCCCCCTCCCCGACTACACCGCACTGCTGGGCCGGGAAATCAAGGGGCTCAAGATCGGCGTGATCCACCACTTCCACGAGGTCGACCACAAGGTCAGCGACGGCACCCAGCGCGGCATCACCGCCGCACTCGCCACCTTCCGCGACCTCGGCGCCGAGTTGCGCGAGGTGCAGCTGTCGCCATTGCAGGACTGGGCGGCCTGCGGCTCGCTGATCTCGATCACCGAACGCGCGGCGGCCTATGAGGAATGGTCGCGCACCCGGCTCGGCGATTTCAGCGAGCGCATGAGGAGCCGGCTGATGCTCGGCGCCTTCGTCTCGGGTGTGGACTATGTCCAGGCGGTGCGCAGGCGTCGCGAATTACGCGCCGAATTGCAGGCGGCGATGGCCGGGCTCGACGTAGTGCTGACCGCGACCCAGCCGGCAGAAGCGGCAAAGATCGACGAGGTGCCGAAATGGGACCTCTTTGACAAGCCCGGCTTCACTATGCCGTTCAACGTCGCCGGCTACCCGGCGATCTCGGTCTGCGCGGGGTTTGGCGACCGCGGGTTGCCGGTGGCGATCCAGCTCGTCGGCAATCCGTTCCAGGAGCCGACCCTGTTCCGCGTCGCTGACGCCTTCGAGAAGGCGACCCCCTTCCGCGCCCAACGACCGGCGCTCATCTCGGCCTAAGCCGAACCGATGGGGTCTGAGAGTCGATTAATCTGATATGATCCGCAGAAAAACCATCGGGTAACGAGACGCGAACGACGCGATGGCTGAGCAAGAAATTTTTAGGGGCTTCTTCTCTTACGCCCGCGACGATGGCGAGACCGATCCCGGGCTGATCACTGCCCTGACGACCGAGCTGGAGCGTCGCATCAACGCGAGGCTGGTCAATGCCCGGTTGACGATTTGGCGCGACGCGGAGCGGCTGAAAGTCGGTGAGCGTTGGGACGACGCGATAAATGGCGAGCTTCGACGCGCCGATCTGCTGATAGTGCTGCTGACGCCCCGATGGATCGGATCGGAGTATTGTCGAAAGGAATTTGTCTTTTTCGAGCAACTTGAAGCCACACGCGGCGCCGACCAGTGCGTCGTACCAATCCTGGCCCGACCTGTCGCGCCGCAGGAGAGTCGTTTCACGCCGGAGCAGCGTGAGATCTTTGGTCGCATCAACGAACGCCAGCATTTCCAAGCGCTGGCAACAGATTTCCTCAAGCTGCCAAGAGCACGGCGCAATGCCGAAATCGAGAGGCTGGCCGAGCACATTGCAGGGATAACCGAACACCTGAGCGATCTTCGGCGGCCGGCCGGCAGCTCGGCCGCTGCGGGAGGAGGGTTGCCGCCGTCCGGCGTCGCTCCGGCACCGTCGAGGAATGCGCTAGCGTCACGCACCAGTGGCCGAGGCAGCGAATCGGATAGGCCGGATCTCGCCGTGTTTCGCGATGCACCGTTCGCGCCGGAATTGATCGTGCTGCCTTCAGGCGAATTCATGATGGGTTCGACCGACGAGGAATACGGGAGATGGGACGACGAACGACCGCAACATCGCGTAACAATCGGCCGGCGCTTTGCGATCGGGCGGTATCCGGTCACCTTTGGAGAATACGACCAATTCTGCGAGGCGACGCAGCGCTGGACCCTCGACGACCAGGGATGGGGACGGGGGCGACGGCCGGTCATTAACATTACGCGGCTGGATGCTCAGGCCTATATCGCCTGGCTGTCGCAAGAGGTCGGGCGCCGCTATCGGCTGCCCTCGGAGGCGGAATGGGAATATGCCTGCCGCGCCGGCACGGCGACCCGTTATTCGTTCGGCGACGAAATAGTACCGAATGACGCCAATTACGCCGATTCGCGCTTGGGCCGCACAAGCGAGGCCGGCAGCTACCCGGCAAACCCTTGGGGCCTCTACGACATGCACGGCAATGTCTGGGAATGGGTCCAGGATGATTGGCACCCGAATTACGATGGTGCACCGATGGACTGGTCAGCGTGGAAGGATTCGGGAACCCCGGCAGATGTTCCTAGTTGGGTGGCGCGCGGCGGATCCTGGATGAGTGATTGGAGGCAATGTCGGTCCGCCAGCCGCAGCCAATATTGCATCATTAACTCGCTTAGTATTCTCGGCTTCCGGGTGGCCCGAACACTTTCTTAACTCTTGAATTTGGCTACGGACACACCTTCCTAAGCGGCCCTGCGACGGCTTAGGCCGAATAGTCGGACGTAGGCGGGATCACTTCGGCAGGCGGGGTCCGCCTCTGCGCACTGCGCTAGCAGCTGCCCTAGATCGCTCGGCGTGGGATGCAGAGCCGGATCGATAAGAGCATTGGTCAGCCGAAGAAAAGCTCGAGGGTACCGGGCGACGAGCGCAGCATGCTCATCCTGAAGCAAAAGCGAGTGAGCCAGCACGTGAAGCTCATAAGGCACAATCAAGTCCTCAATTGCGTCCACCGCGCCGGGGAAGGAGGCATCGACCTGGAATGCCATCATCACGAGATTTCGAGACGACCCTTCGTCGCGGAGCGCTGCGTCTAAAGGCCAAATCTCGCGAAACAGAGGATCTAAGGACTCACACCAACGCTCCGCTCTTTCAGCCGGCGAACCTTGGGCCGCCCAATGCCATAATATCCAGGAGCCGCGGTGGCGTACCTCTCGTGGTCCTAGAGACAGCGCTCGCTTTGCCTCGGCAGACGTAAGATTGTAACCGCCGGAGCCCTTCCGATACCCCAGAGCCGCTTGTAATAAGTGTCCTGCGAGACCCTCCAACTGCTGCTGAGAAAAGTCTCGTCTGACGAAAATTTGCAGGAACGCGGGCTTAAGCGCGTTAAAGAGTCCAGGCGAGCCGATACCATCGTGTGCCCTGGCATGCCAGAGCGCCGCAGCGTCAGGGTCGGTCCACGCAAAGCGGGGGACGAGCTTTTCAGCCGTCCACATCGGGTCGACCCAGTCCAGGTGAGCAAGGCGTTGAGACAGGGCAACTCGCGCCAGGAGTCCTGGTTTGCCTCCCGCATCAACGGCGCGGTCGAACCGCGGACCCAGTTCGGGACCGAGACCAGAGCCGGGGGTCGGCTCGCTCGAATAGAGTCCCTCCCAAAGTATCCAAGCTAGCTTACCGCCCGGTTCACTCCAAGCAGCACTCATGAGGTCCTGCTCGCTTAGCTTCGGATCATTGTTTTCGTCGGCCGCGTACACAGGATCGGCCAGTTTATCCCATAGCCCGAGAAATCTCGGTCCGCCGCCCTGATCAGAGCACAGCATCTCCCGCCGCCGCTGCAGCCATGCCACGGCCGCTGCCAGAAATGGCTTAACGGCTACATTGGGGGCCTGGAGTAGTGCGTCGGCCAGCTCCTGCTGGAATCTTACCTCACCTGTCTGATGGGCGGCCCACAATAAGCCTTCCCAGCCCTGATTATCCCACTCACCGGTTTCCGCCCTCGCGCGAAGGCCGCGGAGTGCACGATCCGGATCGGATTGGCAGAGAACGCTCCACAGATCGCTTTGTGCAAAATACTGCTCCGCTTGGAGCCGCATTGTTTCCTGCACGAGGCGATCGTCGGCAACCCCCGATAGGAGTTCCGGATCGCCGCTAGGTCCGCTTTGCACTTCTCCGTGCCATATTTGGAAGTCGTCGCGATCGCCGGACCTCGCGACCCATTGCGGGTGCCTTTGGGATATCAAATCGAGTTTGGCGACACTATCCGCTGACAAAACGCCGCCAGCAGCATGGATGCGCTTCAACCGTTTGAACATCTCGCCGTCATTAAAGGATTCCCATCCTTCATCGTCGAATCGATCAGCTGGGAACATCTCACGCGGTACACCATTGCAAATCCGCATCTCGACGGTGCATCGATCATCATCATCGAATTCCGCCCAACGCGATGTTAGGAGGCGCATAACTTCGACTCGCGCACTCCCTGCCCAGAAGAATCCGTCATCGAGCGATCGCACTACCTGGGCGGCTTCGTGCGCGCAAAAAACCTCTCGCGAGGCGAAGGCATATACGTACAGGCGATTTGAGAGCAGGAACGGAGTTTTCGCCCAGCCGAGAACGAGCGCTCGCGCTTGATCCGGCTCCTTCTCCGCAATTCGCACCCAGAGGTCTGCCAACACACGGGTAATGGAATAGAACCCGGTATGGTAGGCGTTCTGCGGGTGCCCGGCCACGGAAGGGACATCGCCGCTCGCCCGATCCCATCCGTCCAGGAAGCCCGCGTCTGAAGCCTCTTCCAACGCTTCGGTGAGCGTGCGGTCCAGCATTCGAAAAAGCGCGACCTCCTGGTCGAGATCCTGCGGCCACGCAGCAAGTACCTCTTCTGCGCGAGGATAATCGTCAGAACGAAAATCGACGTGGACAAGACCATTAATCGTTTCGAGATCATTTTCGGTCTCGCTCATCCCAGGCCATCGGCTACGCCTGGTTATTTCGAGAACCGGCTTGACAACCTCGGCTACCAACTGCCTGGCCTCGTAATCGGCCTCGTGCGACTCTATCCGCCGCAAAGCATTGAACCATGCCGCATGGAAGTTTGACTGCCGCTCCGCCGCCCTGGCCCGCAACAGCAGTCGCCATGCCTTTTTCCTCACTGCGGAAAGTTTTTCTCCCGGAGCCGCAATGGCTCTCTCGATAAACCAGCGGGATCGATCATCCTTTAGGAGTTCCGTAAGCCACGCCGGATCTGGGGACAGCTCGCCGAGGAGCTGTGACGCGTCACCGTGGCCAAGCAGCGTAACCGCCTCGG
>Ga0306923_10004255_pt1 | contig 13687 bp, 12 predicted proteins | sample sta12Can44000108_FD_203841 | JGI IMG/M metagenome (GOLD analysis project Ga0306923, IMG submission 203841) | Lab enrichment of tropical soil microbial communities from Luquillo Experimental Forest, Puerto Rico - statanox.12C.anox.44.000.108 (v2)... | ecosystem: Environmental > Terrestrial >... | reverse complement strand
TGTCTACACGCCTGCGGGTCCTCCTTTTCCGCCTCCGTCGACGGTGGTTGTGAACGGCATCAAGGTGTTCGACGGGCATGGCAACCTCACGCAGCGTGATTACCAAGGCGACAACCTTGCGGGCCCGGACTTCGCGCCGCCAGGGCAGGAAACCGGCACCTATCAGGTCAATTCCGACTGCACCGGCAGCATGGTGATCAACTTGAATGTGCCTGGCGCGCCCCCGCCCAACGGAGTGATACAAATCATGTTTGTGATCAGCGACGGCGGCCGCCATATCCACGAAGTCGTTTCACAGCTCACTCCGCCTTTTTCCTCTGGACCCGTGCCTGCGCAAACTAGTGGCGACGACTGGAAGGTCGCATCGTACCGAAGCGACTGAGTGGCGAATTGACACCGAAATCTTTCACCTTGGCCGAATTTCGCAGCTCTTGTGGCGTTGCCGCGGCCTTAACTTACCCCGCCTCGCATAGCGGCTAGTTCGCAGGCCGACCGCCCCGTCACGAGAAGACATGCGGCCCTATGGCCCGACTCGGAAGAACGCGGCTCGGGAACGGCGCGACGGCGGGCGATGTGGCTTAGCCCGCCTCGCTGGCGGCGAGGCGCAGGCCCGACAGGAAGAGCTCGCGAAGTTCCGGGTCGCGATACCGGGTGCCGGCAGGCGTAATCACGCGCAGCCGCCTGACGATGTCTCGCGCTTCGTCGAGCCGTCCCATATGAGCATAGCAGGCCGCGAGAACGCGGTAGGTGACCGGGAAGCTTGGTGCCAGGTCGAGCGAGGCGAGCAGATTTGCCGCCGCCTCGTCGAACCGCCGGCTGAAGAAGTGGGCTTCGCCAATGACGTTCAGATGAGTTACCATGCGGTCGCGCGGGCTGAGCCGCAAATAGTTTTGAAAATGCTCGAGCGCAACATCGGGATGACCGGTAAAGACCCTGAGCAACGCGCTCCAGTGCCAAGCGCGGGCGGAGCTCGGGTTGAGGGTCAGACAACGATCGATCAAGCCGAGCGAGACATCGATGTCCTCGCCGAAATATCCGAGCATTGCCGCCGCGAGAGCCAGGACGTTTAGGTCGTCAGGAGCGCTGCGCAGCGCCCGCCCCGCCAGATCGACACTGGTGTGCCGGGCCGCTTCCGGGTCTTCGGCCCAGCCGTTGACCTCGAGCCCTGCGTGACAATGGGCCGCCAATACGAGAGCCGGCCCGTAGTGCGGATCAGGCTCGATGGCTTGTCCGAGCAGGTCGCGCGCACGAAGGAGGCTGTTTTTTTGTAAATGCGTCCAAATCTGGGAGCGCGCGCAGATAAAAGTCGAGCGCGGTCAGGTCGTTTGTCGGCCGGTCAGCCAAGCGGCGGGTTTCGGCCATTTCCAAGGTCGGCTCGATGACACCGGCAACGCTGACTGCCACCTTGTCCTGTAGCGCAAAGATGTCTTCCAGGAGACCGTCGAAACGGTCGGCCCAGAGATGCGCGCCGGTCGTCGCATCGATCAGCTGCGCGCTGATGCGCACAGTATTGCCGGCCCTACGCACGGCGCCCTCAAGGACGTAACGTACCCCCAAGTCGCGGCCGACCTGTTTCACATCGACGGCTTGTCCTTTGTACGTAAAGGTCGAATTGCGGGCGATGACGAAGAGCCATCTGATCCGCGACAGCGCAGTGATGATTTCCTCGACCATGCCATCGGCGAAGTATTCCTGCTCGGGGTCGCCGCTCATATTCTGAAATGGCATTACCGCCAATGACGGCTTGTCCGGCAGCGCAAGCCCGACACTTCGTGATGTTGTCGCGACATCGGCTGCGACCCGCGTCACCGGTGCAGTAAACCGGTAGCCACGCCCGCGAATGGTCTGGATGCAGCTCCCTTCGGTCGGCCTCTGGTCGAGGGCCCGGCGAAGTGCGGCGATCTGCACATCGAGATTGCTGTCTTCGACCGCGGTCCCGGGCCAAACCGCGGAAATGATCTCGCCCCGCGAGAGGAGCTCGCCCGATCGCTCGACCAGCACGCCGAGAATGCCGAGCGCGCGCGAACCCATCGCCAGTGGCGCGAAAACGCCGCGCTCGTCTCTGCAGAATAGGACGCCGATCCGCCGGTCGAGACGAAACTCGCCGAAGAGCCAGACATCGGCCGAGGAAGGTGCGTGCACGCCGTCGCTCGCTGCAAATCACCCAACTTAGGAACATTTTAGGTTATTTTAGGTTGTTTAAGCACTGCCTCATAGCGCGGTCTCCCTCAGGCGCGGTTCGATCAGCCGCTCGGCCATGTCGGCCAGAACAGATCGATTCGTAGCAGGGAGAATCAATATGAACCCGCGCAGGACTATGGGCGATTGGTGTTGGGGTGCTCGTGAGCATGGGACCCTTGGCAGTACCGGAAGCTTATGCCGGAGAAAACGAAGGAAAGTGCACCCTGGCGACCCTGAACGGACAATATCTGTTTGCCGGCTCGGGAATGCTGCTCCCCCCGGCGGTACCGTCGCCGTTGACAACCAATAGCGCCGGATTTCACGTCTTCAACGGAGACGGCACGGGGTCGGACTTTGTGACCTTCTCGCTCAACGGCATTGACCAGCACGTGCCATCGCCGGTGGCGATAACTTATACGCTGAACCCGGATTGTACCGGGACCTACTCGGTACCGAGCGCCAGCCTTGATTTCGATATATTCGTCGCGGTCGATGGCTCGGCCTGACTCTTATCCAGACGGATCCCGGCGCCTCGGATTCACAAGGTCCCCAGCCGCGAGTTGGGTTTAGTAAAAGGGCGGAGTAAAGCCGGCGCCCGGCAAGGCACGGAGCATCCTCGCCGAGCATTCGCTGCTTTCGGGCATAACCCGCGAGAAGCGCCGCCGAGCCGCTCCCCACTTGCGAATGCCATGACGCTTCCCAGGAAGGCGGGGCGAACCGGTGTCCCGGGTCTCAAGATAGCGCCCGGGGTACCGGTCTCAGAGGGAATTTCTCCGGATCATCATTCCATGGGTCGAAGATCGGGGCGCCGCTCGTTCGCACATCGCTGACGTTTCGGGTTGCCAAGTAGAGGTCGTGTTCGAGCGCGGTCGCCGCGAAGAGCGTGTCGATCACCGGCGGCGAGTGCCCGGTCAACCGCTTGGTCGTTCCCGAGATCACACCCCAGCGCCGTACAACCGGATCGCCGACCGACAGGATTCGTCCGGCAAACCGGGCCGTGAGCCCGTCGCGGGCCGCAATGAACCGTGGCCGGTTGGGGTCGTCGTCCGGCACGTTGTGGATGCCTTTCTCATACTCGCCCAAGGTCAGGATACTAAGGAAAAGCCGGCCTTCGTCCTGGGTTGCGGCCCAAGTCTTGACGGTCGGAGCGCCGTTCGGGTTGATGATCGTGCTGACGACATTGGTGTCGAGAAGCCAGCCGATCACAGCTCAGCATCTCGACCATGATCGGGCTCGCGGTCGAGCTCGAGCCCTTCAACATAAAGGCTTTCCATAAACTGGACGAAGGGGAGGGACCGAGTCCGCGGCAACAGCCGCTCCAGCTCTTCGGCGCTGATCACCACCACAGCATCCCGGCCGCGGACGGTGACGCGCTGCGGTCCTTCGCTCCGGGCCCGCCGCACCACCTCGCTAAATCGGGCCTTGGCGTCCTCCAATTTCCAGCCTCGGTAGGCCTTGACGGCTTCGAGGCGGGCTCCGGGCCGTGCCGGATTTTGCATCTCGCTACCCTCGCTCGCTTTACCTGACTAGCTAGTCAGCATATAGGAGTGAGAGGGCGCGCTTCCAACGGCTGGGTCAAGCTGATCGATAGACCAGGGCCAAGTTGGCATGAGTTGCGCAGAGGACATGCCACAGCGTGCTTTAGTTATTGATATTATCGCAAATGTCGTGATGATATATCTACGCGGCCTCCCGCTCTCGGAGATAGCCTTCGTACACTAATGTGATAACACGATAATGTGATAATATTAATTATAGACCGGAGTCTGTGCAGAATACACAGGGACGATGCCGGTAGGCAAATTCCGCTGCCATTCCGCTGCCGACGGCGATTTGCGGCGCTAAAATCCGCTGCCGCGCGGCCGCCAGAGCTTCTACCAAGACATTGATTTACATGTGATGTTGAGGTTGGGAGGGCACATTTCGGCGGGCAGAAAACAATTTTACCCTGCCGTCAGGGAAATCAACCGAGTCACCCCGGTTTCGAGTGCGGCGGTTCAACGAGCACATTGACACCGCGGGCGGCAACGGTCAGTTCGCGCCAGGTCTCGTCGTCGACCGGCACGCCATTCTTGATGCGCTCGGCGCGGCTGATGCGCTCGGGGTCGCCGGGGATCAGCACCGGCTCGTCCGGGCGTTGCGGCGGCGAGGCGGTGATGTAGGCCGTCATCGCGGCGATCTCCTCGTGCAGCCATTCCCGGTCAACCAGCCGCGACGGGTCGATGACGATTGTCAGCATGCCGTTTGTCGCCGTACCCGCACCCTGGCGCTCAGGCCGCATCGTGCCGCCGCCGCACAAGGCGCCGGCCAGCATCTCGCAGACAAAGGCGAGCGCATAGCCCTTGTGCTCGCCAAAGGTCAGCACCGCTCCCCGCGGCTGACGGTACATCGCACCGGGGTCGGTCGTCGGCTTGCCGGCGCCGTCGAGCAGGGTGCCGAGCTTCATCTGCTCGCCCTTGTTGCGGGCGACCCGCACCTTGCCCATCGCGACGACGCTCGTCGCCATGTCAAGGATGATCGGCCGCTCGGGCTCGGGGCCCGGGATCGCGATGCAGACCGGGTTGGTGCTAAAGCGCGCATCGCTGCCGCGCCACGGCGCCACCGCCGGCCGCGTGTCGGTGACGTTGACGAAATGGAACGAGACGAGCCCCGCCTCGGCGCACATCTCGCCATATTTGCCGACCCGGCCGATGTGGTGCGGGTTGCGCAAAGCGACGACCGCGACCCCGGTGTCGCGGGCCTTGGCAATTGCGATCGAGGTCGCTTCGCGGGCAGCGATCTGGCCCCAGGCGCGCTCGCCGTCATAGACGATTAGCGAGCCGTGCTCGCTGACGACATGCCCCTTGCGGTTGGCGACGACCGTGCCGGCCGAGAGGTGGCTCAGATAGTTCGGGACCAGCCCGATACCGTGGCTGTCGTGGCCGCGCAGATTGGCCTCGACCAGATAGTCGGCGATGGTGCGCGCTTCCTCCGGCTCGCTGCCAGCCGCCGTGAAAATACGCTCGGCGATGCCGTGCAGTGCCGCGTGATCGATCACAACCATATGCGTTTTTCCTTTCTTCAATTTCCGTTGCGGGCTGAGGCGGCAATGCGAAGCGGGTGGGCGGGATAGACGCCGAGGATCTTGACTTCGCGCGAGAAAAACGTGAGCTCCTCGAGCGCCAACGCCAGCGGGCGATCTTCGGGATGCGCCTCGACATCGGCGTAGAACTGGGTCGCGGCAAAGGCGCCGCCGACCATGTAGCTTTCAAGCTTGGTCATGTTGACGCCGTTGGAGGCGAACCCACCCAGGGCTTTGTAGAGTGCCGCCGGCACGTTGCGGACGCGGAACAGAAAGGTTGTCACCGTGGGCATGCCGCGGGCCGGCCGCTCCGGCTCGCGCGACATGATCAAAAAGCGGGTGGTGTTGTGCTCGGCGTCCTCGATGTTCTCTTTCAGCGAAACAAGGCCATAGATCTGTCCGGCGAGTTCGGAGGCGATCGCCGCGACGGTCGGGTCGCCATGGGCGGCGATCTCGGCCGCGGCCCCGGCGGTGTCGGCGGCCACTACCGGATCGAGCCCGAGCGAGCGGATCAGCCGGCGGCATTGCGACAGCGCGTGGACGTGGCTTCTGACCGTGCGCAACGTTCCGAGGGTCGCCCCCGGCACCGCCAGCAGGTGATGGTTCACCCGCTCGAAATGCTCGGCGATGATATGGAGGTCCGAGTCCGGCATCAGGTGGTGAACGTCGGCGACGCGGCCGGCGACGGAATTCTCGACCGCGATCATCGCGAGTGCCGCGCGACCTTCGCTTACCGCGGCAAAGGCATCGTCGAATTGGGTGCAGGGGAGGGTGGCCAGATCGGGAAAGACGCGGCGGCAGGCGAGGTCGGAATAAGCCCCGAAGGTGCCTTGGAATGCGATCGTTTGCTTTGTCATGGGCCTATCGTTGATGTCGAAACAGTTCGCGGGCGCGTGCGAGGTCGGCCGGGGTGTCGACTTGAACGCCGAGCCGCGCGGCCGCGATCAAGCTGACCGAAATGCGCATACCCGCTTCGAGCGCGCGCAACTGCTCGAGGTGCTCGCGCTGTTCGAGCACGCCGCGCGGCAGCTCGACAAAGCGCTCGAGGGCCTCGCGGCGATAGGCGTAGAGGCCGATATGCTCGTAATGCGGCCCTTCACCCCAGGGCACCACCGCCTTGCTGAAATAAAGCGCGCGGGCCGGTCGGGTTGGGTCGGCAAAGCCGGCGACGACCTTGTTGACGCTGGTATCCGTAAGTGCAGCTTCTTCCTCGATTACCGCGGCGAGCGTGGCGAAGTCGGTATCCGGGTCGGCGAGGCCATCAAAAGCCACGCGAACCGCCGCGGGATCCAGAAGGGGCAGGTCGCCCTGGACATTGATCACCGCATCGAAAGCGCGCTTGGGGTCGAGATGCGTGATCGCTTCATGGATACGGTCGGACCCGGTCGGGTGGCCCGGGTCGGTCATCACCGCGCGCCCGCCCACCGCCTCGACTGCATCGGCGATCGCGGGGTCGCCGCAGGCGACGACGACCGGGCCGATCCCGGCGGCGACCGCACGGCGCCAAACATGCACGATCATCGGGACCCCGGCGATCTCGGCGAGCGGCTTGCCGGGCAACCGCGCCGCAGCGAGGCGGGCGGGGATCAGGATGATCGGGTTCTCGGGTGCGGTTCTCGTCACAGGATTACTGTTGCGGCCCATCGGGTAGCGACAAGATGCCCGGTTCGGTCAAACGCCGGAAGCGTGATAATTCATCTGCGTTGGGGGCGGAAAGGTTGTCGATGCCGGCGTTCGAGTGGAACAAGATCATCGCCTCGGTGCTGACAGCGATGATCGTCGCGATGGTGTCGGGGATTCTCGCTGGCCAGCTCGTGCGCCCAAAGCCGCTCGAAAAGCCGGTCTTTCTTCCGGCCGGCAGCGAGCAGGTCGCCGCGGCCCCGGCCGAGCAGCCGGCGGCGGCAAAGCTCGAACCGATCGCGCCGCTGCTCGCCAACGCCGATCCGCAACGCGGCGAGCAGCTCGCCAAGGTGTGCAACACCTGCCACACCTTCAACAAGGGCGGACCGAACAAGATCGGCCCGAACCTCTGGGACGTTACCGAAGAGGAGATTGCCTCTGTCGCGAACTATTCGTTCTCTGCCGCATTGCAGGCAGACAAGGGCAGCAAATGGGACCCGGAAAAGCTGAACCAATGGCTCTATAGTCCGCAATCCTTTGCCAAGGGGACCAAGATGACGTTTGCCGGGTTTCCCAAGGCGCAGGATCGCGCCGATGTCATCGCCTATCTTGACACGCTGAAATAGCTCTGTGCCCGATATTGACATCGACAGCTTTCTCGCTTTTGCACAGCACCTCGCCGACACCGCCGGAGAGGTGATCCGGCCTCATTTCCGCAAGCCTCTCGTGGTCCATGACAAGGCGGATCTGACCCCGGTGACTGCCGCCGACCGCGCGGCGGAAGAGGCGATGCGGGGGTTGATCGAGGCGCATTTTCCGTCCCACGGCATCCTTGGGGAAGAATTCGGGCGGGTGCGCGAGGGTGCCGAGTTCGCCTGGGTCCTCGATCCGATCGACGGCACCAAGTCCTTTATCAGCGGGGTCCCGCTCTTCGGCACCTTGATCGCGCTGACCCGCCGCGAGCGTCCGATCCTCGGCATCATCGACCAGCCTATCTCGCGCGAGCGTTGGGCGGGCGCCGCGGGGCGCCCGACGACGCTCAACGGCGCGCCGATCGGATGCCGGCCATGCCCCGAGGTCGCCGGCGGCACACTGTTTGCTACGACGCCGGAGATGTTCAAGAACGACGATGCCGCTTCGTTCGCCCGGCTTTCGGGTGCCGTCAAGCTCGTGCGCTTCGGGGCCGACTGTTATGCCTACGGTCTGCTCGCCGCTGGGTTTGTCGACCTCATCCTTGAAGCCAACCTGAAGCCGTACGATTTCTGCGCGATGGTTCCGGTCGTCGAAGGAGCAGGGGGTGTGGCCACGGACTGGCGGGGAAGAAGTCTCGACCTTGCCTCCGATGGCCGCATCCTCGTGGCTGGCGATCGCCGCGCGCATCAGGCGGCGCTCGCTCTGCTCGGCGGCTGAAGGAAAGTGCGCGGAGGCAAGGGATGCGGAGATCACCCGCAATCATCGTTGTCGCTCTTCTGCTCGTATTCGCCGGGAAAACGCAGGCCGCCGCGACGCACGGGATGTCGTTGTTCGGTGACCTGAAATACGGTCCGGACTTCAAGCATTTCGATTACGTCAACCCGCAGGCGCCGAAGGGCGGCGCCATGCGGCTGTCGTCGATCGGCACCTTTGACACGCTCAACCCTTTTGCGATCAAGGGCGTGCCGGCGGCTGGGATCGGCGCGACCTACGACACGTTGACGGTCGAGTCTGAGGACGAGCCGTTTAGCGAATACGGCCTGGTGGCGGAAGCGATCGAACTGGCGCCGGACAAACGCTCGGTGCTCTACACCATCCGCAAGGAAGCGCGGTTTCATGACGGGACCCCGATGACGCCGGAGGATGTCGTGTGGACCTTCGAGACCTTGCGGGCGAAGGGACTACCACTCTACCGCAATTATTATGGCGACGTCGCCAAGGTCGAAAAAGAAGGCGAACGAGGCGTCAGGTTCACCTTCAAATCAGCCGACAACCGCGAGCTGCCGGAGATCCTCGGGCAAACGCCGGTGCTGTCGAAGGCCTATTGGTCAGGCCGCGATTTCGAGAAGACGACGCTCGATCCTCCCCTCGGCAGTGGCCCCTACAAGATCGAAGCCGTCGATCCCGGCCGCTCGATCACCTACCGGCGGGTTCCCGATTACTGGGCCGCCAATCTGCCGGTCAATAAGGGCCGTCACAACGTCGACGTGATCCGTTACGATTATTACCGCGACGGAACGATCGATCTCGAAGCGTTCAAGGCGGGTCAATACGATGTGCGCCAAGAGAATTCGTCTAAGCGCTGGTCGGCCGACTACGCCAGCCCCGCCTTGAGCGCCGGGCTGATCAAAAAGGAGCAGATCCCCAACCAATTGCCGAGCCCGATGCAAGGGCTCGGCTACAATCTGCGCCGCGAGATTTTTCAGGACCCGCGGGTGCGCCAGGCGCTGGCCTATGCCTTCGATTTCGAATGGTCGAACAAGAATCTGTTCTATGGGCTCTATACCCGTACCCGCAGTTATTTCGACAATTCCGAGATGGCCGCAACCGGGGTGCCGCAGGGCGAGGAGCTAACGATTCTTGAGAGGTTCCGCGGCAAGATCCCGGACGAGGTGTTCACGGCCGAGTACAATCCACCCAAATACGACGGGTCCGGCAACATTCGCGACGGACTGCGCGAGGCGTTGAGATTGCTGAAGGAGGCGGGCTGGAGCTTCAAGGATGAGAAGCTGGTCAATGACAAGACCGGCCAGCCCTTTGAATTCGAGATCCTGCTCGACGAGCCGGCCTATGAGCGCATCGTCTTGCCGTTCGCGAAGAACCTCGAGCGGATGGGGATCACCGCGCGGGTGCGCACCGTCGATGTCGCACAGTACGAAAAGCGCATGGAGACCTTCGATTTCGACATGGCGGCGGCGCAGTTCCCGCAGTCGCTGTCGCCGGGCAACGAGCAGCGCGAGTTTTTCGGCTCGGCGGCGGCCAACCAGCAGGGCAGCCGCAATGTCCTCGGCATCAAGAGTCCGGTCGTCGACGAACTGATCGAGGAGCTGATCAAGGCTCCCGACCGGGCAAGCATCGTCGCTCATACCCGCGCTCTGGATCGGGTATTGCAATACGGCTATTACGTCGTCCCACAATTTCATCTAGGCGCATTTTGGGTGGCATATTGGGATAAGTACCGCCGCCCCGAGATCGCCCCGAAATACGGCCTGGGTATCGACACCTGGTGGGTGGATCCCAAGGCCGAGCAATCGGTTGAAGCGAAAAAGGGCGAGATAACGAAATAGCGAAGACTGCCGCATGATCGCCTACGCGATCCGCCGCATCCTGTTAATGATCCCAACGTTGTTCGCGATCATGGTGGTCAACTTTGTGATCGTGCAGGCGGCTCCGGGTGGCCCAATCCAGCAGATGATCTCCAAGTTGAAAGGCAGCCAGATTTCGGCGACCGAGCGGGTCAGCGGCGGTGGCGGCGAGCTCAAGGCGTCGAGCGGTCAAGAGACTCGCTATCGCGGGGCGCGCGGCATCGATCCCGCCCTGATCAAGGAGCTCGAAAAGCAATACGGGTTCGACAAGCCGCCGTTCGACCGCTTCCTGCTGATGATGCGCAACTATTTGACCTTCGATTTCGGCAACAGCTTCTTTCGCGATCGCCGCGTCGTCGATCTGATCTGGGACAAATTGCCGGTGTCGATCTCGATCGGGTTATGGACGACCCTGATCACCTACCTCGTCTCAATCCCACTCGGCATCAGGAAGGCGGTGCGCGACGGCAGTCGGTTCGATGTGTGGACCAGCGCGGTCATCATTGTCGGCTATGCGGTGCCGAGCTTTTTGTTCGCCGTGCTGCTGATCGTGCTGTTTGCGGGCGGCAACTACCTGTCCATTTTTCCGCTGCGCGGTCTCGTCAGCGACAATTGGGCCGCGCTGTCATGGCCGATGCGTATTGGCGATTATTTCTGGCACCTCGCATTGCCGATCACTGCCCTGGTGATCTCTGGCTTTGCGACATTGACGATGCTGACCAAGAACTGCTTTCTCGAGGAGATCAACAAACAATACGTATTGACCGCGCGCGCCAAGGGCCTCAACGAGCGGCGGGTGCTCTACGGGCATGTCTTCCGGAATGCGATGCTGCTCGTTGTCGCCGGTTTTCCGGCGGCGCTGATCGGGATCCTGTTTACCGGGTCATTGCTGATCGAGGTGATCTTCTCGCTCGACGGCCTCGGCCTCTTGGGCTTCGAGGCGGCGATCAACCGCGACTATCCGATCATGTTCGGCACGCTCTATGTCTTCACGCTGATCGGACTGTTGCTGAAATTGATCAGCGACCTGACCTATATGCTGATCGACCCGCGGATCGACTTCGCCGCGCGACGGGCGTAACCGACCCCGGTTTCGATATCTCACTTTTCAAGCGATGCGACAGAGTCGGACTGGCCGACGATCCACTCTATCTCGTCGACGCCGACCCCGTAAAGTTCGGCGACTTGCGCCTGCGTCATCCCGTAGTTCGCCAAAGCGCGAACGCGCCCGAATTGCGAGGCAGGTATCGCGACCCTATTACGCCGTACCGTCCGCCGCTTTACCGGCTTGGGTTCCGCCGGCGCCTTGCCTGTCGCCGCGCTCATCGGCACGACCGGCGGGATTCTAAAGATGCGCGGTTGACGTCGCGGTTGGTGCTCGGCAGGTGGGGCGGAGTTCTCAGCGGCCGCTGCCGTGTCGGCGGATTTGGGTTGCGGCCTGGGCTTGAACAGGTCTTCAGCATTGCGTCGCGCTCTGTCGATCTTTTCGCGATCAGTATGAGCGTCAGATGGCCATTCGGTCAGCAAGAGCTGCTCCAGAGGAAATGGCTAATATGAGATATAATCGTCGCGGCAAGGCTACAAGGCAAGGAAAGAGGCGCGGCGGCGTATCGCTGTTTATCGACGCATTCGATATGCCCGTTCATGCGCCGGACTAAGCCTTCTCGCAGAGCTTCAGCTATCGGTTCGAATGGCGACGACAATGGCGCGAGGCGGGTCTTGCCACGGGCACTCGACGCGGCCAAACCCGGCGGCACGCAGCGCCGTCAGATGCCCGGCCACGCCGTCGACAAACCGATCGCAGTTCAAGAAATGACCGCCCGGTCTGAGCAGACTATGGATCGCGGGATAGCACTCGAAGATCTTTTCCCGGCTTCCCAGATTGTGGAGTACGATCGCGGAGACCGCCAGATCGAATGGCCCGCCGACATGCCGTGGCCATGCCGGATCCATCAGGTCTGCCAGGACGTAAGAAACCCGATCGGCGTGGCCGTCAAGCCGCCGGCGCGCCTGATCGAGCATTGCCTGGGAATAATCTAGCAAGGTTACTCGAGCCGCGGGAAACGTTGCCAGAACTTCCTCGGTGACAACGCCGTAGCCGCCGCCCACGTCCAACACCCCGAGTCGGGTGTCACGCCGAAACGCCGCCGCTGACAACATTTGCCTAAGCAGCGGGCGTCGCTCTGGGTCCCGGGCCACATCGTGGTCGATCCATCCTGCGACATAGTCAGGGGACTGCCAGTCGTGCGGGAAGGGTCGAAAGGTCTTGAGTTCGGGGGGCATCGGACACCTCGCTGCGTGTTTAGACGCGCCGTACACCGTAGAACTGCGGCCAGCCGTCGCGCACATCCTCCAGGTAGGTGTGGAACGCGGCCGGCTGGTCGTACATCCCCAACGGCACGTAAGATGGATTCTGCCAGAATTCCTGCTGAATCTCGCGGCAGATCTTTTGTTGCGCAGCGATGTCCGGCGCGTCGAACCACGCTTCGCGCAGCGCTTCCATTTTCGGATCGGTAGGCCAGCCGAACCACGCATCGGCACCGCTTGCGCGGATCGCGATGTCGGGGCCGGGCGAGATGTTCCCCATGCCGCCGAGGTAGGTATAGAAGATATTCCAGCCGCCTTTATCGACGGGCTCGCGACTGGCGCGGCGGGCGACGACGCTGCCCCATTCCATGGTCTGCAAATCGATGTTCATACCAATCCGCTGCAGCACATCGGTGGCAACTTGCGCTTCGGCATAGATGGTCGGAATGGTCGAGGCGGCGAGGACAACCACCAATTCACCTTTGTATCCGGCGGCAGTCAGGTTCTCTTTTATTTTGTTGAGGTCCTTGGGTCCTCGGGTGATCTCGACACCGACATCGCTCGCCATCGGCGTACCGGGTACAAACAGCCCTACATCAGCCTTGATTAGACCGGGCTCGGTCCCGGCGACTGCCGTCATCACGTCCTTCTGGTCCAGCGCCGAGAGCACGACGCGGCGAACTGCCGGGTTATCAAATGGTGGGAACAGCTGGTTGAACCGAAGACAGCCGATCTCGCCGGTGCGATCCTTGACAGTAATGATCAGGTTCTTGTTGCGCTTCAGTTGCGGGACCAGGTCGATCGTCGGGTTCTCCCACCAGTCTACCTCGCCCTGGTCGAGCGCCACCGATGCGGTGCCGGGGTCGGGCACGAAATTCCACACCACGCGGTCGATATGGACAATTTTCGGGCCGGCGGTGAAGCTCGGCTTGCCGCTAGCACGGGGCGCATAGTCCGGGTTCTTCTCGAAGACGACGCGCTGGCCGGGAACCCGCTCCGCGGCGACGAATTTGAATGGTCCGGAGCCCATCGCTTCCTTGACCTGCTCGAAGGCAGTGGTCTCGGCCAGCCGTTCGGGCATGATCGAGCAGTAGGGTTCGGCAAGCGCATCAGGCAGCAGCGCAAAAGGCTTTTTCAGGCGGAAGCGAATCACCTTGTCGGAGATCGCCAAGAGCTCGTCGGTGCGGGACATCAGGGCTCCACCCATGGGGTAGCGCTTGGCCCAGCGCTTTATTGTGGC
>Ga0306923_10004251_pt1 | contig 13696 bp, 12 predicted proteins | sample sta12Can44000108_FD_203841 | JGI IMG/M metagenome (GOLD analysis project Ga0306923, IMG submission 203841) | Lab enrichment of tropical soil microbial communities from Luquillo Experimental Forest, Puerto Rico - statanox.12C.anox.44.000.108 (v2)... | ecosystem: Environmental > Terrestrial >... | reverse complement strand
GAACCTCTCTCTCCCGCCCGCCGACAACGATCCCGACAAGATCGTCTACCTCGCCTTCACCTCGGGCACCACCGGAACGCCCAAGGGTGTCATGCATTCGGACAACACATTGCTGGCTAACGGCCGGGCATTGGTGGCCGATTGGCATCATAACGAGTACACGGTCCTGCTGAGCCTGAGCCCGCTGAGCCATCATATCGGCACGGTCGCGATCGAGCAGATGATGGCGGCCAGGCTCGAACTGGTGGTCAACAATCCGCCACCGGGCCTGACCCCGCTCGATTGGATCACCGCGACAGGCGCCACCTATGTCATGGGTGTGCCGACCCACGCGATGGACATCCTTGCCGAGATGCGCCGCCGGCGCCTCGACCGGCCCGGTAGGGTCAAGGTCTTCTACATGGCCGGCGCGCCGATCCCGCGTGAAGTCGCACAGGCCTTTTTCGATCGCGGGGTCGTGCCGCAGAACGTCTATGGCATGACCGAGAACGGCTCGCACCAATACACATTGCCGGATGACGACCCACGCACGATCATCGAGACCTGCGGGCGTGCCTGCCGCGCCTACGAGATCCGGATCTGGGACAAGGACAACCCGGATATCGAAGCTCCGCCGGGTGCCGTCGGCGCGGCGCCTGCCTGACCCTGGGGTATTTCGACAACCAGCAGGCGACCGAGGAGTCGTTCAACCGAGGGGGCTGGTTCATGAGCGGCGATCTCGGCCGGCTCGACGACAAGGGCTGTCTCGAGATCGTTGGCCGGAAGAAGGATCTGATCATCCGTGGGGGGCACAACATTCATCCGGCTCGGATCGAGGATCTGACGATGCGGCATGCCGCAATCGCCCGATGTGCCGCTTTTCCGGTCGCCGATCAGCGGCTGGGCGAAAAAGTCTGTCTCGCTGTGATCGCGCACGACGGTGCGAGCGTCGAACCGGAGGCATTGCTCGACCACTTGCACCGCGCCGGACTGTCGCGTTACGACATGCCCGAATATTTCATTGCGATGGAGTCGTTCCCGCTCACGGCCAGCGGCAAAATCCTAAAGCGCGAACTCGTCGAATGGGCCAAGGACGGCCGCATCATACCGGAGCCGGTGCGCTGGAGCGGGCGATGACGGTGCATCTGAGCCGGATCGACGAGCTGGCGCCTCCCTGATCGACGGGATCATATAGGGACAAAGACAATTTCAGACCGTTTGGCGGCCGAACCCGTCCCCGCAAGTCTCTGATATTGAAGCCTCGCGGAGGACAAATTCCCTAAGCAGCCGAACAGGGAAATAAATCGGCCGAACAGAGAATTGAATCCTCCGACTAGCGAATTCAATCGGTCGATCTGAGAAACCGTCTCTAAAGGGTTGAGGACGCTGCGAGTGGTCTTGGTACAATGGCGCCTCAAGCCGGATCCTAGATCCCGCTGGAATGGGTCCGCGAGCCGGGAGAGGGACGGACCCGCGGATCGGGAGAGCCTGCCCCGGACCAGATCCGGGGGTGAGGGGCCGATCATGAACCTTTTCGACCGTATCGATGCCTTGCCCGCGCTATCACCCGAGGAGGCGCAGATCCTTGACGGCGTGCGGGCATTGGCGCGCAACGAGATCGCGCGGCGCGCCGAGCAGTACGATCGCTCGGCCGAGTTTCCGTGGGAGAATGTCCGTGCAATCAACGCGCTCGGTCTCAATGCGATCTTCGTGCCCGAGGCCTACGGCGGGGCCGGGCTCAGCTATGCCGCCTATCTCGCCTGCGTGCGCGAGATCAGCAAGGCCTGCGCGTCGACCGCGATAATTTGGGCGACGAATTTTCACGCGATGAAGCCGCTGATCGACTTCGGCACCGAAGAGCAGAAGCGGCGGCTCTTGCCGCGCGTCGCCGAGGGAGCGCTCGCCGCATTGGCGATCACCGAGCCCGATGCCGGCTCGGACGCGACCCACATGACGACGCGCTTCACCCCCGACGGCGACAATGTTGTAGTGTCGGGCGGCAAAACCTTCATCACCAGCGGCGATGTTGCCGAGCTGATTCTGGTCTTCGGCAAATGGGCCCATATCGCCGACGACCGCCGGGCGATCTCCGCGCTCGTTCTGGAGAAGGACACCCCCGGCCTCAGGGTGCTGCGCAAGGAGGACAAGATGGGGCATCGCGCCTCCTCGACGGCGGCACTCGCTTTCGAAGATTGCGTCGTGCCGCGCGCCAATCTCCTGCGCGAGCCGGGGTCAGGGCTGCCGTTATTGCTCGCTGCGCTCAACAAGTCGCGCCCGAGTGTCGCCGCCCACGCGCTCGGCATCGCCCGCGCCGCTTTCGAGGACGCCGTCCTCTATATCAACGAGCGCCGGCAATCGAGCCGGCGCATCATCGAGTTCCAGGGCATCCAGTTCATGCTCGCGGACCTCGCCACCGAGCTCGCGCTGTGCGAGGCTTGGCTGTGGCACGTCGCGCGGCTTGTCGAGGGCGGGGCCGGCGATTTCGCCGTCGAGGCCTCGATGCTCAAGATGCGCGCATCGGATCTGGCGATGCGCATGACGACAGAAGTCGTGCAGCTGCACGGTGGCTATGGCTATTGCAAGGACTACCGCGTCGAGCGGCTGATGCGGGACGCCAAGATCACGCAGATCTGGGAGGGCACCAATCAGATCCACCGCCAGCTGATCGGCCGCAGCTTCATCGTGAAACGGTGAGCAACGGCTATTCCGCGCTCGGCAAGGCGTGCTCCTCGCAGAGGGTAGCGTGCCGCACGCGAAGCGCGGGCTGATCGGGCTTGAGGTCGAGCGCCATCAGGATCTCGTCGTAATAACGCCCGCCCTGCTTTAGCGAGTTTTTTTCGACCCCGTATTCGACGAAGCCGAGACGGGCATAGAGCCGCCGCGCCCGTTCGTTACCGCTGACGACCGAGAGTTGGATCACTTCGACATGGTCGCGCGCGTAATCGATGACGGCTTCTACCAGTTGCCGCCCGACCCCGGCATTTCTGGTATCGGGTCGCACATACATTCCCCAAAGCAAGCCCTTATGCGTCTCTTTTTCGCCTTCTCGGATCGCAAATCCGGCGATTCCCAATAAAGCCGTCGACCGAAACGCGCCAAAAACTTGGGAAGCGTGGAGTCTGTCGCAGAACCACAGCAAAGGCTGAGCGTTTTCCCTGCCGAACGTGCTGCCGAAGGCTTCCGGACTGTCTCTGAGCCCGGCCAGCCGGATTTCCCGGTACAAAGCAGCATCGGCCGGCATCACTCGGCGAATTTGAATATCTGCGGCGTTCAAGCCACCCCTCCGTTGGTCTGTCGCTCTCGGCGGCATCGACCGGCAGTTGCGAATGTCCAAAGATACCACCGGCCTGTGGCATTTTTATGCCCGACGCCGGCTCGTGAGGGTGAGCCCGGATCGGTTGTAGCAAAATCGTGTCAGCAGAACCAAAGGAGAACTTTTCTCGTTATCGATCAGTTCACAAATTGGCCCTAATTGGACCGTTGTCGCTTCGAGTGAAACTCGCCTTTTCGGGTGCACGCCATGCATCGTCTTCTCATTCCCCTGACGATCCTGACCGTATTCATAGCAGCCCCGGCGCTGGCGCAGCGGGAACCGCCGGCCCGCGTCGGCCGCGTGAGTTTTGTCTCGGGCAATCTCGCCTTCCACACGACCGGGCAGACCGAATGGTCGGCGGCCGCGGTCAATTATCCGGTCGCGACCGGGGCATCATTGTGGACCGACGCCGATTCCCGCGCGGAAATCCGGATTGCGCCGGACACGATCGATATGGCGAGCAACACGGATCTCGATGTCACCGAGCTCGACGACCGAGCCACTCGGCTCAGCATTCCCCAGGGGCGGATCAACCTGCATCTGCGCCGTCTCGACCAGGGCCGGAGCTTCGAGATCGACATCCCGCGCGGCGCCGTCCGGCTGCTGCAGCCGGGGTATTACGACATCGATGCCGGGACGGAGGATCAGCCGGCGCGCGTCGCGGTGCTCGAAGGTAGCGCACAGTTTGTCGGCAAGGGCGCCGATATTGTCGTCAATGGGGGTGATGTCGCGGTGTTGAACGGGGTCAGCCCCGTCGCCGCTACACTCGAGCCGGCTGTTGCCGATGCCTTTGTCGAATGGTGCCGATCACGCGACTATGACGCGAAGCGCCTCGCCGCACCCTACCATGTCTCGCCCAACATGACGGGCTATGTCGAGCTTGACGAGCACGGCCGTTGGGACACCGCCCCCGGTTACGGTGAAGTGTGGTACCCGGGGGTCCCGCCGGGCTGGGCGCCCTATACCAACGGCCGATGGGTCTGGGTCGCGCCGTGGGGTTGGACCTGGATCGACGCGGAACCGTGGGGGTTCGCTCCGTGCCATTACGGCCGCTGGGCAATGATCGGGGAGAGCTGGGGCTGGGTTCCGGGTGCCTTCGAGCCATCTCCGGTTTACGCGCCGGCACTCGTTGCTTTTCTCGGCGGGCCGGGAGTAGGGCTGTATGTTCCCGGGGCGGTCGGGCCGCAGGTCGGCTGGTTTCCGCTGGCACCCGGCGAGACCTACTGGCCGAACTACACCGCCGATCCGAGCTACATCCGTAGCGTCAACCGTGGCAGCGTCGGGAATATCGACAACATCCAGATGATGCGGAACGTGATGTTGCCCGCGCAGATCGCCAACGCGCAATTCGCCAATCGCCGGTTCGCCACCGTCGTCCCACAGCACGTCTTTGCTGGTGCCGGCAATGTCGGCGCAGCAGCGCTCCACCCTCCGAGCGCGGCGGCGGAGCACGCCTCGGTGACGATGCGCCCGCCGCAGGTCACACCAATGCCGGCGCGCAGCCTACCCGGTCCGTCCGCAATCGGTGTTCGAGGGCGGCAGGGCCCCGTCGTCGGGGCGCAAAGCGAGCGCGCCGGCGGTGTCGGGCTGGCGGCTCCGTCGAAACCTCCCGCCTTGCCGCCGCCTTCGGGAACAGCCTTTGGAGGCCCTCGACCGGGGCCGGCGACAAGCAGCGCGGGGCTGGCTCCCCCATGGCATTCAGGAGCCGGAACGGATGCGGCCCGCTCGCATGCGCCGGCACAGGCATTCCACCCGCCGGCCCCAGCACCGCAGCCGGTTCAGGCATTCCACCCGCCGGCCCGGGCACCGCAGCCGGCGCAGACATTCCACCCGCCGGCTCCGGCACCGCAGCCGGCGCAGGCATTCCACCCGCCGGCTCCGGCACCACATCCGGCGCAGGCATTCCACCCGCCGGCCCCGGCACCGCAGCCGGCGCAGGCATTCCACCCGCCGGCTCCGGCACCGCAGCCGGTTCAGGCATTCCACCCGCCGGCCCCGGCACCGCATCCGGCGCAGGCATTCCACCCGCCGGCCCCGGCACCACAGCAGGTGGCGCACGCGCCGCCGCCGGCTAGAGGTGGCGGCGCAGCGCCGCAAGCGCCCAAGGGCGGCGGCGGGAAGGGCGACAAGCACGATTAGCTTTCGGCGATGCGCCGAAGCGAGAGATGCGCGCGATCGGGAGACGCTCCCTCAACTACCCAGCGACTTGCGAAAACGCAGCGAATTCGGCTCGAACCCCAAGTCGCGGTAAAAGGTATGCGCCTCGGTGCGGTTCAGCGCCGAGGTCAACTCGACGAGTTCGCACCCGCTCTGCTCCGCCCAGCGCAATGCGTGGTCGATCAGCAAGCTACCGATCCTACGTCGTCTCGCCGGCTGATGGATGACCAGCGCGGTAATCCGCGCGACCGGCGCCCGATGCTGGATCATATGACAGCGATGGAGCGCGATAAGACCCAGCGGCCGGCCGTCCTCCTCAGCGATGAATGTCGGATCCGACCCGGTCTCGTTCAGTCGCCGCACGCGTTCGGCAGCCATCTCGGATGATGTCGCATAGCCGAGCTCCTCGAGCAGAACGCTAACGGCGGCAGCATCCTCGGGCATGCAGGGTCGGACCTCGATCACGGGCTAGTTCCGATGCCGAGCAGCTCGCCGATACGCTCGGTAGCCTTGAGCCCGGAGCCGGTCAACACCACGACCGTCGTTTGATCCGGCTCGATCGTGCCATCCCGCAGCAGTCGAGTGAGCGCTGCACCCGCGGTCGCGGCCGTCGGTTCGACAAAGAGCCCGATCCGACCGAGGGCCGCAAGCGCCGGCGCGATCTCCTCTTCGGCGATGGCGACAACACCGCCATTCGAACGGCGCAACGCCCGCAACACTTCGGCGATCCGCACCGGCTTTGGGGCGGCGATCCCATCGGCAACGGTAGGGGCCGCCGCGAACGGCACAAACCGGTCTCCGCCCGCCGCCCAGGCGGCGGCGAACGCCGCGCAATTTGCCGCCTGGATGGCGAACAGCCGCGGCCGCACCGTGATCTCGCGGGTCCTCTCGAGCTCGTCGAAGCCGCGCTCGATACCGAGGATGTTGCTGCCGTAGCCGGTCGGAACGAGGATGTTGTCGGGCACGCGAAAGCCGAGCTGCTCCCACAGTTCGAAGGCGAGGGTCTTGGTGCCTTCGATAAAGTGGGGCTGCCAGTTGTGGCTGGCATAGAAGCTTTTCTCCGCGGCCGCGAGCGCTGCCTCGGTCACTGCCTGCCGGGTGCCCGGGATCGCCCGGACGTCGGCCCCGGAAACGGCGATCTGCACCAGCTTGCCGCGCGGTGCCGCGGCCGGAACGTAGATGCGACAGGGAATGCCGGAGGCCGCGGCGTAGGTCGCGATCGAGGCACCCGCGTTTCCCGAGGAATCCTCGTGGATTGCGCCGACCCCGACTTCCAGCAGATGGTTGATCATGACCGCGGTGCCGCGGTCCTTGAACGAGCCGGTCGGCATCTGCGATTCGAGCTTGAACAGAACACCGACCCCTTGCCAGTCGCGTCGGACGAGTGGGGTCCAGCCCTCGCCGAGCGAGATGCGCGGCGGACCGCGCAGCGACAGCGCCGCGGCGTAGCGCCACAGTGAGGCCTCGCCGACCGCGATCTGATCGCGGGCCAACCCGCGTCCGGGCGCCAAATTGAGATGGGTCCCGCAATCGCAGCACCAGCGCGGCCGATCGGCCATGTAGGCGCGCCCACAGTCAGGGCAGCGGTAAATCGCAATCGCTGTCGTCGTCATGACAAGCTCCTCCCGTGAGGCAACTGAGGGCATGATGCCGGAGCCTCCTAGCCCCGTCAGTGCCTTCTGTCTCTTGCTCGCGCCCTACCGTCGAGTAGTGTCAGCCGTCAACACAAGGGAGAGCGGCGTGGCGAAAGCGAAAGTGATCGACGGCAAGGCCGTCGCCGCCGAGCTGCGCAGCCGTGTCGGCGATATTGCGGCGCGACTGCATGACGAGATGAACGTGACCACCGGCCTTGCCGCGGTCCTCGTCGGCAGCGACCCGGCCAGCCAGGTTTACGTGCGGGCTAAGGGTCGCGCCTGCTCTACCGCCGGGCTCGGTTCCTTTGAGCTTCGCTTCCCGGACGACATCTCGGAGGCGGCGCTGGTGGCCGAGGTCGAGAAGCTCAACGCCGACGACAGAGTCGACGGGGTGCTGGTGCAATTGCCGTTGCCGGGGCACATCGATGTCCACCGGATTATTGCCGCCATTGACCCTGACAAGGACGTCGACGGTTTTCACCCGGTCAATGTCGGGCGGCTATGGTCTGGCCCCTCCGGCCTCGTACCCTGCACGCCGCAGGGCTGTCTGAACCTGCTGCGCACGGTGCACGACGATCTCTCCGGCGCGGATGCGGTGGTGCTCGGACGCTCGAACCTTGTCGGAAAGCCGATGGCGGCACTGCTTCTCGCGGCAAATTGCACCGTCACGGTGGTCCATTCGAAGAGCCGCGATGCCGCGGCGATCTGCCGGCGGGCGGACATCCTGGTGGCAGCGGCCGGTCGTCCGCAGATGGTCAAGGCGACATGGATCAACCCCGGCGCCACAGTGATCGATGTCGGCATCAACCCGGTTCCGCTACCAGACGGCAGCAGCCGCGTCCTCGGCGACGTCGATTTTGATTCGGTGTGCACCGTCGCCGGCGCGATCACGCCGGTGCCGGGCGGGGTCGGGCCGATGACGATCGCTTGCCTGTTGCGTAACACCTTGCTCGCCGCCTGTCGCCGACGTGGTCTGCCCGATCCGCTCCTCTGAGCACCCCGGCAGTTTTGCTCTCTTGGCCGCGCAAGCTTACTTGGGGAGCCCCAGAGCCAGCCAGACCAGCACGTCGCCGACCGTGGCAAGGTTGTAGCGCGCGATCGTGGCGCCACCGCCGACGTGGGCCGAAACTCCGCCTAGTCGATTGACCACGGCGAACCCGTCTTCGTCGGTGACGTCGTCACCGACGAAGACGGGCAGGCGACCGTGGAACGGCACCTCAGCGAGAAAATCTGTGATCGCTCGGCCCTTGCCGACTGATCGAGGCATCAGCTCGATCACCATCTTGCCCGCGACTGCCACGAGTGCGCCGTTGCTCGCCTGTGCCGCCTCCCGCACGAGTGTGTGGCAAAGAGCCTCGAGGGATGGCGCCCGACGGTAGTGAAGGGCGAGGCAGCCGCCTTTGTCTTCGAGAAGGACGCCATCGTGCCGCGTTGCGAAGCCGGCGAATAACGGGCGGAAACGGTCGAGTTCCGGACACGCGAGGCGACGGGTCAGGTTTCCGTCGCTACAGCGCCGCTCGAGTCCATGGCCTCCGGCAATCCCACCCGCGAACGGGGCGAGCAGGTGGGCAAGTTCATCGAGCGGTCGGCCACTCACCACGGCGACGGCGCCGCCGAGCCGCTCAGCCAGCTCGACCAAAAGACGCGGCAACTCAGCCGGCACCTTCACCAGGCTGGGTGCCGAAGCGATCTCGACAAGCGTCCCATCGAAATCGAGAAACAGCGCCTGACCGCGATGCAACGGCGGTGGTGCATGCCCGCCGTCGCCCATCGCTCACTCGGCTGCTATCGGAGCGCTCGCCGCGAAGACCCCATCTGGCCGTTGCAAGGCGTCGAGAAATGCATCACGCCAGGCATGGACATCATGAGCGTCGAGCTGCGCCATCATCGTCTCGTAGCGGTCACGGCGCTCCTCGAGCGGCATCGCGAGCGCCCGATCGAGCGCATCGGCGATCTGATCGACGTCGAACGGGTTGACGATCAACGCGGCGTCCAGTTCGCGTGCCGCGCCGGCAAAGCGCGACAGCACCAGAACGCCCGGGTCGTCGGGGTCTTGACTTGCGACGAATTCCTTGGCGACGAGGTTCATGCCGTCCCGCAGCGGTGTTACCAGCGCCACCCGGCTCGCCCGGTAAAAACCGAACAGGGTCTCCTGCCGAAAACTGCGGTTGACGTAACGCACCGGCAGATGATCAGGCTCACCGAAGCGACCATTGATCCGGCCGATGCGGGCGTCGAGCTCGGCTCGCATCCGCTGGTATTCCAACACATCCTCGCGTGAGGGTGGCGCGATCTGCAACACGACGATGGTGCTGCGATATTGCGGATTCCCCTCGAGCAGCCGTTCGACCGCGTCGAAGCGGTGTACCAAGCCCTTGGTATAATCGAGGCGGTCGACACCAATGACGAGCCGCCGATCCGACAGACTGTCGCGCAACCGCGCTGCCCGGCGAGTGCTCGTGGCACGCGCCGCGCGGGCAGCGACGAGCCGGGTATCAATGCCGATGGGAAAGTTCGCGGCGCGGACGCTGGTTCCGTACGCATGCATCGTCCCGTCGCCGCCGGTCCATCCGCCGGCCTCCCGCTCGACATAATCCCGGAAAGCCTGCAGGTCCTTCTCGGTCTGAAAACCGACAAGATCATAAGCAAACAGCGCACGCACCAACGCCTCGTGCACGGGCAGTGTCGCAAGTACCTCGGCCGCCGGGAACGGGATGTGCAGGAAGAAACCGACCGGGTTGTCAACACGCTGCCGACGCAGTGCCGCGCCGAGCGGTATCATGTGATAGTCGTGAACCCACAGAATGTCGTCGGGCTCGAGAGCCGGGGCGAGGCGCTCGGCGAACATCTCGTTGACCCGACGGTAGGCCGCCCACCGCTCCCGACCGTACTCTGCGAGGTTCACACGATAGTGGAAGACCGGCCAGAGCACGGAATTGGCGAATTCGAGATAATAGCCCTCGTAATCGGCGCGTTCCAGATCGACCAGCATGCGGGTGAGCCGGCCCTCGCGGTGCACGCGTGTCGGGCCCGGGGGGCCGTCCGTGACCTCGCCGCTCCAACCGAGCCAGATCACCTCGCGCTGATCGAAGGCTGCCAGCATCGCGGTCGCGAGGCCACCTTCGTTGCTCTTCAGGGACGATCCGACACGGTTTGATACGATGACCAATCGTCCCATCCAAGCCTCCACAGGCCAGCAATGCAGGCCACCATCCGGCTTTTGCGCATTTACCCTATCACATGTTAACGCTTGAGGCGGTCGAATTGCGTCACCACAATCTTGACAATTTTTGTACGGGAATAACTCCGCTCACGGACCTTAGTACCTCCCGCGGAACTGAAATTCCTCTTCCCGTGTTTCCTCTGCTGACCATTATCGCGAGGAGACGACGGTCATGATCATCAAGACTACGAGTTTGGCTTTCGCGGCCGCGTGCCTGATTACGGTTTCGGCCATGCCAGCCGCGCATGCGCAGACCGCCGGCGGGCCCCAGCTGGTGACGAATGGGCCGCAAACCGACCCGGGGGATGTATCGCCATCCTGGTCGGCACGGCAGAATGTGATCGACAGCCAACGTTATGATCGGCTGTTGCAAACCAGCCGCGGTTTCCGCGAGGCGCGGATGCGCAGGGAGTGCGGTCCGATCACCGATCCGCAACTCCATGCCAATTGTCTCGCCAGCTTCAATCAGGACGAGCCTTACGCCGGATCCTCGACGCCGCCGAGAGCCTACCCGAGCGGATACGGGCGCTAAATCGTCCGATACCCTAGTCGGAAGCCGTCCGCGGCGGACGGCTTCCTACTTTTTCACGGGCGGAACCAGCACCTCGACGCCCGTCGTCGAGGCAACGACGACGACCGATGTTCGCCCGACGAAGAGCCCGCTCTCGACCATACCGACCGTCATCGCGAGTTGTTGCTCCGTGGTGCCGGGATCTGCGAGCGGCCCGAACCGGCAGTCGAGGATAAAGTTGCCGCCATCGGTGACGTAGGGTTGCTCGTTGACTGTGTAGCGCCGCTCGGGAACACAGCCGAGCTTAGCGAGCGCGACGGCGGTGGCCTGCCAGCCGAATTGGGTGACCTCGACCGGTATTCGGGTGTGCTCGCCGAGCTGCTCGACCAGCTTTTCCTGATCGACGACAATGACCAGCCGATCGCTGGCCGCCGCGACAATCTTTTCGCGCAGCAACGCGCCACCTAAACCCTTGATCAGGTCGAGGGTGCCGAGCTGCACCTCATCGGCCCCGTCTATCGTCAGATCCAAGCGCTGGTGCTCGGCGAACGTTGCTATCGGGATGCCGAGACGGCGTGCTTGGGAGGCTGTGCGCTCGGAAGTCGGGATGCCGACGACCCGCAGCCCCCCGGCGACGCGCTCCGCGAGCCCTTCGACGACATGGGCGGCAGTCGAACCGGTTCCGAGCCCGACGACCATACCGTCTTGAACCTCCTCGATTGCGCGCAACGCCGCCGCGCGCTTTAGTTGGTCGCGATCAACGCTCACGACTACAAGGGCCGTCGGCTCGAATTACGTATAGCTGAGATCGCACGGGCGTAGTCCGGCGCGTGGAATATGTGAGAACCGGCGACGATGGCGGTTGCGCCGGCATCGCTTACCTGCCAGGCATTTTCGCCGCTCAATCCGCCGTCTACCTCAATCACCGGGTCGACGCCGCGCTCGTCGCACAAACGCCGCAATGCGCGGATCTTCGGCACCATCTCCGGCAGGAATTGCTGGCCGCCAAAGCCTGGATTGACCGTCATGATCAGGACCACTCCGCAGAGATCCAGCACGTACTCGATCATTGACAGCGGCGTCGCCGGGTTCAACACCACCCCGGCGGTCTTTCCAAGGTCACGTATGTGAGCCAGGGTCCGGTGCAGATGGATCGTCGAGCTCGGCTCGCAGTGGACGAGCAGATGATCGGCACCGGCTTGGGCGAAATCGTCGAGGTAATGCTCGGGCTCGACGATCATCAGATGCACATCGACAGGCTTTGCCGTCGCCTTCCTCACCGCTTCGACGACGATCGGCCCGATCGTGATGTTCGGCACAAAGCGACCGTCCATCACATCGACATGGATCCAGTCAGCCCCTGCCGCGTCCACAGCTCTCACCTCGTCGGCGAGCCGGCCGAAATCCGCCGATAGGATCGAAGGGGAAACGATGACCGGACGGCTCATGGGAGCGGACGTCCGTTGATCACGCGATCGGGCGCCACTGACGGCCGCTGCGCCACAGCATATTGTCGGCTGCCTCGGGACCGGCGCTTCCCGCAGCATAGGTTTCGAGCGGGACAGTCTTGTCGTCGTGCCACAGATCGAGCATCGGCTGGACTACCTCCCACCCGGCTTCGACGCCGTCAGCTCGGTTGAAAAGCATCTGATCGCCGATCATGCAGTCGTATACGAGGGTTTCATAACCCGTCGTTGGTTCGGTGTCGAAATAGTCCTTATACGAGAAGTTCATCCGCACGCCGCCGAGCGCGATTTCCGGCCCCGGGATTTTTGCCCCGAATTGCAGCGATGCCCCTTCGTCGGGCTGAATCTGCAGGGCAAGGACGTTGGGGGTCAGAATATCGACTGGAGTGTCGCGAAACAGCGCAAACGGCGCTTGCTTGAATTGAATAGCAATCTCTGTGGTGCGCCGGGTCATTCGCTTTCCAGTACGCAGATAAAACGGCACGCCCGCCCAGCGCCAATTATCGATACCGAGCTGCATCGCGACATAAGTCTCGGTCGTGCTGGCGGAGGCGACGCCAGGTTCTTCCCTGTAAGCCTTGTCCGAGGCGTCACCGAGCTTCCCTGCAGCATATTGCCCGCGCACGGTGTTGCGGCGCACTTCTGCATCGTCGAGCGGGTGCACGGCCTCAAGAACCTTGTATTTCTCGGTGCGCACCGCATCGGCATCAAAGGAATTCGGTGGCTCCATCGCAGTCATGCTGAGCAGCTGAAAGACGTGGTTCGGCACCATGTCGCGCAAGGCACCGGTCTGTTCATAAAATCGGGCGCGCAGTTCGACGCCGACGGTTTCGGCGACGGTGATCTGCACATGATCGATGTGATCGCGGTTCCAGATCGGCTCGAAGATGCCATTGGCGAAACGCAGAACCATGATGTTCTGGACCGTTTCCTTACCGAGGAAGTGGTCCATCCGATAGATCTGCGACTCTGCAAGCGCTTTGAGGATGCGTGCGTTCAGTGCTCGGGCCGAGCCTAGATCGGTGCCGAACGGCTTTTCGATAATGACCCGACGGAAGCAGCCGTCTTGCTCCCGGGCAAGGCCGGCAGCGCCGAGCTGTTCGACGATCGTCCCAAACAATTGGGCGGCGACAGCCAGATAAAAGACTGCATTGCTGCCGGTTTGATGCTGCGCCGCGGTCTTTTCCAGAGTGTCGTGGAGCCGCGCATAAGTGTCGGATTGGGTCAGGTCTCCGGCAAAATGCGAAATGCGGCTCGCGACGAACTCCCACGCCTCTTTGTCGAACGGCTCGGTCGCGGGTCCCGAGGCTGTGTCGGAGACAAAGCTCCTGATCCCCTCGGCGAGGTAATCACGAAAGGCTTCGACCGGTTTTGGCGTGCGGTCGACAGCGATAATCGAGAACTTGTCCGACA
>Ga0306923_10004248_pt1 | contig 13700 bp, 11 predicted proteins | sample sta12Can44000108_FD_203841 | JGI IMG/M metagenome (GOLD analysis project Ga0306923, IMG submission 203841) | Lab enrichment of tropical soil microbial communities from Luquillo Experimental Forest, Puerto Rico - statanox.12C.anox.44.000.108 (v2)... | ecosystem: Environmental > Terrestrial >... | reverse complement strand
CATAGCCGGCGCTTTGAGTCGCTTGCGGCCCCGGGCACTCCGCTTGCCATACTATTTCTGCATGATTAACGCATCCCTCTTCGTGTGGTTGTATTGTCGACTGGCGAGGCGAAAGAATTCTTCCTCCTCCGGCGGAAAACGCCCCGGTGTCGTGTGGACTTGAGTCCTCCAGACGCTAGACCTTCTCAAGAGCGCTTGGGGGGACTCTCTGGTGATCATGGTAAACTGAGCAGGTGTTTCGAGCCTGCACTGCGGAATTATTTCCGATGCTCGGGAACTTCCCGACCCGACCTGCGGTGTTGTCAGGCCTGCGAGGACGCCCTTGACCCGCTCCTTACAGGAACCGCAGAACCCGTTGCTACGAGGAGCCTTCTATCTCCTCTTAATCATTTTGTTTTCAGTCTTCAGTGCCATATTTGAGATCCTGCCCTTCATCCGCGTGCTGCGTCCTGTACTCATTCTAGGGAGTATGGGGCTGCTGGTTGTTTTTGCCACGGGGCAGTTCGTAAAAGTACTAACTACTCCGATCGGAATATGCGTTGCGGCATTTACGGCGTGGTTCATTGCTTGCATACCATTCGGCTTATGGCCCGGCGGCAGCTTCAACGTCTTCATGGACAAGTGGTATAAAGCGGCCCTTGTCTTCTTGATGACTGCCGGATTGCTAACCACATTGCCTCAAGCGAGACAGCTTTTTCGCACCATCGCCTATGCTGTCGGCCTGGTGGCCTTCATCGGGGTCTTGTTGAACCGGCAGAACTTCGGGCGTCTGGGCATACCCGATACCCGCTACGCCAATGCAAATGAGTATGCGTGGACCCTACTGGTAGGGCTTGTGTTTCTCGCATACCTGTACATACGGGGTACGCGCAATCAAAAGTATGTTGCAGTGGTCCTGGGTCTGATCGTGCTTGTAGCGATAGCCAAAACAGGATCAAGAGAAGGCTTCTTAGGCGTTCTAACGCTTGGCGTCGTAGCATTTCTTCATGCGTCTAAGGCTACACGAATCAAACTGGCACTTTTTGCAACCGTTCTCTTCGGTTTGACCCTGTTGACTCTCCGTACTGACCTGCTTATGCGCTTCACGACCTTCGGCGGGGAGCTGAATATATACGAATACGGCACCCTGCGCTACAAAACGGTTGCGTCAACCCTGTCCCGACAGACGCTGCTAAAAGACAGCCTCAGGGTAACGGCTATGCATCCGTTTCTAGGCGTCGGTCCCGGAAACTTTGCGGTTGCGCAGGACCTGCTAGCTCAGGCACGTGGCGAACCATCCAATTGGCAGGTCACCCATAACAGCTATACGGAGGTGTCGTCTGAGATGGGCTTGCCGGGGCTGGCGATCTATGTCACATTCCTGTACCAGATCTTCAAGCAGCTAAAATTGATCCTGCGGACGAAGACGCGTAGTCCGGCTTGGACTGAGCTGCGAATGATGGCGATGATCCTGCAGGCCGCGATGATTGCGTTTCTGTTGATTGCCTGCTTCTCCAGCCTTGAGTTCAACACCGACGTGCCGATCCTGGCGGGTATCACGGTGGCCCTCGGGTTTATTGCGCGAAGGCAGCGCGCGATTGATCGCGCGACGGCCGAAAAAGCTGCGGTCGAGCCTTCGGTAGAAGCTGGCCTGGAGCCGATGCCAATCGGGTGAAGAGTTAAGGGCGACGGCTTCGAAGAGCCGGTCAGACTTCTTGGGAAGACCTCTAGGAACAGCCGGCTTCAATCTCGCTTCCCAGTAGGTCCACATCAGTGGCATGCTAATGATGGAGAACGACAGGGAGCAATCCCGAGGGGATCGATTTCCATTATCCTGTGGGAGATCGATAACAAGACGGAATGCATAGCTCAGGTGGACCGGTCCTCGTGGACGCTACTCACAGCTTAGACTCCAGCGTATTGCACACAGGAGAAACCTCAAATGCGGTCGCTCCCATTGACTCGCCGCGCTTTTCTAAGATCATCAGCCTTTACCGGAGTAACGTTGGCGCTCAGTTCATCCTCAGGGAACGCAACCCAGGCTCATTCGCCGAGTGGGGCAACGGCAGCGGCATGGCTGAATCCACCGAAGCGCTGGAAACTCGAGGAGAGCTCGCTGATTTGCAGCGCTGATCCAAAAACCGACTTCTGGCGCAAGACTTTCTACGGCTACATCACCGACAATGGACACTTCTACTACCGCCGAGCGAGTGGGGACTTTACAACCACGGTGAAGGTCTCCGGGCAATATCAGGATCTGTACGATCAGGCTGGTTTGATGGTGCGAGTCGACGCCGAGAACTGGATGAAATGCGGCATCGAATTCGTGGACAGCCACCAGAACATGAGCATCGTTTACACTCGCGATTTCTCAAGTTGGGTCACGGGTCGGCTTCCCGACGGAACCTCGAGCCTCTGGTTGAAGGCGGTGCGCAAGGGGCCCGCGTTGGATATATTTCATTCTCTCGACGGCCGCAACTTCGTCGAGTCAGGTGTGGGATATCTCAGCGAGGCGAAGTCCGTAATGGTGGGACCAATGTTCGCCGCACCGGAGGGCAAAGGGTTTGAGGTGCGCTTCGACGATTGGACTCTGGAACCCGGCAGTTAAGCGGCAGAAGAACCGCCCGAAGGTCTGGGAGGTTAAACGCTTAACTTTTTCAAATATTCGCGGAACTCCTTCCCCAAATCATTGCGCTTCAGCGCAAACTCCACGGTGGCCTTCAGAAAGCCCAGCTTGTCGCCGGCATCATGACGTTTTCCCTCGAAGGTAAAGCCGTAAATCTTCTCCTTCTTCAGCAACGCGCGCAGGCCGTCGGTTAATTGCAATTCGCCACCGCTGCCCGGCTCAATGCCACGCAACATTTCAAAAATGGCGGGGGTGAGAATATAGCGACCGATGATGGCAAGATTCGAAGGAGCCTGCTCAAACTTGGGTTTTTCTATAAGATCTCGCACTTCGAAAAGGCGGTTATTTCCCGCCACCGGTTTGGCATCGAGCACGCCGTAAGCCGAGATCCCCTGGCCTTCCACGACCAGTGTGGCCAACACTGAGCATCCCGTCTGGTTGTAAATCTGGACCATCTGTTTCAGGCATGGCACAGGAGCATCGATGACGTCGTCGGGAAGAATGACTGCAAACGGCTCGTCACCCACCAGCTCCGCGCCCATAAGCACGGCGTGTCCCAGCCCGAGCGCCTCCTTCTGGCGCACGTAGGCAATGTGCATCATGTCGGAAATCTGCTGCACAATCCGCAGCAGATCCTTCTGACCACGCTCTTCCAGCATCTTCTCCAATTCATAGCTGGTGTCAAAATGGTCTTCGATGGCGCTCTTGCCGCGGCCGGTCACCATGATGATCTGGTCGCAACCGGACGCCATCGCTTCCTCAACGCCGTACTGGATGATGGGCTTGTCGATGAGCGGCAGCATTTCCTTAGGCTGTGCTTTGGTGGCGGGCAGAAACCGCGTGCCCAGTCCCGCTGCCGGAAACACTACTTTGCGCACCTTCTTTGCCATGAACTCCTCTTGCTATAAGGCGGGGCTATCGTTCGCCAGCATAACCCGCCGGACAATAGGTATCGGCACCATGCCCTGTTTCATGAATTCGTCGTGGAACTGCTGCAAGGTAAAGCTCGATCCCATCTTCTGCTCATAGTCGGCCCGCAATTTCATGATCTGCAGCTTGCCCAGCGTGTATACGAGATACGTGGGATCGGAGGTGCCGCGCTGTGCTTCGCGCTCAGCCACCGCAGGAGTCTGGTGCCCTTGCTTGACGAAGAAATCTGTTGCCTGGGTCAGAGTCATCTCGCCCGTGTGCATCTCGATCCCCACGATGTACCGCGCATCGCGGAGCAGGGCATCTTGCAACTGGCCTAGGCGCAGTTTCGGATCGCCATTGCCGTAGCCTTCGTCGAGCATCATCTGCTCGGTGTAGTGTGCCCAGCCCTCTACATAGGTTCCGCAGGGAATGAGCTTGCGTGTCTTCGATGGAAGCTGCTTTACCCACAGAAACTGCTCGTAATGTCCGGGATATGCCTCGTGCACTGCTGTGCTAATGATGGTGCCGCGGTTGAAACCCTCCATCCACGACCGGGTTTTCTCCGCCGACCATGAGGGCTCCGGCAGCGTCACATTGAAATACGCCTCAGTCGCCTTGGTCTCGTAAGGCCCCGGGGTTTCCATGGACGCCGAGGTCAATGCGCGCGCGAACGGCGGTGTCTCCTGCACTGTCGGCCGGATCTCCGATGGGATCGTGATGATCTTCTTTTCCTGAATGAAACCAATTAGGCTGTTGAAGGTGTCGCGAAAGCTCTGTAAGAGCTGCTCAGGCTTGGGATGATCCTGTTCTAGCGAAGCTAGCACCTGTTCTGGTGTTCTGGTGGGGTCAATCTGCGCAGCGATGCGTTTCAGTTCGGCCTGGTTCTTGTGCAGATCGTCATAGCCAATCTGCAGCAGGCGGTCGAGCGGAATATCTACCATGTCTTCATACAGCAGTTTCTTGCGGTAGAGCTCGGGCCCGAGCCGATAATCGCCCTTCGAAATAGGCAGCAGGTCACTCTTCAGAAAATCCTGATAGCGTTGCAGTTCGGTGATGACCTTGCCGTTCGCTTCCTTGAACTGCGCCGTCAATTGCGGGTCGATGACGCTCTTGAAGGCTTCCGGAACGTCGTTTTGAAAGAAGCTGACGATTCCCGGCAACTGTTCGAGTGCCACCTCCGTGTAAACCCGCGGCGGATTCTTCAAGTTCGATTTCGCGTCGGCCAGATTCTTCGGGATCTGCTGCTCGCGCGCGATCACCGACTTCAATCGCTCCTCGAGCGCGGCAAAGTTGCGGCTCATCAGCAGGTACACCCCCGCAGTTCCCGTGCTTGAGTACACGTCGGGGTTCTTCTGCCACATGCGGATTTCCTGCAGCTCGAGAATGCGAGCATTGATCGAGTTTGCAATCAGCTTGAGATCAATCCTCTGTTCCTCGTTGAGGAACTCCGGATTTGCATAACCGGCTCCCTGCTTGGCTTCGAGCAGAAACACCAGCTCCGCGTCGCGTGATTTCTGCGAGAAATCCTCGAGCAGCGCGTCGTATTGATGCAATCCAGCGTAAGTGCCTTCGGTCGGGTGGAAGTGGAAATAATGGTCGAAGAACTCCTCCACCATGCCATTGAAGCTGCCGGTAACAATAGCTTGTGGAGACTGACCCGGTGCGGGATTTTGTCCAGACAGGTTGGCCATGGCAGTCCATAAGAACAGCAGTAGGAATGCAGCTTGCTTCATCGTCAGAAGATCCCTCATCGTCGGACCGTTCATGTTACCGCATGTTGGCTGCCCTAACCCCAAACTGAGCAGTGAAGGCAATTTTGCGAACAAGTACGATTTCACAGAGGATTTGCTTGATCCGTGTGTGTCCTCGGGTCACGCCTTGGGTCGCTTCGAGGTTGGTGACATGCGGGGCGGTTTGACCGACGGAGTTCGCCTCGAGTTGGGAATCTTGCCAATGCGTGGATCGCCCCCAATCACAAGCTCGCAAGCGCGCATGGCCGCTTCTTCGAAGTCCGGCGCGTTTGCGGGGAGCACTTGCCAGCCCGTCACTTCTTTGCCGAGCACCTCGATTGAGCGCATGTTTGGGAAGTCGCGCTTCAATGACGCGTGGTGTTCGACAGTTGTCGCCAGCCATACGCCGTTATCAGACGATGACCCCGGCTTCTCGCGCAGAATCAGCACAATCTTGTCGCCCACGTAAACGGCCAAGCAGCCAAACATGGGCCGTGTCCACGGCGACAGCCCGGCCAGCGCATCCAGCACGAACTCGTAAGGAACCTTCTTGCGAGGCTTGCCCGAAGACAGTGGATCGGGCATCGACGGATTGACTGGTGAATTGCGTCTTCGTGCCATGGCGCTGACTGGAGTTCGCTCGCCGACAGCCGGCGAAACAGGTTTCTGCAAAAGTCGCCAGGGAACTACATTTGCCCGCCAACTAATGCGACGTTGGCAACCCCACAATCGCCCGCACTTGTCCGACTTCAGCCGGCGTCAGGTTTGTGTAGCGTTCCAGTTGCCGCTCCCGCGCTGCCGGAGGCATGCCACGCAGGGCCGCCACGGCCCTCTGCACCTCGGGGCGATACAGCAAATCCGCCTGCACGGTATAGCTCACCGGTTTGAGACTAGGTGCTGTGCTCGCGACCGTGCTGCCGGCTCCCGATGCTGTGTACGACGCATTCGTGATGGTCACGGGAGTCGGAACAGGAATGCTGCGCACCGGTTGATCCGGCTGAGGAGTGTAACGGTATTGCGGATTTTCATCTGGTTCACCGCTCACGGTGTAATCAGCGCTTGCGTGATCAGCATTCGAAGGACCAGGAGTCGTGTAGCTCGAGGTATAAGCCGGCGGGTAGCAGGATCCGTATGGGTAGTAAGGGTAGCAAGGCGTAGGATACGCAGGGTATCCGTACCCGTATGGGTAACTAGGCCAACCCCACCCGAAGCCAATACTCACACCCCAACCCCAGCCCCAGCCACCCCAGCCCCAGCCGGGGTATCCCCAGTAACCGCCACGCCAGCCGGGGTAATAGCCGCCATGCCACCCGCCTGGGTAGTATCCGCCGTGCCAGCCGTTGTGATATCCACCGCCGTAATAGCCGCCGCGGTAGCCAGAGTATGCCGCGCCGCCGTGATAACCACCGCCATAGTGGCCACCACCTCCATAGCCGCCGCCATGGAAACCGCCACCTCCTCCGTGAAAGCCACCGCCGCCGTGTCCTCCCCGCTGGGCGAAAGCGAATGGAGGGGTAAAAGAAAATGCCAGGAACAGAATTGCACTACTGAGAGCTTTCCAAGCGATCGCGTTTTTCATCGGTATGCTCCCCCGCGATGCGTGCGCGCCGAACTCAATATGACCTACTGAATCGAACCCGTAAAGAACGGTTTTGACGCGGTCGCAACGCCTCAGTATACGCCGGGACTTAAGCCCAATTTGCTTCTCGTTTTGCCCGCTGCCGAGCTAATTCGTCAGTTTTGGTCGTGATGCAGATTGAGTAGATGTCTCCGACCGGAAAAAGACCGCAAACGGCCGTCAGAGGTTGATGGGCATCACTCACGGCATCTTCTCGGGGGAATCAATCAACACGCTGAAGAAAGTTTGCAGGCCGGAACGGGTTCGGGCAATTAAGCTCGCTGAAAGCCTATCGGTGTTCGAAGAATACGATCGTGACTAATCTCATTTCGTTCTCTGCAGTCCTTACTCCTCGCGCAACAATACCATCCGATCAACGGACAGGGCGCGCCTGGCTGGAATCCACGTAGCCAGCAGTCCCGAGCATCGCCATGGCGAAAACAACACCAGCCAGCACCACCGGATCGCGTGGCGTTGCCTGATACACGATATCGGACAGCAACCGGCTTGCCATCAATCCTAGAATCAATCCCGCTGCTGAACCAAAGGCCAGCAATTTGAGCGCCCGTCCCAGGGCTGCCTTTGCGACCCCCCAGCGTTGTGCGCCGAGGGCAACGCGAATTCCCAACTCTCGCAGCCGCTTGCTAACCGAATATGCTGCCATCCCAAAAATGCCAGTGATGGCGAGCATGGCACCCATTCCGCCTAGCACTCCGAGCGCCGCCGAAGCCACTTGCGGGGGAAACAGCTGCGCGCCGATTTTCATCGAGCCGGGTCTCGATGGCCACCGGTAGTCCGGCATCGATCTGGTCTAGTGTGCTTCTGACTGCCGCTCCTAGTTGCTCCGCATTGCGCCTCGACCGTACTACCAGCCACGCCGAATTCGCCGGATATTGCAGTTATGGGCAGAAACATCGCGGGTTGCAGTGCTTCGGTAAGTTTGCCGTACTTGCCGTTTTGCGCGACACCTACCACCCGTACGCGGGTGCCGTCCGGCAGCTTGTAGTAACTGCCGATGGCATCTTGCAACGAGCCGAAAATTCCGTGTGCAAATTCCTGGTTCACTATCGCCACGCGTGGCGAGCCTTTGACGTCGTGCCATGTGAAAGAGCGCCCGGAAAGTAGAGTGGTGCCCTCGGCGTGAAGATAGTCGGGAGAGACGTGATACGTATACACGTCGCCGAGCGCGGCGTTCGCTGGTCGCAGGTCGGTCATTTGATCTCTGTAGATCCTCGAAGTGCTCTGGTCGTTCAGGAGCAGTGCATCAGTTAATCCGACCGACTCCACTCCCGGAATCGCTGCAATAGCTTCCACCATGCGCTTTTGCATCGCCGGCACCCGATCGCCGCTGTAGCCCGCCATGTGCAGGTCGGCGCCTACCAACATGGAATTGTGCAGATCAAAGCCGAAGTCCCCATGCATGGTGTTGATCAGCCCGCGCACAGCAACCAGCGATGATGTGATTAGCACGGCGCAGAGCGCGATCTGCACCGCCAGCAACAGGTCTCGGGCAGTAATTTTCCTGCCATCCGCGGCATTTGATCCCACCGGACCACACGGCCCACCACTCCGCGATCGTCATGAAAATGACTGTGCCAATAGTCGTAGCTGAGCACCATATATGGAGCGCTGTTTGGCCCATGATCATCGGAGTCATGGAAAAGCCGGCCGAGATACGGCTGAATGCGCAACGCGTCAAAATAGTTACAGCTGGCCTCGACGTTCCGTTCAACTGACGGACCGTCACCTGCATTGATGGCCACTTGAGCCATTCCGAATGCTGCTAAGCCATCAAAGCTGTGATTGCGATCTCGGAAATCGAGATAATCGGGATAAGATTGTGCCGTGTTCTTATCGCTGGCGCTCTCGAGTAAATAGAGGCTCTCGGCCTGCGGTACATTCAGCGGGCGCAGGATCACTCCATTTAGAACACTGAACACAACGACGTTTGCGCCGATAGCCATTGCCAGCGTCAGAACCGCGGCCACGGTGAAGCTGGGAGACTTGCGCAGTTGTCTAAGTGCGTAGCGAAGATCCTGCAACCAAGTGATCATTTGCTCTCCCCAATCGGAGAGTCTGGGCGATTCTCATCAGGGCAAATTTGCATACCTTTAGCCAAAATGTAATGGGCTAAAAGAAAAGGTTTAGCTTGGACAGGAAGTTGGGCGAACCTACTTTCGTGTCCGCCAGTAATCGCGGGTGTTCAGAACCGGACAGCGGCTATACCGCTCGTAGCCGTCGATGCTGGGTGCCCCGAGCTTGCAGCGACAATCGGAGCATTTCCGACTCGTTGACACAGGAACGTCGTCACAACTCGTGATTCCGACCTTTCTCATTCTGTACGGAGGGCCTTCATCGGCTCAGTTGAGGCCGCACGTCGCGCCGGAAGAATACTCGCTATCGCAGCGCAGATTCCCAGGGCGATAATGGAGGTTCCGAGCACAAACGGATCGTAGCTGCGCACCTGGAAGAGCTTCGACGCCATGAAGTGGCCGGCCATGATTGCCAGTGGAATGCCGATCACGAGGCCAAGAGCCACTTGCAAGAACGCTCCGCGGAGCACCATAGCCACGATGTTCAGGCGGTTGGCGCCGAGGGCCATTCGTACTCCGATTTCGGAGGTGCGACGCACGACGCTATAGGCGGTCAACCCATAAAGGCCGATCGCCGCCAGCAGCAGGGCGATCAGCCCGAAGGTCCCGGTGAGTTTCGCCACCATGCTCTGCTGGTCGAAGTTGGACACAACCTGTTCCTGCATTGTCTTCACACTGATGATGGTGATCGACGGGTCGATCTCGGCAACGGCCCGGCGAACCTGCGGCTCAAGGTTCGGGGTGCGGCCTGCCGTCAACAACTCGATGTTCTGGATGAAGTGCGAGTGATCAGTAAAGCTTTGCATCAGCGGCTCTTCGTATTTCTCCGACTGCTCGAGTGGAACGTAGAACATCGGTCTGGCCGGTTCAGACGGGTCGTTGTACTTGGCGTCACGCGCCACACCAACGACCTCAAACGTCGAGGCGAGTTCCGCAGAATCGAACCCGAAGTGCTTGCCAATCGGGTCTTCGTTTTTGAAGAACTTGTCGGCAAAGGCCTGGTTGATGATGGCTACCAGATGTCCACCCGCGTCGCTGCTTTGGAAATTGCGGCCTCGCACGATCTGCTGGCCGATGACGTTCATGTAATTGGTACTGACGCGGTCCCACGAGGAATTATCGTCCATCGGGGGATTGCCCTTGCCTTCAACAGCTACCAGTTCACTCCAGTTGTTACCCTCCAGTGGCGTGTACAGTGCAAAGCTCACGTCCTGCACCCCCGGAATCTGGCTTAGGCGGTCGTGCAACGAGCGATACGCCGACTGCAGGTGCTCCTGCGTGTAGTCGGGAGAGAGCGGATTGATGCTGATTACGACGCGATCTTGCGGCAAGAAACCAAAATCCTGGTGCTGCAGGTTGCGCAGACTGGCGGTAAGCATGCCGGCGCACGCCAGCAAAGCAAGGGAGAGTGCGGCCTGCGCCACCACGAAAAATTTCTGCGGGAGAGTGGCGTGGTCTCTGGTGGTTCGGTTGGCCCCACGCAGTGCTTCCGCGGGATCGGAGTGGCTGGAGAACCAAGCGGGAACGACACCGAAGATGATGCCGGTCAGCAGGGAGAGCCCAAAAGCGAAGCCAAGTACTGGCCATGAGGGTGCAGCGCTGATTGGATTCGCCGTTGCCGTGGGGAACGCCAGTCGGAGCATAACGCGAGCACCGGCGTAAGCGATCACCAATCCTAGCAGTCCGCCCCAAACGGCGAGCGTAACAGCTTCGGTGAGTTGTTGTGCGATCAGCCGCGGTCTGCTTGCACCCAGAGCCATACGCATCGCGATGTTACCGCGGCGGGCGGCGCTACGGGCCAGTAGGAGATTCGCGATATTGGCGCAAGCTATGAGCAGAACCGTCAAACAAACGAGCAACAGGATCCGCAAATTGGTTCGGTAGTGCGCCTTCATGATGGCCACACCGGCACCTGCAGGCGCCAGCTTGATGTACTTGTGCGCAATGGTCGGAGCAAGCTGTCCCTTGAAACCGGCAGGGATCTCGTCTTCATTGTTCAGCCAGCGCTGGAGTGCGGGCGTTAGCCGAGCCTCGAGACCCTGTACGCTGGCGCCCGGCTTGAGACGTCCGATCGCATAGAGCCACTGTGGCATATTCGTCTTGGTCCGGCCATCTGGCCCGTCAATCAGTAACTCCTGTTGGATGGGAATCCAGAAGTCGGGCGGACGGCTCCGCAGTGTATCGCCAAAAAAACCGGGAGGCGTGATACCGACCAACGTCACGGGATGTCCCTCGATAATGAAGGTCGATCCGACGAGGGCCGGATCAGAGCCGTACGACTGCTGCCACGTGCTGTAGCTCATCACGGCCACAGGGGCTGCGGTGCGCTGGTCATCCGAAAGTTGCAGCAACCGCCCAGCGTAAGGACGGATGCCAAAAACGTGGAAGTAGCGTCCGTCCACGTATTCCATTCGTAATGGGCGTGCGGCATTGTCCTTGAGGGAACTCCGAGCTCCGACGGTGTCGGTATTGGCCTGAAACGCAGTCACCTCTTCGAACTCTGGAGCCGCTTCGGCAAGTCGCCGCACCAGCGGATATGAAAAGAGACTCCAGTCATTACTGTCTAGCCAGCCGTCGGTGCAGCATTCGTCGGTGTCGCCTATGCGGTAGAGCTGCGAGGGCTCGGTAACCGGAAGCGACTTCAGCATGATCGTGTGGATCAATGTGAAGATGCCAGTGGTAGCTCCGATGCCAATGGCAAGCGTCAGGATCGCCGTTATGGCGAAGCCTGGGGAAAGCCGCATTTGCCGGACCGCGTAACGAATGTCGTGCAAGAGAGTAGACATGCTTTTACCTGGTTGCAATTGTTACGCCAACCTGATCGCAGCAGTTCCAGTGACTTAGGTAGGGCATGTGTTCGAGAGTGGACAATTCGTTCAACTCTGAACGACCTGTTTGGCACGCGGTGGATTCGAAGGACAACGCGTGGCTCGCTTCTTACGGCGGGAAGTGTTCGCAGTGTTCGATAGGAACGGAATCCGTTGACGCCTCCTGACGGTATTACTTTCAACGGCCAGCTCGGATTGATGCAAGGCGTCATCTTGACTCCCAGCGGTGACGTGCGGGCGCTCGGCCTTTCGAAGAACCAGCCCGTGTTCGTCCCCAAGGGCGATTGGACAAAGGGGCGAACCGTGTATGAAGGCCGCGATGTATAGCGCCCTGTAGTTCAATGCCCGGGCCCTTTCACCTTAGTTATCGACCAGCAGGACCGGATTTGGCTGAGCAATGCTCTTGCCGGGCATGTCGCACGTTTTCCCGCCGCAGACCCCAGCAAGGTGGAGAAGTTTGAAACCGGCTGGAGCGGCAGCGGAATGAGTATCGATAGCAAGGCAATGTCTGGGTCACGAATCGCCTGGGTAGCTCGATAAGCGGCGGGTTGGTGCTGGCGCAACTTTCGAAAGGCTGAAGGAGGAAACGAGGGTGGCAGTGTCACGCTGCTGCGCCGTATCTACGAACGCAATTTGTTGGAAACCGGGGTGATAATCGGCACCGATAATGATCATTGCTCGGCTCTTCTTCCGAGCTCTTGGTTTGGATCGATCCACCCGCCAACTAGCCGTCCCTTGTAGCCTCAAAGTAAGAGACCAATCGAATCCGGATCAGTTCCACGCGCAACATTGAGCATTAGAGCCCTTGTTCTCCCTGTAACTTTTGAGTTGGAGAAAACTCCATTAATTCAATCGGGGCGCCATGATCGAGGATCATGGCCACTTTGACTCCTGCGCTCGGACTGTTCGGTGGAATCAGAATCTCTTGCCCAATCAGTGCAGTTGCAAGATCGTCTACCTCGAAAGCTATATGAGGAATGGTCTTGACCGCCTCGGGATACGGCGCATCTGGGTCAAATCGCATCCACTCAACGCCAAATGGACTGGTTTGAAAACCCGCAACGTGAATGTGTAGGTGGGGCACGTGAATCTCATCGGGGCGCGGAGTTTGAGTCGGAATTCCAATGTGGTGATAACGCCAGCCATTCCTCGCAATTGCAGCTGGGGGTTCGTTTCCCTGTCTCAGATACTCATGCAAAACCGGGATCTCCTTTCAGGTTTTCTGGCCGCCGCATTGGTGAAAGGTAATCTGCTTCGTGCGAAGGGTCCTGGCAGTTTTTCCTTTAGCTGCGGTTTGATTGTTTGAGTCCTGGCCACGCCGGTCTGTGGCGCGGCCTTGCCGACTCACCGGGCGCCGTGGTGATTCGGCACGCTGGGGGCGATGTTCTGACGCTCCTGAGGTCAGTTTCCGAGGGGAGGATCATAGCGCCGCCTGCGGCGTCGGGTTTCCCTATGGCACACTACCCCCGTAAGGCAATGCAATACGCCTGTTTTCCTGGTCTGTCCCTGAACGTCGTTAACGAAGGCAGCCCCCTAGCCTAACTGAGGCGCCAACCGCGATCCAACATAAGCACAGGGTATTTGGAACCGCTGTAGAATTGCAAGTTGTTATGAACCTGGACACATCGGCAGACTTCAGCCACAGTCAAAAATTAGCCGCGCAATTTTTCAACGAAGCATGGAAATATATCGAGAATGGATCGTACACCAGATGAGCATCTCCTCATGATCCATCTGGCTCATGCGTCGCGACTGCATTGGCAGTCCGCCGGCGATCCGAGTCGTTGGATCATTGGGGAATGGCAGATTTCGAGAGTCTATAGCGTCTTGAAGCGCTCCGAACCGGCTCTTTACCACGCGCGCGCGCCAGTTTGCGAATTGCCACGGAAAACAATGTCAGGCCGGTTCTGTTGG
>Ga0306923_10004247_pt1 | contig 13701 bp, 9 predicted proteins | sample sta12Can44000108_FD_203841 | JGI IMG/M metagenome (GOLD analysis project Ga0306923, IMG submission 203841) | Lab enrichment of tropical soil microbial communities from Luquillo Experimental Forest, Puerto Rico - statanox.12C.anox.44.000.108 (v2)... | ecosystem: Environmental > Terrestrial > Soil... | reverse complement strand
CCCCAACCCTTTTCGGCGACCACTTTGCAGGATTTTTGATAGGGGATTGGAGTGTAGTTATTCCAGCCGCGCGCCACCGTATGCACCAGCGCTTTCCGGGTAAATGGTGCGTTCTTGCCGTCGAAATAACCCCTAAATGGCAAGTCAACCGCAGGTTCTTGAGCGCCGTCGAGATAAATTCGCACCCGACCGGATTCGGGCGTCGCTGACCAGATACGCCAAATACAGCCCGGACCCTTCATTTCGGCCATGACAAGGTTGTCGCCTTCTTTGCGAATGATCCCATTGCCATCTCCGTTGGCGTCCCAATTGACGTATGTGCCGCTTTTTTCATCATACTTGCTCTTTCGATCGTAGCTGGACCATTGGGCGCACGAATCTCCCTGGGCCGGCAGGCTGGCCAAACGTTCAAGATCGGTAATGTGCTTGACCAGATCGACATAAGACAGTTTCTGCTCAGCGCCGCGCGATGGGCCGGCCAAAACCAGCGTCAGAAGAATGAAACAGATCTGTTTCACAGCTCAGTTCAATTCCCGACCGCCTTGCGCAATGGTTTCCTTGTCGAAGAGCCTGGATCCGAGAGTGATTTTCTTGGGCACGGACTGCCCCTGCAGAATCTTCAAGGCGGTATCGATAGCCTCGGCTCCTCCGGTGGGATATTGGAACGTAGCGTCGAGAATCCCTTGCTGGACATAAGCGACTCCTTCCTGTGGCAGCGCATCGATGCCAACGAACAGCATCTCCTTTTCGCGGCCAGCGGCTTTTGCCGCCAGATACGCGCCGTGCGCCCCAGGGTCGTTGTGGGCGTAGACGCAATCGATCTTGTTGAACCGCGCGAGCGCCGACTCCATTTCCTGACGCGCATTCGGCTCAAGCCACTTCATATCAGCATCAAAAATGATTTCGATCCCTGTTCCGGCAAGCGCCTCGCGAAATCCACTGTCCCGATCCTGCCCGGGCGTTGAGGTCATCAGTCCTTTTAGTTCAACCAATTTGCCTTTGCCGCCGAGTTTCTTGACAATCCACTCGCCCGCCGAGTGGCCGATCTTCTTGTTGTCGGCCCCGATGAAACAAGAGTATTTATCTCCCAGAACACTCCGATCGAGCACGATGACCGGGATCCCGGCGTCCATTGCTTTGGCCACCGGCTCGGTCAGCGGTTGGGCTTCTTTTGGACTGATGATGATCAGGTCCACTCCGGCACTCACAAATTCCTCGACGTGCGCGCGCTGTTTCAACGTGTCGTTTTGTGCATCTTTAAAAGTTACCTGCAGATTAGGATGTTTCTCCGCGGCGGCTTTGATTTGTGCATTCATCTCTACTCGCCAGGGTTCGCCCAGATTGCATTGGCTCATCCCGATGGTGTAACTGGACTTTGCCTTCTTCTCAGTGCCGGATTTCGAAGAAGTCCCGGAGTCGGATTGCCCACAGCCAGCCATGAGAAGAAGTGCTGCGAGCGGGACGAGAAGCCAGAGGGACACAGCGCTCTTAAGGTGCCTCATAAGTCAGCATTTGATAGCGGTTCAATACATGGAAGAAAAGGATTTTTGCCAATGCACATTTGTTTGCTCGTGGGAAGTTTTGCCGTTTACACTATGGCAGTGATTGAACCTGAGCCACTGCAGCAAGTCGATCGCACCTTCGTTTATTCCCGTGGTCGAAAGCTTTCTTACTTTGCCGGGTGCGATTATTTCCGCCTCGCCAGCCATCCGGAAGTACTGGGAGCACTGAGCGCTGGTCTAAAACGTTACGGCTGGAATGTGGCAGCGTCGCGGATGACCACCGGAAATCATTTTCTCTACCAGGCCCTGGAGATGCAATTGGCGGGGTTCTTCGAGGCAGAGGCTGCCCTTTTGGTCCCGTCCGGATATGTGACGAACTTGGCTGTCGCACAAACGCTCACAGGGCAGTTTTCTCATGTGCTAATCGACGAGCGCGCTCACCCATCACTTTGGGACGCGGCCAAAGCGTTCGACACGCCGGTTCTGAGCTTTCGCCACCGCTCGCCAACAGCGCTTGCGGCGGTCGTCGAGCGCTGCGGCCCCGCTGCCAGTCTTGTCGTCCTTACCGATGGGATGTTTTCACACGATGGGTCTGTGGCTCCATTGAAAGAATACACGGCCGCTTTGCCGAGCGACGCCACGCTTTTGGTGGATGATGCGCACGCAGCAGGAGTGATCGGGCTAAATGGCCAAGGTTCGCTCGAATACTCCAACCTCAGTCACCGGCGGGTGATTCAAACGATAACACTCAGCAAGGCTATGGGCAGCTACGGTGGGGCCATCCTGTGCTCCGCTGTGTTGAGAAGAAAAATCATTGCCAAGAGTCACTTGTTTGTGGGTAGCACTCCCCTGCCCTTGCCGATTGTTTCCGCGACCCTTCAAGCCCTGACAATCCTGCGCCGGGAAAAAACCCTTCGCAGTAAATTAACCCAGCACACCGCGTACGTACGAGGGGGTCTGAAGGACCGGGGGCTCTTCATTCCGGAAACCCCGGGCCCGATTGTAGCCGCAAAGCCAAAGAATTCTGCCGCGACTGTGAAGATCCAACGCGCGCTGCTTAAAGCTGCGATTTACCCATCTTTCATTTCATATCCGAATGCCCCCGCGACGGGCTACTTCCGGTTCGTGATTTCGAGTGAACACACTAATTCTCAGCTCAAAAATCTGGTGGATGCACTCGCCGATTCTGCGGACCTGTTAAGGCGGCTCGACTTTGAACATGAGCAAACACGGGAAACAGAGCAGCGAAACAGAATTTAATCCTGTCTCGCCCAGCGTATATCTTAGCTTGTTAAGACGCTGTCTGTTTCTCCGTTTTCTCTGTTCCTCCTGTTTAAAATTAGACTAACCCCGAAACAAACGCCCGATTGAATACAATCCGAAGCCGAGAATGACCATACCCGAAATCCAATTGATGCTGCGGAGCATCGAGTGTCCCAATTTCTGCCGAACCAGGGATACGCCACCGCTGAGCAGCAGCCACCAAAGAGCCGAACCTGTAAACACTCCCACGACCAGTCGCCAAGCCGCGGCGTAATCCGTGCGAGCTCGGCTGCCCAAACCGAACCCTGCAAATACCGCAGCGAAGGAGAGAATCGTTAAGGGATTGGCCAGCGTCAGCAGGAAAGTGGTACCAAACGTAGTCAGCAACCCGGTTTGGCATGGCTCAAGTGGTTGAGTCGGAGGTTGGCTTCTTATGATCCGCCAGGCTAGATAACATAGAAACAATCCCCCAAAGAGGCCCAGCAAAAATCTCTGATCGACAAGGAAATTAGAAAGCGCAGTCAGGCCAAATCCGGCGATGCAGCCATAGACTGCGTCAGCTGTTGCCGCACCGAGCCCGGTCATCAGCCCAGGCAAAACGCCCTCGGCCAGCGAACGCCGAATGCAAAGCAAACCGATTGGCCCCACCGGAGCGGCAATTGAGAATCCTATGGTAACGCCCTTAAGGAACATTCCTGCTTAATTCATGAATCCCCTCATCCCGGTGCCAATTTTGAGGATACATTTCTGCTCACAACGCGAGGCAAGAGTTGCAAGGATGCCCGAATCTGTAAAGCGCTTGCCGCCTGGGCGCGCATAAGCTAGTTTCCGCCAATATGGAAGAGAATGCGCCGCCGCCGATCAATACACCACCGCCAGTGCAGCCGCCTTCGCCGCCACCCGCGCAAGCGGCCCCGCCGCTGATCACACCCCCACCAATATCCGGCCAGATGCGCCGGACGGGCCGTGGTTGGATGGTTGTGGCGCTAGTACTGTTCTTGTTACTGGGTCTCAGCGTGCTTTTCAATATTGGTAATCTTGCGGGTAATGTTTTCCGTGGCAGAAGCGTGCGCTACACCCACACTGTCGGGCCCCGGCTGGAAGAAGTGGTCTACGAAGACAACGATTCAGGAAACAAAATCGCGCTTGTCGAAGTCAACGGCGTGATTACCGACCGTGTGATCGACCAAGGTGGATTTGGGTTGGTAGATTTGATCAAGGCTCAATTGAAACGAGCCGAGGAGGATGACCGAGTGAAAGCCGTTCTTTTGAAGGTCGATTCCCCTGGCGGAGAGGTTTTGGCTTCCGATGACATCTATCGATTGATCAAAGATTTTCAGACACGCACTCGCAAACCTGTCATCGCTTCCATGGGCAGCCTCGCAGCGTCAGGTGGGTACTACATTTCGGCGCCTTGCCGTTGGATTGTGGCGAACGAACTCACCCTGACCGGCAGTATTGGAGTAATAATGAGTTCGTGGAATTATCGTGGCCTGATGGACAAAGTCGGAGTCCTTCCCCAAACGTACAAGAGTGGCAAGTTTAAAGATATGCTCAGCGGCTCACGCGAGCCTGACTCAGTTACTCCGGAAGAAAAGAAAATGCTTCAAGGTCTAATTGATGAAACCTTTGCCAAGTTCAAGTCCGTTGTTCAGGAAGGCCGCGGCCAGGCATATGATCGGAACAAGGACGGCGGAGATAAAGGGCACGCTCTGAGTGATGACTGGCAGGATTATGCTGACGGACGGGTCCTTTCAGGCACAGAGGCCCTGAGACTCGGGTTTGTGGATCAGCTGGGCGGCTTTGATGACGCAGTGGACCGCGCCAAAAAAATTGCCGGCGTTTCTCAAGCAAATCTGATTCAGTACCAGCAGCGCTTCGATCTTTCAGACGTCTTCCGCATCTTTGGAAAAAGCGATGCCAAGAATAGCATCAAAGTGGACTTGGGAATGGACGCACCCAAGCTCCAGGCCGGCAAACTTTACTTCCTGTCGCCCACATTTCTGCACTAGCGATGCCGTAGAAGTTGCAGGATCCGCGAAGCCAGCGTTCCGGCTACGGACCAGAAATCCGGTTTTAATCTAAAGAGCCGTTCCGTCGTTAGGGTTTGCCCTGCAAGGTCTCCACATACTTTGCTAACTGTGTGTAGGCTCTTTCGGGATCCGGTTGCCCGTCCCAGCCATTCCAATAGCGGGCAAGCGGTGTGCTCTCGACGTGTTGTTGACCCTTAACGTCACCTTCGGCCGTCGACCCATTTGGTTTCCAATCCTTTCCCATTGCCGACCGTGCTTTTTCCAGAAACGCCCGGGCTTGAGACAGGTCTCCTTGCTTCCAGGCCAGGTAACCGCGTAAAAAGAGGCTGGAAAACGGCTTGGCATTTGTCTGGCAAACTGCTGCTAATCGTGTCTCGGCCTTTGCGTTGTTTCCGCGCATTAACGAGACCTCTCCCAACACAAGTAATGCTCCGGTTTCTTCCGGATTAAGCCCGTGCGCACGTTCCAGTGATTCCTCGGCCGCCGCAAGATCGGCATCTGAGGCCGCTGAGCAGGCGCGCACGACGCCCCACTGTTGAAATCCGCGATGACTGTGCGAATTAATGCGGGTGAGTTCCTCAAATTGCGCTAAGGCTCCCGGGAAGTCGCCTTGGGCAGCAAGACATTGGCCCAGGTAATATCGCGCGTCTTCATGTTTTGGGTCTAACTCAAGAGCCTCTTGAAAGAGCCGGATTGCTTTGGCGTTGTCCTTCTCGACCTTCATGGCATTCATTCCGTCGCGCAGACGGCGCCAGAATTCCAGAACGCGTGCCTTGTTGGAATCAGCAACCACCATGCTGGACGGCGGGTCGATGCCTGTCGAAGAAGCCGGAGCGTGTACAGCGCGCGGGATGAAAAGCTTGGGAACCGGCTCACCTTCGACAATCTCCCAGGTCGCGTTGGCGGACAGGTTTTGGTAGAAATTGGTTTCACCTCCCAGCCAGCGAACCTCCAGGGAATCCACCCTCTCGGCCGGCCCAAGCCCGAAGTGCAAGGTGCGACTGCTCTGTGAAAGATATGAAGCACTGGAAACAGTGCGGCGCACTCCGACTTCACCTATATGAGCGATTACCTTCGCACCGTCGGCGAACCCAAATGGCGCTCCATTTTTCAACTTGCTGCGCAATCGCACCTTGAGCCAGTGGCCAATCTTCATGTCGTTTTTCAGCAACTGCACACCCTCACCAAGGAAGGAAATCAAGATGTCCATCGCTCCATCGTTGTTGTAGTCGGAAACGGCGAGGCCGCGGCCCACGAGAGGAGTCGAGAGGGATTTGTTTAAAGGCGCTATGTTGTGAAAGTATCGATGATGATCATTCCAAAAGAGGAAGGTTTCCTGAGCTTTAAGTTTCCGAGGGTATGGGCCCTCTTCTTCGAGGGTGCTGCCGTTAGCCACCACGAGGTCGAGCCAACCATCAGCGTCAAAATCCACAAACTCAGTGCCCCAACTGACATAGGGCAAGGCGATTTGTCCCAAACCCACCATGTCTGCTACGTCTGTGAAGGAGAGGTGGTCCGCTCGGGCGCTTACGCCAGTGCCAGCATTGCCCGGCATCCCGGCTGCGATGCGCTGTTGCCCGGAAACCGGGTCGGCCCGGTGCGTGTCCGCCCAGAGATTATCATAGAGTGCGTTCTCCTGCCCGACCCAATGACCAATGAAAAGATCGTCATCGCCGTCGCGGTCATAGTCCCCGGCAGCCAACCCCATACCGCTTCGGTAATCCGCAACGCAGGCAAGATGACTGATATCTTCAAATTTTCCGCCCAGGTTATGGTAAAGCACGTTATCGGAAATATCGTTAGCCACGTACAGGTCTAACCACCCGTCATCGTCAAAATCCTGCCACAGAGCCCCCAAGCTGCGCCCATCAGGGTCGGTCACTTTCAACTGCTGCGAGACATCCGTGAAAGTGCCGTCCCCATTGTTGTGGAACATCCGATTGAGCGCCGGCGTATAGGAGGACGGATTCAACGTGTACGGCACCGCTGTCCCGACCTGTGCCGATATTCGGGTTCGCTCGGCTTCGGTGGCTGAATATTGCACGTAACCGCACACGTACAAATCCGGCAGCCTGTCGTTATCGTAATCACCCCAGGTAGCGCTGGACCAAAACCCTGGCAAATCCGGAAAACGGGTATCGCGAGTAAATCTGCCCGTGCCTCCTTCATTGTGAAACAACAGGATGGTGTTGTATCCAGTCACGACCAAATCCAGATAGCCATCGCCGTCGTAATCGGCCCATGCGGCGCTCATGCCATGGATGCGCGTCAATGGAAATCCTTCAACACGCCTGAATGTGCCGTCGCCAAGGTTCTCGTATAATTCACACGGAGCCAGGTTCGTGATTGATGCGGTAAGCGGCCCTCCGGCGCTGACGAGAAAAACGTCATCAAAACCGTCATTGTTGAAATCGCCCCAGGCGATTCCTGCTCCCATATCTTCCGGCAATTGCGACGTGCGCGCTCCCGCGAACGTTCTAAAGGAGGCCAGGCCGGCCTCACGAGTCACATCCACGAAAGTTGGTCGTGGCGCGTTTGTCGGCAGGTTCCGGGCCAGGCTGCTTGTGATGTCATCCAACTTCTCATCAGGGCGATACAACTTCGGCCGGTTGATTAGATAAGCAACCAACCCAAAGGCAAAACCCATGACTCCGATTAAGGCTAGAATCCAAATGGTCCGGCGGAGCCGCCGACGACGAGGGCTGAGCGTCGGCTTTGCGCAGGTGGCTCCTGCCGGACCAGGGTGGCGGGAAAAATCAAGTGGATTCATACAGACCTGGAGCTAATCACTGGGTCACTTGATGCTAGCTGTGGCTACTGGCGCACGCGCTCCGTCGGCCTCTATTTGCGCGCTTTGGTTTGCAGCCTTTGGCGTCACCTCGACGACCGCGGTGGCGCGGTCTATCTCGGTAACTGGTGAGGTGAGCTTACTCTCTTCTCCAAAGAGATAGTTCAAAAGGAACTGGTCCACCTTACGATATTGAAGTATCGCAGTGACATGATAATTGCCGTACTTCGTGAGAGAAGGTACCCGGACCTGATTTGTTTGCCCTGCCAGGGATGACATCGAGCCGGGATCCGAAACCAGCGATCCTGAACACGGAACCGAGAACTGCACCGAGTCCGAATAACCCGGGAAGATGGCGCGCCGAAAGCGCACGCCGACCATTTCCCACAAATTGTGCCTATCGATCAGGTTGCCATTTTGGTCCACGGGTTCCGCCTTAAACAGGAATGTGCCGGGCGTTATGAAGTTCTTATCGTCTCTTTTGCCGGAACTGAAGATCTCTCTGCCAGCATCATCCGTGACGTAGACCTCAAGCCAACTCTGGATTAGATCCAATGGACCGGTTGGGTAATCGTGCCCGACTTTGTTGGCCGTCATGATCACCCGCACCGGAAGCGATTCGCCCGCCGTGATGCTGTGCGGCGTGTCCAGAGACACTTTCACAATCGGGCCGTCAGCCCATTTCGTGGCGATCTCTGGGACCGGTTGCTTCCCTTTCAACCATTGCTCGGTGAGATTTACCTGCGTTTCCCAGCCCTCCAGCTTAAGGGCTTTAGGCATCAGCTGATTTGAAGCTATGAACCGGTGACTCCGATGTTTTTTATCATTCGGTTTGCGATTGTAGTCACTGTCATCGCCGGCAGCCGGATCCGTTGAATCAACCAGCGGCATATGGCATTCGCGGCATTCCACCGTTTTGTGCGCGTCGCCTTTGTGGTTCCAATGGCTGGCCGCCCAGTTGTCGTATTGATTTTGAAGTTGAACCCATCCGACTCGATTCACTTCCTGGTCGATGAATTGCTTGTGGCACGCAGCGCAATACTCCGGCTTCTTGAACATCCGCTTGCTCAGTTTTTCGTGCTCGTGCGGATATGTGCGGATGAGGAAATCGCGCGCTACTTTGCCGAGACCGCGTATTTGCCATTGCCAGAGATAATCACGCGGCTGGGTCATCGTATAATTCGCGTTACCTTTCAGGTCGGTCTCGCGGATAGCGTGGCAACTTAAGCAGGAGACGCCTTCCTGGTAACCGGGCAACCCTGTCAAATTGGCTGCGAAGATGTTTTTGGCTCCCGAAAACAAAGAAATGGGATCGTGGCACCCGCCGCAGTACCGCGTCGACTCGGCACCGTTCTGCTTAGCCATGACCGTTTGAATTCCCTGGAAGACGGTGTCCATGGCGGCATAACGATGAGCACTGGGCTTCCATTCCTCCAGGATTTGGCTGTGACAACCCGCAGTGCCACAACTTGCTGAACCAGCAAGCGCGCGTTCGTCGAAGGCTTTCCCGGTATCGGTTCTAGCTAAACTCGGCGCGAACGGGCGATTGGTGCCGTAAAGGAAACTGTAGTCCTTGGGCAGCTCGTTTTTATAGCGAGTACCTGAATACAAAAAGGTAAGCCCGCCAACCATCACGAGCCCGACTCCATTCGCGGCCAGCAAATAGATCCAGTATCCCCTCGTACCAGGCACAACTGCGTCGCGCCGCGCGTGCAAATACGAAAATGCAATATGCGGCAGGATGGCCCCAAAACTGACCAAAGTTGTTATTAAATGAAGTTTTCGCAGCCAACCTCCGGTGCGGATGGCGAAGACTCCCTGCCAGCCAAGCACTAACCCCGAAAGAACGCAAATCCCTAATGCGATGAGGCCCAGGTAGCCGAGCACGGTAATGTGGGACGCGGCATAAGTTCGGTAGCCACTCCAATGCCGGGCGAGGTACCAGGCCAAAGGGAACAAACTCAGCATCCCCACAAAGGTATGCACCAGCACATCCCACTGAATCGCAGGATGGAACGGGCTACATGTGATTGCCAACCCGGAGATCCCCTCAAAAAGGATCGCCGCCATGGTAAGCCGTGCCAGTCTTGATTCCCAACCTCCGCCTGGTAAAGACGGTGTCATATTGTCGCCTTCTCCGCCTTATATACTTCATGACACGCTGCGCTTTGAGGCGACTGCGTGGAAAACGGAACGAGTTGCCGGCCAAGGATCATGCACAACTTGTAGCGGTCCGTTGGCATGGGGTCCTTGACACAAGTCAAAAGGAAACCACTGGTCTCGCCCTACTGCTCAAGTACCAAGCGGCGCCACTATTCTGCGCTGAAATGGCACGACTAGCCGGGCAACCTGTCCGATTTAAAGGTCGGCGGTTACTTCTTATAGAATGAACGGTCGAACGGACACACAGCTGTTGCGTGATTACGCCGAAAGCGGCGCGGAAGCCGCTTTTTCGGAAGTCGTGCGGCGGTACGTCGATTTTGTTTATTCCACGGCACTTCGCCTGGTCAGGGACGGGGCTCTTGCCGAAGACGTGTCCCAAAAGGTGTTTGTCGTGCTGGCGCAAAGCGCACAGCAGGTCTCGGATCGCGCGACGTTATCCGGTTGGCTGCATCGTACCACACGCAATCTTGCGGCTAACGCAATCCGCACAGATATGAGGCGCCGCGCTCGAGAACGGGAGGCAGCCGCCATGAACGAACTTCTGTCCGGAGAACCGGATCCAACCTGGGAGTCCATCGCCTTGCATCTGGATGCCGCTTTAGGCGAATTGAGCGACTCAGACCGCGATGCGGTGTTGCTGCGTTACTTTCAACGAAAGTCCGCGCACGAGATGTCGCAAGTGCTTGGGATTACAGGTGAGGCGGCCCAAAAGCGAGTCAACCGCGCGGTAGAACGCCTGCGCGAGGTCTTTGCAAAGCGAGGCGTCGCAGTGGGAACCAGCGGGCTGGTTCTCCTGCTTATGTCCAACGCCGTTCAGTCCGCGCCGGCCGGACTTGCCGCTGCTATTTGCACGAGCGCTCTGGCGGGCGCATTCATTCAAACATCAACCACTCTTGCCGCTGCCAAAGTTATTGTTATGACAACATTACAAAAAACACTCATTGTCTCAACGCTCGCAGTCGTCATTGGCGCGGGCATCTACGAAACCTGCCGGGTTGCTCAAGTGCGCGGCCTGGCCAAGGCAAATCAGTCAGGCCAGGCCCAGCAATTGAAAGCCGGAGCAGCCCAACCGGGGCCCAAAGCGCTGCTAGACATAACGTCATTCCGCAAGGCTTCAACATCCTTGCAGGATTCCTCTCCGAAGGTTTCATCAGTGGGCGTACCATTCACATCCACCAGGATGTATGCCTTGCTGACGAACAAGGTTTCCAGGCTGACTGCGGCGCAAATCCAGCCTTATCTCAATGCGAAAGGGCGAAGCGCAGCGAGTCTTTTAGCCGGCTACCGCACGACGGCCAATCCAGCTTTGCTCAAAGAAGCCATGAAAAAATATCCGACTGATCCCCAGGTCGCGTTCGAGGCTTCCACGCGAAACGAGGCCCCGGCAACAGAGCGACGTCAGTGGCTCGACGCGTTTAAACGCAATGCTCCCGACAATGCTTTAGTAGATTATCTCTCAGCGTTCGCTCATTTGAAAGCAGGTGAGATGGACCAAGGGATACAAGACCTCATCGCCTCGTCCACAAAGGCACAATTCCGCGACTATGCAGCCGATCGCATCCAAACCGACGAAGAAGCTTACCTAACGGCAGGTTACCCGCCAGGAGAGGCCAAACTGATGGCGAACACGTTTTTGAAAACACCGGAACTGGTACAGCTAAAAGAATTGGGCGAAAAGCTGGTGGACCTTTCCGGCACCTACCAGCAGTCGGGCGACCAGAGTTCACAGGCGGCGGCCTTGCAACGCGCTGTGCAATTGGGTCAGCGTCTCGACGACCCATCGGGTACAACGCCCCTGGCCACTCAACTGGTGGGGATTCGCATCGAGCGCACGGCTCTCAACGCAATGGATCCAACCAGTTCTTATGAGGGAACCACGCAGACTGTTGCGGACAGGCTCGATCAACTTCAACATCAAAAGGAAGCCATTCACCTGCTCTCAAACCAGGCCGACCTGATCTTCCCGACGCTTTCCGATCAGGATTGGCTTGAGTACCACAATCGGTTGTCAGCATCCGGCGAGCAAGCAGCCCTGGGGTGGCTCGTCAGCGCGAAAAGGTAGAAACGTCGCGCTGCTTTTGGGGAATCGTTAAACCAGGTGGGGCGAGGCTCCCGCCGAGCCCTGATATTTTTAATGACGCGCTCCGCCTCTACTTGACAAAAATGTTGTTGATATATCAACAGTTTTGGTGTAGACAATAGTTGTGGCTGGCAAACCGACTCTGTCCTCCCGGCGTTATGAAGCCCTGATTCAGCTGCTGCGAACGGCAAACGTTGTCTGGGAGGCCAGTCGCCTCTTCTTCACGCGTTGGGACCTCAGCCCCAGCCAGTTCAATGTCTTAAATCTCATTGCTGAACATCCGGAAGGGCTTTCACAGAGTGACCTGGGGCGTCAATTGTTGATGCACCGATCCAATGTCACCGGATTGATTGATCGCCTTGAAGAGCGCGGTTTGGTGACACGCAAGGACGTGTCGGGGGACCGTCGCGCGTACCGAGTGGTGTTATCGCGAGCTGGAACTGGTCTGTTGCAGCAAATCCTGCCAGAGTATCGCGAAAGAGCCGACCATGTCTGGGATGGCATCCCACCTGAGAATATCTCCTCCCTTTTATCCACAGTGGAGCGCGTCAGCGACAATGCTATTAGTGCAGTCGCGGAGTCGGCCACCAAGGGCCCAACTGGCAAAGCGCGATGAATGCGGTAACGTTGGAATTGCGGAAAACCGAGGCCACGCCTGTCGTGGAAAAGCCGCTTGAGCTATCGCTGCGGGAAACGATTCTTTGGATTGTGGTCGCATCGACCGCGTTTCACGCAGCTTATTTTTCAGCCTGGAGTGCGTTTTTGGTAGTCGTTTACCTCTTTGCTCTCTTGCGGCTGACCTGCGTCTCCAGCTCGCGAAAAGCTTTTTACACGGGTTTGACCGTTGGGTTGCTGATTGCCGTAGGGAGACTGGATTTCTTTTGGCACATATTTTCGGTCGCCGCTTTGGCGCTCTGGCTGGTGTACGCATTTTGGATAGGGCTCTTTGTGGTTATGGCACGGCTCTGTCTTCGGCCGGAATCTCCGAAGTGGGCCTTCCTGCTGGTTCCGGTTATTTGGTGCGGGTTGGAGTATTTTAGAAGTGAACTTTATTACCTACGGTTTTCCTGGCTGAGTCCGGGGCTGGCTTTTGGCATGGATCCGTCCTGGGCGCCCATCGGACTCCTGGGGAGTTTCGGGGTTGGGTGTCTGCTGATGACAATTGCGGAGGCCTCGGCTCTGGTGTGGACGAAGTCAAGAACAGCAGCTGCAGGAGTTCTCGTTGCAGGGGTAGCCGCTCTCTATGCGACGGCGCAGGTAACACAGGAGAAGTCGAAGAGCCCGCCCGCAGCCTCGCTTCAGGTCGCCGGGGTGCAATTGGAGTTCCCCAGTGAAAAGGAAGTCATCGTTTGGTTGAACCAGTTGGTCCGCCGACATCCTAACGCCCAACTCCTGGTTTTGAGCGAATACACTTTTTTACATGCAATTCCTGAATCGGTGAAAGCCTGGTGTCGTGAACATCAACGATACTTGCTGATTGGTGGAGAAGATCCCGTGGCCAATAACCAGTTTTACGATACCGCTTTCGTCATCGCACCTTCAGGGGAAATCGTTTTCAAGCAGGGCAAGAGCGTACCGATTCAATTCTTCAATGATGGATTGCCGGCTCTTGAGCAACGCCTCTGGCAATCACCTTGGGGCAAGATTGGGATCTGCATTTGCTACGACTTAAGTTATACGCGTGTCACCGATCAGTTGGTCCGCCTGGGCGCGGAAATGCTTATCGTGCCAACGATGGATATGATCGATTGGGGTAAACCGCAGCACGCGCTTCACGCTCGGGTCGGACCGGCGCGGGCAGCGGAATATCACATTCCGGTCCTGCGTGTGGCCAGTTCAGGAATATCGCAGGCAATTGATGCAACTGGAAAA